>Ga0100392_1000360_pt1 | contig 42667 bp, 33 predicted proteins | sample CryGeymeta201516_FD_81548 | JGI IMG/M metagenome (GOLD analysis project Ga0100392, IMG submission 81548) | Groundwater microbial communities from Crystal Geyser aquifers in Utah, USA - Crystal Geyser metaG 2015-16 | ecosystem: Environmental > Aquatic > Deep subsurface > Groundwater | place: USA... | reverse complement strand
GTGCGATCAGATGCCGTAGTACATCTGATATTCCAGCGGATGGGTGGCGGCGCGGAAGCGGGTCACTTCCTGCATCTTCAGCGCGATATAGCCGTCGATGAAGTCGTCGTTCATCACCCCGCCGGCCTTGAGGAAATCACGGTCGGCGTCGAGCGCTTCGAGCGCCTGATCCAGCGAATGGCAAACGGTGGGAATGCCGCGTGCCTCTTCCGGCGGCAGGTCGTACAGGTCTTTGTCCATCGCCGCGCCGGGGTCGATCTGGTTCTTGATGCCGTCAAGCCCGGCCATCATCAGTGCGGTGAAGGTGAGGTAGCCCGACTGGATCGGGTCGGGGAAGCGCATTTCGATGCGCCGCGCCTTGGGGTTGGTGACGTACGGGATGCGACAGCTTGCCGAGCGGTTGCGCGCCGAGTAGGCCAGCATCACCGGTGCTTCAAAACCGGGCACCAGGCGCTTGTAGCTGTTGGTGCCGGAGTTGGTGAAGGCATTGATCGCACGCGCATGCTTGAACACGCCGCCGATGTACCACAGCGCCAACTGGCTGAGGCCGCCATACTCGTCACCGGTGAACAGGTTCACCCCGCCCTTGGCCAGGCTCTGGTGCACGTGCATGCCGCTGCCGTTGTCGCCAACCAGCGGCTTGGGCATGAAGGTGGCGGTCTTGCCGTTGCGATAGGCCACGTTCTTGACCACGTACTTCATGGTTTGCAGTTCATCGGCCTTGTGCACCAGCGAGTTGAACTTGGTGCCGATTTCGCACTGGCCGGCGTTGGCGACTTCGTGGTGATGCACTTCCACTTCGATACCGAGGCTGGTCAGCGTTTTGCACATCTCGGCGCGCAAATCGTGCAGGCTGTCGGTGGGCGCCACCGGGAAGTAGCCGCCCTTGAGGCCGGGGCGATAGCCGGAATTGCCGCCTTCGTACTTTTTCTTCGAGTTCCAGTGCGCTTCCTCGGAATCAACCTCGAAAAAGGTATGGCCCATCTCGGTGCTCCAGCGTACCGAGTCGAACACGAAGAACTCGGGCTCGGGCCCGAAAAACGCCTGCTCGGCGATACCGGAAGATTTCAGGTAGGCCTCAGCGCGACGCGCCACCCCGCGCGGATCGCGCGAGTAGGCCTGCATGGTGGCCGGGTCGAGGATGTCGCAGACCATGACCAGGGTGGGGTCGGCGGTGAACGGGTCGAGGAAGGCAGTGGCTGGGTCGGGCATCAGCACCATGTCCGACTCGTTGATGCCCTTCCAGCCGGAGATCGAGCTGCCATCGAACATCTTGCCGTCTTCGAACAACGCCGGCTCGACGATGCTGGCTGGGAACGTGACGTGATGCTGCACCCCGCGCACGTCGGTAAAGCGCAGATCGACGAACTCGACGTTATGGTCCTTGACCCGTTTTTCGATGTTTTCAAGCGACATGGGGATTCCTGATTGGGCAGTGAAGTGGGCACGGCGGCGGTGTTTGCCGACGTATCACTGGTGCTATGCAGCAATAGGCGTGCCAGTGCGGAACTAAGCATAACCCTATGATTTTACGCGGAACACAAAAATCGGTTGCATTCGATGGCACCGTTTTGGTGCGATTTTTTCCGGTGCGCACCATGCTGGTGCAATCCGCGCGTCGCCTGAGCCAACGGCGTGGGGGCGTACGGCTCGCGCAGGACGGCTCCGCCGATGACGCCAAAGCAAGCGCGATCCGGTCTGGGGTAAATGGCTTTCTACCTTTGCGTCTTTTGCGGACCAACACTGTGCATCAACCGATACGACGCGCCAGCGCCCCACGCCGGCCCGCGTCGCGGCGCAGTGCTGCCGCGAGCACCGGCGCGCTACACCACAACTGGATCCGCGCCTTGGCGCGGGAAATGCCGGTGTACAGCAGTTGCCGCGAAAGAATCGGGTTGTCGGCATCCGCCGCCAGCAACACGGCAACCTGTTCGTACTCGGAGCCCTGGCTCTTGTGGATCGTGATCGCAAACGCACCGCGATGTGCGGGCAGGTTGCCCGGGCTGAAGCGCAGCAACCGCGCGCCCGGATCGCTTGGCTCCGTCGGCGCAACGGCGGCATGCTCGAACCAGACCTGCAACGCGCCGTTTGCGTCGCGCAGACAGATGCCAACATCACCATTGAACAGCCCGCTAGCGCTGTCGTTGTGGCTGATCATCACCGCGCGGCCGGGATACCAGATCGCGTCGGCGTATTCCGGAACCGATTTCCGCAAGCTCTCGTCGATGGCGTCGTTCACTGTATTGGCACCGAAGTCGCCCTCGCGCAAGGCGCACAACACCTGTTGCCGGCGCAACGCGGTGAGCACCTGCAGCGCGGCGGCGGGATCATCGCTGGCGACTGGCGCGAACGCGCCGGCATCGCTCAAGGTGGCACGCAACGTCTGCACCCACGGCGCGAGTTGCTGGCGCAGCTCGACCGCGCTGGCGACCGGCTGCCAGCGTGCTGCGTCTCCGGCTTGATCCAGCGCCCTGAAAAGTGCGGCGCTGTCACCGACGCGTGCCGCCTCGTTGATCGGCAACAAGGCCTGCTGCGCACGGAACGAGTGTTGCAAACGCACCAGCCCGTCGCCGCCGTGCCGGGCGATGGCGCTGGCAATGTCGAGCAACACCGAACCGGTACCGACCGAACTTAGTTGATCGGCGTCGCCGACCAGCACCAGCACCGCGTGCGCGGGCAAGGCATCGAGCAACGCACGCAGCAGCGCGAGGTCGATCATCGATGCCTCATCGAGCACCACGATGTCGGCGCTGAGCGGGTTGTCGGCGTGCCACGCGAAATCATCGCCTCCGCCACGGCTGCCGAGCAGGCGATGCACGGTGCCGGTGTGCGCAGCCAGTGCGGAATCGAGGTGCGGCAACCACACGGCCGGAAGCGGATGGAGCGGGTGCGTGCGCAGGGCGTCGGCCCCGGCGTGCAGTGCCTGGGCCAGACGCTGCGCGGCCTTGCCGGTGGGTGCGCACAGATGGATGACCGGCGCCGCACCACCATGTTGCCCCGCGTGCGCGTGCGCCAGCACCAGCAACATCCGCAGCACGGTGCTGGTTTTGCCGGTGCCGGGGCCACCGCCGAGTACGAACAGGCCGCGCCCGGTCACCTGTTGCACCGCCTCGCGCTGCGCCCGGCTGGCCGCGCTGCGATCACCTTGGAATAGCACGTCGAGATCGTCCACGCCAACGGATGCCGCTGCCTGCCGGCGTTGCCGCCGCGCGCGAATGTGCTCACCAATCGCCACTTCATTGCGATAGTTGCGGCGCAGGTAAAAATAGTCCCGATCGCGCACGAACGGCGCATTGCGGTCGAGCACGCCGTTGGCTTGCACGTTGGCAAGCATCGGCTCGGCGCTCAGCGCAGAAAGTTCATCCGCGTTGAATAAGCGCATGCCGTGGCGCCCCGCGTCCTCGCCGCACAACGGCAACGCGCTATCACCCTGGCCATTGGTAAAGCTCGCCCAGCCAGCCACTTCCGCCAGCAACGGCGAGCCGCCGTGGCAGATCACCCAGCGCGCCACGGTGCGATCGAGCGGACGCCAGCCCGGCGCCGCGAGGTGGTCGGCCGCGTTGCGTCGAAATTGAAAACCCGATGGATTGTCGCTCATGCCAGTTCCACATCGGCAGCGCTACCGGCCAATACCGCGTTGACCGCATCGAGCAGCGCATCGCCGAAGCGGTGCCGCCAGATGCCGGCGCCATCGGCCAGGCCGGCGGCGCGCACGAACAGATAAAAACACTCGCCCAGATGCTGGCTGCGCCGGTACGCTGCACCCAGACGTTGGCGCAAATACCGATCCAGGGCGACGGTGTACAGCAGCGCCTGAAAGCGGTAATGCGCGGCGTCCATCGCCGCGTGCAGCGCCGCGCCCTGATAAGCGGCCAGATCCGCACCGAGCCAATTGCCTTTGTAATCGAGCAGGTAAAAACGCTGCTGATGCTGGAAGATCAGGTCGATCTTGCCGTTCATCAGGCCGATCAGGGTACGCGCATCGGCCGGAACCAAGCCGGGCTCGCCGTGCGCCGCGCAGGCCTGCGCGAGCGCGCGCATGGAAACTCCCGGCAACGGGAAGTAAAACGCCATCTCCGCGCGCATGGCATGTGCCGCAAGCGCATCAAGGCATAGATGCGGCGCGTGTTCGGCACCGAGCGGCGCCGCCAGCGCCGCTTGCAAGCGGCGCGCCAGGTGATCGACCAGCATTGCCGCCGGAAGCTCAGCGAAAGGCACCGCGTGAAAGTCGAGCCAGTGCCGCAGCAACGGCTTTTGCGCGCTCAGTGGCTGGCCGATCGCCCGGTGCTCGAAAATGCTGTGGATGGCATTGCCGATCGCCTTGCCGCGGATCGACGCCAGCCCGTTCAATTCCGGGTGTGGTGGCAGCGGTTGCTCCGGCGCAGGCGCCAGCAACGACAACGGCGCCGCGGCAGCCGCATCGGCTTCATCTGCGGCCGCACCCGGAGCCTCCAGCGCATCGGCACGCTGGCGGCCGCCGTGGCTCAAGGTGGTGAAGCTGTGTTTCGCCGCCATGGGCAACAATGATGCCGGTGGCAGCGCGCGCGCCGGTTGCCGCGCAAGCGCGCCGTCGTCGGATTTACTCAGCACGTGCAAGGACAGCGGCTGCCAGCCGTCGCACCATGCAATCGTATCGCTGACATTGTTTCGTTCCGCTGAGTCCAGCGCCGGTTGCATGCGCGCCAACATCACATCGAGCGCACTGCGCGCGGTGCCGGTAGCCGAACTCTGCCCATTGGCGCGGGCCGAGCGCGCCGGTGACAACGCAAACAGATGGCAGCCATGGATGGCGCGAGTAAGGGCCACGTACAGCAGGCGAAAACGCTCATCGAACAACTCCTGGCGATGTTGTGCCTTGCCCGCATCCGAACTGTCGATCCGGCGCGGGCCGCCCGCGAGGTCGCTGAGCAGATACAGGCCGGATTCGCGAAGTTCACCGTGCGCCCACATCAGCGGCAAGAATACGATGGAGAACTCCAGGCCCTTGCTGGCGTGCAGGGTCATCAGGCGCACCCGTTTTTGATCCGACTCGATCCGCAACTGCTGCGCATCGGCGGCATCTTCATCGCCGTCGCCACCTGCACGCTGCCCCCCCAGCCACGCCAGCAGCGCCTCGCTGCCGCGGGTCAGTTCGGATTGCGCTTGCAGCAGTTCCGCCAGATGACGCAAATCCGTCAGTACCCGTTCGCCGCGCGCGGTTTGCAAAAAACGGGTCGCCACTAGTGCAATCAGTTCCGCGATCACGACATGCACACCCTGCCGCTGCCACAGCGCCAGCCAGTCATGGAACTGCCGCGCAATCACTTGCCACGACGCCGAGTCGTCGCCCCACTGCCGCAGCTCGGCCAGGCCGCTACCCCACAAGCGGGTGGCCGCAGCGGCGCGCAGCGCCGAAGTGTCGTGGCAATGGACAATGCCGTACAGCACCACGTGCAAGTCGCGCGCGGTGTCGCCAGCGAACACACTGCTGCGATTGCTGGCAATGCACGGCACGGCACGTTCTTGCAGCAACGCGCGCAAGGCTTCCACCTGGCCATTACTGGGTAACAGCACGGCAATGTCTGAGGGTTGCAACGGCCGATTGCCAATGCGGTGAGTGCCCGATTGCAGCATCTGCGCAATCTGGTTCGCGCACACCCGCAGCGCCAGCGTCTTGCGTTGCGTGCCGCCTTCCGGGGCCGCGGCCAGATAATGCACACACAGCGGGCGTGCAACCGGCTCGCCGTTGAGGCAATACGGCGTGGTGTCCTGGCGGCCACTTGCCTGCACCGGCCGATAACGGATTTTCAGTGTGTCGGGCGATGCGTCGTCGTCGCCCAAGGTGGCGCCGGCGATCGCGTAAAACGCATTGCAGGCGGCAACCAGACGGGTCGAGGAGCGATGGTTTACATCCAGACTCATGCGCGAACCGGGTGGCACCGTGCGCGCCGCGCGCAGATAGGCATGGATGTCGCCACCGCGAAACCGGTAAATCGCCTGCTTGGGATCGCCGATCATCACCAACCGGCCGCGCTCTGCACCATCCGCGGCACGATAGATCTGTTCCAGGATGCCGTACTGGATGCCGTCGGTATCCTGAAACTCGTCGACCAGCGCCACCGGCCAGGTGCGATACAGCGCATCGGCCAGCCCCGGTCCGCTGCGCGATTGCCGATCGCGTTGCAGGGCGTCATGCACACTCAGCAGCAGATCATCGAAGGTGTGTTGATTGCGATTTTGCAGGCGCTTGCGCGCTTCGGTTCTCGCCCAGTGCGCCGCGGCTTGCCAGAAGGCCTGTGCGGGGCGGTGGCGTAGTGGCTCCAGGATCGCGACACAGCGCTGCGAAAACGCAACAGCAGCCGCAATGTCCGGATCGGATTTTCCCTTGGCACAAACGCCGTTGAGTTTGGCCGCATTTTTCAGTGCGTTGTCGAGGTTGCGGCTCGGCAAGGGTTGGGTCGGATCAGCGATGACATCCGCCAGTGCCGTCCAGTGTTTGCGCAGCGCACAGCTTTTGGTGAACAGCGCATCGCGTGCGACCAGCGCGCGCAAACGCTGCGCCCAGACTTTCGGCAAGGCCAGCTCGATTTGTGCCATATCGAGGCACGGCACGATCGCGTCGGGCATCAGGCACAAACGCAAATGGCGGGTGAGCGTGTAGCGCGTGATCTCGGGCTGATAGCGTTGTTGCAGTTGCACCAACACGCTATCGGCATCGCCCTGTTGCAGGTGCCGCAGCAAATCGGCGGCCAATTCGGCCACCAGCGTGTCGCTGGCGATCAGATCGCCACTTTGAAACGCGCTGCCACACGCGAACGGATGATCGGCAACGATATTGCGACACAGCCCGTGCAAGGTGCCGATCGGCGCCACATCCAGCTCGGCGATGGCAAGCCGGATGCGCGCCAGATCCTGCGCGCGCGGCGCGGCGCTGACACGCCAGCGCGCATGCAGCCAGTGTGCATCCAGTGCCGCTGTGTCCGCGTCGCCCGTCGCATCGCTCTGGGCTTGACGCTCCGCCCACAGCAATCGAGCGCGCAGGCGTTCACGCAGTTCCTGAGCCGCGGCGTTGGTGAACGTGGTCACCACGATCTGGCGCGGCGACAGCGCAAACTCCAGTATCAGGCGCAGATACAGCACCGAGACCGTCCAGGTCTTGCCGGTACCGGCGCTCGCCTCGATCAAGCTGCGGCCGCCCGCGCCCAGCGGCAGGTTGCGCCAGTCAATGGTGGCGATCGGCGTGCTCATGCGGATACCTCGCGCGGATCGGGCAGGCCAGGATCGGGCAAGGTGATGCAGCGATCGAGTTCGCCGGCAAATTGCAGCAATAGATCCAGTTCCGGCTCGCCAGCCGTGAAACGACGCTCGCCGGCAAACAGCCGGTTGTAGCCCGGGCTGTACTCGCGCTCGCCGGTGCCGCGCCAGGGGTCGAACCAGGCGGTGGCGATGGCAGCCGCTTCGCGCACCTGTGCCGCCCGCAATTCCGGAGTGGGCGCGTCCGCGAGCCATTGCGCAGCCTTCCAGCTCGTTTTCGGGAAGTACCACAGCACGCGATATTGCGCCTCGTGCCACCAGCGCAGCAGGCGCGCGACACGGGCTTGCAGCTCAGCGAGCATCACAGCGCGCCGGTTTTCATCGGCAACCAACAGCGCATCGTCCCAGCGCTGGATGCCGCGTTGCCACGGCGGATCCACGTCCTTGACCAGCAGCAGCACGCGTAGCGCCGGCAATGGCAAATCGCCGCGCGCCGTGGCCAGGCGCAGCAGCGCCCATTCGAGAAACACCGGCACCCGCTCGCGAAAATCCAGATCCCCCTCGCACCTGAGGCCCTTGTCCGATGGCGGGTAAGCGCGCAGCAACTGCATGCCGCCGGTGTTTTGATCGCCAAGCGCGAATACCGGCTCGACACGGCCGACTACGCGGTAGTGCTGCGGTGGATCGCTCGTGATGAGCACATCAATGTCCTGATGCGAGGCGGTTGGCGCGCTGTCGCCGGCAAAGCCCGGAGCCTGACGCAGCGCCTTCAGCAGCGCGTTTACCGCATCGCGTTCGCGTGCCCAGGCTTGCTCGCCAGCGCGGCCGGGCGGCAACAGGCCGGTCAGGCGCAACCAGGCCGGCGCGCGCTCGGGTTGCCAGTCGCCCTGCGGCCATTGCGCCAGTGCCTCATCGAAAAACAGGCGGCGGGTGACGTTGTCGATCCGCTCAACCGACTCACTGAGCGGTTCCTCCTCGCGCAGTCCCGAATCGGCCAGGGCATCCAGCCGCAACGAAAGCTTCCGCGCCAACACAAAGCGCGCCGGGTCTTTGTAATAGGCCAGCACGTCGGCCAGTGGCAACGGAGCAAGTGGCAACAAGGCAGGTAGCGGCGTGGGGGCACTTTCGCGCGCATCGACAAACGGCGTCAGCGCGGCGCCTTGGCCGGCACCGTGCATCTGTGCAAAGGCCGAGCAGTAGGAAAACAGGCGCGCGTCAGTGCCATCGAAATAGCGTGCGTCGAACGGTTGCAGCGGGTGATGTACCTGCCACGGGCGCGTCGAGTCATCGCGCGCAAGCGTGGCATGGCGATCGAGTTCGGCGATCAGCTCGGCCAGCGGTGCGGCCGGGTTCAGCGTCGTGCCGTCCTTGACGTCTTCGCCGAGATAGCTCAGGTGCAGGCGTTCGCGCGCCGACATCAGGGTTTCGAGAAAAAGGTAGCGATCATCGCTGCGCACGTCGCGGTCGCCGACGCGGCGCAGCCGCGCCATCAGGTCCAGGCCGCCATCGCTGGTTGCGCGCGGAAACTCGCCGTCGTTCAGGCCGAGCACCGCAATCAGCTTGAACGGGATTGCACGCTGCGGAACCATGCCGCAAAACGTGATGCCACCGAGCAGGAAACGTTGCTGTTCCGGCACCGCTTGCAGGCGCTCGGCAAGCAGCGCGCGCACCACGCTGAAATGCAGTTCGGGGTCTTCGTCAACGATCTGCGGTTCGCCGATCAGACCATGCACGGTAGCCGTCAGCACCTGCCATGCATCGCGTGCGGCGCTGTCGCGGGTGTCGATGCGCAACATGGCGTGCATCCGCGCATCCAGTTCGTGCGCCCACTGCGTGGCACGGCGGGTCGCGTTGCCCAGATCGCACCAGGCCTGAATCTCTTGCAGCACCCGATCCAGGGCGCCCAACGCTTCGGCAGACGGGCCATGCACGCCGTTCAATGGCGCCAGCTCGCAGCCGTCGGCCAGTTGCACACGGCCATCACGATCCGCGTGCGAAGCGTCGGCCATCACATAGCCGGCGATCAGGCGGTCCATCGCCCAGGCAAAGGTGTGCTCGGTGATCGCCGGCACGTCAAAGCGCGCCCGCGAGGCACCATCCAGGCCCCAGGCGACGCGACTGCGAGCCAACCATTCGTGCAGCCGGTCGCGATCATCGGCATCAATCGCGAAGCGCTGCCCGACCTCCGCGATCGCCAATAAATCCATCACCTCCGGGGTGCTGATCCGCGCCGAGGGCAATTCGAGCAGACGCAGAAACGTCGTGAACAGTGGATGGTTGCGCGCCACCGCGACATCGGCAAGGTGATAGGGCAGCAGCGCGCGACTGTCGCCGGGCGGGCCGAACACGGCCGCGATCAACGGCAGGTAGGCGGCAATATCGGGTGCCATCACCACCATTTCCGCCGCCGCAATCGGCGCGCAATCCGGGCGCGGCGTCATCGCATCGAGCAGCGCGTCGCGCAGCACTTCCAGTTCGCGCAACCGGGTGTGGCAGGCATGGATGCGCAGCGAGGCATCGGCCAATTCCTGCGCCGCGACGGTGGCATCGCTGAGGTTCACCGCCAGCAACCCCGGCTGCAACTGGCGGATGCTGTGCTGCACCCGGTGCAAGCGATTGCCGGGCCGGGCCGGTTCATCGCCACGATGCCGAACGTCCTCGCGCACTTCGCCATCGGCCAGCGCGCAGAAAAAGTGTTGCCCCATGCGGCCCCAGCGCGCGAGCAGCGGATGCCCCTGTTCAACCCAGTAATCACGCTCGCCAGCAGCTTCGATACGGTGCGCTTCGTCGGCCTGATACTGGCGCAGTTGCGTGCGCGAATTGCTGATACCACCCCAGTATTCGCGGCATGGGTCGGGCGCATAAAGCGCCACCAGGCCGCGCCGCGCATAGCTGCGCAGCAATGCCAACTCGGCTGGCGGCAGATGGCTGATGCCGAACAGGTGGACGGCCGGCAGCGAACTCGACGCATTGCCCAACACGTGGCTCAGCTCGGTTACCGCGACGCCACGGTGCGGCCCCAAAACCGCGGCAAGCCGTCGCCATAGCGGTGCCAGCAGTTGCCGCTCGGTTGCCTGCAACGTCGCATCGCCGGTCACCGGCACAGCGGCCGCATCCTGGCCCTGCTCCCACGCGCGCAACCAGTCCGGCCGATACACCAGATACTGCGTATACAGACGGGCGAGACGGTCGGCGAGTTGAAAGCGACGACGCGCCAGATTGGCATTCGTGCCGACATCGACAGCGGATTGCTCGCCCAGATAGGCAACCAGGCGCGGGTCGGAAAGCCCCGGCACCTGCGCGATAGTGCCCAGCGCCGCATGCACTGCCCAACGCAAGTGCTGGCGCTGGTAGCGCGGCAGTGACACGGCCTTGTGGCGCAGGTGGGTTTGCGCCAATCGGTCGATCCAGGTGCTCGACAACACGATATCGAGATTGGCACTGATGCCGGTAGCACCCGCCCGCTGCGCGAGCTCGTCATTGAGCCACTGCCGCATGCCCGCATGCGCGGCGATCACGGTTTGCGGCGACAGGATGTTGTCGGGCCAGGTGACATCGAGCAGGGTTTGCAACGGATCGAGCAATGCTTCCAGGCGGCTGGCCCGAAACAGGAGCAAGCCACGCGACGGGTCGTCGGGCGATGGCGAATCGCGCACGATCGGTCAACCGATTCCGGCACCGACCAGACGGCCAATGGTGAACGTCAGGGCGCCGGCGCCGCCGCCAATGGCAAGCATGCGCAGACCACCCCATGCCGCGTTGCGGCCAGTGAACAGGCTCATCGCGGCACCGGTGGCAAACAAGCCGGCGGCTGCCAGCAGCGAGCCGGCCAGCGCCGCACCGGGCAGCACCGTGCCGAAAAAAAACGGCAGCAGTGGAATCAGCGCGCCGAGGGTGAACGCCACAAACGAGAAGCCGGCAGCGCCGATCGGCGAGCCCAGATCATCCGGGTTCAGGCCCAACTCCTCGCGGCTCAGCACATCCAGCGCCACCGCCGGATCGCTGACCATGCGCGTGGCCAACGCGCGCGCTTCTTCGAGCGACAGCCCACGCGCCGCATAGATCAATGCCAACTCTTCGGCCTCCGCTTCCGGATATTCGGCCAATTCTTCGCGTTCGAGCGCGATCTGGTGTTCGAACAACTCGCGCTGTGAGCGCACCGAGACGTATTCGCCCGACGCCATCGACAACGCGCCGGCCAGCAAGCCGGCGACGCCGGTGGTCAACACGATGCCGGTATCGGCACTGGCACCGACCATGCCCAGCACCAGGCTGGCGTTTGAGACCAGGCCATCGTTGATGCCGAAAATGGCGGCTCGCAGATTGCCACCGCCGACGGCGCGGTGGCCACGACCGACGTCGGCCAGCGATTGCGGCACGGCATGGCCGCTGGCGGTGGGCATGGAATAAATCGACAGGCCGCGCACTTTCAAGGCGGCAAGCAGCGGCTTGATCCGGTTGCCGCCGAACACTGCCGCTAGCCGCGCCGCCAACCGTGCCCGCCAACCCGGACGAAACACCGGCAGCGCATGGCCATCGGCGCTCAGCAAGCCTTCCCAATGCAGTGCCTGCTGTTCGGCGGCCGCGGCAAGCTCGGCAAACAGCTTTGCCACCCCGGATTTGCGCTCGCTTTGTGCCAACCGCCGATACAACCATGCCGACTGACGCTCCTCGTACCAACTGTCGATTGCACTCATTGCGGCACCTCGCCCACGCGGTACACGATCACATCGGCCGCCACGTGTTGGTCATCACGCATGCCACCAATCAGATAGAACTTGCCGTCAACCATTGGCATGCCACGATGATCCATGCTGGGCAGCGGCAGCGGCGGCAGTTCATACCAACGATCGCGATCAGGGCGATAGCCTTGCACGCGTGGCGAAGGCAGGCTGGGCTGGCCGTCGTAGCCCATGCCGTCGTAGTTGTAGGGGTTTTCGCTGCCGCCAGCGAACAGCGCCAGCGCGTGCTCGGCGTCGCCAGCGGCTCCCATGCGATAGCGCGGCGCGCCCGGATGCGAGGCGATCCGTCGCCAGGCAATGCGCAACGGATCACCGGCGTTGATATCGCCGCGCCAACAGGCATCGCTGGCAGCGAAGTCGCGTTTGCGATCACGCACCGTCAGCACCACCCCGTCACAAACCAGCAATGTGCGTCCAAGCAGGGCGGCAGCGTGGCCGAACACCGGTTCGCCGGGGAACGCGGTAGCCTGCGCCCAACGATCATCGCGGCTGTCGTAGACCTGCACCAGTGCGACGTTGCGATCCATGTGCCAACCACTGATCAGATAGATATAGCGATCTTCAAGCACCACCGCCGCACTGTCATCGACTGGCACTGGCATGGCCAGCGCCGTGCTCCAGGTTTCCGTGCTCGGCGCAAAACGCAGCACCTCGGGTGTCGATACTTCATGGCCGTCTGCGGCCACGGTGTAACCGCCGAACAGGTAAATAGTGCCGCCGGCAACTGCCGCGATGCTGGCCAGACGGCCTTGCGGCACCGGCACTGGTGGCAGTTCAACCCAGTGGTTGCTGCCTTCGTGCCAGCCATACGCGGCGCGGGTGATGTCGTGCCATTGCTTGCCGGTGCCAAGGCCGAGGAAGGAGTACAGCCGAGTTTCACCGTGGTAGCGCAGGCCGGCCGCGGCGTTGTTGGATACTGCCGCTGGCAGTGGCGGTACGCCATCCAAGCCGCCAGCGAGGGCCGGCGAGGCCGCCGCCAACAGCAGCAAGGCGAACAGTGCAAACAGATGCGTGGGCCAGATAGTCATGCGCGCTATTGTGGCAGGATAGCGGCGTTCGACAAGGCCGGCGATAATGCCGTTCTGGCGGTATGCTGCCGTGTTGCTGGCGGCCACGCCTACCCCCCGCTTGCAGGCACTGATTGATGGCCAGGAAAATTGTTGCAAAAAAATCCGCGATTCACGGCGACGGCGTGTTTGCCACCGACGCCATCGCCGCCGGTGAGCGTGTGGTGCGCTACAAGGGCAAGCTGCGCAGCCATGACGAGGTCGATGCGCTGTACGGTGAGCAGCCCGAGGATGGCCATACCTTCTTATTCACGTTGAACGAGGACTACGTCATCGACGCCAATGTCGACGGTAATGTCGCGCGTTTCATCAACCACAGCTGCACGCCCAATTGCGAGGCGGTGGTGCACCAGAACAAAAATGGCAAACGCCACAAGGACAAGATTCAGATCGAGGCCATCCGCGCTATCGCGCCGGGCGAAGAGCTGACCTACAACTACGGCATCGTGCTGCACGAGCCGCATACCGCCAGGCTGAAAAAGCTGTGGGCCTGTCGCTGTGGTTCACCACAATGCACGGGCACCTTGTTGCAGCCAAAGCGCAGCAAGAAAGCCGACACACCCGGTTGATTCCGCTTTTTTTGCGTGTCTTGCCGATGACCGGACTCGACAGAGCGAAGCCAAATGGTCCGCGAAGGACGCCAAGTTCGCAAAGGGCAGCACGTATCTTGAGTTGCCTTCTTTGCGCCCTTCACGTTTTTTGCGGACTATCCGCTCTTGCTATTGTTGGGACGAGAGACTTCGCGCTTGACGGGTTTCATGGCTGACTATGCCTGCCGCTCAATCGCGAATACCCAGCCGCTTGCGCTCCAGCCGCCGCAAAAACTCATCCATGATGCGACGATACAAGTCCTCGCCGAGATAGCCATCCTCAACGCCGGAATCAATCGACGGGTTGTCGTTGACCTCGATGACCACGACGCGATCCTTGCTTGCCTTGATGTCCACGCCATACAGGCCATCACCGATGGCATGGGTGGCGCGCAACGCCAGCTTGACCACGTCCGATGGCGCATCGCGCACCGGCAGTGTCTTGAACTTGCCCACCCGGTCGCCACCCTTGGCCGCGGCGTGGTTGTAGATCTGCCAATGACCACGCGACATGAAGTATTGACAGGCATACAACGGCTGGCCGGCGAGCACGCCGATTCGCCAGTCGAACTCGGTGTACATGTATTCCTGCGCCAGCAGCAACGCGGTGTGCTGGAACAATTGCTCGGCGGCGGTTTTGAGCTGTTCGAGCGTTTCCACCTTGCTGATGCCGCGCGAAAAGCTGCCATCGGGAATCTTCAACACGATCGGAAAACCGATCAGGTCGGGCAGCGCAGCAAGCTGCTTGTGGTCGTCGCGGAATACGATCTCGGTGCGCGGGATAGACAGATTGCGCGACTTGAGCAGGTCGTGCAGATAAATCTTGTTGGTACAACGCAGAATCGACACCGGATCGTCGATCACCACCATCCCTTCACGCTCGGCGCGGTGCGAAAAGCGGTAGGTGTGATTATCCAGCGCCGTAGTCTCGCGGATGAACAGGCCATCGTATTCCGCCAATCGGGCAAAATCGTTCTTGCCGATCGGGTCGAGATCAATACCCAGCTCCTTGCCCGCTTCGATGAACAGTTTCAGCGCTTTCTTGTCCGATGGCGGCATCGGGTCGTTGGCGTCGTGCAGCATCGCCATGTCGTAGCGATAGCTGCGCCGCGCGCGCGGTTTGCGCCAAAGCTTTCGGCTGAAGCCGGCCAGCGCCTCGGCGAACGCATCTTCCTGGCCATCGGAAAGGGTGTGCAGGCCGGATGGCTTGATCGACGCAATCCGCCACACGCGCTCGCGCTCGAACTCGATGCGCAGGATCGGGCACGGAAACGCTTCGAATACCTGCCGCGCCAGATCGCCCAGAGCGGTGTAGTTGGTCTGGCCGAAATACAGCAACAGGCCGAAATCGGTGGCGTCGCGTGAGCCGTCAGGCAAGAATTTGGTCAGCTTTTGATTGAGATCCTCGATGTCCACGCCATACAGCGAGCGGCGGCGCAGGTCATTGATGGTGCGCACCGACGGGATAACCTTGTGTCCGCGCGCCTCGGCCAGCAGCGAAACGTAATAGCCAAGGCCCAGGTATTTGTAGCTGCGACACAGGTTGATGACCTGGGTGCGCTCGCGCTCGGATTCCTGAACGCGCAACGGTTCCTTCAGGTAATCCACCGCGGAGACCACATTGTCGGAGGGGTAGTACGAACCCCAATCCGAGGTTTTTTCGACGACGATCAGTAGGCGGCTCATGGTGGCGCATAGTGTGCCAGTTTTGCGGCCTGCTGGCCCGAGGGTAATCTCGTAGCCACGCGGTGTTTTATCGCGATTCAGCGGGGCAGATAAACCACTGCGCCCTCGCGCAACACGAATTGCCCCGGCCCCAGTTCGCTGATGACTTCGTGCCGTTGTTCGTGGATCTGCACGATCACACCGGGGTGGCATTGCCGGTACACAACCACACGTGCCGCGTCGACATCGCCGAGCGAAGCCAACAACTGCGCGCGCGCCGTGTGCAGTTCGGCCAACCGCGCCTCGCTGCTGGCGCGGGTCGCCTGAAGCTTGCTGCTGACCTCGGCCACGTCTGCCGGCGGTCGCGCACTGAGCCGCTGCTCCAGTTGCCGCAGCGATGACAACTCGGTTTCGCGTTCAGCCAACTCCGCATTCAATTCGTCCAGCGTTTCCCGCGCCTCGCTGGACATGCCCACTGCCACCTCGGTGCGGGCATAGCTGCTGGCGCCGAGGGTGACCACCTCGATGCGATGATTGGCGTGGGCCACACCACCCATCAGGCTGCCGCGCGCAGCGTTTTTGCCGCCCACGCTGATCGAGCCGTTGGCCGACAGCGTGCCGTTGATGACCGAGTTGCATACCCGAATATCACCGTTGGCGAACACCCGGGCACTCTCGATAAAACCGACCTGCACATCGTGTGGCGAGAACACCTCGCTGGTGTGGCCGCGGATGCCTTCCTTGACTACCACACCGCCACCGGCGCGCACGATGGCGTCCTCGACGTTGTGCTCCACGATCACGTCTTTTTTGCTTCTGACCTGATAACCGGCAAGCACATGGCCTTTGACATGCACCGGGATGCGGCTGTCGACATTGCCGGTCTGTGCGCCAACATCGCCGGCGATCACCAGCAACTCGGCAACCGACAGATGACAGCCATCAACCAGCAACGCACCATCGTGATCGGCCGCCAACTTGCCATGTGCATCGCGCTGCACGCCATCCAGCGCCAGCGCGATCGCTTGCACCGGAGCCGCCGCAATGCGCTCGCCCCGCACGGTATAGCCGTCCTCGCCAGGTTCGGCGTCGCGCAGATGGCCGATTGCGTCGCCGCTGCGCACATTCCATGGGTAGTCACGCTCGCGAAAATCGATACGGCCATGCGCCAAAGCCTGGCCAACCATTGCGCCGCGATGCAGCACCGAAAACTGGGCGTCCTTGCCGAGGGTCGGGTGTTTGCCACGCGCCACATGCAGCGTTAGCGCAGCCGGGTCCGGAGCGGTTGCTGCCGTGCGCAGCGCAGCCTCGATCGCGGGCAGGTCAACACCGGCGCGCACGCCGTGGGCTTCGAGCATGGCCAGCACCTGCGCCAGCACAACCGGTTGCCCGCTGGCGCTGCGGGGAAACAGTTGCAGCGTCGCGCTCATGGCATCTGCGGCCAGCGACAAGCGCGGATCAACCGTGACCACATGGCCATCGAACTCAGCCACGCCCAACCAGTGCGCGCAGTAGGTTTCTCCGGCTTCGCCGGCGGCGACGTCGACACCTGAACCTGGTTGCAGTGCGGCGATCTGGCCGTTGCGCGCGTTCAGCCGCTTGCCGCTGACGGTGAAGCCGGGTGTCCCCGCGCTTGCCGGCGCCAACGTTGCCAGTACCTCGCCCGGCAATACCACGCGTGCGCCGACATCATCGGCCGCAACATCGATGTGCCAACGCAGCACCGCGTCGGTGCCGGCGCGCGCCGCTTCGCCACGCGCGATGCAGTATTCCAGGCCATCGCCGGTTACCGTATCGTCGTCGTGCAATGGCAGCGAGTCGAGCGTACCGGACTGCTGTGCGCCGGCGAGCTCAGCAATACGCGCTGCATCAACGCCATGGCTGATGTTGTGCTTGCGCAGCAGGGCCTGGATTGCCTCCGGAGTTACCGGCGTCGATGCCGCCAGGCCGACCAGCCAGGCCGCCATGCCGTCACCCCGCACACGCAGTCGCATTGCGGCATCGGCATCGGTGCTGTGCATCACTCCGGCCCCACAGACAGGCCGCGTTGTGGCCGCAGCGCGGCTGCGCGCCGAGGTGGAGCTCTACACGGCCGTGGATCGATCATGTACACCCCACCGCTACTGTGGTGCGGGTAGTCTATGCCTGTCCGCCTAGTCGCAATTGTGCGCAGCGTGGCAATTGGCCGATGCGTCAATCATGGAGCGTCACCATGGCCACGCCGCAATCGCTTTGGCCACCGCTTCGGGGCGCTCCATCAGTGGCATGTGGCCGCAGCCTTCCAGCACCACGCTGCGGCTGTCGGCCAAGCCGGCACGGAACGCGCGCATCGCACTGACATCGATCACCCGATCCTGCCGACACCACAACAGCAGCACCGGCATCGGGATATCCGCGAGCCGCGCCGCGAGCGCGTAGCGTTGCGCGGGTGCGCTGATCGTTGCCAGCACTGCGCGCTCGAAATCGGCATTGGCGGCGCGTTGCCGCGCCAGCGCCAGATCCACCGGCCAGGGTAAAAACGGCGGGGTGCTGAACACCAGCGCCATTTGCCGGTGCAGCGCGCTGCGGTCATGCACGGCAAACGGGTTTTCGCCGGCCGCCACCGCGCGGCTGAATGGGTTGTCGGCAAACGGCACCCCGGCCGCCGCCATCAGCACCAGGCGCTGCACCTGTTCGGGGTGGTCGGCGGCAAGCAGGCCGCTGATGTGGCCGCCCATCGAATGCCCGACCACGATCACCGGCTCATCGCCCACGGCGGCGATGAACGCGTGCAAGCGTGCGGCTTGCGCGCTGACGCCGTATTCGGCACCGGGCACGCGTTCGGAGGCGTTCCAGCCCGGCAGGTCGGGTGCGATTACATGGAACTGTCCGGACAACTGCGCCATCAGCGGCAGCCAGTGCTCCTTGCTGCCGGTGAAGCCATGCACCAGCAGCACGGTCGGCCCGCTACCCGCCTCCAGATACTGCCAGCGGTGTTCGGCGGCGGTCAGCGACTTGACCTCGGCGCCAGCCAGCCAGCGCAGGCGCGCATATTCGGCGCTCAGCAACCATTGTGGCCGCCACGCCAGCACGGCGAGCACGGCCACCAGAAGCAACGCGACGATTGCAACGCGGGGGTGTCGCACCGGCTACTTGCCCGGCTTGCCCAGCACGGCTTCGACCGAACCAACGGTGATCGGGTGATAACCGGCGCGGGCGGTGGCGAACACCCGCTGCGCAAACGCCTTGCCGTCCTTGCTCGCGGCCAGCGCTTCATAGGTGGGCATGATCAGCTTGCGCCGGCCGATACGCTTGAGAAACGAGGCCATTGCCGGCCGTGCTTCGAAATAGCCGCTGCGCTCGGCCAACGGATACCAGCGTTGGGCGATTTCACCGTTGGCGCTGCCAGTGAACCCGAACGCGTCGTCAAGCTCAAGCAGGCGCTTGGCCGGCAGCTTTTTCGGCAGTTTTTCGATGAAATGCACCCATTCCTGAGTGCTCCACTTGGCGGTATCGATCTCGTTGGCCGCGATGCGGCGCTTGAGCCAGCGCGCAACGGCGCTGTCCACCGCAGCGAAGCGCGCACTGTGTGCCGCGCTCGCAAACTTGGGGATACCCGGCTGGGTGAGCCACGCGTCGATTTCAGCGGCGCTTGCCACATCCGGCGCGGCGGCCAGCAGGTGCGTGTTCAGATAGGCGCGGAAGTCGTCGCTACTGATGCTCTGGAACGCGAAGTGATCAAAGTAGCCGCGCAAGAAACCGTCGAAGCGCTCGCGCCCGAAGCGCTGTTCCAGAAATGACAAAAACCACGCGCCCTTGACGTAGGGCACATCGGTCAGTGCCTCGTCGGGGTCGCGTCCGGCGAGCGGCGCCAGCGCCAGCAATTGGTCGCCCTTGGCCAGCGTTGCCAGATCCTGCTGCAGGCCGTACTGGCTGATCACGTTTTCCATCTGCGCCTGTTCGACACCGAACACGGCCTCGACCAGCCGGTTTTCAACGTAGCTGGTGAAGCCCTCGTTGAGCCACATGTCCTTCCAACTGGCGTTGGTGACCAGATTGCCCGACCAGCTATGCGCCAGCTCATGCGCTACCAAGCTGACCAGCGAGCGGTCGCCGACGATCACGGTGGGGGTGGCGAAGGTGAGGCGTGGATTCTCCATGCCACCGAACGGGAAGCTCGGCGGCAGCACCAGCAGGTCGTAGCGGCCCCAGCGATACGGGCCATACAGCGATTCGGCGGTCTGGATCATCGTTTCGGTATCGACGAACTCGCTGGCAGCAGCGGCCAGCATCGACGGTTCGGCCCACACCCCGGCGCGTTCGGACAGCGGTGCAAAGCGCAGATCGCCTACCGCCAGCGCCAGCAGATACGACGGGATCGCTTGCGGCATGCGGAATACATAGTCGCCATCGCGTGCCGCAGCGGGGTCGTTATCGGCACTCATCAGCGCGATCAGGCTGGCCGGCGTACGCACATGCGCGCTGTAGGTGAAGCGCACCGAGGGCGTATCTTGCAACGGCACCCAACTGCGCGCATGGATCGCTTGCGACTGGCTGAACAGGAACGAATGCTTGCCGCCGGCGGTCATCGCCGGATCCAGCCATTGCAGGCCCGACGCCTGCGGCGAGGTGCGGTAGCGGATGCGCACCACTTCGTAAGGCCTGCGCATCGCGATGCTCAGCTTGCTGCCGAAGATCGGATCGTTGGCCGCCAGCTCGAACTTCAGCCGCCGCCACACACCGTCGCCGGACTTGCCCAGCACTTTTTCGATGCGCAGTGCGCGGGTATCGAGCACCAGCACGCGATGCGCCGGGTCGAGCCAGCTCAGGCGCAAATCGGCACGCCCGGCAAGTTCCTTTTTGTCGAAATCCACGCGCAGATCAAGGCCGAGATCGGCAATCCGCACCTTGTCCGGCTCGGCGTACGAGCTGGGATCGTTCGCGTGCGCGAACAGTGGCGACAGCAGCAACAGCAGCGACAGGGCGATACGCATGGGGCGACTCCGCAAGATGACCGGACAAGTTTAACGGACATGGTGACTGACCACCTGACACCATGACGTTCCCTTCAGACCCGATATCCACTGTGGATGGCAACAATGCCAGCGGACAGGTTGCGGTAGTCGCAGCGCGCGAAGCCGGCCGCCTGCATCATCGCCTTGAGTTCGTCCTGCGGCGGGTGCTTGCGGATCGACTCGGCCAGATATTGGTAGCTGTCGGCGTCGCCGGCAAACAGCCGGCCCAGGCGCGGCAGCACCTTGAATGAATGAAAATCGTAGATCGGCCGGAACCAGGCGGCCTGCACCTTGGAAAACTCCAGCACCAGTGCCCGCCCGCCGACCTTCAGCACGCGCTGCATTTCGTTCAGCGCGGCCTGCTTGTCGGTGACGTTGCGCAGACCAAAAGCAATAGTGACCAGATCAAAACTGCTATCCGGGAATGGTAGCGCTTCGGCGTTGAGCTGCACGTAGTCCAGGCCGCGCACCAGGCCGCGGTCGGTGAGTCGATCGCGCCCGACGCGCAACATCTCGCCGTTGATGTCGCCCAATACCACCGAACCGGCTTCGCCAACCCGCTCATGCAGCAAGGCGGCGATGTCACCGGTGCCGCCGGCCAGATCGAGTGCCCGATCGCCACGGCGCACGCCCGAGGTGCCGACGAAATAGCGCTTCCACAGGCGGTGGATGCCCAGGCTCATCAGGTCGTTCATCAGGTCGTAGCTGCCGGCGACCGACGAGAATACCTGGCCGACCAGTTTTTTCTTGTCTCCAACCGGCACATCGCGGAAGCCGAAGTGGGTGGTTTCGGGGGTACGTTCGGGCTCGTTCATGGCGGCGATTATCGCACTCCACAACGCTGCGTGGCGGCATAATGCGCGCCAATCCCTTGTGCCACACAGGCTCGCCCATGGCCGACATCGCTGTGCTCGACACGCCGCGCCTGCGCCTGCGCCCGATCGTGCCGGGCGATGCCGCATTCTTGCTGGGCTTGCTCAACGAGCCGGCGTTTCTGCGTCAGATCGGCGATCGCGGCGTACGCACGCAGGGCGACGCCGAGCGTTACATCGCCGATGGCCCGGCCGCGAGCTACCAGCGCTTCGGGTTCGGCCTGCTGCTGATCGAGCGCAAGGCCGATGGCGCGGCGATCGGCATCGCCGGACTGCTCAAGCGCGCGCATCTGGACGATGTCGATCTGGGTTATGCCCTCACCGCCAGCGCCTGTGGCCAGGGCTATGCCGGCGAAGCCGCACGCGCGCTGCTGGAGCAAGCGCGCGAGGTGCACGGTCTTGCCCGCCTGATTGCCATCGTAATGCCGGACAACAGCGCCTCGCTGCGACTGTTGCAGCGGCTGGGCTTTGCGTACGAGCGCACGCTTCCGGCCCAGCAGGCGCAGCCAACGCTGCATCTTTATGGAATTGCCTTGCCGGCATGACGGTGTGCGGCGATCGGCCGCACACCGGAGAATGTGCAGCCGCTGCTGGCGCGAGCAGCGCAGTTAGCGCGGTGAAGTCGGCTCCCGAACGCCCTGCAGATAGGCAATCAGGGCCGTCATGTCGAGTTCCGGGATCTGTGCGTAACCGGCCTTTGCACTGCGCACGCGGCTGGACAGGTTGGCGTTGATGGCGGCATCAGCGATGATCCACTGGCGCAGCGCCTGTTTATCGTGGCGACTGGCGGCGTCATCCAGCGGCAGGCGCGGATTGCCCGCACCGGCAAGCGAATGACAGCGCGCGCAGCCCTGTTCGGCATACACCTGCGCGCCGCGGGCGCGTTGATCGGTCGTTGCCGCTGGCGCGGCGGCCGGCAACGAGGTGCGGCGGTTGTGCCAGCCGGCCAGTGTCGCTGCCAACGCCAGCAACAGCACGCCGGTCAGCAGCGCCACCAGTCGAGCCCAGCGTTCACGCATGGCGGGATTCTCGATTCATGCCAGATCGAATATTTCCGAATGCATGTGGCGCAGCGGCACCGCCAGCGCCTTGAGCGCACGTTCGGCAACGCCAATCATTGGCTGCGGCCCGCAAAAAAAATAGTGCAAATCGGCGCGTTGATCGGGCAAATGCCGAAGCAAAATCTCCAGTCGCAGCAGACCGCGCTCACCACGCCAGTTCGCGTCCGGTTCGCCCAGAATATGCACCAAATGCAGATTCAGGCGCTCGCCGAGGGTTTGCAACTCCTTGCGAAACAGCGTGTGTTGCCACAGGCGATTGCCGTAAAAGAGCCACAGCGGACGCGAGTCATTGCGATCCGCGAGTGCGCGCAGCATGCTGATGATCGGTGCGATGCCAACCCCACCGGCGATGAACACGAAACCCGCCGCCTTCGGGTAACGGTCACAACTGAAGGCGCCGTAAGGCCCATCGACATAGGCGACCGTGCCCGGTTTGCAGCCAGCAATGGCAGTCGAAAAATCGCCCAGCGCCTTGATGGTGAAGGTGATGGAACCGGGCCGGGTAGGGCTCGATGCCAGCGAGAACGGATGCTCACGCAAAGCGAACGGCGAGTCGCCGACACTCAGCCAGGCGAATTGTCCGGGTTGATAATCAAAGCCTGCGTGGCCGACCGGCTCCAGTTGCAGGCTCACGCTGCGGCCGTGTTCGGCCTGCACCGCGCGCACGCGAAATGGACGTCGCCGCAGTCGCCATGGTCGGATCAGGCGCACATGCACAATCAAACCCAGCCATGCCAGCGATAGCAAGGTCCAGGCCAGCCGCTTGCCGGGGCTGTTGAGCATGCGCGCCGCCATATCGACGTGGCCAACCGCCAGAAGCAGCGCCAGTATCGCCAGCACGGCGTGCACGCGTCGCCAGCGATCGTAGTCGATGCCGATGCGTTTGCGCCACAGCGAGCTGATCAGCAACACCGCGATCAGAAGCAACGCCAGTCGGCCAATGCTGATCGCCGGTACTGCGTGGCGCGGATCGAGCAGCCCGACCGCGCCCGGATCGAGTCCGGTCGCGATCAGCGTGTGCAAGGCGATCAACACCAGCATTACCAGCGCCAGATAGCGATGAAAGAAATAAATCACATCGATACCGAACGGCGCGCAGGCACGCTTGAAGCGGGCGGTGAGCACAAACTGCACACCCATCATCGCCACCCCGGCGTAACCCAGGGCCATCGCAAAATCCCAGCCAAAACCCGCCGCGCCGGCTTGCGGCGGCCAATGGGCGAGAACCAGCGGCACCATGACCAAGGACAGATACACGGCGAGCCAGAGTGTCGCTTGCATGAGCGGGCGGATAATGATCTCCAAAAATCGCGTGCACAGTATGTGCCGCCCGCACCGCGATTTCAGCGCCGATTCACCCCATTGGCGCACACTGCGCGCCGCGGCTCATCGCTGGAGGCAACCCGAATGAATATCCGACTCTCAATCGCACCCCTTTTCCTGGGCGCACTGTTGTTGTGCGGCCCGCTCAGTGCGCAGGAGCATTACGCGTTCGGCTTCAGCCCGAACAGTGGCGATGTCTGGGTGGATGCCCAACTGGGTGATTTCAACGTCTACGCCGCGGGCAATCTCGACGGCTTCGTCGATGAAGTGGCGGTGAGCTATGGCGCACCGCGCGTATTGGTTCGCGAATACGTGGCCGATCGCCGCTGGCCGCCGGGCGACGTCTATTACGCCTGTGCGCTGGCGCATTACAGCCACCGTCCGTGTCGCGAGGTGCTCGATATCTGGGAGCACGACCATGGCCAGGGCTGGGGCGTCATCGCCAAGCGGCTCGGGATCAAGCCCGGCTCGTCCGCGTTTCACGCCATGAAGGCCGATCTGGGCAAATCCAAAGGCCGAACAGGGAAAGGCCATGGCCCCGGAAACGGCAAGGGCCGTGACAAGGATCACGGCCCGCCCGGGCGCTGAAGCGCCCCGTCGGGATCAATTGCCGCGGTGATCAATTACCGCGGCTGATGCTCGGATCGAGCCGACGCAGCGCGCTGGCAACGTCGGTTTCACCGGTACGCTCGATATCGTCGCGGTTGTAACTGCGACCGGGGGCGTTGGCGATGCAGCCGTGTTTGTCGCGCGCCTTCATTCGGGTGCCGGTGTTGCGGATGCAATGGCGCTCAACGAGCCGTTCGGGTGTTGTAGTGCCCGCCGCGGCGTCGGCGTCGGTTTTGCTCGCTTCGGGTGCGTCGCCCGGTTCGACAGGCGCTTGTGCCTGGGCCAGGCTCACGCCAAAGCCAAGGGCGATCAGCAACAAGGCATTGCGCATGATGGCATCTCCAACGGTGGATTGTGGCGCGAGTGTATACCCGCGCCGGCGCCGGAGATGGCCACGCGCGGTGGATGCGCGCCGCACATTCGAGGGCGGTTCAGTGTTGTCTACCGTCAATGATTGCTGTGGGTAACCGTGAGCGAGGTCCATCCTTTGCTGCACAAGCCGCCTGCCGCTGGCAGACGGCTTGCACAAAGACAGGGCGGCGGAGTCTGCCGCCCTGCTCGATCATCGCGCACCTGAGTGGCACGACATGCCCTTCAAATACCTGTTCAGACGCCGCTTTGCGGCAACGTCCGGCGGGTTTTCGGCCGCGGCACGATGAAATAGTCACGATCACGCATCGCGGCCTTGCGAGCGGGATCCGCCGGGGCCTTGCGCGCTGCCTCAAGCTGTCCCGCGAAAGACTTCAGGAAGCTGCCAGCGGCGCTGTCTTCACAGGCATTGAAATCGCTGAGTGCCTTGCACGGCGGTGGCACGGCGTCAAAAATGTTGAACTCCCAGATCGCATCACCGATTCCATTCGGGACCGCCTCAAGGTCGGTGCTGGCGGGGTGCTGGACTGAAATGACGAAGCGCCCGGGATTGATCGGATCGAAGACCATGCCGGTCGATTCGGAACCCGCCACCTGCAAGCTCATGAAATGGTCGAGCGACTCCGCCACGCCGTTGTTGTCGGTGTCGCGGACAAACCACACATCACCGCCCACATTTCCGCTGTTGGGCGAATCCTCGACCACGTAGATGTTGCCAAGAGCATCTTGCGCAAGATTGTCGGGTGAGTTCATCACCGCGGTCGTGCTGGGGAATCCGACATTCTTGGGCGTATCGGCATCGCTGACCAGTTCACGCACCATCGCCTTGCCGCCGCCGAGAATTTCGATCGAGATCACCCGTCGTTCGGAAGTGAGCGTTACATAAACCACTTCATGAAAATTGGCCAGGGTACCGACTTCAACATCTTCAGGCCGCCCAAACGGGGTGCCGCCAACGGCATCGGCTGCCGCTCGGCCGCCACGCGCGTTCGGGTTCGTCGCCGGATCGGCGCTGATGCCGTCACGGAACGGGTTGGGGACGCCGGGCAGCGCCTGACCGTTGCTGTTGGTCACCGGTACCCACGTAGCCAAGCCGAAGCGACGGGCATCTGCGTTGCCGCCCTGGTTCCAATCGGCACCGGCTTCGCCACCGGACGCCAGAAAATCGTCGACACGCAGAACAAAGGTCTGGCCACCACCGAGGTAGTCACCCGGTTGCTTCAATACCAGCGCATAGATGGAACCCGAGTTCCATTCGTCGACGTAGTAGATAACCTGATTGTGGAAGCGACGGCTGAAATTGATGCCCTCGTGCGCGACGTTGGCGATGGTGGTGATTTCGCGATAATGCGAGCCGTACAGCTCGGGTCGCGCGGTTGGGTCGGCAGGCGCAGCGCCGGTGGGATCGAGGATCTCGATGACGCGACCAAGACCGGACCACTCCTCGGCCACCCAGACGGTGCCATTGGGGGTCCATCGTGCCGGATCGAACGCGCCGTAATCGAAGTCCCATGCTGGGCAGGCGGTGGACACCTGACCCGGGGTAATGCCATCGACCACACAAAAGCCGTTGGTGACCGGGTCGCTGGCACCCAGGTCGCCAGCCAGCAGGATTTCGGATTTGTTTTCGTGCAGGTCCAAGCGGCTGAGCCCGGCACCAAACGCGGTTTCGTGCGGCATGAACAGGTAACGCCCCGAGGGATCGAATGCCAGCATGTCGATCATCGTGGCAACCCTACCCAAACCCGGCACGCGCACAATCGACTGGCCTGGACTGGCCTCGATTTCGGAAAGGCTGGTCAGATTGATCTGGCTCATCCCGGCGGGTGCCTGCCACGGCGACAACTGCTCGTTGATGTGGTTGGCGGTTGCGACCGCGGTGGATTGCGTGAGCGGGTTGAAGTACGGCGCGGTGCCGGCCAGCACGGCCGGCGCGATGGCAAGCAAGACAAGGCCCGAAAGGGGTTGCAGGGCGAGTTTCATTGGCGGCTCCTTGTTAAGTGGCGACTCGGATCGGGTGCCGTGTCGACACATCGGCGACGACCCCCCGAACATGCGCGCATGGCACGTGCTGCCAGCGCCGGAACAGGGTGCTCGTCGTATTTGACCGTTGGCTGACGCCGGCGAGGCAACGATGTGACATTTGCCGGGGTGTCGCGTGATGGCGTTGCGCTGGCGCGACACCCCGTTTTGCATGGCGGCCATGGCCCAGGTGCTCGGTCATCTCGGCGTCGAGCGCCTTCTCTAGCAACAGCTTGGTCAACTGCTTGAGCAGACCGTTCTCGCCGATCAGGTCCTCAGGCTTCTTGTAGTTCGCCATCAGGCTGGACAGCAGTTCGTCGGATACTTCGTGCTTGCGCTTGTTCATGGTGTCTCCGGGCTTTGGGGCAGTCTCCTGCCAGTGGCCCGTTTACACAAAATCTAGGACACCCTCAGCGTGTCGGCTCCAGCCCTTCGGGCCTTGAGCCGACCTGCGACGCTAAAGCAAGTGCCTCTCGGGGTCGGCCCCGATCGATCGTTGGATATCCCGGTGTCCTTGCATATGCCCCCTGTTTCGCGGAATTGGGTATGCTGCGTCGACACCGGTGGCGCGTGCCGTTTTTTGGGGGCGATATGATCTACCTTGTTTGTGGCTTGGTGGTTTTCCTCGGCCTGCACTCGTTCCGTATCTTCGCGTCGGCTTGGCGCGAGGCGCGCATCGCGGCCTGGGGGGTCGGCGCCTGGAAGACTGCGGTCAGCCTGCTCTCCATCGCTGCGTTCGTGCTCGTCATCTGGGGCTACGGCGAAGCCAAGGCGGTGCAGCCGCTGTTGCTGTGGACGCCACCGACCGGCCTGCGCCCTGCGGTGGGGCCGCTCACCCTGCTGGCGTTCATTCTGTTGGCGGCGGCCTACGTACCACGCAACCACATCAAGGCCCGGCTGCGCCATCCGATGGTGCTGGCGGTGAAGCTGTGGGCGCTGGCGCACCTGCTGGTGAACGGCTGGTTGCCCGGAGTGGTGCTATTCGGCAGTTTCCTGGCGTGGGCAATCCTCGACTTCCGCGCGGCACGCCGACGCGAACCGGCACCGGGCGCGGCAGCCGGCGTACGCGTGTCGAATACCGCAATGGCGGTGGCCATCGGCGCTGCCGCCTGGGCTGGCTTTGCCTTCCAACTGCATGCGCGCTGGGTCGGGGTGGCGCCGTTCGGGTGAGCGCCAGCCGCCTCGCGCGGTGCATCGCCGGCTGTCCGGTGCGAGAAATGCGGGTTAGTGCTTGAGCACTTCGAAGTCGAGCAGCGCGTGATCGGAGTAGTCGCGGATCGAGTGTGCTTGCGCGTCTTCGTCGGGCTCGGTGGCCCAGCCCCGCACCGAGACTTCCGCTGGCGTGCGATCGGGTTTCTTGACGCTGCGGCAGCAACGCGGGACACCGGCAGCAACGGAGCAACGCAGCAATGCGGGACACCCACAATTTCGGATGGACGAACTTTCGGATTTTCGGGGGTCCGGGCTTTATTCAGGGCTTTGGGACGGAATCTTGGGTGTCCCGAGCTTTTGAGCTTTTCGAGCTTTCCTCCCGAGCTTTCCCGAGCTTTCGCCCAGGCGATGGCGTGGGCTTGGCGAAAGTTCTTGGCGATGTCCTCAGCCTCAACGTGGCAGACGGTGGCGACCGAGCAGGCGTCTCGTGCAAGCGCGCTCGGGACCGCTCCGCTGTGGCCGGGGGTGCCTTTATGGCGAATGGCAGCCACTCGGTTGCGATGACCGACGCGCGAAAGGCTCCATGCGCGCCGCATCGGCCCGGGATGCTTCACAATGCGGCCTGTTCATTCATTCCCGTAGCCGCCCGTGAAAATCACCACGTTCAATGCCAATGGCTTGCGCTCGGCCGCGCGCAAGGGGTTCTTCGACTGGTTTGCGCAGCATGATGCCGATGTGCTGTGCGTGCAGGAGACCAAGGCGCAGGAGCATCAGTTGCGCGAACCGGCGTTGCAAGCAGAAGGCTACCGCGCGTTTTACAAGGACGCGATCACCCGCAAGGGCTACAGCGGGGTGGCGATCTACGCCCGCCGCGAGCCCGATGAAATCCGCGATACCTTGGGCTGGGCGGCGTTCGATGACGAAGGCCGCTACATCGAGGCGCGTTTCGGCAACCTCAGCGTGGTCTCGCTGTACGTGCCGTCCGGCTCGTCCGGGCCGGAGCGGCAGGCGTTCAAGTTCGCGGTGATGGACTGGATCGCACCGATCTTTCGGCAATGGCTGCACAGTGGCCGCGATTACGTGATCTGTGGCGACTGGAACATCGTGCACACGCGCAAGGACATTCGCAACTGGGCCTCCAACCAGAAAAACTCCGGCTGCCTGCCCGAAGAGCGAGCGTGGCTCGATGGTCTGATCAACGCCGATGGCTGGCTGGACAGTTACCGGCACTTGCGCCCCGAAGCCGAGGATTACACCTGGTGGTCACAGCGCGGGCAGGCGCGCGCCAACAACGTGGGCTGGCGGATCGACTACCAGATGGTTACCCCATCGCTGCGCGAACGCCTGCGTGATTGCGCGATCCACCGCGAACCACGGTTTTCCGATCATGCGCCGTATGCACTGGAGTTGGTGTGATCGGCAAGCGGTTGCGTCACTGGGCACTGACGTTTGCGCAGCCCGAGGCGCGCACCGTGTTGGTGATGGGCTTTGCCTGCGGCCTGCCGTTTTTGCTGGTTGGGCCGACGCTGTCGATCTGGCTGCGCGAACGCGGGATGTCACTGGGGGCGATCGGGTTGGTCGCCTACACCGGGTTTTTCTACGTATTCAAGTTCCTGTGGGCGCCGTTGCTGGATCGCTGGCAGATACCCGGCCTGGCGCAGCTCGGGCGACGCCGCGGCTGGCTGTTGGCCGCGCAACTGCTGTTGCTGGGCGGGCTCGTCGGCTTGGCAATGCTCGGCTTGGACACCACGGCGCTGACCGGGTTCGTGCTGTTGCTGGCAATCACGGCTTTTGCCGGCGCCACCCAGGACACCGTGGTGGATGCGTATCGCATCGAGATCGCGCCGCTCGATCAGCAGGGCACGCTGGCGGCCACCTACAGCCTGGGCTATCGCATCGGCCTGATCGTCGGTGGTGCCGGCGCCCTGTACGCGGCCGAGGCATGGGGCTGGCGGGTGGCCTATCTGGTGATGGCGCTGATGCTGTTGCCGGCATTGCTGGCGACGGTGCTGGCGCGTGAACCCGCCGAAACCGTGCCACTGCGCAACGAACCGCTACTGGCGTTCATGATCGGCCCGTTCGTGGCGTTCTTTCGCCGCTTCGGCTGGCTGTTGGCACTGGCACTGCTGGCCTTCGTGGGCTTGTACAAGCTGCCCGACCAGATGCTCGGCGTGCTGGCCGGGCCGTTTTATCTTGATACCGGTTTCAGCAAGGCCGATATCGCCAACGTGTCGAAGCTGTACGGCGTGTGGATCGGCATCGCAGGCGGCTTTGCCGGCGCGTTCGCGGTGTCGGCCTGGGGCCACTACCGCAGTCTGTTGGTGGCGGCGGTGGCGGTGGCGCTGTCGAATCTGCTGTTTATCCTGATGGCGTTTCATCCCGGCGAACTGTGGGCGTTCGTGCTGACTATTTCCGGCGACAACTTCAGCCAGGGTTTCGCCGGCGTGGTGCTGGTCGCGTTCATGTCGGGGCTGACCAATCGCAATTTCACGGCGACTCAGTACGCCTTGCTCAGCGCGCTGGCCAATCTGCCGGGCAAGCTGATCGGCGGCGTATCCGGCTTCATGGTGGAGGCGTGGGGCTACGTCGGTTTTTTCAGCGTCAGCGCGGTGTCGATCCTGCCCACCTTGCTGCTGCTGGCGTGGTTGCACCGTCGTGCAAAAATGGGTGCGCTTGCGTCCTGACGCGATCGCGTTAAGCTTTGCGTTACTGGGGGATGTCAAACTGGGAATGTAATGGCCGATATCCTTCTACGCGACGTTGACGCCGGCATGGTTGAGCGAATCAAGGAGTTAGCGCGCGAACGCGATTGGCCAATCCACGATGTGCTGTTGTTCGCGCTCAAGCGCGGGCTTGGCATCATCGAGCCGGAGCCGCCCAAGGTGCCTGGTGATATTGCCCGGCTGGCCGGTTCGTTCGAAGACGCCGAGTCGCGCGCTTTCAACGAGGCGCTGGCCGCGCTCAAGCGTCTGGACAACGATCAGGCGTATTGATTTGCCGGCATCGCGCGCGTTTGTCGGCATTTCATGGCACCCTATCCCACCCGCCCGCCAGTGAGCCTCGCATGTATCTCGAGTTCTACGGCCTGAAGGAGCCGCCGTTCTCGATCACGCCGGATCCGCGCTTCGTGTACCTGTCCGAGCGCCATCGCGATGCCTTGGCGCATCTGCTGTATGGCATCAGCCAAGGTGGCAGCGGCGGCTTTGTGCAACTCACCGGCGAAGTCGGCACCGGCAAGACCACGCTCAGCCGGCTGCTGCTGGAGCAGTTGCCGGAAAACACTCAGGTGGCGCTGGTGCTCAACCCGCACCTGTCGCCAATCGAGTTGCTGGAAACCATCGGCGAGGAGCTGCATCTGGACCTGAGCGGTCGGCACGGCAGCCTCAAGCGCCTGCTCGATGTGTTGAACGCGCATCTGCTCAAGGCCTACGCCGAAGGGCAGCGGGTGGTGCTGATCATCGACGAGGCGCAGGAATTGTCGCGCCTGGCGCTGGAGCAGGTGCGCCTGCTGACCAATCTGGAAACGCCGACCCAGAAGCTCTTGCAGATCGTGCTTCTGGGCCAACCGGAGCTGCGTGATTTGCTGGAACGCCCAGAATTGCGCCAGTTGGCGCAGCGGATCACCGCGCGCTACCACCTCACGCCGCTGTCGAGCGAGGAAACCGAGCTGTATGTGCGCCATCGTCTGGCGGTGGCCGGGGTGACGCGATTTCCGTTCACCAAACTGGCATTGCGGCGCCTGCACGAGCGCTCCGGCGGGGTACCGCGGCTGATCAATGTGATTGCCGACCGCGCCCTGCTGGCCGGTTATGCCAACGATCAGGCGCAAATTGGCGAGCGGCTGGTGGAGCGCGCGGCCGGCGAAGCGTTGAGTACCCGGATCCGGCGTTATTCGCCGCCACCGGCGTTGCTGGTGGGTGCATTGACACTCGCATTGGCGGCGTTGTTGCTGTGGCTGTTGCCCGGCCGCCAACCGCCGGCGCCATCGCCCAGCCCGGCACGGCCGGTTGCCGAGGTCGCCGTGAAGCCGCCATCAGTGGCGCCGCTGACGCTGGACGCGGCAGCGCTGCGCGGACGCATCGCGCAGGCTGGCCCGTCGCTGCTGTTCGCGTTCAACCGCCTGCTGGCGCTGTGGTCGGTACGCGCCGAGGCCATCGATGCCGCTACTGCCAGCCGTTGCCCGGCGGTGCTCAGCAGCGGCGTGTTCTGCCTGCGCGGCAACGCCAATCTGAGCAAGTTGGCGCTGTTGGGGCGTCCGGCCCTGCTGCACCTCAGCGCCGACGGCAGCGATGCGTGGGCATTGCTGCTCGGGGTGGATGCGGTGCGCGCACGCTTGTGGTTGGCTGGCGAGCGGATCGAGCTTGATCGCTTGGTGCTGGAGCAGCATTGGAATGGCGAGTTCATCAGTATCTGGCGGGCGCCGGCGTTCGTCGCGTTGCCGTTGCGCCTGGGCGATAGCGGCGCGGCGGTGGATTGGCTGCGCGCACAGGTGCAGGCAGACCGCGATCCGGATGTTGTCGGGCCGGCGTTGTTCGATGCCGAGCTGCTGCTGGCGGTGAAGCGAACGCAGGCGCGCTACGGCTTGCTGGCCGACGGCATCGTCGGGCAGGAGACACTGCTGGCGTTGATTGCTGCCGACCCCCACGGCCCACAACTGCGCACGCGCCTGGATTGAGCGATGAGCCTGATCCTGCAAGCCTTGCGCAAATCCGAAGCCGAGCGTCGTCTGGGCCAGGCACCGACGCTGCTCAGCCCGATGGCGGCGCTGCCAATCACCCGCAACCGGGGTTGGCGCCGGCTTGGCTATGGGCTGGCGTTGCTGCTGGTGGCGGCGCTGGCGTGGTGGCTCGGGCAACGCGGCCAACACCGCGAAGCTGCGGTACCGGCCAACATCGCCCCGCTTGCCGCGCCCGCGCCACCGCCGAGCACTCGCCCGCAATTGCCGGCGCCCCCGGCGCTGGTCGAAAGTGGCGCGATCAGTGGCCGGCCGGCGGCCACCTTGCCGACCCCCGTGGCAACAGTGAAACCGAGCTTGCCGGCCAGCGCGATGCCGGCGGCACAGCCACCCGCAGCAACGCAGGCCATGCCGCCTGCACCCCGCACCGAGCCCGCACCGACGTCTGCCACTGAGCCGGCGCCGGCGATGCAGCCGCCACCGCTGCACTTGGCAGCGCTGCCAGCAGCCGAGCGCCAGGGCTTGCCGGCGCTGCGTATCACCATGCACGTGTTTGCCGCGCAGCCGGCGCAACGTTTTGCCATCATCGATGGCCATCGCGTGGCCGAGGGGGCGCTGCTCGGCGATGGTGTGGTGCTGACCGAAATTACCCGTGCCGGTGTGATCCTGGACCTGCACGGGCGACGCGTGCTGGTGGCGCGGCCCTGATGTTTGTCGAGGTGCCCTCGCGAAGGCGCCGCGAAGTGCGTTGGGCGACGCCACTACTGGTGTTGGTTACCATGGCGGTGTTCGTGTGGCTGGTCAGCCTGCAACAGCCGGGTGCACACGGCGCCGCGTTGTTGCGTTGGGGCACGCTTTCCGGCGCGCTGCCCGGTTCGTTGCAGCAATGGGTCGATGCCGTGCAGGGTGGCCGCGCGGTCAGCCTGATCAGTGCGCTGTTTGTGCACGCCGGTTGGGTGCATGTGCTTGGCAATATGCTGTTTCTGATGATTTTCGGGCTGCCAAGCGAGCGCGCGATGGGTTCCTGGCGTTTCGTGTTGCTGTTCATGGTCGGCGGCGCCTTGTCGAACCTGGCGGCTGGTGCCCTGATGGACTCGCCCAGTCGCGTCATCGTCGGCGCCAGTGGCGCCATCTCGGCGGTGATCGGCGCCTACGTGGCGCTGTTTCCGCGCGCTTCGCTGGGGGTGTTGTTGCCGCTTGGTCTGTACCTGCAATTTGTGCGCGCGCCAGCGTTGGTATTGATCGGCATCTGGGCACTGCTGCAGGGCCTGTTCACCTTTGTCGGTCCGGCGTTTGGCGCAGTGGCCTGGTGGGCGCATCTGAGTGGTTTTGCTTTTGGCGTGGTGTACGCGGTGGTGTCGCGGCACAGCGTGGCGCGCCGCTTGCGCCACCGCGGCGCCTGATCACGCACGGTGGCGTTCGGTCGGTCGCGCACAAGGTGCGCTGCAGACGTTCGCCGCTGGTCGGAGCGCGCCTGCGCGCGAAGTGCTTTCGCCAGTTCGTTCGCCGGCAGGCCGGCTCCCACAAAAGCGCTGGCTCGCATCGGTGGACAACACGGTTGCTCGTGCAAAAAAACCGTCGCGCTGAATTGACCACGGCCTGGTTTCGACGGTTCAGTCCGCTTCCCACCACAACCAGAAACCGTCGTTGAGGCGCTTGAACAGGCCACCTTCGGCGATGTCATCGAGTGCCACCAGCGGGCGTTCCACCAGCACCTTGTCGTCGAGGCTGACGCGCAGCGTGCCGATATTTTGGCCCTTGCTGATCGGCGCCAGCAGTTGTGCGGGAATATCCATGCTCGGCTTGAGGTCGTCGTAGCGGCCGCGCGGCAGGGTGATCCGCAGCGGCGCGACAAGCCCGAGCACCACGGTGTCGGACTCGCCTTTCCACAGCTTCACGTCGGCAACCGGTGCTGCCGCCGCATACAGGATGTGGGTTTCAAAAAAACGAAAGCCCCAGTTCAGCAGCGCCAGGCTGTCATCGGCTCGTTGTTTTTCGCTGGATGAGCCCATCACCACCGAAATCAGCCGCTGCTGATCGCGCAGCGCGGAGCTGGCAAGGCAATAGCCGGCACCGGAATGGTGGCCGGTCTTGATGCCATCGACACTGGCGTCGCGCCACAACAGGCTGTTGCGGTTGTGTTGACGGATGTTGTTGAAGGTGAACTCTTTGAGCTTGTAGTAGGCGTATTCGTCGGGGAAATCGCGGATCAAGGCTTGCGACAACAGCGCGATGTCGTGTGCCGTGCTGTAATGCTCGCTGTCGGACAAACCATGCGCGTTGACGAAATGACTGCCGGCCATGCCCAGGCGCTGCGCATACTGGTTCATCAGCGCGGCAAAGGCTTGCTCGCTGCCGGCAACGTGCTCGGCGATGGCGATGGAAGCATCGTTGCCGGATTGCACAATCATGCCGTGCAGCAAGTCATCGAACTTCACCTGGCTGCCGAGCGGCAGAAAGCTGGTGCTGCCATCGGTGCCGGCACCACCGCTGCGCCAGGCAAATTCGCTGATCGTTACCCGATCATCGGCGCTGATCTTGCCCGCCTTGAGTTCGGCCGCGGCAACGTAGGAAGTCATCACTTTGGTGATGCTGGCGGGCTCAACGCGAGCGTCGATGTTGTCGCCGGCCAGCACTTGGCCGGTAGCGTAATCCAGCAACAGCCAGGCGCTGCCGGTGATCGACGGCGGTGGTGGCGTGGGCGCTGGCTGCATGGTGGGCTGCGGCGCGGGCGCGGGCAATGGTGTCTGCGCGAGCGCCAGGGTGGCGAACGACAGCCACAGCGACGCGAAAATAGCAGGGTAAACCTTCATCGAAATCCTTCGTGGGTAATCGGGCGGTGTGTGGGGGTCATGGATGCATCAGTTGCGGGTACGGAAAACCGATTGCCTGCAAACGTTGGCGGAGCGACTGCACGGCAGCCAGACCAGTCACCGGGCCGGCGCGCACCCGCCACAGCGACTGGCCGTTGACGTGGGCGCGAACGATGCGCGCCTCGGCAATACCGGAATCGCGCAGGCGACGATGCACGCGGTGGGCATTGTCGCGATCGGCGAAGCTGCCTACTTGCAGGTACACCGGCGCGTTCGGATCGAGCGGTGTGGCGGTGGGCAGGTCGCTCGATTGCAGCGGCTCGGACGCCAGATCATCCGGGTCGAGCGCCACCACCTCCACCGACGCAGTGCCCTTGACGTGCACGCCAAGTTTTACGGCGGCGGCGTACGACAGGTCGATCAGGCGATCACCGTGAAACGGACCACGATCATTGACCCGCACCACCACGCTGCGGCCGTTGTCGAGATTGGTTACCCGCACATAGCTGGGCAGCGGCAGACTTTTGTGCGCGGCGCTGAACCGGTACATGTCGTAGGGCTCAAGGCTCGAAGTCGCCCGCCCGTGAAACTTGGTGCCGTACCACGACGCCGTTCCGCGTTCGCGGTAGCCGTGCGCACTGGGCAGCACCCGATAACTGCGGCCCAACACCGTGTACGGCGAGCGATTGCCGTAACGCGACAGCGGCTCGGCCTGCGGTGTGGGCTCCGCAATGGCGTTGATGTCGGGTGGTACCGGCGGCCCACCATCGGCGATATGCGGCGCGTACAGGCCGCCACCACTCGGCGCAGGCGCGCCCTCGGCGGGTACCTGGGTGCGCCTGGGTGCGCTGCCGCAGGCCGCCAATGCCAGCATCGCCAGCACCAGCAGCGCGCGCGCTGCACTCACGGTGCCACCATCGGTGCAGCAACCGCCAGCTCCTGCGATAACTGATAGACCGCCATCGCATACATCGGTGAGCGGTTATAGCGGGTAATGCTGTAGAAGTTGGAGAAGCCCAGCCAGTATTCCGGGCCATCGCTGCCCTCGAGCGCGATCAGGCTGGCGGGCAGGTCGTGGCCGACGGCGGTACGCGGACGAAAGCCGCTGTTTGCCAGCTCCGCCAGGGTAAATCCGGGCTCGTAGGAGGCTTGCTCTGGCGGCACCGCGATTGCAGCAGCGTCGGCGCGCACCACCACGGGCTGCCCAGGCTGCCAGTGATGGGCAATGAAATAATTGGCCACCGAGGCGAACACATCGGGCAACGAGGCAAACAGATCGCGCTTGCCATCACCATCGCCGTCGCGGGCGTAACGCCGATAACTCGACGGCATGAACTGGCCCCAGCCCATGGCGCCGGCATAGCTGCCTTGCAGGGTATTCAGATCCAGCGCTTCCTCGTTGGCGAGGGCAAACAGCTCGCCCAGCTCCTTGCGGAAAAACGCCTGCCGCGGCGGGTAATGAAAGCCCAGGGTATACAGCGCATCGAGCACGCGGTAGCGGCCGCGATTGCGCCCGTAGTTGGTTTCGATGCCAAGAATCGCGACGATGATCTGTGCCGGCACGCCGGTATCGGCCTGCACTGCCGCCAGCGCGGCCTGATGTTCGGCCATGAAGGCACGGCCGTCGGCAATCCGCGCTGCGGTGAGAAAAATCGGCCGGTACGCGCTCCACGGCTTGCCCTCCGCCGGCCGCGTGATGGCATCAATGATCTCCTGCTGGTAGCTGGCCGCGGCCAGCCCGGCTTCGATCTGGGCATTCTCCAGCGCAAAATCGTGCGCCGTTTGCGCCACAAATGCCGCCCGCTCGTCTTGCGCAAGGCCGCTGCCGGCGCACAGCAGCAGCAATGATCCCAATGCGATTCGCACCCACACTCTCCCGGTCAGTGGTGAAAATCTACCATGTTGCGCCACGCCAACCGGCATCTGCCACATCGCTTGTTCAGGTGCCATCGAAACAACGGCGGTTATCCCGGCCCCATCAGCTTGCGGTGCGCGTGTACCGACATCACCACCCCGAAGCCAGCCAACAGAGACACCGCCGAGGTGCCGCCGTAGCTCAGCAACGGCATCGGCACGCCGACCACCGGCAACAAGCCGGAGATCATGCCGCCATTGACGAACACATAGACAAAAAAGGTCAGCGCCAGTGCCCCGGCCAGCAGCCGCGAATAACTGTCGCGCGCCTGCGCGGCGATCCACAGGCAGCGTGCGAGGATAAACAGATACAGCGCCAGCACGGTACACACACCAAGCCAGCCGAACTCTTCGGACAGCACCGCAAAGATGAAATCGGTAGTCTGCTCGGGCAAAAAATCCAGATGTGCCTGACTGCCATTGCCCCAGCCTTTGCCAAGCAGGCCGCCGGAGCCGACCGCAACCTTCGATTGCATGATGTTCCAGCCGGTGCCGAGCGGGTCGGCCTCGGGATTGATGAAGGTGAGCAGACGCGCACGCTGATAATCCTTGAGCAGCATCCAGCCGAACGGAGCCAGTGCAAGCGCACTGCTGCCGAGCAGGGCGATGCGCCACCACGCAAAACCGGCGAGAAAAATCACCAACACGCCACTGGCGGCGACCGGCACCGCGGTGCCCAAATCCGGTTGCGCCGCGATCATCAGGGTCGGGATGCCGAGGCCGATGGCCGACAACGCGGCCACCCGCCAGCCCGGTGGCAGCGGCTGGCGTTGGATGATCCAGGCCACCATCATCGGCACCGAGAGCTTCAGCAATTCCGCCGGCTGTAAATAGAAAAACCCCAGATTCAACCAGTGCCGGCCACTACGTCCGGAGCCAAATAGCGGTACCAGCAGCAACAGCAGCACGGTGCCAGCGTAAATCCACGGCGTCCACACCCGCATCCGCGCCGGTGGTATCTGCGCGATCAGCAGCATCGCGGCAACGCCGAGGGCGAAACGCAGTGCCTGCGCAATCAGCAGATCGGCGCGTTCGCCACTGGCGCTGTGCAGCACGGCAATGCCAATCGCCATCACCGCCAGCAGGGCGAGCAGTAGCGGCAGATCCAGCGCACGTGCCATCCGCTCGGGCAAGCGGCGCAGCGAAAACCAGCGTGCACTCATGGCGGTTGGCCCTCGTCGAGTAGCCAGGCATCGAAAATCTTGCGCGCAATCGGTGCGGCAGCCAATGAGCCAGCGCCGCCGCTTTCCACCACCAGCGCCAATGCGATGCGCGGCGAATCGGCCGGTGCAAAGCCGACGAACAAGGCGCGATGACGCAGGTTGAAGGGCAGGTCATCGAGCTTGATTGCGCGATCGCCAACCCGGGTAACGCGCTGCGCGGTGCCGGTTTTCCCGGCAAACCGATAGCGGCTGCCAACCGCTGCGGCACGTGCACTGCCGGTGGGTGAATGCATCACCGCCTCCATGCCTTCGCGCACGGCGGCCAGATTCGCGGCATCGGCCACCATGCGCTCACCCGGCCGGATCAGCTCGGGCACCACGGCATTGGCGAAACCGCTGCGGGTGGCGCGCAGCAGATGCGGGCGATGCTTGATGCCGCCGCTGGCGATGATTGCCACCCCCTGCGCCAGTTGCAGCGGCGTGGTCACCCAGTAACCCTGGCCGATGCCGGTGATCACGGTTTCGCCCGGGAACCAGGCTTCATTGCGTGCCGCCTGCTTCCATTCGCGTGACGGCAGGATGCCGGGCAACTCGCCGATCAGATCGATGCCGGTGATTGCGCCAAAGCCAAAACGTGCCATCTGCGTGCTGATGCGATCGATGCCAAGATCGCTAGCCAGCGTGTAGTAGTAGGTGTTCACCGATTGCGCCAGCGATTCGCGCAGATCGATGCGGCCATGGCCGCCGCGTTTCCAGTCGCGGTATTCGCGCGCCTGCCCGGGCAGCGTGTAAGCGCCGGTGGACAGTACGGTGTCCGATGGCTTGCGCACACCCAGCTCCAGACCAATCAGCGCCAGCAGTGGCTTGATCGTCGAGCCGGGCTCGTAACCACCAAGCAACACCCGGTTGAACAATGGCCGCGACGGCGAGGCGTTGAGCGCGGCATACTCGGTGAACGAAATGCCACCGACAAACGGGTTGGGATCGAAGCTGGGCAGGCTGACCATGGCCAGCACTTCGCCAGTGCGCGGGTCGAGCACCACGGCCGCGCCGTGATGCTCGCCAAACGCGGAGGTGGTGGCGGCTTGCAGGCGGGCATCGATGCCCAGATAGAGGTCCGATCCGGGCGTCGCCGGGGTGCGCCGGATCACCCGCAGGTCGCGGCCACGCGCGTTCTGCTCGACCTCCTCGTAACCCATTTCACCGCGCAAGCGGTTCTCGTAATAGCGCTCGATCCCGGTTTTGCCGCTGTGCGAGAGCGCCGCGTAGCGGCTGTCGTCGAGTGCTTTCAAATCGTTGGCGTCGCGCCGTCCGACATAGCCCACCACATGCGCAAACAGCTCTCCATAGGGGTAGCGCCGGGTCAGGTACGGGGTGACATCAACGCCGGGGAAACGATAGCGGTTGACCGCAAAGCGCGCCACCTCGGCTTCGCTCAGGCGCAACTTGAGCGGCACCGGCAAAAAACGCCGGCTGGCCTGAAGCGCCGATGCAAAGCGCTGCCGATCATCGCCACTGAGCGCGATGACCTCGGACACCGCCGCCAGCATGGCCGAGATATCGGGTACTTGTTCGGGCACCAGTTCCAGCCGGTACGCCGGCACATTGTCGGCCAGCAAGCGGCCGTTACGGTCGTAGATCAGCCCACGCGCGGGTGCGATCGGACGCGCCTTGATCCGGTTGGCGTCCGAGCGCGTGCTGTACATGGCGTGGTCGACCACTTGCAGGCGAAAATACCAGCCAGCCAGCAGCAACGTTGCCAACGCGGCAACCACGAAGCCCAACGCGGCGCGGCGACGGAACAGCGATGTTTCCGCGAAAGCATCGCGCAGGGTGCGGCCGGCGCCGATCATGTGGCGTGGCGCCCGCGCTGGCGCGCCAGATCGATTGCGATTACCACAAACGGCCACAACAGCAGGCCACTGATCGGCGAGTACCAAAATGCCGGTGGCGGCAGACCCTCACCGAGAAACACGCGGATCGCAACGCTGACGATGCGGTCGTTGATCAGCAGCGCACACACCGCCAGTGCTTGCTGCCCAATCCGGAAAAACCGCAACCGCGGACGAAACCGCTGCACGATGAAGGCGAGCACAAGCAAGCGCAATGCGTGCTCGCCCAACAACGTGCCGAACACCAGATCAGCAGCCATGCCGAGCACGAAAGCGGCACCCAGGCCGACATGGTCGGGCGCTTCAAGCAGCCAATACACCAGCACCAGCGCTAGCCAGAACGGCCGCAATGGCGCAGCCCAATCAGGCAGCGCAACAAGGCCCAGCAGCAACGCCAGCAACGCGCTGAGCAAAAACACGGACGACGCAAAGCGGGCGCGGCTCATGGCTGGCCAGGCTCGCCGGAATCACGCTCTGGCGTGACCGTTGACGGTGGCCCCACTTCGGCGGCAGCGCGCTGCGCCCACACCAACAGCACCTGATGCGCGTGCGCTACCGCGGCGGCAGGCTTGAGGTCGGCAAGCGAGAACAAACGCGATTCGTCCTGACGCAGCGCGGTGACCGTGCCGACCGCAAACCCGGCCGGGAAATTGCCGCCGATGCCGGACGTAATCAACGCATCGCCGACGCGGATGTCGCCGCTTTGCGGGATGTCGCGCACTTCCAGACGATCGCGCTCGCCGGTGCCGTAGGCGATCACGCGCAATCCCGAGCGCACCACTTGCACCGGCACCGCGTGATCGGGGTCGGTGACCAGCAAGGCGGTGGCGTGGCCGGGTGCCAGCGCAATGACCTGACCGAGCAGGCCATCGGCGTCGATGAACGCCTGTCCCACTGCTACCCCATCGTTGGCGCCCAAATCGAGCACCACCTGTTGCCGGCCGGGGTCGAGGTCGACGTCGATGATCGAAGCCAGGCGTACCCCAAGCTGCATGCCACGGGTGCCACCCAGCAGATCGCGCAGACGCCGGTTTTCATCGGCCAACGCTGCCAGACGCCGTTCGCGTGCCTGCGACAGCAGCAACGCATCGCGCAGGCGCTGGTTTTCGCCGTGCAGTTGATCGCGGCCTTGCAACGATTCGCCAGCAAACCGCAACAGCCGCGATGGTGCCGCTGCCAGCCAGTACATCGGCCCGACCAGCAGTGCCGCCTGCTGCCGCACCTGTGCCAGCCACGCGCCGCGCACATCGGCGGTCATCAACGCCAATGCCAGCGCCATGTAAGCGAGCAGGCGCAGCGGGCTGGCCTGGGTTTCGGAAAATCGCAGTGTGGAGTTGGATGACAGCGACACAAACTACTCATGTTGTGGAGTGTGAAGCACCCGCGCCGATCACTCCGCCGCAAAAAACTCGTTGCCCTGCATATCCATCAATTCCAGGGCGCGGCCGCCGCCGCGCGCCACGCAGGTGAGCGGGTCGTCGGCGATGTGCACGTGCAGGCCGGTTTCTTCCGAGATCAACTTGTCCAGATCGCGCAACAACGCACCACCACCGGTGAGCACGATGCCGCGCTCGGCAACATCGGCACACAATTCCGGCGGGGTCTGCTCCAGCGCATGCTTGACCGCGCTGACGATGCCGGACAGCGGCTCGTGCAGGGCTTCGAGCACTTCGTTGGAGTTGATCGAAATCATCCGTGGCACGCCTTCGGCCAGATTGCGCCCGGAAACCTCGATCTCCAGTACTTCCGCCTGCGGGAACGCGCAGCCGATCTGCAGCTTGATGCGCTCGGCGGTGGCTTCACCGATCAGGGTGCCGTGGCTGCGCCGGACATAGTTGATGATCGCTTCATCGAAGCGGTCACCGCCGATGCGCACCGATTGCGAGTAGACCACGCCATTGAGCGAAATCACCGCCACCTCGGAGGTGCCGCCACCGATGTCGATCACCATCGACCCGCGCGCCTCGTGCACCGGGATGCCGGCACCAATCGCCGCCGCCATCGGTTCCTCGATGATGAACACCTCGCGGGCACCGGCTTCTTCCGCCGATTCCTTGATCGCGCGCCGCTCGACTTGGGTCGAACCGCACGGAACGCAAATCAGCACCCGCGGGCTGGGCCGCAACAGCCGTGCCTTGTGCACCTTGCGGATGAAGTACTTGAGCATCTCCTCGGTGGTGGTGAAATCGGCGATCACGCCGTCTTTCAGCGGCCGGATGGTGGTGATGTGCCCCGGCGTGCGGCCGAGCATCATCTTGGCTTCAATGCCAACCGCCACCACCGACTTCACCGAGCCGCGGCTGTGATCCTGACGGATCGCCACCACCGACGGCTCATTGAGCACGATGCCCTGGCCACGCACATAGATCAGGGTGTTGGCCGTGCCCAGATCAATGGACAGGTCGGACGAGAACAAACCGCGTAGGCTTTTGAACATGGGGAGTTTTACGATTGGCGGGGGTAAGCCCGCTAGCCTAGCAACCCGTTGCGCGCGCAGCAACAAGCATGCCG
>Ga0100392_1000352_pt1 | contig 43147 bp, 31 predicted proteins | sample CryGeymeta201516_FD_81548 | JGI IMG/M metagenome (GOLD analysis project Ga0100392, IMG submission 81548) | Groundwater microbial communities from Crystal Geyser aquifers in Utah, USA - Crystal Geyser metaG 2015-16 | ecosystem: Environmental > Aquatic > Deep subsurface > Groundwater | place: USA... | reverse complement strand
TACTATCAACAAAACGTAAGCCTGTCTCCTGTAGAGTTCCTGTAGAAATATACTACACGCCTTTTTAACTGCCACAGGCAAGGTAGGCTTCCATCAGCATGTATTCCTTTACGGAGGGAGTAGCTAGCTACTAGTAGGTAGTACAGTGCTACTACTCGTCTACTACTACTACTACTAGTACTACTAGTAGACCTAAAAACTCTAGCTACTAGTAGTAGTATCTACCCATGTATGTTTATTATTACAGCTCGATTACCATTGAAAACTAATAGTAGTGCTCATACTCGATTGCAGGAGGCAGGTGAGTCTTCAACATTTCGATAGCTACAGTAGCTACTTGAATAAATAAATAAAGAAGGAAGTTCCATAGGCGCAATTTATTGTTATAATTAGCACGAGACATGAAGATAGCAAGCTGGTAGCAGTCACACTTGTTGTCTATTCCATCTTGGCCTTGTCGCTTTCACTGGTAGCATTCTGGTTGTTGGCGCTTTTGTTGTTGTCGTCGTCGTCGTCGTTGTTATTTGTTTTATCCAAAAATTTCGATAGTCGATACGATAGCAACCAGGAAAGGATGGAAATGACCACCAGTGCGGTCGACAAATGTTTCAAATCAAGGTCAGACCCATAATAGGTCGTAACCACTGACAATCCAATGGCAACGGCAGATTTTCCTACCCTGTTCACAAAGACGCCAATAATTTCTTTTCCCAAGAACCGACTTTCGTAGTCTAACGAGACGTAAACCATTTCGGTCGTGACACCCCGAATAGAATATTCCATAGCCTTCATCAGTAAGAAGGAAGCTGAGACGACATGGATGCTACCAGCATTCTGATAACTCATCAACACCGTACAAAGCATCACAACGGTTGGCATTATGAGCCAGAGTTGTTGATTACTGAGTCGCTTTCCAAGAACTGGTAGTACTGCAAAATGGAGGACTCCGCTAAAACTATTAATGCCAGCGTAGCACTAATAATAATACGAGTACGTATGTTTTCGATAATAGACGGAGATTGGAAAGAAGACGAAATGTAATCAGATAAATATGGAACACACAATGAAGATAAATATGGAACACACAATGAACAAAAATACAAAACGTCTCGTATAACATTTGAAAAAAAGCTTACATTACCGGTATACCGTGCTCGTTCGTCATCGCTCGGTATTGTTTCTTTCATTTTCAAAACAAACAGAGAGTTTAAGAGAGATGACTGAGACTGGGAGATCAACGCTTCTATACACAGAGCTTCAAGGATGGGAACCCGCTGAAACAGAGCAACAGCACGTTGCAGTAAATTCTTGCCATCATTTTTGGCCAACTGCTTCTTTTCGTTTGCATTGGGCGCTGGTTCGAATCCATTTTGGGCAGCTATCCGATACGCATCCATAGAGAAGTACGTGCTGAGCAACATAAAGACTCCAGCTATTATTAGGAGTGACGGCAATCCCAGAGTATCCGTCGTATGAGATACTGTAAACGCAGCCACAGTAGATATAATGGACCCGATTCCCGCAATGGGAGCAAACCAAACAGCTGCTTCCTCCTTGGTCTGCACGGAGCTCATAAAAGCCCACTGTTGGGTAAACAAAAGCTGAACAAAGCAATTTTCCAGAACAAACAACCCAAACAGAAAGTACGAGCTGATTTGATGATGAATTCCTTGCAGTTTCAAAAGATGATCCACAGATTGCAGAAAGAGCCCGCCCGATATCAGCACAAATGCGTAAAATAACAATGAATTCCGTAATGATGCACTCGGTCCTGACCGTTCGAGCATGGAGGCATACAACCACAAGAGTAACAAAGATACTGGACTGGCACAACCCATCGCTAGTGGCACGACGGAAGAACTTGAGAATCCTGTCCGTTCTGATGTTAGTAACGTTAATGTTCCTGTTCGTGCATATTCGTATCCAGCAAAATGCACAGCACTCGCCAAGGCCATACTGAGAACGGAACGGGCTTTGGGACTGGAGGCTTCTCGGTAGTACGTTGCGAAGATCCTTTTGACAATTGTCATGCTGTTTGTGCGTGTTGTGTGTCTAAAGCTTGGACTCTTCTCTTATTTATTATCTTCGTCTCGGCCGGCAGAGCATCCTCATAACGACGTTAACTCAATTTATAAAAAATAAAAACTGCTTCACACTCTCGACCTCGAGAGCTTTAGAATTCTGTGAAAGCCTGGGGTGGTGGTGTGAAAGGTGAAAGATCAGATACTGATGAGGAGAGCAGTACTTGCCACCAAATAAAGCAACGTCATTGAAAGGACTGAATTCAGTCAAGCACGAAAAACGCTGGACTGAGAAAACAAGAATGTCGAAAATTCGATTCCATCCGCCGCTTTCTCCCTGCACGCTGCACGCATCAAGGTCACACAGGTCACCGGCAACTCAACACCACAACTCAACAGCATCAGCAAAGCGGCATAGCAATCGTTTGAGCAAACCGAATGGCCATTCGTACGACCATACTACCTCCGTTCACTTTTATTTTGTACCTGAACTTTTTAATCACTTCAATAGTTCCCTACAGCCAGGCCATTAGTTCTCCAGTTTCCAACATAAACATAAACGGCAAAAGAAAAATGACAGTCTCTACAATTCCAAACAACAATACTATCACTATTGAAGAAAATCACGAAAAAGAAAACGACGATCTTTGTTTGGTCCTACCAGATTGGGTAGAAGAGATGCAAGATAGCTGGGGTACACCCTTACGTGTTCATGAATGGGATGATACGGATTCCTTTCGATCCAAGAACGGTTGGCACGGAGAAGATTTGGTTCATGCCCGTCACGCTCCCGTCTGTGTTTTGGAATACTTTGTTCAGTACGGTAACGGCATTGCAGGAGTGTCTGCCTCGGGTGGCGTCGATACTGCTCTGACCGGAATCGTCCACTTTACCAAGCGAGCCGAATCGCACAAAGGTTTTTGTCACGGAGGTAGCATGTGCAGTCTCATGGACGACATAATAGGATGGTGTGCCTTTCTCACGACGGGTACGTGTTTAGCCTGGAGTGGCTTTACAGTCCAGGTCAATACTCAGTTGAAGAAACCCATTCGAGTGGGCAGCTACTTACTGGTCCGAGCTAGGATTACCAAAGTCGAACGACGCAAAGTTTCCGTCATTGCCGAACTTATTGATCCCAGTGAAACAGACGACAATAGCAGTATTCACGCCACAGGAGAAGGACTGGTGATACTTAACAAAGGTGTCCTTCCAGAGGAACCCACAGCCTAAATTTGGATTGCTACCGAGTCTTGAAGGGATTGGAAATTGTTTTATTTGCGCTGCAGTCTCCTAAGACACCACTGTCATTCATAATTATTTCTTCAATGACAGCGTTTGTTTGCTTTTAGGTATTGGTAGCTTTATATTATGGGGAATCCCTGGAATCTACTACTACTGGGGTCTACAAGCAGGTACAAGTGACTGTCTAATTATTTTTTCATGATATTTTCAGATTATTCATACCTTCAGACGCACATTGTACTTTAGCCTTGATTTTCAAGTCATGGATGAATCCCTCCTTTCGGGCAAATATCTTTTTTCTGCATAATAATAATAACTAACAACGCAAGAGCAACAAGGAGAGTCAATCGATTTGGCACTCATAGTCGAACTTTGCCCCAAGTCTTACCCCTTCCGACCATTGCACTGGTATATTTGCCTATCATGCAAGAACGGCAAGCCAAAGTGTCCGAGATAGAACCTGCTCTGGAAGTCAAGGACACGTCGAAACCTATTCGGGTATTTTCGCTCAGTTTAAACGGTGTCACGGTCGAACTTTGTTCCATTGGAGCATCTATCACCAAAATTATACTGCCCAAATCAGATGGAAGTACTGGTATCGATGATATTGTCCTCGGGTATAAATCACCTGTGGAAATGTACGAGTCTGGAAACCCTCCTTTTCTAGGAGTGATAGTGGGAAGAGTCGCCAATAGAATTGGCAGAGGAATATTTTCATTAGACGGAAACGACTATAAAGTAGCCATCAACAGCGATACGAATCATCTTCACGGTGGAGTCCGAGGATTCAGCCGCTGTCTCTGGGATATGGAGATTGTCGAAGAAGTCCCAACCAAAGACGGATGCAATGGCCACAAGGGGGTCAAATGTAGTCTATTGAGCCCCGATGGCGATCAAGGTTACCCAGGGAGCATTTTGGTTACGGCTATTTACACGTTGGTTCCAAGTAATGATTCAGGTACTGGGGTTCTTCTCCGTTTGAACATGACAGCAACACTACAGGGTGACAAACCGACTCCCATCAATCTAGCGCAACATACGTATTTCAATCTGGGAGGTCATGATAATCCTGATGGTATTCTAGAGCACAAATTGAAGCTAGCGTGTAACTCCTTCACGCCAACCGATGCAACATTCATCCCTACTCGAAGCGTCGTCAAAGTAGAGGATGATCCAGCCATGGATCTGAGAAAAGGAACGACAATGCGAGATGCATTGAAGCTCTTCGCAGTATCCAAAGCTGGGTTGACAAATGATGATGCCTTAAAACATGTCCAGTCGTCATTGCGCTCTGGTTCTACAATAGCAAAATCAGGGGCGAACTGTTTAACTCCCGGCCAACCGTACGGCTTTGATCACAACTATCTGGTACATTCAGCTCCTAAGGAATCTGGTCTCAGCCTGGTAGGATCTGTAGAGCACGAAGAATCCAAACGAGTCATGAAAGTCTACACCACTGCTCCAGGAGTCCAAGTGTACACGGGGAATTATTTAGATGGTGTCAACCCTAGCCCCCAAATTTGCAAGGATGGCGCTGTCTACGGTCAATGGCAGGGGTTCTGCCTGGAGACACAAACATTCCCTGATGGCATTATGAGCCTTGAAGAGGAGGCCACTTACCCTGAATTTTCACAGGGAAAATGTTTCATCTTACGCCCTGGGGGGGCAGACTATACACACACTGTAGCCTACAGCTTTGAAACTATGGGCTGCTAGCTCTAGTAGTAGTAGGCCTGCGACTAGAGTATCAGTAGGCAAAAATATCTGAGAACAAAAACGGCCTCCTTTTTGGTCTGTCTGTCGTCGTCGGTCAGCCCACCTCCACACGAAACACCAAACACCAAACAGTAACTTACTTGCTTTATTTCTCCTGCTAAGAATTGCTCTTATTACTTTGCATTACTAGTAGTAGTGTTGTCCTTTTAATTTTTGATAAACGACTATAATTGACCGCGGATAAACAAAGATAGTAGTGCAGATGTTATGACATCAGAGACGAGTGCAAATGAAGGCAAGACCCCAGTGGAATTGGAGGGAGATATATTTACACTAGGGACAGACTCCAATGGTCAGAATTACTCATCCGTCGAAGAAATGTGGCAGGCCAAAGGAATTGCTGGAGCTTCCAAAGAAATAATCAAAGAACTTTGGTACGACAAAGCTGCAGAATGGTACGAAGATAATTGTCCGCCGACTGTGGATGGTGTATTGGGCGGCTTTGCATCCATCAGTGATACCGACCTGGCGGGTTCCAGAGCCTTTTTAGATACTCTGAGGGAGCTTCGGCCCTGCCTAGATTGGTCCAGGGGAGCTGCATGTGAATGTGGCGCGGGAATTGGCCGAGTGACAAAAGGGTTGTTATTGGATTTGGGAGTGACACAGGTCGATGTAGTCGAGGCGTCTCCTCGACTGCTCTGTGAATCGCCAGACTATATAGGATCTGGAGCCTCTAAATGTCGATTTTACTGCGAGAGCTTGCAAGATTGGTCGCCTCCTAAGCGAAAATATTCCATAATCTGGATTCAATGGGTTCTATGCTATCTGACAGATGATGATATCATCGCGTTCTTGAAACGATGTGCCGATGGCATGCTTGAGGGTGGAAAAGGGGTCATTATCCTGAAAGAAAATACATGCGGCAAAGAAGCTTTCGTAGTGGACTCTGACGACGCTTCTGTCTGCCGTTCCTTGCCCTACTGGGTAAAGTTGGTTGAAGCTGCCGGACTTCGTGTCGTTCTACAGCATCTACAAGATGATTTTCCCGATGATATTTTTCCAGTTCCGATGTTGGCACTGGAAGCAGCCACATGATTATTTTTTGGCTTGTTTGGCTCGTTTCATGAAAACTACGAACTTGCAAACGATGCCAAGCATCAATGTTTCTAGCTAATACTGCTTTTTAAAGTTGCTATATATTCCTAAGAAAATACACTAGACCAGTGCAGCGATCTGTTCCTTCTGTAGGCACTGGTAGACAGCTAAAATAATAATACTGTATGGTGTATGGTACTCCGTAGACTACTAGACTAGACTAGACTAGTAGCTACTAGTAGACTACGGTAGTAGTCTAGCTAGTCTAATATTTCAAACTCTCCGTGATTCATGAGATTTGTCGAATCGTTGATATGACGGCATTTACTGTGACGTTGATGTGTCAAGGCTCAAGATACTGGAGTACAAGTAAATCTTACAACTTACAAGATACCCTCCCTCTGCTGCTCAATACTCGGAGTACCGATCGAGGTACGAAAACCATCGTCTTGCCTACCAGCAACACAGTTGCTTATGTTCGCACTTCCCAACTAAAGCGCATCATGATGCCCAAGATCTTCGCCCTGTTCCTAGCAGGCTTGGCTGTTGCCTCGAGTTTCCAGCCTTCGACCCAGTTTTCTTGCACCTCAACTCTATTGGCAGCAGCCACATCCAATTATGAAACTGAGCAGTCTCGCCTGGACTTTTTGAAAACTTCATCGTTGATGATTGGAGCAGGAGCGTGTACTCTAATTGCGAACCCATCTCCATCTTTGGCCCGAGGACGGGCTACCCTTGATCAGTCTTACGACCGCTACACTCCTCGAATTATAGCCGGTGGCGAGTTTTACGGTGGCAGCTTTCGCAAACTAATCGAAAAGGGCGACTGGGCCGGTATCAAAAACGCCCTCGCGGAGCCTCCGAAAAGATCCAAGGAGGACAAAGCCAAGATTGATGGTGGTATTGCTGAGCGAGCTGCTCAAGCTGGTCAGTTCTCTGATGCACGGGTGATTGTTGCCTCCGATCTCTTTGCCGCTGCCTTTTCCGACAACTCGGTCAGTCCAAAGACAAAGAAAATGAAGGCACAAGTTGAAGTTTTGCGGGAGGTTGTTTCTGAAATGCTCTTGACCGCTCGGCAAGGTCTCGGGGAAGTCGGTGGCGGTGGCTTTTTTGGAATCGGAGGCAAGAAACCCTCTCAAGCAGAACTGGCCAAAAAGATTCGGGAACTCTATATCAAAGGAGGAAATGCATATAATCAATACATCTTTGCGGCCAACGAAGAGCTACCGCTTGAATTCAAAAAGTTGCCATATCTGAAATAGCTTTGGACAGATGATACAACATTCACTTTACCGTCGGGTTGAATCATGCGTAAGCTAGTTACTTTTAATTTTCCATGTATTTAGAGGAGTAATCTTCTTTCGAACGTACAGAGTAGTCCATTTATTTTTTATTCGCATTTCTTGTCGCCCATGAAAAGAATGGAATGGAATGGATGGTCTCGAGAGCAAGAATCGCTACACTGCTAGTAGTAAATCGTCTCTTTGAATGAAAGGTCTACTTCTTTTTTAGTGTAGCGAAGCAATGTGATACATTCGGACGGACGATACGTTGTAACGTTCCATGTGGATGGTAACAAACGTCAACAAACAGCACATGCAGTCGCTCACAACTCAAGTATGACTAATGCATCGCAAAACCACAAGATGTAGTGCTGTTTCCATACAAAAGATCTTATTGTAATTATAATGTAAGATCTCCACTCTCTTAACAAATGTACTTAGAATCTCTGAATGGTTCCAATGACGCAAAGATACTACTGAAGGAATCCCATCAACTCCTGCTGTTTCATTGCTCCAGCTGCATGGTCAACAGACACCTCGACCAGAGAATGAGAATGGTTCGCAGCAGTCGTTTCCATCTTTCTGGTGTGTCTTAGTGTCAATCTATGCCCTGAACGTTTCCATCTCCTGTTGGTATCGGGTCTTATCCTCGGCAGCCTTCTTGTCCCACTGAGCACGTTCCTTGTCGGACAAAGCCTTGAACTGCGCCGAGATCAAACGAGCGATATCTCCAAAAGAGGCATCGGGGTTTTGTTCCTTGACAGCAGTACGATTGGCACATGAGTACAGGAAAAAGGCGCTCATGTTACGTTTGGGAGCGTTGGGGTCCTTCTTGGCCTTCTTTTTCTTGCCTCCACCAGTAGGATCTTCCATGGGCATGTAGTGCTTCATTTCCTCCTGGTAACGAAGCTTGTCCTGAGCAGCCTTCTTCTCCCACTTGTTCATCTCCGCGGGCTTGAGATTCTTGTACGAGGCCGCTAGCAAACGAGCCTTATTGGATATAAAAAGTATTTGAATCGCGAATAAAAATAGGGTTAGAGTTTCAAGTGAGGTGCCGTTTGAGTCATGAAGAACAATGAAGATCGTTTCACGAATCGGCTGGCGTTTGATTGCGCAACACCGCGCGAATTTGAGAGTCTCAACGAAGGAATTGTGAGGGATTTCTTGTTGTTTGTTGTCATAGAAAAGTTGGTAACCAGCCAGCACGTAGGGCTCTCGTAGAAAATCTACTAGCTGAAAAAACCAAGTTGTTGGTTTTTGTCGTGGTGTTGTGGACGACCCGCAGTGCATCGCGATGAATGGCTTTCACGGGGTTTTATCACGGTACACGATGTGCCTTGATAAAGCTCTTTGCCGTCTAAAATGCAGTGCATTCCAAACAGTGCTCACAAATACCACGATGCCAACAACAAGAATAATAAGCACCGTAAAAGTAGTAGGAGCGAATGATGAAAATCATTCCACCACATTCCACACACAAATAATCAAATATAAACACTTCATAACAAAAATAATCATCCCGATTTGAACCTGATACGAACACTAAAAGAAATGGTACTTACGATATCTCCAAAGGAAGCCTCAGGGTTCTCCTCCTTGATGCGAGAACGGTTGGCCTGCGAGTAGAGAAAGAAGGCACTCATGGCCCGCTTGGGCTTGTTGGGGTCCTGTGATTAGGTGAAGAAGTAGAAAGGTAAGAGTTTACTCCGCAAACACGATCATGACAATCAACCACAGAATCCACCGGTGATGCACCACCACACCACCATGTACCATGCACATCACGTACCTTCCACTTCTTGGTCTTGCGCTGACGCTTAACAGGAGCGACAACCTCCTCCTCTTCCTCCTCCTCTTCACCGGATTCTTCCTCCTCCTCTGTGTGGAGAAGAAAAAAACATACGGAAGCAAAAACGGTGAATGAGACGACCATGATGCACACAACACGTGATAATTACTAGTCGCCATGTTTTCACCTGGTAAAAATACACGTAATTGTCGTTTTCAAAAATTCCAATTCAAACATACCTTCGGATTCGTTTGCGTATTCTTCGTAAGCCATGGTTGATATGTTTTTGTTTTGTTACTTGATGGAGTAAAACTGAAAAGAGTTAATTTTATGGAAAACACACGATAAAAGCACGGTACCCGGTGAAAGGCACCAAGGAAGCCAGTTCGGCGGGGGGGGGAGCGAACCAGGCTAAAAACAGCAGGAGGAGCAGATGGGCGGCAAATTTCAAACGGAGTCCCGTAAGACTGAATTGTTGTCACTGATGAACAAGGAAATAAATAATAATGACAAAAACAACTTTCTCAATCATGGTACGGTTTTGTTAGGTAGAGTACTAATTACGAAGGCCTCAATTCCATCATTCCACATTCCATATCTGCTGCCTTTCTTTGCCACTTTTCGTGGCTGGCTGGACATCTTATTTGACGACCAAATATCTCATGCTTGCCGTGAAAACAACGATTGTACCTTTAATATTGAGATAGAGATCAAAATTCAATTGGAGTCTAACAACTAACAACATTGTCGTGTCTACACAATCGAGCAGAAGGAATTTAGTGAGCTTTGTTTGGCGTTCTTTGGCCACTCATCAAAGATAATTTCAATGACTGCTGATACTTCGGGTTCTTAGACAACCAACACTTACAACTAGCAGTCACGAATATATCTGAAGCTTTTTCCAGCTAATCTTGTCTGGAATAGGATTGCACCAATTTAGCTTTTTGAAATGTTTACCTAAATGTATACCTTCAAATCAAGTACTTTGAATATGCAAACTGGCTCGCTGGTAGGAGCGTCACCCTCAAGTTGTTCTGATAAGCTGCACAGTTGGCAAACGCCTACGTCCACTCGCTCGCAAGCTAGATGAACCGCTATTTTATATTATTACCCCTTGCATTACCAGATTTATGCGTACCACTCGTTCAAAAACATTTCATGTACCCACGGCTCAAGCACGTACCGCGTGGGCAAGTAAAACATTACGCCAAAGAAAATGGATATCGGTAAGGCCGGCAACGCCTTTCCTCGAATGGCCAAAAGCAAAAGGGTTAGCAACAACCCTGCAAGAATGCCCACCACACACGCAGCAAAGGTTGTAAAGCTATAAAGCGATGCCTTCGAAACCAGTACGCTGTAAAAAATAAAGTCTCCCAGCCCAAGCTTGACACTGTTTGGCATAGTTCGATCTTGCTCTTCCCGCTCAGCTTCGTCAAGCATTCGATAAACCTTTCCGTCTTCATCTCCAATAAAGACCGTCCGCTTCACAACACCATGTCGATCGACAACGTTGTAGTAAATCATTTCGGGTTCTGGCTCGTGCCGTCGTCGAAAACCAAACCGAGATCGATGGTCTGCAGTAGTTGCATCGACAGAAATAGTCGATGGAACCCGTTCCATTCGACCTCCATTCCGAGGAAAATATACATCTACCAAAGCTTTCAATTCTTCAGGGGCAAAGTCACCATCCGTTGGCCTGCCATCAACCAGTGGAAGCTTATAGAGTTTCGCCAAGGCTAATGGAATATTCCCTGTTAGCCTGTCATTCGTTGGCGGCATTGACGGCGGCGGACGGTGCGCGACCATTTCAAATTCATCTTGGGATGAAGCTACAATTGACTCGTTTGTGGATTGGGACACTATTGCTAGCGCATCTTCTTCTACAGGAGGTGGCACGGGTGTTAGATGATCCAAAGGATATGAAGGGGGAAAACGAAGGGAAGATTCCTGCGTCTCATCGACATTTTCCTCTTCTTCCTGCTGGTCTGAGGGATTCGCACCAGTGTCTTCGCTCTGGTCCGCTGTTGCAATCTCTTGCGATTGTCGCGGCAAAGCTGTACTAAGAGGTGATACTACCGTTACTTCTGGAGTTATAGTTGAAGACTCTTGTTGTGGTTGAATCTGTTGTTGCGACGGCTGTTGTGGTTGCTGGGGTTGTCGTCTTGCTTGCGGTGGTAGTTGCGCTTCGTACAAAAGCCCTTGGAGCTGTGGTGCTCCTTCTTGGCCCATCAACTTGACCAATGCCTTCAGAGGCCCACAAGGCGTCAAAACTGCAAACAGATCATATAGCGCTAACAATACAAGCAATATCCATGCAGTCAATTCGCTAAAGTGAGACAGTTCCCAGGCCAAAATAACAGAGATACAAATCAAATAGAATTGTCCAATGTACGTAGGCACACCATGATGATAAAAGAGCGAGTAAACTCCCACAATAGTAAAATTGTAGAGAAAAAGAGAAAAGGATATCTTTGTGACCCACCACTTGTATCTCATAATGGCCTCGTAAAACATGGTGCCACCAAAATATGCCAACAAAAAGGTAATAGAAAGCGCCATGTAGCCGTGGAGAACTTTCATGCATCGGTACTTGTACAAGATTACCACCAAAAACGTCATGATTGTCATTACGAGAATAATAATCAGTCCATTCACCAGGCCGACGCCGAATTGCTCGGACGAACTTGCGTCAGCGCTCACCGATATGGCAGAGTAAGAACTTGTGAGATCGGTTTCACGTTGTGCGGCAGATTCTTCAGTCCTAACGAAATTGGCGGCCAGGGCAGAAAGGATCATAGTGATGGTCACTGGCGTCGCAGTGGCTTTGAAAGATTCAAATACGTAATAAATCGAGGACATTGGAATTGTCTTTCTGTCATTAGTGGTAATGCGATGGGGTTGCTCAGATGGATTGCTTTGGGCTGTTGTAGCAGCGAGCTGCCGTTGCTGTTCGTCATTGGACTGCGATAGCGACGAGGCCATTTCGATTATTGAGCACTGGCTTCTGTTAGCCCTTGATACTCTCAGCTCTTTTTGGTACGAGTGCCTAATAAACAAGATGATGCAAACTAATGAAGTAAGGCTCACAATTGGCTTTGGATTATACTTTGGATGAGATAATTCAGAAGCAAGTAGTTCTAATAAGAATGGGGTTGTTGTTTCGTAGTTCGTTCGTTGAGGGTGGAGGCAATTACTGCAACGGTCAATTAACCCTCTCCACCCAGGCATTTAGAAAGGACTTCCAACAAAAACGTGTACTAGCTACTCTAGTACTACGAGTAGACTAGTAGTACTGCTTTTGCTGGTACCAATCCGTATTATTAGTATTAGCAAACAAAAAATGCAACAAACAACTAATATGAAAGGGGTCAGGCTACAGCGCTAATGTCTGCCAACTCCAGTAATCGCGTAGACCTCTACTATCCAGTACTACTTATTTCTAGGTATTGTATCATTGTTTTTAGTGTGATTCTGAGTTTGGCATGTTCGGAGTTCTCCGGAGCACTTGTGATGATCTACAGTACTAGACCGAAAGCAGTGCTAGAGTGTTTGCAGGGTTTTAGACTGTCCACTTGAGGTGCCAGTACTCTTCAAGGGCCTAGAACCAAAGGAACGCTTTGAAAAGCAAATTGACATTATTTGATACGAATTTACGACATGATACCAGTTCGAACAAAAAGAGTCTGGGACCTTTCGTTGAATTGAATGATACCGTCTGATTCCATTTGACGAAGACACGTAACAACGTCATTGTGGTTGACGGTCGAGTTTGTGATTTCCGACATTTGCCGAGTGACGTCTCGGACGGCCAGGCGTTTTCCTCGGCGCTGTTCGTTGAGGGGTGGGTTAAAAGTAGAAGATGATCGAGTGAGCACCTACGGTATAAAAGCGCTACGAGTCAACATGACACATAGACACAAGTACTTTTCATAAAACGTACCTCACTCAGGAGCTCCTTGATACCCAGTGCCAACTGCTCTTCCATTTCACGGTCTGCGGTAGCGCGACCTGTGGCGATCATGTCCATATCGATTCTACCGGTGCGAGGGTCAGTAGCAGCAGCTTGCGTGGCGACTTTGATCAGGCGGACAGCTTCGAGAGCATCCGCTCGCGTCACGACCTGACTGTGCCTCATCTTGGCCAGTGCTTCACTCAGACGAATCATAGATTCCAATTGCCGGGGAGTGGCCGAAATGGTACGAGTACCATTGCTGGCCACATTTGCTCCCAAAGGATTGCGCATTTCGAGGTAGCTGGCAATGAGCTGCTCGGACGCATCATCTGTAATCTCTGGATGAATGTGGGTACGGGCGTATTCAATGTAATCGCGCAGTAGTTCTTGATTCATGGGAGGCTCAGTTACGTTGGGAGTCTCGTAGTACAAACCGACCAAATGCTGTGCTAATCTCCTGTCGTGATCAACATTGGGGTTGTCCAGGATGAGGTAAATGAGATCAAACCGACTCAGCAGAGTCGGTGGCAGCTTGATGTTCTCAACGACACTCAGTGATGGGTTGTAGCGCGATTCGGTGGGATTGGCGGACGCTAGGACCGAGGTACGCGAGTTCAAGGTAGCGATGATACCAGCTTTGGCAATCGAGACCGTCTGCTGTTCCATGGCTTCGTGCAAGACACTGCGACTGGAATCACTCATCTTATCAAACTCGTCAATGCAACAGATACCTTGGTCACTCAGAACTAGGGCCCCGCTTTCAAGAACGAGCTCTCGAGTTTCCGGGTCACGAACTACAGAAGCAGTCAAACCCACGGCAGACGATCCCTTACCAGAAGTGTAAACACCGCGAGCACTGAGCTTGTTGACGTAACTCAACAATTGTGATTTGGAAGTACCAGGATCTCCACAGAGCAGAATATTGATATCCCCTCTTTTCGGATTACCCTCGTTCTCTTCGTCAAAATCATCGTACTCTTCGTCGTTTTCGTCTATGTCGGAATGATCGTTCCCACGCCTCTCCCTTTCTTCCCGTCTTCGACGCCGTTCGGCAGTACCTCGCTTCACCCGGACGTGATTGCCGCCGAACAACATGCACAAGACTCCCTTTTTGACATTGTCCATTTCCCAGATGGACGGTGCCAAGGACTGCACGAGCATCTCGTAAATATCCGGTCGTTGCGAGAGCTCCTTCAGTTCGGCAATGCGCGCTGGTGTAAATCGCGACGTCATACCTCCTCCGTCGCGACCCACGCGCTCTTCATCACGATTGCGACCCGAATCCATGCCCGTGATGCGTTTGAAATGAATAACGTCCAAGTACGTCTTGTATATAGACTTGACCTTGGATATTTTGGGATTGACTCGGACTGGTTGTGCACGCAAGACTCCTGTAACTTCCACCTTGTCTCCGGGTTTGACGCTGTCCACCAGATCATCGAAACAGAAGGTTACCACCGACGCGGGCGTCTGTCCGGCGGGTACCTCATCCGGAGTCTCTTGGAGCCGCACCAGTTGCTTATCGGCATAAATCGATCGATTATGCGTCAGTTGGTACGAATTGTTGGTACTGCAGGTGGGACACTTGCTGTTGGGCTCTTGGATGCGACCACGATCGATGGTCACCTGGACATCGTGTCCACAAATGGTACAGGTAAAGTGCGCCACTTTGAGATCAGGAATGATGGGAGAAATGCGAACTACCATACCCTTGATGCTAAGGAGATTGTCCATGGCCACGGGATCCAGACAGCGAATATTGGAAACCTTGCGCAGATTGTACGGTCGGACCTGAACATTGGGAATGTGCGGAGCTTCGTCCCAATCGTTCTCCGCAACCACGGCTGCTGCCATGCGTTCCAATTCTCGCTTGACCACTAGATCCATGAGTGGCACGAGTTCCATGGGAAATTCTTCCAGCTGCTGATAAAATCGTTGACATTCTTGACTGTGATAGTAAATGTGCATAGTATCAATGTCCAAGCTGGACGTTTGTGGAGATGTGACATCCTGCTGGTTGTTATTGTCCACGTAGACAGATCCTCGGGTCAAGAGAGACTGCAGACGTCCAATATACAGAGGTGGTTCGTTGTCTTGGTTGTTATTGTTATTGTTGCTGTTTTGTTCACCCAGAATGGAATCATCGTCGTCGTCGGAATCGCTCGAGTCAGGATTATTATCGTTATTCTCGGTGGTCACATTATTATTGTTGTTACGACGTGCATGTGTCAATGATTTGAAGTTGCGCAAGAAATCCGTAAAAGCGGCCGCTGCGGTGGGAATATTAATCGTAGTCCCACGAACCACGGCAAGATTTTGTTGATCCTGGTTGAAAAATAGATCTTCTTCTTCTTCCGCCTCCTCTTCTTCTACTTCTTCGTGATGCTGAGCATTGCCACCATCGTCATCATCATCATTGTTGTTGTTATTGTTATTTTCGGGTGGTGCTGAAGTAGGATTGGCCGTCGTCGGATTGTCGCCATTATCGTCGTCGTCATCCGAAGACAACAACATGTCGTCCTCCAAGTTGGTACCACCCGTTCTTCTGTTATTGCTGTTGTTGTTGTTGTTGTTGTTGGTGGTGGTGGTAGCAGCTATCTCGTTTTGATTCCTGTTGTCGTCATCGTCGTCATCATCATTATCCTCCAATGCGGACAAGGGCGTCAAAGGAGATCCACCTTCGGTCGTATAACGAGAGGCATAGTTGTTGTTGTTGTTGTTCCGAGGAGGAGGAGCAGGTGTAGCAGGAACCACGTCATCAGTGTTATTGTTCAAGATGGAACCTTCGTTACTGGCTGGTGTGGGAGGAATAGCACCATCCGACTGGCGACTACTACTGGGTGTACTGCCATTATTGTCAACATCATCAGGACGCTGCGTAGGTCTTCGAGGAGTTGCCGCTATTACAGTGTCTCTGTCTTCTGGATTGTTGTTATTGTTATTGCTACTACTACTACGACGACTACTACTACCAGTACTCATGGTGTTAGCATTGCCAGTGATTTCGTTCTCGGTGTCGCTGTCGCTGTCGCTGTCGTTCATGGTAAAATAATGAAGCTTTTCTGCACTATGATCTGACAAAATATATATTATTCTCTATAATAATATTACTGTTACAATGTGGACAGGCGGCGGCGCGCCATTTCTGTTGGCAGTAGCAGCATTGGTTTTTCTAATAAAATGAAAAGTGCTCGGCTTGGGAGAAAAAAAAACTACAGTTAAAATAATGCTGCACTACCTCGTCTAGACTTAGAGTCTACTGGTCTTACGTACCGCCGTAGTAGTAATCTACTAGTAGTAGTAGTAGTAGTATTGGACATTATGATACATTATTGTTTCTACGGGTTTTGAACATTTTGATGACGTCAGATGGGAACTGTAAAACAAACTTTTTTACCTGCTGAGTAGACTAGCTAGTAGACTAGTCTACTACTACTAGAACAAACGCCATCAGTTTAGGTTTGGTTTTCAATGAATACTCTACACGACAGTACTGATACATCACCAAACTATACTAGAGCGACAACAAGGAAATCAATTTTCTGTGAACAACTGTGATCCATCCTCGTCTTCAGCCCTTCATTAGGTCAATGGCCCAATTCAAATGGGCCCGAAGTTCCATTGCTGCCGCTGGACCCATATCCCTGGGAACACCTACTCGATCTCGTAGATACGTTAAACACGTATCCAGTTGTTGCGTAGGTGGAGTCCAGGTCGTTTCTCCAGTCTCGTCGTTCCAGTAATACACCAACGATGGATCGTCATCATCAAGATGAGCAGTCCAACTCTCCCGCAATCTATCATTCCCTGCCTTTCCCAAAAGGTCCCGTTTCGCCAATCGTTCTGCCTCAGTTGATGCATCTACACTAGTATGAATCATAGCATGAACTACATGGCGTAGACATATATCCATCGCTGGCACGTACTCTTCGTTTGGTTCGGCGTAAGGATCTGCCAACTGGGCGTGAAATGATGGTCTTCCCGGTTCTCCTGCCCCTCGACAAGCAAATTTTATTATCCGTTCGTGGTTTTCAATGACTTTGTACGCTGCCTCGTGACGCGGAGTATAAGACTCGTTGTTTGGGTTGCGGTCTGGAAAAAACGTCAAGGTATTATTATTCAGGTTTAAGGGTAAGGTCCAGGCACCGGACAATCCGGAGAGTTGATTGGCAATTACTTTGGCAGCTGGAATCATATATCCGGGACCATTTTGCGAAGGAATGGCCATGATATGAGTGTAGTAGTCGGAACGAGATGCCAGGTATTGTGGTTGCTTTTCCCAAGCTGACAGCCACTTGTGAAAATAGGTCAACTCGGCGGTAGCGAGCATCAGATGGAAGCCTTTCCAGTAAAGAACGGATGGAATCATGCGTTCCACCATGGGAATGAATAAAATATCTACCAGCGATGGGTCGGTGCCTCCGAGAAACCACGGACCATCTGTATCACCAAGAGCTCGATTCATTTTCTCCAAGGTCTCTAAAAGTGTCTGATTAGCCTTTATCAAAGCATCATCTTTGACAGGATAAAACACCAAAGAAAACCAAGCACGCTGCAATTCCTGTTCGAGATCCAACAGTTCATCCAAAGCTTGTCGTTCCTGACTGCCAATTTTGATCGGAATCATACTCGTATGTGTTGGAAACGCGTCTTCCAAGAGCGTCATAATATCCATGCTTTCCGTGTACAATATTCCATCCATTTCAATCGCTGGGAGCTTTCCTCCGTCAACTTTTCGAGAATACCAAACCGGTTTGTCACCGTAGGCATTCAATGGAACTTTTTCGACTTTGTAAGGAATTTGTTTTTGTTCCAAGAACAACCAAACCTTTTGACAATAGGGACACCATGCTGCTTGATCGCGATAGAAGGTGACCCTGATAGCATTCTCGTTGGTTTCGGAAAAGAGTCGTACTTTTGCATCGGTATGAGGTGGACCGAGCCCCTGTTTCCGTTGTAGGCATTCTTCGTGTTGTAATCGGGATCCTGTTGGTGTATTCAATATTTGTGCTCGAAGATCATCCCAGGAGGGAGCGTGGTCTGTAAGTACTGGCGCCGTTGTTGCCGCTTCCTTTGGCTCGTGGTGTGGGTTGTTGACTAAGAAGCTACTCCAGAGGTTGCTGTCGGAAGTCGACGCTGGTATATGCCAAACTTGAAAAGCTTCCGCCGATGATATAAAGAGTATTATAATCCATGTAGTAAGTGCTGTCATGTAGGATATTAATGCTATGCACATCATTATTTTTTCTTTCTTCATGACGGTGTGATTCCAATTAACATTATTATGACAGGTTTTTTCCTCACATTTTCGTTGCTCACACTTGTTCAGTGAACAAACAAAATCTTTCGATTTTGTTCGGTGATCTGCACTGACGAGTTTGCCAGAACCAATCAATTTCATTTTTCTGCATTTTGTGTGTTTTGTGAATCTACAAACTCCCACTTCAATACTACCTGGTACTACCTACTACAGTACTACTACCAGTAGTCTAGTAGTACACAACAAGCAGAGTTTTGCTGCATTAGTACCCTCAGCCTCTGGTCTTTCATTATTTCTTTCAACTCAGCAAAACAGCAACAAAACAGCAGTAGCATGGGGAAGAAACGAAACACCGCCAAGACGGGCGACAAGGCTATTTACAAACGAAATGCTCAACTCCGTGAAGAGGCCTCCCAGAAATCGAAGACGAAAAAATACGACGAGAACATGTACGACAAGGTCGACCAATTCCACAATGATGAAGACGAAAATTTTCTACAGTTGGATCGAGATCACGGCAACCGAAGTGATGATGACAGTGACAGCAATGATGGGGAAGAAGCCGTCATGGATCTAGGGGTTGGAGGCGATAGTTCCGATGATGATGATGATGATGATGATAGTAGCGGCGACGATGGCAGTCAGGGCAAATCTCCCTTGCTGCGACAGGCGGCGAGAGGTACTACTAGTACTGATTCTTCTTCTGATGACAATAAAAGTGATGATGATGATCAGGATGAGGACGACGAAGAAGAAATAGAAGACGTGCGTAATTGGGGACGAAAAAAATCCACCTATTATCATGGTGATACAGCAGATTTGGAAATCGGACAAGACGAAGAAGATGCTTTTCTCGAGGAAGAAGCCGCCAAAGAAGTCCAGGCTGCTCGTTTAGAAGATATGGACGAAGAAGATTTCATGTTGTCAGATGATGATGATGATGATGATGACGAAGATGATGATGACGAACAACCCAAAGGAAAAAAGGCCAAGAAATCAAACATCATCGCCAAAGAGAACAGCAATACCAGCAATATTTCTTCCATTCGAGATGTGTCCAAATTATCTTCCAAAGATAGGCGGAAACTTATAGAAAAACAGCATCCTGGATTGCTGCAGATTTTGTCTCATTTCTCCGAGGCAGTGCAGGATCTGACCGATCGCACCACTGTTGCTACGGGAGCGCTCTTTGATGGCGACGACAGTGAAACAGCCGAGGTAAGAAATTACGAATCATTGGAATTATATTGATGATTTCCTTATTGAATGTTGGTGGCAATCCAGTGTCAACGACTGCATCCATGATAGACTAGGGCAGAGAAACAAAAATGTTTCGTATGATGCCCTGGTAGAAAAGTGATGCCAGAAGAAAGCAAAACAATTTTTTTAATTGTGGTCGTCTTTTAATCCTACGAGGAGGTCAAATTTTAATGTCCTTATTCTCGCTTGTTGACAACCAACAACCCTTGCGCGTGTATTGGTTTACGTACTGTCGCCTTGATACATTGTCATATTCCTACTCACGCGCACAACAACCACTTTTATCATGTCAACCAAAAGGCTGTCGGAGCGACTCCTCTCGGAAAGAAGTACCTTCTGACCAAGGCCTTGATCCAATCGTCAACAGCATTAAATCTTGCCATGTTTTTATTGCTGAAATCAGAAGAGTCTTCTGCGCTGAAAGACAATTACAATGATTCGTCTTTGATGGATACTGGAGCCACTTCTCTGATACAGTTTCACCCTGTGATGAAACGGCTACAGGAGTTCAACGTATTGGACCAAAAGTTGAAGAGTAAAGTGGAAGATAAAGTCGAAGGGTTGAACGATCAGCTAGAAAATTTGATCAAGGCATCCAAACTTATGGAATCCATGGAGGATGGTCCAGGTAGCGACGACGATTCAGTTCGTTCGAGTGACAACGACGAAATAGAAGTAAACGAAAATATTTCTGCAAATGTGGCGGCAGTTGATGACGCTTCATCTTCTTCTGATAGCGAAGAGCCCTTGGATGGGGAAGCTATGGCAAAATTCGCGGCACAGAATGCTAAGTTTGGTCTGCGCCCCAACGAGGTGTCTCAAGACAATATGATGAAGCCAGAGCGAAAAAGAAGACGGAGACCTGCTCCTACTTCCGACTTCCCACTGGTCGGGGATTGGTATCCCCAAGACCAACGCCATAGCACTGGAAGTCAGTTACACACACACACACATAACAAGGGCGCAGCTAGATATCTATCGTCGGCGCTCAATACCATTGAGCAACGGGCTGCATCTAAAAAGAAGAAAAGGGTTGCTTCATCGGAGGAATTGGTAGAACATAAAGAAATCGATGATGATGTGCGTCGAGGTCTGGAACTGATGGAATCAGAGCTAGGCAAGGCATCTGATGAAGAGGGTAACGTGGAAGAAATGGATGATGGCGACGATTTGCACAGTGATGGTGATGGAGGTGATGACGACTTTTACGCTGCCATAACCAAGAAGAGTAAATCAAAGAAGGCCTTCAAAAAGAGTCTTTACAAGGTTGCTCCCAAGTATCCTCGGTTGGAAGCTGAAGTCGAAGGCGAACGCGCTGTCAGCCGTGCCATTATGAAAAATCGCGGTCTTGTGGCTCACAAGAACAAGTTGAATCGCAATCCCCGCGTCAAGAAGCGCGAGCAATACAGGAAGGCACTCATCAAGCGCAAGGGTACTGTTCGCGAAGTCCGTACCGAAGAAGGTCACAGGTATGGCGGAGAGGAAACTGGTATCAAGAAAGGCATTAGCCGCAGTCGTAAGCTTGGTACTTAATAATGCTAAGCAGTTTTATGCCACACAGTGTTGTTTAATGGCTTTATGAATCGCAAGGGCTAGCAACTCATACTCCTCATCGAGGATCTGTCTTAAACATAGTCATAAAAGTGTAGCGGCATTTCTTAACTTAGAGTAAGTTAATTATCGTAGTAGTGTTGATTCTATATTATAAAAGGTAGCAATTCAAATAGAATGGTGACAGCTTGTTACCATATTGGAGTAAAAAAAAGTATGAAAGAAATTCACACGTGAATTTCTTCTTGTGGTAATGTCGTAATCGTACGGCAAGAAAGATGTAAACTATACATCCGTGGGTGTCGTCTGCTCACCGTACCAATGCATACGCGCGCGGGATTTATGCAAAGTACTTTGACCAGCCTTCTTCGGCGTGTTGCTCTTCCGTCTTGAAGACGAACTTGACTTGAATATTACTGCTAAAGGAAACAATGGTGTCCTTGCTAGTAGAAAGTGTCGAAGCACGAGAGGAGCCACTGTAACGACATTGTTGCTTCAGACAAGAAGCAGAAGGTTTTCTCTCTCCCTCCACTCCTTCGCTGGAGCGAATCTTGCGAAGGCAGCATTGTTGGCTCATCAGTAACAGATCCATACCCTCGGACAGGGATGCACTCGATTGAGACACATACCGATTGTCCCAGAGTCGTCTTCGTGAAGGAACAGAAGCATCTTGTGAACTTGTAGAGGAATCCTGCATTGATTGAGCATCCGACTTGACCAGTAGCTGTTCGTAGCCATGCAATTCTTGTGATGATAATGACGAGGACACCTTGGCAGTGTCGTCGTCAAGGCAACTCTTATCCGCACTTGCAGAAACAGTCTCTGTTGCATAGCAAGAGGAGGGACGCAGCAGTTCTTGAGGCCGTCCTCCCTTGGCTTGCCAGTATGAAGAAAAGATGCATCTCTTGGTGGGAGTTCCGGCTTTGCCCGTTGCCGCGTCCCAGTTAGTATCTTCATCCAACGATACCGAGGATACGGTAGAGGCATCATTATCATCGTCATCTTTGTCAGCTACACCTGGTTGAGACGATGATGATGATGATGATGATGATGATGGTAGTGATGATGAAATTAAAGTCAGATCCTTCAAAGGTGGGGATGTGCTATTGGAAGACACCGAGCTCGCGGTCACAGACGGAGGACGCAAAGACTCGTACACCGAGTTTTCCAGCTGCGTGTGGCCGGGAAGTTTGACAACACTACTTTCGCCCATATCTACTTCAAACACACAAGTATCAATCACAGCCCGTGGGCTCTCCGGTAATTTGTTGTTGCTGTTGGAGGAGGAGATCATGGTCAATTTTTTGTATTACAATTATTTTTATATTATGATCAAATTTTTGAAAAGAGTACTCGAGCACAAAATAATGGCAGCTGGTTGTCTGTCAGCTTATCCTCCTTGATATCAAAAAATACAGTAAATTACGGTACCAGGTACTCCTACTATCCCACCAGGTATTACTACTTCATTATTTTGCGTAACTAGTAGCCATACGAAATAGTGGCATAGAACAATACTTAAATGGCTTGGACAGCTTGTTTTCTTGTCTTTTGACACCTTTTCTGGATGCGAAGGGGCGCTATGCGAACTATCCTTAATCCCAGAAAATAATAAGCTATTTTGATTGGCTCATTGCAGCAGGAGCGAACAGTATACATAACCTCCGACATTTTTTTCACACTTTGGGTTCTCAACCTGTTCTCATCTCGTTATTTCGGGTGGACTTATTATTTCAAAGTTCCGGTTAAAAAGGCTGTTGACGAGAACTCCTCTACTTAGTACAGTAGTAGTAGTAGTAGTACTGGCGAGTCTAGTTTTGCTATACTGTCCTCCGAGTACTACTAGTAGTAGTAGCTCTACTACAGTAGTACCATGGTATTGTTAGAGTAATACCGTACTAGCACAGGAGCTCGACAAATAATAGTACTGGTACTGGTACTATCACAGTAGATCGCCAGACTTTGGAGGAGAGCCAGTTTCATGTTTATTACCTGGTAGAAAGAACCATGTCATTGCCTTTCTCAGGAACAGCCGGATACCAAGCGAACAAAAAATGCATTTAATGAACATTTTCTGGCCATCATGGCGCTTCATACTACCTGTACCTGGTACTGCCCCGATCAGCTACTTGGTAGGTACCAGGTACCGGTACGGTACTACCAGGTAGAGTAGGTACTAGAAGTGGTAGACCACTGGAGGTCTACTAGCTACTTGCTAGAGAGTCTGCTAGCTAGTGGTCCCATACTGGCAGTGGTAATAATAGTAGTAGCTGAATGAGATGTTGTCAGCTACCAGTACTACCAGTAGTACCGATTTGGATGCGGTGTGTTTTTTCAGGCGTGGCTCACTTTTTCCTACTCGATTAGGCTTCCGGTATCTAAAGTATGTAGTAGTGTAGTACCAGGTATGGTACTCGTAGCTAGATTAGCTACCGTAAGCTAGGAGTAGTCTAGGTGGTTGGCAACAAGCACTGTTGTACTTGTACCACTGGCTAGCAGCACTGGTACCAGGTACACTTAGTATCCTACTACTAGTAGCAAGAATAAAATTTCACTAGTCTAGCAATGGGTCAACGAAACAATTACCGGGTATTTTTTGGAGAATGCAGACTTCAACTGTCGGTGGTCGCGGCATAATAACGTTGCCAGTAGGATCAATTTTTCGAAAGATCTTCCATGTTCTCGGGATCCTTGTGGATAGTAATCCTATTCAGGTCTGTCCGGTACCTGGTAACAGGATCCTCAGGAACGGGGAAGTTACGATACCAGTACCGTTGGAGCACGGGGAATGAACTCCGGGGTACCAGTAAAAGGAACCAATACTAATAATGCAGCAATACGAGTACTAGGCAGCAAGCTGACTGTAATCCCTACTGTAGTACCAGGTACTGTAAGTTGGGATAGCTACCGGTACCTGGTACTAGTACCTACCACTTGGCATACAGTTCCTTCATACCTTGGTAATGGCTTGTTTCTCCTACCAGGTATGACACAATTTCCACTATGTAAATATTAATAATATATTATGATACAGTCGACCTCGCCGCGACGTCCCCGATTCGTACTACCAGGTACTGGTATCACTGAAATTGTAGTCAAAAAATCTTCTACTGCGATGCCAAGGCCTGGAGAATGCGTTCACGCTTTGGACCGTCGGCAAACGTCGCATTGATCAACCGGGACAATTCTTGTCCTGTCACGCTGCGGAAGAAGCCGTCTGCCAAACCAGCCTGAATGTCCATCAGGGTCATGTCCATGAATCGGCCTATGGCAAAAAACCGATTCCATACTACAGATCCAGACTGGTCGCCGTCAAGCAGCTCGTTGAGGGTACTGGTGGCTTTTTGGAACAGGGCACTGACAAAATGACAGGCGCTCTCGCTAATGTCCTTAGCTTTCGTCACTTGGTCCAAGTACAACGTAAAGATAGCGTCAGCTAAGTGTCCCACCGAGCGAACAAATACATCATGCGACAAGATGACGTTCCAGGTTTCGGAGAGGTGGCGAAGGTGGTACAAACCGGCCGTCAGCGCCGTTTCCGCTTCGGTCCACTCGGCTAAAATCTCGTCCGAACGAAGTGAGTCGCCAAACAAAGTGATGCGCTTACCGACAATGTCGACAACTTGGAGTGTCTGCCGGTCCAGCATGTCTCCCATTGATCGGTCTGCAAGTTGACGAAAGAGGGGCACCATGTCGACAAACATGCATGTTTGATGAAACAGCGTGCCTCGCACATCGCTCGACTCTTTTGGCAGTGGTGGAAGCTTCGATTTGTATTCTAAACCTAGCCAGAGACAATGATATTGGAAGAAAACACAGTCGTTGTGAAAGACTGCCGCCGTGCGAGGAACTGTAGCAATTTCGTGGCCGTAAGTTGCAGGGATGATGGCTCGAAACAAATCCAAAGTTTCACGAGCAGCCCGGTACAGCGTCGGAGGTAGTAGAGACAAGGGACCGTCGTTGTCTTTGTTACTTCTGCCTTCTTTCGCGTGCTCGACTGATTCGTCCATGGTTTGGCGACACAACGCCATAAGCTTGAAAGCCGTCTCCGAAATGCTCGACTTGTGCAGCTCAAAAATGTCCATTCCATTGTCAAGTTCTTTCAAAATTTCTCTCTTTTCACGCTTCTCGTAAACATCGACTCCGGTCTCTACAGTCTTGTGGTAATCATTCTTCAATAGTAAAAATCGAGCTTTGTTCAAGATCTTGCATCTTCGATTGTCAATGTATTTTTGTTCAAAATTGTTCGAAAAAGCTTCGAGCCGCGTTTCGTGGGCACCGTCGTCACTGGCGCTCGGAGAAGGATGTACAAAGTATTTTTCGCGCATGGCCCGAACAAAGGGGCGGGTAAAGCTGCGGAGCTCTTCTGCCAGAGATTGAAGCTGGATCATTTCGTTTGGCTTCAGAGTGTCAGGGATGCACGTCTGTGAGAGCGCCTCTACTAGGTTTTCCATGACTAGACCACTGTCGTTAGCCCCAATCATGCAACTTTCTAGTTCCAAAGCTTCCAGATTTAAGTTCGAGGGCAAAGCACTTGGTTTGCCAAACAGCTGATCTCCCACAAGTTTGCAAAGGTCATCGTTTTTCAATAGGACATGATCAAAAACAAATTCCATTATGCGTTGGATAAAAAGTAGTGTTTGCTTCCAATTTTCCAAGACTGGATGTTTGGACTGAGTATTACTGCGTTCTTGTTTCGTCCATTCCAGTCGAAGCACTGGACCCTTGACCTTGTTGCGTCCAGTCCGGAATGTCGTGTCATTTTCATCGACATTCTCACGAAACACCCATTCAACATTCTCTTTTGGATGCTGGGTATTGACAATGACAGTATTGACAGCAGTGGTAATTTCCAGAACTGGCTGAAAGACTTGCCGATACAACTTTGTGGTAAATTTTCGCAACGTTTCCTTCAGGGCAGAATTATCAGATGCTCTGCACGCGCCCAAGACATGATACGCACCTTCCAAGCCTTGCTTAGCCACATCCTTATTGTTGGATCCTCGGACGACAATGCCTTGTTCAGAGAAGGTAACACAAACATCAAAAATTGCCTTGGCGCGATCCAACAAATCCACACGTTCCCGTCGAACGGAAGAGTGAATGGCGTCGATAATTTTGTAGCCCGCCATCAATGCTGGTGAATCGGGAGCTGTCAGACTTGCTTTCGATTGGTTACTTGTCAACAAGGTCTGTGCTTCATTCAAGGCTTCTTCAGCTTGGGCCAAACGTTTGGAGGCGTCAACCCAATTTGGGTCGGTTGTCAGGGCAGGTTTAGAAAAAGTAATGGATTCGTCCAGAAAGGACCGAGCCAAACTGCACTGGCGAAGAAAGCTAATCTTCTTAGAAAGTAAACTAGCTTCTTCTTGCAGGACTTCCTTGCTTTTGCCAGTCATGTCGTCCGTGTTGTGGTTGTCGTTCGCGTTTTCTTGGTCGGACAAAGGTTCATTCAAACCTTGCTTGGCGATCACTTGTTTGACACTGATCAAATCTCGTTCCACTTGCTCCAATTTTTCACGAATATTCTTTTGCACAAACTGCACATCTTGACCAAATAGTTCCATACCCAGATTGAAGGAGGCATTGGGATCAGTAAAGGCACCAGGAGCATGACTTTCGGTAGATGATGCACCACCAACTCCACCAGCCGGGGAAGAAAGTGCGACTTGTTTCACGGCTTCTTCCGTAGCTTTGCGAACCGCTTTTCGTACTACTGCTAGGCGGTCTTCTGCCGAGATGTCGTTCTCAAAGGAGGTCTCCATTGTAAATGTTTGTGCTTGCTTGTATAATATATTCAATGTATGAATATGTGTAAGGTTTTGTTTTTTATTGCGAATAGGATGAAATAATTGTTTGCAGGGTTTTTTAGTTGATTTTGAATTCTGTACCGAACCTAGAGATTTTATTTAAAGTCGCACAACTACCCCATTTACTTTAGTAGCCTCTCCGGCGTTCTTGCCTTTGCGCGTGTTGATGTCCGGACAGCGATCCAAGGGGGCATTCAAGAATAAACTAAATGATTTTGTATTTTTATTTATGAAGTATTGCTTGGTATGTGCACCTCTCCCCCCCGTTTTTCAGAACCAGATTTTACGGTTCAAACGCCAACGCCAGAGTACTCATTCACTACATCTTGCGCTGTCTCCGCAACGGCTGCTTCTGCGGCTGCAACAGCGGCATCTTCTTCGATGGTCATTTCTTCCTTGGTATCTGGTTCCATGAGCAAGGAGCCGTTCTGGTTCTCCGAAGCAGCGGCAGCTACTGCCGCCGCCGATGCAACAGCATCTGCCAAACCATTGTCCACACTCTCCTGTGCAACGGCGGCGGCAATGGCATTATCCCATGACTGCTTCCACTGGCACATTAAAAAGATTCCTTTGTTCAAAGAATTATAGGCTTTATCGTAAAGGGCATTGATGTCCTCGCTGGTAGTAGGAACTGTTGTTGGCACATTGACAGCTGCAGCAGCCGCCGCTGCTAGGTGAGGAGACGAATGATCATCGCCACATTGGTCATCGTCGGCAACATCAGCAGCTGAACTTGATGCAGCTGCATCCATGGCAGCACTCGTCGCGGCATCATCTACTGGTGCTAAATTACCCGAATGGGCTCCGACCGAGGCAGCCACAGCTGCAGCCGTTGCAGCAATATCATGATGGTGGTCAACGGGAGTCGGCGGTGGTGGCGGAGGCGGAGGGGGAAGAGACTCGGCCGCGGGATTAATAGCACTAATCAAGCGATGAGTATCATTCGCAATATCCACCGCAATGCGCTGCAGGTCGTGTCCAATCTCGTTAAATCCGTAGCCATCCCCGTGTGGTCGCAAACCGTCCACGGGATGAATGATCATGGCACCGGGACCCATTTTGTACTTTTTTGAAATGGAGGTAGACCCAAAGACTACTCCTGGGCCAATGACATCACCGGGTCGCTTTCGTTGCGTTCGTCGCTTCTCGTTCAAGTTGCGCTGACAGGTAAAACAAAGACCGGATCTCATGTACAGCGAGGCAGGTTCATTTGGATCGCTATCGTACAGCAAACAGGGAACCCCCACCTTATTACAATCTGTGTTGGTGCAACTGGTCTTGCCAGCTCCAGCAGGAATAGTGATATGATGCGTGTTCTGAGCATACTGTAAGTCCTGCTCATTGGGAACAATGCTATAATCCAAAATAACAAAGCGCTTCTTCTTGAGGCGAACCATCACCTGTCCATCGTTGACACCTTCCACACCAGGTTTTCGAATATAAATGTTTCCATTAGCTCGTCCAAGTCGAAGCTCCAAGTCTTCCGCAAACTCTTCGGGGGGAAGAATTACTTGATAATTCGCCATCATCGTTGTGCACTTGGGTTGGTTGCGGAGTGGTTATCTAAGCTTAATTTTGATGTCTTGGAACGGAAAGATGTAGAGAAATGCGAAAAAAGATTAGTCATAAATGCGACGAGTAGGCTATAAACGAATAACGAACTAACCCTTATTTACCGGAACAACAATGCCATGCTTTTCATTTGCATCATCTCGTATCGTAAAGCATCTCTTCTTAGTACCAGGTACCTGGTAGACTTGAGACTTGAGACAATGAATAATGAATATCGATCGTACTGATGAAGATATTTCCATTCCTATTCTCTAATCCCAACCCGTCAATCAGGACGACAACGACTCTTCGGCATTCAAAATAAATTAGCAGCCGCGATACAAATTGGAACGAAACATACTTTTGTTCTGCACTTTACCTGGGCTTTGTCGCGCACAAAGTATGCGCTGCGCTGATGGTGCGATTGTGATTATTATTTTGTCTGATGTTAAAAAAAGGGCACCTGCTGGATAGTAGTAGTAGACTACCAGGTACCAGGTACTGGTATTTAAAACGAAAAAAGCAGTGGCAATCCTCCTGATGAACCAGCAACATTTCCTGATGCAGGAGAAATGAGTGGGTCACGAATGGAGTCCCTTCGTCAAACACTGTAGGTTCTGAGCTTGACTGGGCGAATACTGATTTGATGGACGACGGCTAAAATAAAAATACCCAATTCCAACGCTCTAGTAGCCTAATACTCCGTACAAATAATAAGGAAGGATCCTTCTACTAAACACAAATTGTTGAAAGTTGAAACCCAAACTCCACTCTGACATTAACCACTGTACCGTAGTAGCATCAACGCGTCCTCACTTGAAATAAGAAGCAAATTCAAATAGAAGCTATGGCCGACGAAACAAAACCAGCTGAAGGTGGAGACCCTCCAGCTGAGGGTGGAGAGCAGAACTTATCAAAAAATCAATTGAAAAAGCTCGCGAAGGGTAAGGTACGTCAGCTCTCAGCTATTAAAAAATAAAAGATGTGTCCATCTATGCCAATTCCTTTTATCTACTCAAAATAGGCCCCCGTACTGCCAATGAGAGCAGCCCTGTAATGAGTGCAACCTTGTAAATGTGTCTTCTGCAATGCATGATCTCATGAACTTGAGAATACATTTCATATTTTTCCAACTCTTTATCTTTTGCAGGGCAAAAAGAAGGAAAAGCCACAATGGGGAGAAGGAAAGAAAGACAAAAAACCCAAGAAGGAGGTACCAAGCAAACCCGAGTTTGTCAATACGACACCCAAAGGAGAGAAGAAGGATCTCCGATCCACGCCAATGGATGCTGCCTATCACCCCGAAGCTGTCGAATCTGCGTGGCAGGACTGGTGGGAAGCGTCAGGATATTATTCATGTGATCCAGCGGCGGCTATGGGACGTCCCGAGGAAGAGAGGTTTGTCATGGTCATTCCACCTCCCAATGTTACAGGATCTCTTCACTTGGGACATGCTCTGACTGCTGCTGTGGAAGATACCTTGACCCGCTGGCACCGAATGAAAGGTCATGCTACCTTGTACGTTCCAGGTAGGTTTTTCGTGACTTTTGTTTTGATTTCATTAGAATTTAAGAACCCTCGCATGGGTCCACTGGGCAGCCTGACGTGCTCTTCTATGCGCTGAATATGGCAATCGGCTCCATGCAATATTACAAAACCCATTCGCACAACGAGCTTCATATTTTTCACTGATTCTCACTGTTCTCTTGGGCTGACATTTCTTTTTTGTTTCTACTGCAACACCTACGATTTGTCTGTTCCTTTGCTTAGGTACGGACCACGCTGGTATTGCCACACAATCGGTTGTCGAAAAGATGCTTGTAAAAAATGAGGGAAAGAATCGTCACGATTTGGGACGCGAGGAATTCGTTAAGAAAGTCTGGGAGTGGAAAGGAGATTACGGGACCAAGATTACCAAGCAATTGCGATCCCTCGGAAGCAGTGTCGACTGGTCTCGCGAGCGTTTCACCATGGACGACATGCTGAGCAAGGCCGTTATTGAAGCATTCAACCAATTCCACGAAAAGGGCTTGTTGTACCGCGCCAACCGTCTTGGGAATTGGTCTTGTGCTCTCAAGTCTGCCATTTCGGACATCGAAGTGGACTACATTGATTTGGAAGGGCGGACCTTTTTGGAAGTAAAGACCCACAAGGGTAATCCTAAAGATCCCCAGGGGCGCTATGAGTTTGGTACTTTAACTTCTTTTGCGTACCCCATTGAAAACTCAGATGAGCAGCTCGTGGTAGCAACAACCCGTTTAGAAACCATGTTGGGTGATACCGCTGTCGCAATCCACCCCGACGATCCTCGATACACGCACTTGCACGGAAAGTTTGTCATTCATCCTTTCAATGGCCGTCGAATCCCTATTGTTTGTGACGCTACACTTGTTGATATGAATTTTGGTACGGGTGCTGTCAAAATTACTCCTGCACACGATCCAAACGATTACGAATGTGGAAAGCGACACGATCTAGAGTTCATCTGTATTTTAAACGAAGATGGTGCTATTAACCACAATGGGTCCCAGTTCGAAGGTATGATGCGTTACGATGCTCGCATTGCCGTCGAAGAGGCTCTAGATGAAATGGTAAGACTGATGCTTTGCTGCGGCGTATGAGTATGATGAAGTGGCGGTATTAAATCTCACTCGATGACTACTGATTTTCTGTCGTTGTCACCAGGGCTTACTCAAAGACAAGGAACCAAATAAAATGCGCCTGGGACTCTGCTCCCGAAGCGGAGATATCCTGGAACCAATGATTACACCCCAGTGGTATGTCAACTGTAATGGCATGGCCAAGCGTGCAACTGACGCTGTTCGAAACGGTGATTTAAAGATTGTTCCCGCAGATCACGAAAAGACATGGTTTGCATGGTTGGACAATATTCGTGACTGGTGCATTAGTCGACAGTTGTGGTGGGGGCACCAAATTCCTGCTTGGTTTGCAACCAAGAAGTCGGAAACTGGCATTTCCAAGAATGATATGGATCACAACGACAGATGGGTCGTTGCTCGGGATGAGAATGCTGCATATGATAAAGCAGCAAAGCTGCTTGGCTGCGGCCGCGACGAAATTAACCTTGAACGTGATGAAGATGTGCTGGATACTTGGTTTTCATCAGGTCTCTTTCCCTTTTCTGTGTTTGGCTGGCCTGATCACACAGACGATTTGAAGGCTTTTTACCCCACCTCTCTCTTGGAGACTGGCCTTGACATTCTCTTTTTCTGGGTTGCCAGAATGGTCATGATGGGTTTGGAGCTTACTGATACTCTACCATTCCACACTGTCTTCCTTCATGCCATGGTGCGTGACAGCGAAGGACGAAAGATGTCCAAGTCTTTGGGAAATGTTATTGACCCACTTGAAGTTATTCATGGATGCTCTCTGGATACACTTCAAGGGCGACTGATGGGAGGAAATCTTCCAGAAAAGGAATTAGAGAGAGCAAAGAATAACATGCTTTCAGAATTTCCCGATGGAATCCCGGAATGTGGTTCTGATGCGCTCCGATTCGGCCTTCTTGCCTACACTGTCCAGGGCCGTGACATCAACCTCAATGTAAAACGTGTTGTTGCCTACCGCATGTTTTGCAATAAGTTATGGAACGTGATCAAGTTTGCTTTGCAGTTCGTCGACGACTTCAAACCATCTTCGACTTTGTTGAGTGACTTGATGAGTAGCGGAAAGATGGCAATTCGCGACAAGTATATGATTTCTCGTCTAATGGCGGCCTCCGGTACTGTGAACGATTGCCTCTCGGCGTATCTTTTTGGTGACGCGCAGCAAGCTGCCTACGCCATGTGGATGGACGACTTGTGTACCGTGTACATTGAGTTGATTAAGCCCATTGTCAAGAACATGGAAGAGAGTAACAAAGACAGCAGGTGGGCTGCACAGGCGACGCTGTGGATATCTTTGGACTTGGGATTGCGAATGCTTCATCCGATGATGCCTTTTGTGACAGAAGAGCTGTGGCAGCGTCTTCCTGGCCGCGGAACACTGGGATCAGACGAAACCGAAAGCATTATGCTTGCAAAGTACCCGGAATGTATTGCCGCATATAAGGATGTGGAAAGCGAAGAATCTATGGCTACCACCATGAAGGTCATCAATGCTTGCCGATCGCTGCGTGCCTCTTACAGCATCACAGACAAGGTTCAGACACACTTTTACATCAAGATCTCAGGTTTTGGAGAGGCTATGGTGAAAGCTCAAACTGAAGACATTATAACCCTAGCCAAGGCCTGCGCCGTTGATATTAACCCACCTGAAGATTCCATACCGCAGACTGTCGGGACGGTTGTTATTGATGACCAATCCACGCTTCTGATGGATTTGAAGGGTATGGTGGATTACGATGCCGAGATCAAGAGATTGACGAAGAGTCTCAAGTCGACAGAGCCTGCTTTAAAAAAATTGGAAAATACAATCAAATCTCCCGGATACTTGGAAAAATCCCCTGAGGATTTGAAGAAAGCCAATGAAGAGAAACTGGAGAGCTTACAAAAGAAAAAGGCAGACATTGAAGAAGCCATTGCAAACTTTGAAAAGCTGGCGTTGCTCGAAAAGAGCTAACAGAACTACAAAAATTAAGCGCAGCGTAGCAAGCAGTATTTAAGTTCTTAATTCGCTATTTTCTTCTTCTGCTACTAGAACTGAATGTTGGCGGTGGGGGTGGTGGAGCAACAGCAGATGCTGATTGCCCATTAGTCTTTAGCGCCGCCTGCTTTGCCCTGAGGGCGTCCAATTCGGCTTTTATCGCTTTGGCACTAGCGGCGATCTCCGAAGATGATCGCTCCTTTGGCTTGGGGGGCACGGCTGCCAATGGAATTTTTTTTAGTTTGGCTGTCAAATGTTCAGGATAAACGACGTCTCTGGGCTTTTGGCCGACCGTCTTAAAGCGCACGAACCCATTGTCCTCTTCTTCCATTGCCTAAAAGAAAATAAATGGAAGAGCGTAACGAAGAATATCCAGTGTAAGCACAAAGGATAGACTGCCCAGAGAAGACTGTACCAGCAAAGAAGGTACCGGGCCACTCACCTCGAGCGAATCCAACTTCTCCGACAAGGATTTCGCGGTTTGAAACCCTTTAGAGGCGAAATTTGCTATTACTGTAGAACTTCCGGTACCTGACGATGTTATTCCGAGACCTTCAACTTCCCAGTTTTTATTACTCTCTCGCCAGTCCTGACCTTCGTCGTCGCCATGCGGCTGGTCCCATTGCCCATTCCAAGCCTGGGCTGTTTTGCGTTTCTTTGAGGCTTGCTTTCGTTGTTGGTCGATCGCTAGCATGGCAGCAGTCGCATTGATTGCCTTCTCAACCTTCTCAGGGTTTGCACAGAAGTCACATGATCCCTGACAGACAGTTTTGGGATCCGTAACGACTTCTCCAAAATGCTTCAGTACAGATTGTCGTCGACAAGCTGCCTTCGTACAGTACTCTGTCACCTCTCGCAAGGCTTGTTGTTTCCTTTCGACACCAGCTTCGACCATCCCAGGATCTTTCTTTTTGCTGTTTTCACTCTCTTTTCGAATAAGAAAGCCAAACAAGTCAGCGTCACGTTTTGAGAAGTAAACCAGTGAAATGGCTGCCTGTCCGTCTCTACCAGCCCGACCTGATTCCTGGTAAAAGCCCTCTAAGGTCTTTGGAATTGACCAGTGTACCACATATCGGACGTGGGCTGCAATTTGAAGGAGAGGCAAGCAAAAAGGATGACACAGTGAGCGAACCGAATACCAGATGCAAGCAGACGCATAAACAAGCAAGCTTGCACTGTCTAATAGATACCTAGGTCAATGCCCATACCAAAAGCAATGGTAGCAACCGCAATCTTAGTTTTCCCGGATGTCCAATCTTCCTGGACTTCGGTGCGTAGGGCGTTGTTCAGTTTGCCGTGATATGCTCCGGTGGGAATTTTGGTTCGCTTTTGAATCTCGTTGGCGAGAAAGGTGGTATCATTTCGTTTGTGAACATATATGATTCCACTGCAGGGCACATCCTTCTTGGTGGCTCGCTTGTGTTGTTTGGAAATAAATTTAACCAAATCGTCTAGTGAACCACCCTGTTTGATGGTTTCGAGAGCATCCTTGTAATGACACTTGTAAAAGATGTTGGGACGATCAAAAGTACCTACATGACACGGTGCTGTTTGTAATTTGAGTGTCTGCTTGATGTCATTCAATACGGCTGGGGTTGCAGTTGCCGTCAGGGCCATACGAGGTACATTTGGATACTGATGGGCAATGTAGTCCAATCGTCGATAACTTGGACGAAAATCGTGCCCCCACGAGGACAAACAATGAGCTTCATCGATGGCAAAGCCAGCCAAACGTTTGTTATCGTGCAATTCGTGCAGAATGGTTTGAAATCTTTGGGTCTGCAAGGACTCGGGTGTAACATAAACCAGTGTAAGTGGTTTTAGAGGACCCTCCCCCGCGAATTGAAGTCGTTTGCTGACATTTTGTCGCCTCCCCAACAGTCGATCGTATATATCGTTGTTTTCAGATTCTCTGTTGCTGGAGTTGATGCAAGCCGCAGGAATTCCCTTTTTCAGGAGTGATGCCACCTGGTCCTGCATCAATGCAATCAAAGGAGAAATGACCACCGTTGTTCCACCACAGACCACTGCTGGAAGCTGATAACACAGTGACTTTCCTCCTCCCGTGGCCATGACAACAATTTGAGATTGGGATTTCAAGGCACATTCAACAGCCAAGGGCTGTTGGTTTCGGAGTTCAGAAATCCCAAAAACGTCCTTCAAGACTTGCAAGCATCGCTTCTTGCGAACGGGGAAATCTTCATGAGATAAAGGATGATACGTGGCAGATGGTATCGTCGCCGTGTCCTGCTGTGTAGACTGTTGGGCGGACGCCTCTGTCCTTTTGGTACTGTCATTTTTGTTTTTGCTGCCCTTGGCCGATCCAGGCTTCTTTTCCACCACAACACCACCAAATAACGTTCGTTGTTGTTTCTGTCCAGGTTTTTCGTCTGTTAGATCACTGCTTCGATTTTCCTCCTCTTTCTTGGTACGCTTGGTGTCACAAACGATACAGGCCAAGGAACCATCGTTGATGTTACGATACGTACAGGCAGAACAGGACCAACCCATGCTGAATGCTGAGGAAATAATAATGATGAAAAAATACGGTGAAATTCAAATAACAAGTGCTAGAGACTTATTCTTGTTTTGACATTTAACCCGTTAAAATAAAATAGTTGTTGATGCACACTACTTTTTGGTCCCCTCGGTAGCTATGGTCTACTTACTCTTCATTTCGTTGCCGTATTCTCAGAAACAATCCTAGGTTTCTATTCCATGCCCTTTATACGAATACCAGTGCACTTGACTGTGTATCTGCGCCAGCTGACATTCTTTGACGCATCTTTGAATTTCTCGATGACAATCTGATGAAGCTTTATTCAATTTTTTTTAGCAAGGTTTTGGGTTTCGAGAACGCGGGGTCAAAGGCTCGCCTGTGGAGGCTACAATTGGGAGGGTGAAAGTTTGCATCAATGATATTCACGGTGCAACAGGAGCTAGAAAATGCAACCATTTTCTATTGTGATGAAGATGGTAGAGACGCGCTCTGCAGTGTTTTTCGGTCACGTAGACGGCAACACGCAGGGAATTGCTACTATGAGCTTCAAGTTGCCAACGTGGGGTTGCTGTTGGGGTCATGCAGATGAATTTGAAGATCAAATTACTGGCAACCTTTGGTCGAGACACTGCGATGGAGAAACATGCAGATTTTTATCAAGCAACATAATTAAGACCTTGCGCGCGAGTCGTTTGATCGAACGGCAGCAATATTGGGAAATGATAAGTTTACGCACGAAGATGAACATGTAACAGTCAATGCACAAAAGCGTCTCGTAAAAGCTTGCAGGCTGCCAGTTTCTATACAGCATGCGGCATTCAGTTGAGGCAGGGAGTTTACAAGGCAGTAGAGCAATTTGACTTTCTTGATCGCAAAAAGAAGAACCTCGTCTTTAGGTATTGGGCACATAGCAGCGCACAATTGTGCAGGAAGGGACGAATATGACTTCAAGGTTATAAGATCTCGCGCTGATACCCAGACGTTTTGAATTTTTCGCTCATTGGTTCCTCTACGAACTGGACTCTCCCTTCGTCGATGGGAGCTGTACTCGGTACTAAATACAGTACTACTGTATTGGATCATAAAACATGGAATTCTAAGATTGATAGAAAATACATTAGTCTATTTGTGGTGGTGTCATCATGACGACTGTAATTCAAACCTGTTTCCTTTCTTAATTAATGACGAAAAATGTAAAATGCCAGATTCCTGATTCCTTCTTGACACACGTACTTTGAGTGGCTGCTGCGATTTTCGTGGAGCGCTGAGCGAGAGGCATCAACTTTGTCTGCAGCAAAACTGAGTAACGAGTAATAGACAGACAGCCTTCGCTCCGTCGGGACAGGAACCATCTTCATCATCTCAACAACAGCAACAAGCAACAATAGTTACCAGTATTGTAGTGCTGCAGTATTCTACCATGGCGCGAACATCTTTACTTCTCACTTTTCTCTTAGCCGCTTTGGCAATCATGTGCACGAGCGCATTTGCTCCATCACAAGCATTTGGTAGGTAGATTTTTGGAATAAAGAAAATTTCCCTTTTTTGTCAGTGTAGGAGAAGAAGGCTATAACATGATTAATCGTGATGGCAAGATGTCCTATCAACCCAACGCTTTTCTATTCACGTTATCTTGCTGCTAACCCATCACCTTCTGACTTTTCTGATCGAAACACAGGTGCCAGACCTTCCACAGGACTTGCTGTCAAGATCAAGGTGGAAGTTGGCGATGGCGAACCCATCGAAAGCGCCCTCCGTCGTTTCAAGCGCGAGATTAACAAGTCTGGACATTTGATGGAACTTCGTCACAAGCGTTATTTTGAAAACACCCAAGAAAAGAAGAAGCGCAAGATCAAGGAAGGACGTATGCGCAAGAAGTTTGAACGTATCAACAAACGCCGAATGGCCAACCGAACCTAGACAGAAAAAAAGCCGGAAAGTTCGTTGCCGTGTCTTTTCTAAAACATTGGAGTGTAATACAAGATAGATTCACGGTTTGGTAAATTAAAACGGCATTTTGTTCTCTTGTTTCTGTGTACGCATCTACACTACTAGGACATGTACTCGTAGGTATCAACAGATATAATTATACAGTAGTTGGATGGCCGTATAGAAAAAGCGAGAATAAATCCAGCAACCAGTAGTAGACACTTCAAACAACTAATAGAATCTTTAGTAGGATTCTTTTGGCACGTCTTGCCTGAAGCTGAGGCTAGGTTGCTAAAAGTATCTCTGACGATATGAGACGTGCAGGGTCTAATGTTTTTTCTAGGTTGATGATAATGCACTGAGCAGCCAGTGACCCAACCTCTGTTGCAGCTTAGCTCTACTTGTATCGTCATTCTTTTGGGAGCAAGTTCTACTAGCCGAGTTGACGCGATCGGGGAGTATGCAGCCACGGGATGAGTGGTACCACGCACGCGCTTGGAGTAAACGATGCGCCGGAGGCAGCCACTTTTGCCCCGCTGCTTCTTGCACCGAGATCCGGGTGGGGAAGAAGAGAGAAAAAGACTGCCATGCAAGCTGCATCGCTTATTTCTAGCAATCTGCTCTGGCTAGCCAACTCAATTCCATCGGCACTTTTTCCCAGCTTCGACCTACTACTACCTGGTAGTACAGTTTGTAAAACTTATCGAAGGTATGTGCGACCTATTGGAAGCCGCTGGTAACGCATCTTCCATCCATCGATCCTCTTGATTGCAACTCTTTACTTTTCTTGGTACCTCCCATCTCCCATCCCAAGTATGTACCTAAGATATTGTTTTCAATAGCAACCCTTTGCTTAATCTACAAGAGACAACAACACAATGACGATTGGACATAAGCTCTATGCTCCATTTTACGGCGGCTGCAATCCGCTTTCGTCGGATAGAAAATGTAGCAACAGCAACCTACTCTCTACTACTCAAGCGGCTCCTCGGCTCTTGGCGTGTTCCATCGACGGTGTTCAACAAAAGCTTTTGGCGTTGCGAGATCTTGATCGAAAATTGTGTGAAGATCGAAAGACGGCATTCGAGCACTTGACTCCTGGTAGCTTGGCCAAAAGCGTGAGTTCCTTGCATTGTAATTTTCTGAGAAGAATTCCTTTGTGCAAAGATCCATTTGCATCTTTTGATGGGACGACAGTTTTCGAGGTTTTTTTTCTTTCTCGCAAATTCTCGTCATCACTAACCAAAATCCTTACATTTTTGCAGACATTTCGAATTGTGGTGACACAAGGAAGCATAATTCTGTCAAGTTATGCCAATGATCAGCTCCATCAAGATATGAAACGTGACAAATTAGTTGAACAAGGCAAGATGACCCCCGCAGAAGCCGAAGAAGCCTCGGAAGAATGGGAAACGGTAGGTAGCACGATGACTGTAACTACTTTTTCTGTTTTTTGTCCCCCCACCTGCAATGATGGAACGAGTTTATATTTCATGAACCGTTGCTGAAATCTGAGGCACGCCGCCTTATGCGGCATGCCAAGAAGACAATTTTTTATAACCAGAGCAGATGACAATAATACAGGAGGACGTTGCCTGATGATGCTGTTGTTTGTTCTGGTCGTCCATCTTTTTTCTGTCATCCTTTAACCTGCAACCGCAATTTCATCTTTATTTCCCATCCAAACAAAATCAATGAATAATTGCAAACGACAGCGCGAATGGAAGATTCGATGGGAAACCTATCCCTCCAAAGTCACCGACGCATTGGTGAAATATCATCTCATAGTTTTGGTGATGCGCTTGTACGAATCCATTGCTGCCAAATTAGTGGACAGTTTTACTCTTGATTCCTTGACGCTGGATACCTTCAAAGTAGCACGACGATTGCACGCCAAGGAAGAAAATAAAGTGGAAGTTGGAAAAGAAATGTTTCAAATTTGTGGTCAAGCCAGTCTGATTGCCTTTTTGGCTGACTATAGTGTCCACCAAGTCATTATTGGTTGGGGATACTACACGTATATTCGCGATCGACGACGAAAACAACAATTGAAATTGACGAGCAAACATAACACTGCTGGAACGACGGGCAGCAGCGGAGGCAAGAATGACGAAGACAATAAGGAGGAGGAGGGGGATTTTCAGATTGTCAAAAAGTCGGCCACTCTAGCTCTGTCACGTGGACTTGGTCTTATGTTTACTGCCGTTGGTGGTGGCTTTGGGTCCATGCTTCTTCCAGGATGGGGCACCATGTTGGGCTCCAATCTTGGCGATAGCATTGGAGGCGCTGTATCAGATGGTGCTGTCGTTGCCTTGTCTGCTTAGTCTGAATGGAATAACACTTCTCACTACTGTAATGCAATTTCTATACTTTTTTATTAGTTCCTTAGAATAGTCCACTACTAGAGCTACTAGTCTAGTAGTAGACCTACTGCACCTTGATCAAAGTGACTCACTTTTAAGATCGAGGGCTCTAAAACAGTAGTACGCACACTCTCGCTCACATTTAATCGCCTTGCTCGGTTTGTCGTGTCGACTGATTTACTTAGCACTTGCGAACAACGGTCGGCTTCGTACCGGTACAATGCTTTTTCACGTAAATTCCGTACACGGAGGATTGGCTCGGAGCAACAAGCAACGAAATCTCTTCGGGGAAATCAAAAACTTAAAACCAAACAACGAGCGATCGCGCTCACCTCTTTGCTTCTTCAATATTCAATAGTATACTTAATCACACAACTACAACTACCAGCTACTCTGTACCAACTACCAACTACCAACTACTTGCTACAATACAAGCATAGAGAAGAAGTCAATTCTGATAAGGAGTAGGCGCAGGGAAAGCAAGCTTGCTTGTTAATATCGTTGAGGAAAGAAGTGTTACATCATCATGACGACATCGTCCTCCACTACACCGAATAGAGTCGCACAGCCTCTGGCTCCCACTGCAACACATGCCATTCCATCGTCAATAGAAGAGAAACAACAAACAGAAGAAGAACGAAGAGATGGTCGTCGAATGAGGCGTTCTTCAGCCTTTGTCCGTCAATACATGAGGTCGCGTCAACTTCGTTCTACTAGCCTCGTCGCTTTAATAGCCTGTTTTCTGGCGCTCCTGTCCAGTCCACACATGACGTATTATGGACCAGCAGTCGTTGCAGCGGAGAACAATAACAACAACAATGGCTACTACCAATACAATGGAAACTATTACAACAACAATGGAAACAACAATGGAAACAATAATAACAATGGTGATGATGCGGTCGATGACTACTACGCCAACAACGACGACAACAATCAAAACTACAACAATGATGACAACGGGGATGACGATGGCGCCAACAACGATGCCTACAATACTGATGATGCTCAGGATGATGCCTATGGCAATGGAAACGACGATGCGGCCTATGGCAGCAGTGGAGATGATCAAGTCAGTAATGAGGAAGCTGCTGCCTATGCGAATGCGGACGACGATGTCTTTCACTGGAATTCCAATGTGGGATTTGATGGTGTTAGTGTCATGCCCCTTTCTTGTATCAACTAGTGAGTATACTGAATGCGCGAGGATGGGTTGTGCTTAGTGTTTGTCTGTATCTTTGTCTCATCGCCTATCTTCACTCTGCCGTTTACTGGTATACTGGTATATTTTTTGACAATAACAACGCAGCAATGGAGGTCAAATGATCAAGTTCCAGCTCTTTGATTCGGAGAACAGCTACCAATGCCACTTTTCGGAAATTGCTACCTTTGTTGTTTCCATTGCTCACTACATGAGAGCCTACTTTAATTATCAGGCTCTCTTGTACGGAGAAGACTTTGAACTTCCTGGAGATGCTGGATACCTCAACGTAAGTTGGATGAAACATTCTTGGAACTCACAAACAATATTTATATTTTATTTCTAGCTTCCAACTAACCACGCTCTCCACTCTTTTTACCCCCACTCTTCACTACAGTGTGTCATGCTGCAAGAGACACTCCACAGTGATATGCCCCTCTATGCCAAGATTGGATGCATGGATCGAGAAACCTTTACATCGACCAAGCTGCAGCTTCATGTGTACCAAGACAATCAATGCTCGCAGCCGTATGATGATGGTGAAACAAGTCGAAGACATGCTACCAAGGGATTCGATATCAATGGCTACATTTTTTCGACCCGTGTTTCCTTCCGTCCGCCTTTTTATACCTGTGACAGTTGCTCTCCCGAAGAAATCTCCGATACCTTCAACAAGCAGAATGGTAATTGGTACGATGACTACTATATCAGCCAGCGTAACAACAACAAAAACAACAATGGCGATGATGACGGCAACAATGATGCCTACCAACAAGCCAACGATGATGTTCCCAGGGACGACGACTATGCGTACCCAAATCAAGACTACAACTACAATGCTTTTGTTGACGATGATGATTATTACAAGGCCGATGACAATGTGAACAACAACCAAAACAACAATTATTACAACTACAACAACAACAACGGGAACAATGCTAACAACAATAATGATGACTACAACAATGGTGGTGGTCGCGCTCGTAACAGATGGCTCAAAAGTGCAGGTGAAACGATTGGAGCTTTGACCGCTGCCGCTCCCGGTCAATTGGATGTACGTTGTGAAAAACTCTTTGTTTCCGCCGTGTGTCACTATGCAATTACTGACCATTTTTACACCTATCTGTAACACGCAGTCTTACTACAATGAATTTTGGAACGCCTACTATGACATGCAGAAACAGCGTTCGCTTTACGAAAACAATTATGACGCCGGCGATTGGAATATGTGTCAACGAATTTACAAATACGGCGTCTGGTGTGACGAAGAATGTCGGGCCCTCGACTTTTTCCGCACGGATCAATGGTCTGCATCCGACATTTTTCTTCTTTCCATCATGTGTACGTTTGTGACGGCCATGATGCTTCTCGTAGTCGCAAAAAGGCTGAAAGCTCAACAAAAAGCCAAGATTTATGGCGAAGAGCTGCCAATGCCCGGTCTGCCACCGTTGGCCATGGCCCTTATTTTCTTTGTTATCATGGCGGTCATCATTGCGTTGTCAAAGTTGAAGTTTGTCAACGAAACTTTGGTATTCGCTGTGGTGACCTGTATCCTACTCTTTATTTATGTCCTCCGTTTAACGCTGTTCGAAAGCCCTCGACCAGTTCTTCTAGCAGCACCCAGCTACTTTGAGCGCTACGATGAAAGATTTGATACAGATTGAGGGATCAGTTATATTTTGTTTGAACGTTCCACTCCTTATTAGTTTTTATACAACTCCATTTTATTTATAAAAAGGTATTTTCTATGCATCTATCTTCCTGCAGAATTAAGTGTTAGGTGGTATCCTTTTGTGCGAAGATTGATAATTATTTGAGATTTTTCTGGCTCAATTATTTTTTCATGTTACCTTACTGTAACCCAGTGATAGTCCGAGCCCTAAACAGATTCAATATCTTCAGAAAGAAGTGTTGTCACCAATCGAGGGATATCCCTACCCCGGGAATTGCAAAATTACCCCGGGATAGGGAAAAACACATTCCCGGGGTTGTTTTTGGAAGTAGCATTTGTTGGGCTTAAGT
>Ga0100392_1000350_pt1 | contig 43310 bp, 45 predicted proteins | sample CryGeymeta201516_FD_81548 | JGI IMG/M metagenome (GOLD analysis project Ga0100392, IMG submission 81548) | Groundwater microbial communities from Crystal Geyser aquifers in Utah, USA - Crystal Geyser metaG 2015-16 | ecosystem: Environmental > Aquatic > Deep subsurface > Groundwater | place: USA... | reverse complement strand
TTCGCCGGCACTGCGTGCCCCGGGTTTCGCCGGCACTGCGTGCCCCGGGTTTCGCCGGCACTGCGTGCCCCGGGTTTCGCCGCTGCGCGGCTATAACCCGGGCTACATGGTGATGCAACGATGTTGGTGTAGCCCGGGTTGCAGGCCGAAGGCCGTAACCCGGGATTGCGCGACACCTTTGGATTTACCGGCGCAATGTGCCCCCTTCAACGGCAAGATGTTGGTGTGGTTACGCTCCGGTCGGGGCCAGACTACGCCAGCCACTGGGTGAGCCAGGCGGTTACCGCCTCGGACAGCAGGGCAAAGCCGATCACCGTGGCAATACCCGCACTCCATGCGAACAGCATCAGGGCGCCATCACGCTCCAGCAGGCCCAGCGCATAGGCCAGCAACAGCAGGCCAAACGGGTAATTGGTGAGCGGAATCGGAAGCGCCAGCAGGAACCCCAACAGCACCAGTTGCAGGCCGGTGAAGGCGCTCGCCAGTGGGTGCGCAATCACGATGTCCAAGCGCGGCCGTACCCGCCGTTCGAGCCAGGAAAACGTGGGTTTGCCGTGCTTGAGGAAGCGTTGCAACGCACCCCGGCTTGGCCCGCGTCGGCACAGCCAGCGTGGCAGCAGGGGCTTGCTGAGGGTCAGCAGCATTTGCACGCCCACCAGCATGACCAATGGCCCAGCAATCGCGCCCGCTCCAGCGGGCAGCGGGATGAAGGCGGGAAGGACGCTTACCAGCAGCAATGCGCCGAATGCGCTGCGGCGAAAGTGCACCAGCAGCGCATCCATGCTGACGGTGTCGGCGGCGGGCCCGCAGGCGAGTTGGTCGAGCAACTGATAGGTGGTGGGGCGGTCGCTGGTCATGCGCTACAGTATCGGTCTTTGCCGATAGTTGCGACATGGCTGCGGCGCAGCCGGGTATCCGCGCGCAGGCGCCATATGTCATAAAATAGCAACATTAGTGACATATTCTGAGCCGATGCTGGGCATGCATGCCGCTGCCCCGGCCGGAATGGCCCTTCGTCGGTCAGTGGCTTTTGGTTCAGGAGAGCGATCATGAAACATTCAAATGCATGGATTGCGCTTGCCGTTGTTGGTGTGCTGGCAGGCTGCGGTGGACAGCGTCAGGAGCAGGTGCTGGTGACCGTTGACGGGTCGAGCACGGTGTATCCAGTGACTGAGGCAGTTGCCGAGGAGTTTCAGTCCGATACCGCTGGCACGGTGAAAGTTACGGTGGGCGTTTCCGGCACCGGTGGCGGCTTCAAGAAGTTCTGCCGTGGCGAGACCGACATATCCGATGCCTCGCGGCCAATCCTGAGCCAGGAAATCGAGGCGTGTCGGGCGGCCGGGGTGGAGTTCATCGAGCTGCCGGTTGCCTTCGACGCGCTCACCGTAGTGATCAACCCGGCCAATACCTGGGCGCAGGAAATGACCGTGGCCGAGCTCAAGACGATCTGGAGTCCGCAAGCGCAAGGAACGATCACGCGTTGGAACCAGGTCAACCCGGCGTGGCCCGATGAGCCGATGAATCTGTTCGGTGCGGGCGCCGACTCCGGCACATTCGATTATTTCACCGAAGCGGTAGTTGGCAAGTCCAAGTCCAGCCGTGGCGACTTTACCGCCAGCGAGGATGACAACGTGCTGGTTACCGGTGTGGCGCAAGACAAGAATGCACTGGGCTTCTTCGGTTTTGCCTATTACCAGGAAAACACCGCTCGCCTTACCGCGGTCAAGATCAAGCTAGACGCCGATGCGCCGGCCGTTGCACCGTCCGCGCAAGCCGTGATCGACGGCAGCTATCAGCCGCTGTCGCGTCCGATCTTCATCTATGTCAGTGCCAAGGCAGCCAAGGAGCGGCCGGAGGTGAAGCAGTTCGTGGAGTACTACCTTACCAAGGCGGTGCCGCTGATCGAGGAAGTCAAGTACATTCCACTGCCGGAGCGGGCCTACACCCTGGCACTTGAGAACCTCCGCAGCGGCAAGGTGGGCACGGTATTTGGCGGCCACGCCGAGATCGGCGTGCGCATCGAAGACCTTTTGTCGCGCGAAGCGCACTGAGACGGCTGCGAACGATGGCCATGGGCGCAGTACAAGGAGTGGTGGCGGTTGGTGCGTCCCTGCGCCCGGTACGTGGCCGCTGGTCGAAGCTGCGCGAACGCATGGTCGAGGTTTGTTTGTTCGCAGCAGCCTTGTCGGCGGTGTTGATCACCGCCGCCATCGTGGCAATCCTGCTGTATGAATCGTCGAGCTTTTTTGCCCATGTATCGTTGCGCGAGTTTTTTACCGGCACGCAGTGGACACCGCTGTTCGAGAATCCGCAATACGGCATTCTGCCGCTGGTTGCCGGCACCCTGACCACCAGCCTGGTGGCGTTGTTGGTGGCGGTGCCGATGGGCACCGTGCTGGCGATCTATCTGAGCGAGTTCGCACGGCCGCTGGTGCGTGAAGTAGTCAAGCCGATCCTCGAATTGATCAGCGGCGTGCCGACGGTGGTGTTTGGCTATTTCGCGCTGCTGTTCATCACGCCGATGTTGCAAAACGTCATGCCCAACCTGCCTGGCTTCAACATGCTCGGCCCCGGCATCGTGATCGGCATCATGATTGTGCCGTACATCAGCTCGCTGTCGGAAGACGCCATGCGTGCGGTGCCCATGCATTTGCGCGAAGCATCCTATGCAATGGGAGCGAGCCGTTTTCAAACCGCCACGCGGGTGGTAACGCCGGCGGCGCTATCGGGCATCGTCGCGTCCTATATCCTCGGCATTTCACGCGCAGTTGGCGAAACCATGGTGGTGGCGATCGCGGCTGGACAGCAGCCCAATTTCACCTTTGATCCGACCCAGGCGGCGGCCACCATCACCGCATTCATCGTGCAGGTGGCGATGGGCGACCTGCCGCACGGTTCGATTGGCTATCAGAGCATCTTTGCCGCGGGCCTGGTGTTGTTCGCAATGACCATGGTGTTCAACCTGATCGGCCATTGGGTGCGCAAGCGTTACCGGGAGGCCTACTGATGGCCCTGAATCCGCAGCAGATCCAGGCACTGATTCGTCAGCACAAACGCCGCGACATGCTGTTCGACATCCTTGGTCTGGCGGTCATGCTGCTGGCGATACTGGTGCTGTTCGCGCTGTTTGCGCAACTAGTGATCGACGGCGTCTCGCGTTTAAATCTCGATTTCTTCGCCAACTTTCCATCACGCCGTGCCGCCCAGGCGGGCATCCTGTCGGCATGGGTGGGCAGTGTGGCGGTGATGTTCGTCACCGCGCTGGCGGCGGTGCCGGTGGGCGTGGCGGCTGGCATCTACCTTGAGGAGTATTCCGGCAAGGGTGTGCTGGCCGAGATCATCGAGATCAACGTCTCCAATCTCGCCGGCGTGCCATCGATCATTTACGGATTGCTCGCCCTTGGCCTGCTGGTGTATCAAGTCGGCTTGGGCGAGAGCATCCTGACTGCGGGCCTGACCCTGGCGATGTTGATCTTGCCGATCGTGATCGTGTCCACGCGCGAGTCCATTCGTGCGGTACCCAACGCCATCCGCGAAGCCGCGTACGCCCTGGGGGCGACGCGTTGGCAAACGGTGCGCGATCACGTGCTTCCCTATTCCTCAGCCGGCATCATGACCGGCGTGATCATCGGCCTGTCGCGCGCCATTGGCGAGACCGCGCCGATCATCACCATCGGCGCACTCACCTTCATCGCCTTTCTGCCGCCGCCGATGGTGACCAGCACGCCTCCATTCCTCAATGTCGATTGGCTGTCCTCGCCGTTCACGGTGATGCCGATCCAGATGTTCAACTGGATTTCACGCCCCGACCCGCAGTTCCACGTCAATGCCGCCGCTGCCGGTGTGGTGCTGGTGGCCATGACCCTGTTGATGAACGCGTGCGCCATCTGGCTGCGCTACCGCGCTCGCCAGCGCATCAAATGGTGATTCGATGAACTCTGAAGAGAACAAGGCGGAAGTCCGCAATCTGAGCTTCTACTACGGCGATTTCTGCGCGCTCAAGGACGTCAACCTGCCGGTGATGGACAAGCAAGTGACGGCGTTGATCGGCCCATCGGGTTGCGGCAAGTCAACGCTGCTGCGCTGCTTCAACCGCATGCACGACCTGTATCCGGGCAGCCGATACCAGGGCGAGATTCGCTTGTATCCAGACGACGTCGACCTGCTGGCGGCCGATGTCGACCCGATCGAAACCCGGCTGCGCATCGGCATGGTGTTCCAGAAGCCCAACCCGTTTCCCAAGTCGATCTTCGAGAACGTGGCCTACGGCCTGCGCATCATGGGTGAGCGGCGACCGGTGGTGTTGGCCGAAAAAGTGGAAAAGGCGCTGCGTGATGCGGCGATCTGGGATGAGGTCAAGGATCGTCTCGACAACCTCGCTACCAGTTTGTCGGGCGGCCAGCAGCAGCGTCTGTGCATTGCCCGCACGCTAGCCACCGAGCCGGAAATCGTGCTGTTCGACGAGCCCACCTCGGCGCTCGATCCGATCGCCACCGCCAACATCGAAGAGCTGATCATGGAGCTGCGCAACAAGGTGACGATCCTCATCGTCACCCACAACATGCAGCAGGCGGGACGTGTGTCCAAGTACACTGCCTTCATGTACCTGGGTGAACTGATCGAATACGGCGAAACCGAGCAGATATTCACCAAGCCGAAAAAAGAGCAGACTGAAAACTACATTACTGGCCGATTTGGCTGAGCGGGAGGACAGCACGATGTCCATTACGACGGGCGCTCATACGCTCAAGAAATTCGACGAAGAACTGGCCACCCTGCGCGATCTCGTGCTCAAGATGGGTGGTGAGGTGGAAGAGCAGGTGGCGCGCGCGATCAGCGTGCTCGCAGGTGGCGACCTGACGATTGCGCGCGAGGTGATCGAGCACGACCGCAGTATCGACCGGCTTGAGCTCAAGGCTGACGAAGAGGTAGCACAATTACTGGCGTTGCGCTCGCCGTTGGGCGTGGATCTGCGCACGGTGCTGACACTGTCGAAAACCGTCAATGATCTGGAACGCGTTGGCGACGAAGCCAAGAAGATAGCGCGCATTGCGCTGCAATTGCATGAAGAGGGCCGCGAAGCGGGTGACATTGCGCAATCAAGCCAGGTTTCGGCGTTGTCGCAATACGCGCTGACCATGTTGCGCGGCGCACTCGACGCGCTGGTGCGCCTCGACCTGGATCGCGCCGCTGAAGTAAAAGACGCCGACGACACGCTCGATGAGGGCTACAAGGCGATCATCGTCAGCATCAAGGGCTTCGCCAATCGTTATCCTGATTCGGTCGGTCAGGTGATCCAGGTGATGTTCGCGATGAAAGCGCTGGAACGGATCGGCGATCATGCCAAGAACATCGCGCAGTACGTGTTCTACCTGGTTGAGGGACGCGATATCCGGCATCCCAAGTCCAACCCGGCCGCAACGCCTGAGTGAGGTATGCCGGCTATCGGTCACGTGCGTTGGTAGTCCGCGAAGAGCGTAACTCGTTGGGTCCGCGAAGGACGCAAAGAGCGCAACGGATAAGCGGATACGAACCCAGGGGTAGGCGCTTGTCGCGGTTTGATTGGGCGGCAAACCAGCACGCCGTCACCACAGCGCAAGCGGATAATCATGCTGCTGTTTGCGCCGGATTCCAGCTTTGCGGCGGGCTGTCCATGCCCGCCGCCCTACGGGCCGGCATCGCTGCTCGCGCGCGTTCCAAACACGCGCAGTCTCTGGAATGACGAAAACCGACTTGTTCAGAGATTCCCTAATCCGCGCCTGTGGCGCTTGTGAACCTGATATTGCGTTGTCTTTCGCTTGCGCATTTTGCCGTTCTTTGCGGGCCTCGTGGCGGTTTGTATCGTTCACGGGCTGACCGGTTCGGATCGGCGCCGTTGACGCCCGCGATGAACCTCCCCGGTTCGTGGTTCGTGCGCAGTTCAAGTCAAATCAGCTCCGTTGCCACACGGCGTCGCGGCTCACCCGTCTGCTGCCCCGGCGGCACGCACGCACGAATCCAGCAATGCCTTCAGCGCGTTCGTCCCCAAACGGTTCAGCCGTGCGATGTTGCGTGCGGGGATGCCATCGACATCGGGATAACTGGCGATGGCGCGCTCAAGGCTGTCCTCGCGCAGCAGATGCAGCAGCGGGTACGGCGAGCGATTACTGTAGTTCTCGGCGGCGTCGGGCACGGTGCCGGCGAACTGGTAATCGGGGTGAAAACTGGCGATTTGGTACACCCCGTCGAGCTGCCTGTCGGTCAGCAGCCCATCGGCAACGTCGAGAAACTGGTTGTAGTCGCCAAAGTCCTGCAGCACCTGTGGATGGATCAGCAACGTGGTTTCAATCGACGAATCGCGCTCAAGCCGTTCCAGCTCGCATTGCAGTGCGGCCAGCAACTGGTCTTCGGTTTGTGCCTCGCTGACCACGCAGCGAACGCGATTTTTCACCCACTCGCGCTTGGCGAAAGGGCACAGATTCAGGTCGACGACCAGACGTTGCAGCCACAGGTGTACGGATTTGACGATGACATCGTGCAAGCGATTGTCCGATTCCGGCAAGGACGGCTATACAAGCCCGATTCTGCCACCATTGTACGGTCATCCCACGCCCGCACTTGCCGCCTTGATCAGCGCCGCCGCACCGGTTTCAGTCAGTGCCGTGCCAGCGCGGGCGTCAGCACAGCGCACAGGCGTTCGGCCCAGGCGCGTTGCGTACCCGTTTGCGCAATCAGATCGTTGCGCAGTTCGATCATCGCACAGGCAAGCCCGCGCTGTTGTCCGTGCCGGTCCATGCTGTGATACACGCCTTGCGATGGAGCATAGGGCTGGTTGTCGCCGACACACAGGGCAGGGTCGGCGCGCAGCGCACGCAGCAGGGCATCGGCGAGCCGACGGTCGTGTTCGGCCAGTACGCCGACATGCCAGGGGCGGGAGACTCCGAGGTAGGTCGGGGTGAAGGAATGCATGGACAGCAGCGCGGTGGCTTGTCCGCGTGCCAGTCGCGCGTCAATGAGCCGCGCGACCGCGGCATGGAATGGATGATAGAGGGCGCGCTGCCGCAGTGCGCGTTCGCCCGGATCGAGGCGATCATTGCCGGGGATGGCAGTGTCTTCACTGTGTGCCACGATCGAGTCATCGGCGTCGATTGGGCGATTCAGATCAAGCAGCAGGCGCGAGTAGGTGGCGAATACCAGCGGTGCATCGAGTGCCGATGACAGTGCCGTGGCCACCGCGAGCGCACCAATATCCCAAGCGATATGGCGGTGCTGTTGTTCGCGACTCAGGCCAAGACCGTGGTATTGCGCCGGTATATGGTTGCTGGCGTGTTCACACAGCAACAGCAAACCGCTGCGGCCATCCGCGTTGTGGATCGCAAACGGCGGGGCGGACAGAGCAGTCGCGGCGTGCAACGGCGTGTTGGCGTTGATCATGTCAATCGTGCTGGATACATGTGCAGCCTCGGTGGTGGCCGGTAGAGCCTTTTAACCGCGCGGCTGGAGCACGTTCCGGTATTTTCATTGTACTGTCAACGATTGCGTTGCCGTGGTAACCATCGCGATGGCGGCCACTGCTGCGGTGGCGGTGGATACCAGCGATCGGCTGTTGTGGCGACGTACAATCGGTGCATGACGGTATTCACCCTGGAACGTGGCAGCGCGCCGCTGCTGATCAGTCTGCCGCACGACGGCAGGCAACTGCCGGCGGGCTTGGCCTCGCGCCTCAGCGAGCCGGCGCGTGCGCTTCCTGATACCGACTGGCATGTCAGCCGGCTGTATGCGTTCGCCCGCGCATTGGGCGCGTCAATGCTGATTCCGCATTACTCGCGTTATCTCGTCGATCTCAACCGGCCGCCGGACGATGTGTCTTTGTATCCCGGGCAAAACAGCACCGGGCTGTGCCCAGTGCAACGCTTTGATGGCGGTTCGATCTACCGTGACGGGCAGGCACCGAATCCGGATGAAATTGCGCAACGCCGCGAGCGTTACTGGCAGCCCTATCATCGCGCCCTTGCCGATGAGCTGACGCGATTGCGCGGCGAACACGGCCGGGTATTGTTGTGGGAGGCGCATTCGATTCGCGCTGAATGCCCGTTTCTGTTCGCTGGCCGGCTTCCCGACTTCAATGTCGGGACTGCCGATGGCCGCAGTTGCACGCCGCAGCGGCAGGCGCGGATCGCAGCGTGGTTGGCGGCACAGCACACGTATTCATGGGTTGCCAACGGCCGCTTCAAGGGCGGTTACATCACCCGCCATTACGGCCGGCCCGACGCCGGAATCGATGCCGTGCAACTGGAGTTGGCGCAACGCAACTACATGGACGAGGATAGTTTCGCCTGGTTGCCCGATGCCGCAGCACGTTTGCAAGAGCGCATTCGCGCGCTGCTGGTGGCGGCCTTGGCGCGCTAGTGGCTGCGCGGTGAATCGGTGCAGGGTCGCGGGTTTGGTGTGTTCGCGGTGAACGGGTATCGGGCCCCGGGTTTCGGCTTCGCCTCAACCCGGGCTACCGGGGGTGCGTGCGCTGTGGTAGCCCGGGTTAGGCCGCAGGCCGTAACCCGGGATTGTGTGCGCGGACGCGGTGAACGGGTGTCGGGCCCCGGGTTTCGGCTTCGCCTTTTTCCGGGCTATGTGTGGCTTGCTAAAGTTTTTTTGCGGTATGCCGTTAACTTCCCTGAGGCGGCGATACACCCATTCGGGAGCTCCGCCGGAATGTGACACCCAGGTCGGTAGGACACACCGACATATTTGATTCCGATCGAGGAGAACTCTCATGCAAGTCATCAACACCAACATCGCTTCGCTCAACGCGCAACGCAATCTGTCCACTTCGGGTAACGCGCTGTCCACCGCGCTGGAGCGTCTGTCATCCGGCCTGCGCATCAACAGCGCCAAGGACGACGCCGCCGGCCTGGCGATCGCCACCCGTTTCACCACCCAGATCAATGGCCTCAATCAAGCGGTGCGCAATGCCAACGACGGCGTGTCGCTGTCGCAGACCGCAGAAAGCGCGCTGCAGGAAGTCACCAACAACTTGCAGCGTATTCGTGAGTTGGGTGTGCAGTCGGCCAACGCCACCAACTCGGCATCCGATCGTGCCGCGCTCGATCAGGAAGTGCAGCAGCGTATTGCCGAAATCGACCGCATTGCCTCGCAGACCAGCTTCAACGGCGCCAAGGTGCTCGATGGCACCTTCGGCAATGCCGCGTTCCAGGTTGGTGCCAACGTTGGCGAGACGATCAATGTCAACCTCAGCACCGGCGTGCGTTCTGGCCAGATCGGCCAGATCGCCACCTCAACCGGCTCCGCTGTCACCGCCAATGCGTTGGGTGCGGGCGGCGTCTCGATTGCCATTGGCACCGGCAGCGCGGTATCGGTGGGCGCCTCGTCCGCCGGCTCGGCGCCCGGCCAGACCGCTGACAGCGCGTTTGCCAAGGCGGCGGCGATCAATGGCGCCAGTGTGGCTGGCCTCACCACCACCGCGACCACCTCGGTGTCGGGTGCCTTCGCCACCACCAGTACCGGTGCCGGGCAGACCTACAGCCTCGACATCAACGGCGTGGCGGTGTTCTCCGGCTTCGATTTGTCCGCCGGTACCTTGGCGGGTGGTGCGGTGGCGACCCAGGTCAATCTGTTCTCGACCCAGACCGGGGTATCCGCCAGCTTCGACAGTGGTACCGGCGATATCACCTTCACGGCTGCCGATGGCCGCAACGTGGTGGCACAAGAGACCCTGGTTGGTGGTGCGACTGGCGGCATCGCCGATGCCGTGGCCAGTGCGGCGGGGGTCACCAACCGCGGCACCCTGAGCGTCAGCGCTTCGGAAAACATCGTCATCACCGGCGCGTTTGCCGATCTCGGCCTGGCCAGCACCATCACCAAGGACAGCAGCACCTTGAACCAGGTGAGCGTGACCACCGTTGCCAATGCCAATGACGCGATCAACCGCGTCGATGCGGCGTTGTCGTCGGTCAGTTCGCTGCGCAGCACCTTGGGCGCCATCCAGAACCGCTTCGAGTCGACGATCAGCAACCTGCAGGCGGTATCACAGAACCTGTCGGCATCGCGCTCGCGCATTCAGGATACCGACTTCGCGGCAGAAACGGCGGCGCTGAGCCGGGCACAAATCCTGCAAACTGCGGGCATCACGGTGCTGTCGCAGGCCAATGCATCACCGCAGGCGGTATTGCAGTTGCTGCGATAAGCAACAAGCCGTCAAGACTCTCCCAGGAGTGTCGTCAGCAGGGACGCGGGGCGGCAAGACATTGCCGCCCCTTCTTGTTTTTTGCCGGTGTGCTCGCGATGGTTGGTGCGGTGTTGCCGATTGGCGGCAGGGCAGGCAGCAAAACGCTGTTGGCACGGACTGTGCATTCAATACGGGTGATTAGGGATGCTCTGAACAAGGCGCCATTGCGCGGAGCGAAGCGACGTAGCCATCCAGAAGTTTCTGGAAGATCACGGCACTGGATTGCTTTGCTGCGCTCGCCATGACGGCAAACGAAGGCAGCTTGTCCAGCAGTTTTTTCAGAGCGCTTGGTAGCAGCGGCGTTGGAGAACGGACGTGGAAGGTATTTCGGTTCCTGGTATCGGCTCGGGTTTGGATATCAACGGTCTGGTGACGCAGTTGGTGGCGGTGGAACGCGCGCCGGCGCAGCAGCAGATCGATAGCCAGCGCGCGCGCGCGCTGTCGACGATATCGGCGTTGGGCAAGCTGAACTCGGCACTCGATGCGGTCAAGAACACGTTTTCCGCAGTGTCCGACGGCAGTGCATTCAACCGCCGCAGCGCCACTTCTGCCGATACCGCTGTGCTCACCGCCACGGCCAGCAGTGCTGCGGTGGCGGGCCGCTATGCGGTCGAGGTGACAGCATTGGCCACCTCGCACAAGCTTTCTTCGGGCGCATTTGCCAGCGCTGACAGCAGCGTCGGCACGGGATCTTTGACCATAACGGTAGACAGCGCCGTGTCGGTACTGAACATCGACGCCAGCGGTCAGTCGCTTGCGGCGATTCGCGACGCGATCAACGCCGCGCCCGATAACCCGGGTGTCGATGCCAGCATCGTTACCGGTACCGATGGCGCGCACCTCATCCTCAATGCGCGCAACAGCGGGGCGGCCGGCGCGATTTCGCTAACCGCCAGCGGTGGCGACGGCGGGCTCGCTGCACTCACCTATGTTGACGGCGGCCCCAGCAACGGTTTGACGCAAATCACCGCGGCTCAGAACGCGCAGGTAACGATCGACGGCATTGCCGTTGCCAGTGCTGGCAACCGCATTGTCGATGCCATCGAGGGTGTGACCCTGGATTTGCTCAGTGCCACGCCGGGCAGCCCGATCGAGGTTCGTGTCGCACGCGACACGGCGGCAGCGGCATCCGCCATCGGCAGCTTCGTTTCCAGTTACAACGCGTTGGTGAAAACCTCGCTGGAGCTTGCCAGTTTCAATGCCACGACCGGATCGGCGGGGCCATTGCTGGGCGATTCCACGCTGCGCGCGGTGCGCAGCGACTTGAGCCGGGCGTTGGCGACGCGCGATGGTGGGACTTCTCTGGAGTCGCTCAGCGCCATCGGCGTGCGGGTAGCGCTGGATGGCAGCCTGAGCGTTGACAGCACGGTACTTACCCAGGCGTTGGACAATAATCAGGAATCGGTTGCCACCCTGGTGAGCGCGGACGGTGCACTGGGCAAGGCGTTGAACACGGTATTCGACCGCTTTCTCGGCAGCGACGGCACCTTGGTCAGTCGCAGCGCCAGCCTGAATGCCGCGCAGCGCGCGCTCGATCGCCAACAACAACAGCTAGACCTGCGCATCGACGCAACCGAGGCGCGCCTGCGTGCGCAGTTCAGCGCGCTGGACAGCCTGCTGGCCGGGTTGCAGTCGACCAGCACGTTCCTGAGCCAGCAGTTGGCTGGCACCGCCAACAGCAACGCGTAAAACCCGATCACGCCAAGGAAGTCACAGCCATGAGTGGATACAATGCATTGGCCAGTTATCGCAGCGTCGCGGTAATGGGCGACGTTGAGGCGGCCAGCCCGCATCGTTTGATCGAGTTGATGATGCAAGGCGCACTGGATCGCATTGCACAGGCGCAAAGTGCGTTGCAGCGTGGCGTGGTGGCGAGCAAGGGCGAAAACGTGTCCAAGGCGATCAATCTGATCGAAGGCTTGCGTGCCAGCCTTGATCACCGCCATGACGCGCCGATTGCAGGCAATCTCGACGCGCTGTATGACTACATGGCGCGGCGTTTGTTGGAAGCCAACCTGCGCAATGATGCCGCGATATTCGCCGAAGTGGCGGGCTTGCTGGGTGGCATTTACGAGGCCTGGCATGCCATTCCGATGCCGGCGCGCGACCCGGGTGCGGCCAGCCGGTGAGCGATGCCGCCGCCAAGGCGCTGGCTGCGGCATTGGCGCTGACCGATGCGATGAGCGATGCCGCCGCGCGCGATGATTGGGCAACATTGGCCACGCTCGATGCGCAGCGCTTGGTATTGTTGCAGCAAGCCTGCGCGCAGCCGCACGTGGATGTAGATGCACTGGCCGAGTTGCGCGCGGGCAATGACGCGTTGATCGCCTTGGTCAGGGCGCGTCGCGAGCGGTTGACGGGCGAGTGGCAGCACAGCCGGAAAAGCCAGAGTGCGCTGCGCAATTACCAGCGTGTCGCACGCGATCTAGGGGAACTCTGATCAAGTCAGAGTTTCCGCAGGCCAGGGATGGCCTGCACGCGGATCAATTACGCAAGTGATTGATCCGGCGGAGCCGAGTCCGGACATGTGCCGGACTCGGCGAGTCTGAAAAGTCCAGGATGGACTTGTTCATACCATCCCTGGGTGCATCATGATGCATGATCCGCGAACGAGGTGATCCATGACTGAGACCATTATCGAGCGTTTTGCCCAACAACTGGCCTACGAGGGCGAGTTGCGTATCGAGTGGCGGGATCTGGCTGTGCTGCCCACCGGTGAGGCATTGATGCGACTGCGCGATGCCAACTTGACCGTGCTCAATCTGGTTTCCGCCGTGGAAGAGCATCGCGTCGATGCGGCCGATGACGACAGTGTGGACGAGTTGGTGCGTCTGGATGCCAAGGTCAATCTGTTGCTGGAGCTGGTGCAGCGGCTGCTGGCGCGCGACCAGTTGCCACCGGCCGCAGTGCCAGCACGCTTCAACGCGCATGGCGTGAGCATTGCGCAATCGGCGCGTTTGGCCGGCAAGACGCAGGTGACGGTCTATATGCACCTGGATGCCTGTCGGGCAATGCCGCTCGAACTACCGGCACAGGTGCTGGCATTGCCGGATCGAGCGCAGGTACTGCTGGCCTTTGTCGACATCGGCCCCGCGATCGAGGAAGCACTGGATCGTTTGGTGTTTCGCTATCACCGGCGCCAGGTGGCAATCGATCGGCGCACTTTGCGCGAAGAGTGATCGCGTTCCGCTGGCCGTGTGATGCAGTTATCACTTGGTTCTTTCTCGGTTTGCATGGCCAGTTGCGCACTGGCCAAAAACTGTGATGCACACACCGTCGCACATCGCCACGCAGTTCGCAGTTTCGCAGCGAACCGTAAAGCGCGGCTGCATTTTGTGCAGCAGCGCACACGTTTGCTGGCGATCGCGCCAGATGATGCCCCTGCGCTGAAACCAATGAGCGCTGGATAACCGGGGTTCTGACAACCCATTCGGGTTGGGCAATTCCAGGGGCGTTTTCGGGGGTGTGCGATGGATCGGACAGTTGTGTGTGTGGTGGATACAGTCGGGGCGCGCGGGGTAGCCGGTGCGCTGGCCGAACAGGGTTATTCGACGCATGTGCTGTCATGCGATGGCAACGTGCAACCGCCGCTTCGTCGCGCTGTGCAGATCGTCGTGATTGGCGACCTGGCGGCCGATGCCGATCTCGATGCCTGGCATCAGGTCATGTCCGAGCACGCGGCGGGTGCGGTGCTGGTCGCGGCACAGCAATCGGCTACCGCACGGGCGCTGATGCTGCGTTTTGGCGGCGGCATCTCGGTGCGCTATCCCTTGCACCAACCACTGGCCGAGATCGTGGCGCAAGCCGGTGTCGGCAAGCCCTGCGAAGCCGGCAACGGCTTGCGGCAGGTTGGCAGTTCGCCAGCGATGCGCACAATCCGCGATCTGATCGCTCGCGTCGCGGACTTCGATACCAGCGTGCTGATCCTCGGTGCTTCGGGCACCGGCAAGGAGTTGGTTGCGCGCGCCCTGCACCAGGGCTCGAGCCGTCGCGACAAGCCCTTTGTCGCGATCAACTGCGGTGCGATTCCGGCGGAGCTGCTGGAGAGCGAATTGTTTGGCCACGAAAAAGGCGCGTTCACCGGCGCCGTCAGCGCCCGCAAGGGCCGGTTCGAGTTGGCCGAGGGCGGTACCCTGTTTCTCGATGAAATCGGCGACATGAGCTTGCCGATGCAGGTCAAGCTGCTGCGGGTGTTGCAGGAGCGCGTGTTCGAACGTGTCGGAGGCAACCAGTCGCAACGCTGCAACGTGCGCATTGTCGCGGCGACTCATCGCGATCTGGAATCGGCGATCGGCGATGGCCGCTTCCGCGAGGACCTCTTTTACCGGCTCAATGTGTTTCCGATTGAGATGCCATCGCTGCGCGAGCGTATCGCCGATCTGCCCGAGCTGATCGCCGAGTTCAGCAATCGCCTGCGTGGCCGTGGCTTGCTGCCGGCGATGTTCAGCGCGACGGCGTTGCGTGCCTTGTCCGCCTACGACTGGCCGGGCAACGTGCGCGAGCTGGCAAATCTGGTTGAACGCATGGCGATCATGTCGCCGGCAACACCGGTGCACGTGCGCGACCTGCCACAGCGCTATCGCTGCGGTGATGATCAGGCGATGGTAGCGGCGGTCGCGGCATCGTTGGCGGTGGGTGAATGCGAGGGAGTCAGCCTTGAAGAGCGCGCCATGCTGTTGCCCAACGATGGCATCGATCTGCGCGATCATCTTGCGCAGGTCGAGGTGAATCTCATCCGCCAGGCGTTGTCGCTGTCTGACGGCATCGTTGCTGGCGCCGCCAAGCTGCTGCACGTCAAACGCACCACCTTGGTCGAAAAGCTGCGCAAGTACGAAATGACCACGGCGGACATGCATTTTTGAGTCGCACGCGGGTGCGAGCCAGTGCTCGGGGCAGCCGGCCCCAGATCACGTCAGAGCAGGCGCTGCCAGCGAATGGGCTGTCGAAAAATTGACACGCCACGCCGTGTTTCTATCCAACCCATTGATGTTAAATCAAAACAAGTACTGGCACGATTTTCGCATTGCTCTTCCCGGGTAACCGGAGAAGCGCATGCAACCATCGACCGATCCGCGCGTGTTGCAGCTGTCGCAGGCGTTCGCGCTGTTCAACGACACCTCGCGCGCACTGGCGGACTCGTACCAGGAGCTGGAGCGCCGTGCCGCCGACCTGAGCCAGCAGTTGGCTGCGGCGCACAGCGCCCGCCTGCGCGAACTGGCGGAAAAGGAACGTCTTGCCGATCGCATGCAGGCGCTGATCGAGGCCCTTCCCGGTGGGGTGGTGGTGCTCGATGGCAAACAGCGGGTGGTGCAAACCAATGCCGCGGCACGCGCCTTGTTCGGGCAGCCCTTGCTGGAACAGACATGGCCCGATGCGGCGCGACGTGCATTTGCGAGCATGGGCGACAACGGTAGTTTGAAACTGGCCGACGGGCGTGAGTTCGCGCTGTCGCAACAACAGCTTGCCGACGCCGGCCGCGTGCTGCTGTTGACCGATGTCACGCAAGCACGAACGCTGCAAGCGCAGTTGGGACATCAGCAGCGGCTGTCGGCTTTGGGCGAGATGAGCGCACGACTGGCGCACCAGTTGCGCACTCCGCTCAGTGCCGCGATGCTTTATGCGTCGCGTCTGGGCGAGGGCGTTTTGCCATCGGATATCGTTACGCGCCTGGCTGGCCGCATCTGCGAACGGCTGCGCCACCTCGATCGCCTGATCAACGACATGTTGCGTTACGCGCGCGCCGAACATGATGGCACCGGTGAGCGGGTATTGGCGTCATCGCTGATGCAGCGGGCATTGGACAACAGCGGCGCAACGCAATCGGGCATCGCGCAGGTGGTGGTCAGCGATGGTTGTGGCGACGCGCAGTTGCTTGGCAATGCCGGCTTGCTGGTTGCGGCGCTCGGCAATCTGATCGACAACGCGCTGCGCTTCAGTCCGCCCGATGCGCTGGTGCGCGTGAGCGCGCGGCGGCTTGGCGGCGAAGTGATTTTTGCCGTCGCCGATGATGGTCCGGGGGTGCCGGAGCCCCTGCGCGAGCGGGTATTCGAGCCATTTTTCACGACCCGCAGCGATGGCACCGGGCTGGGGCTGGCGGTGGTACGCAGCGTCATTTGCGCGCACGGCGGACGGGTCGCGCTGACAGCAACATCCACCCGCGGTGCGGTTTTCGAGATTCGCCTGCCCGAGGCACGCGCTGCGAATGCGTTGCCGGCGGGCGGTTCGGTGCGCTTGCAGCAAGCAGTGGCCGAATCTGCATCGAGTCACGATCGACGTACGCAGACCATCACAAGGGAGTTTGCCTGAAATGAACGATCCCCGGGTATTGGTTGTTGAAGATGACACCTGCTTGCGTGAAGCACTGTGTGAGACGCTGGATCTGGCTGGCATCGTGGCGGCCGGAGCCAGCGATGGCGAGCAGGCCTTGCGGATGATCGAGCGCACGGCATTTGCGCTGGTGGTCAGCGATGTGCAGATGCAGCCGATGGATGGCCGCACCTTGCTGCACCGCATTCGCGAGCATCACCCCGATCTTCCGGTGGTGATGATGACGGCTTACGGCACCATCCAGCAGGCCGTGGATGCAATGCGCGAGGGCGCCAGCGATTATCTGGTCAAACCGTTTGCGGCAGCGGTGCTGGTCGACATGGCCAAGGCTCATGTCGCGAGCCCGGCCGACGATGGCAGCGCAATTGCCGATCCAAAAATGCTGGCGGTGATGGATTTGGCGCGCCGCGTGGCGGCCAGCGATGCAACCGTGCTGATCAGTGGCGAGAGCGGTACCGGCAAGGAAGTGGTAGCGCGTTACGTGCATGCCAGTTCGCCGCGCGCCAACGGGCCATTTGTTGCCATCAACTGCGCTGCGATTCCCGAAAGCATGATCGAGGCCGTGCTGTTTGGCCACGAGAAGGGCGCCTTTACCGGTGCCGCCAACGCCCATCCGGGCAAGTTCGAGCAAGCCCAGGGCGGCACCCTGCTGCTGGACGAAGTCAGTGAACTCGACCTCGCCTTGCAGGCAAAGTTGCTGCGCGTGTTGCAGGAGCGTGAAGTCGAGCGACTGGGCTCACGACGGGCGATTGCACTCGACGTACGGGTGCTGGCGACCAGCAACCGCCGTCTGCGCGAGCAGGTAATGGCGGGGCAGTTTCGTGAAGACCTTTACTACCGCCTCAATGTCTTTCCGTTGCATGTTCCGGCCCTGCGCGAGCGCCCCGGCGATATCCTGCCGCTTGCGCGGGCGTTGCTGGCACGCCATTGCCGTGGCCAGCGGCCAGCACCGACCGTGACGGCGGCAGCCGAGGCGGCGCTGTGTGGCTATGGCTGGCCGGGTAATGTGCGCGAGCTGGAGAATCTGCTGCAACGGGCCCTGATCCTGTGTGCTGGCCCGGTGCTGGATGTCGCCGAGCTGCGCTTCGAGGCGGGCACGCCGCCGGCGCTTGTGCAACCCGCCCTCAGCGAGCGCGCCGTCGGCATCGACGCGAGCGAATGCGGCAGCCTCGACCACGCCACACGCGAGAGCGAGCGCGCCGCCATTTTGTCGGCGCTGCGTCAGGGCGATGGCAGCCGCAAGGATGCCGCGCGGCGCCTGGGAATCTCCGAGCGCACCTTGCGCTACAAAGTGGCACGCTTGCGGGAGCTGGGTTTGCCGGTCGACGCCGGTGCCATTGGCAGTGCCGGCACGATCTGTGCATGACGCAGTGCACGCTCGCCATTTCATCGACCACTGCCGGAGCCCGACATGAGCCAAATCGATATCAACGGACTGTTGTCGCAGATGCGCAGCCTGGCGGCGCAGTCAGGGCTGGATGCCAGTGGTCCGCTGGCTGAGGTGGGCAAGCCCGCTGTCGATTTTGGCCAGGCGCTGCGCACCGCCATCGATGATGTCGATGGCAACATGAAATCGGCGATGTCGCTCAGCGAAAGCTTCACCCGCGGTGATCCCGGCGCCGAGCTGCCAAACGTGATGCTCGCGATGCAGAAGGCCGATCTGTCGTTTCGCGCGATGAACGAGGTGCGCAATCGTCTGGTTGAAGCCTATCGCGACGTGATGAACTTGCAGATGTGATGTTTGGGGCTCGGGGCGGGGGAGAAGCAAATGGTCCGCACAACACGCAAAGTTTGCAAAGGGAAGCCCAAATCGTGCTTTGCTTTGGTTGCGTTCTTCGCGTCCTTTGCGGACATCTGCTCGTGGTTATGCGTGATTGCTCTGGCTGTTCGGAGTCGCCAGTGCGTCGTGCGTCGATTTGGCTGATGGAGGCGACTTGAATCATGGCTGACCATGCAACCGCAAGGCTTCCGGCACGCCTGCCTGGCCCGGCCGGCCTTGCCCAGATACCCGGGGTGCGGCAATTGCTGGTGTTGTTGGGCATCGCTGCCGCGATTGCGATCGGCATCACCGTGGCGGTGTGGTCGCGCAGCCCGGTGCTGGCGCCACTGTACACCGGCCTGGATGAGCGTGACGCCAGCCAGGTGGTGCAGGCGCTGCAAGCATCCGGCGATGGGTTCAAGCTCGATGCCAGCGGCACCGCCGTATTGGTGGCTGAAGGTGATGTGGCGCGCTTGCGTCTGCGGCTGGCGGCGCAAGGCTTGCCGCAAGGCGGGGTCAATGGGGTTGCCGCCGAGCCCGAGGCATCGCCGTTCGGAATGAGCGATTTTGCCGAAAAAGCGCGTTATCAAAAGCGCCTGGAAGGCGAGTTGATGGCATCGATCGGCAGCTTGCAGCCGGTCAAGGCATCACGTGTGCACCTGGCCTTGCCCAAGCAGAGCGCATTCGTGCGCGATCGCCGGCCGGCGTCGGCGTCGGTGGTGGTTACCTTGTTCCCGGGACGCCGTCTGGAGGCGGATCAAGTCAACGCCATTGTGCATCTGGTCGCCTCCAGTGTGCCGGATCTGGATCCAAGCCAAGTGTCGGTAATCGATCACAAGGGCGAATTGCTGACCGCCAATCGAGCCGGCGATTCGTCGGCCATGGCGGATGGTCGCTTTCGGGTCATGCAGAACGTTGAGCAGGCGTATGCCGGTCGCATTGTCGCGTTGCTGACGCCGTTGGTGGGGCCGGGCCGGGTGCGGGCGCAGGTGGTGGCCAATCTCGACTTTACCGAGACCGAGCGCACCTCCGAGCAATACGATCCCGCCGCCAGTGTGTTGCGCAGCGAACAGGTATCGAATCAGCAGCGCGGCAATGCCAACATGGCTGAGGGCGTCGGTGTGCCCGGCGCGTTGAGCAACCAGCCGCCGGTGCTGCCGGCACAGCCAACCGCGGCGACCCCGGTTGCCGCAGCGGCGGGCATCGCGGCAGCGCCCGGCACGGCGACGGTGTCGGCAAGCGATCAGAGCAGCAGTGCGACCCGCAACTTCGAGATCGATCGGGTGATCAGCCGCACCCGCGAACCGACCGGCACCATTCGCCGGCTGTCGGTGGCGGTGGTGGTCGACAACAAGGCCAGCATCGATGAAGAGGGCGAAGTGGTTACCGAGCCGCTGTCGCAGACCGAGCTGGCGCAGATGATGGAGCTGGTGCGCGGCGCGGTGGGTTACGACGAAGCGCGTGGCGACAGTGTAAGCGTGATCAACGCGCCGTTCCACGTTGAACCCGATGTCGAGGCATTGCCACCGCCGCCGCTGTGGCAGCAGCCGGCGGTGCGTGAAATCGGCAAGCAGGTGCTGGGCGCCATCGTGTTGTTGGTGCTGGCGTTGTCGGTGGTACGGCCGCTGCTGCGCTCGCTGATTGCGCTGACGCCGGCACCGGTGGCCGCTGCCAACGCACTACTCGCGGACGCAGAGCAGGTGGATGTGGGTGATGGCCGGCGTGTTGCGATGTCTGGGCCGGGCGCCTTGCCAGCCTTGCCTAAAGTCGGCTTCGAGCAGAAAGTGGGGCTGGCCAAGCGTATGGTGAACGAGGATCCGCGCCAGGTGGCGCAAGTGGTCAAGACTTGGTTGAGCGAAGATGGCGGCTGACTCGCAAAGCAAACTCATAGCGGCGTTGTCCGGCAGTCAACGTGCCGCGGTATTGCTATTGTCGCTGGGCGAGGATGAGGCAGGGCAGGTGTTGCGCCACCTGTCGGTGCGTGATGTACAGTCGGTGGGCGGCGCGATGGCGGCACTGAAGAGCGTCACCCGCGATCAGGCCGATGCGGTGCTCGATTCGTTCTCGCAAGTCATTGAACAGCAATCCACGATCGGGGTGGCCGCCGAGGATTACATCCGCAAGATGCTGATCAATGCGCTGGGCGAAGAAAAGGCCAGCAGCCTGATCGAGCGCATTCTGCAGGGGCGCACCAGCAAGGGTATGGAAGTGCTCAAATGGATGGACAGCCGCGCGGTAGCCGAGATGATCGGCATGGAACATCCGCAGATTCAGTCGATCATACTGGCGCATCTGGAGCCCGATCAGGCCGCCGAGGTGATCGGGTTTTTGCCACAGCGTGTGCGTTCGGACGTGATCATGCGCATCGCCAGTCTGGACGGCATTCAGCCGCATGCCCTGCACGAGCTCGATGCGGTGATCGCGCAGCAGTTTTCCGGCAACAACAAGTTTCAGTCGAGTTCCATCGGTGGCTACAAAGCCGCCGCCAACATCCTGAACGCGATGGAGACGTCGGTCGAGGCGGCGTTGATGGAAACGATCACCAAGAGCGACGAAAATCTCAGCCAGAAGTTGCAGGAGCTGATGTTCGTGTTCGACGATCTGTCGCGGCTGGACGATCGCAGCCTGCAAACGCTGCTGCGCGAAGTGGCCTCCGATCGCCTGGTGATCGCGCTCAAGGGTGCCGACACGCTGTTGCGCGACAAGATTTTTGCCAATATGTCCAAGCGTGCGGCGGAAATGTTGCGCGATGATCTGGAAGTGAAGGGGCCGGTGAAACTCAGCGAGGTCGATGCGGCGCAGAAGGAAATCCTGCTGATCGCCCGGCGCCTCGGTGATTCCGGGCAGATCAGCCTCGGCGGCGGCGGTGAAGAATATGTCTAATGCGTTTGGCCGCGACGATGCATCCCAAGCCGAGCGCTGGCCACTGCCGGAGCTGGAAGCAGCCACTGCGGCAAAACAGCCGCGGGCAATGGCGAGCGTGCATCGCTTGCAGGATCTGGAAGCGCAGGCGCGCGAAGAAGGCCATGCGCAGGGGCTGCTGCAGGGGCGTGCCGCCGCGAAAGTCGAATTGATGCAACAGGTGGCGCGACTGAGCGAAATGCTCGATGCACTCGCGAAACCACTCGATGACGTCGATGTCGCCATCGAACAGGACCTCGCTCAGTTGGCGATGGCGGTGGCGCGGCAATTGATTAGGCGCGAGCTCAAGACCTCACCCGATGAGGTGATCGCCTGTGTGCGCGAGGCCTTGGCGGCGCTGCCTGCGGCGGCGCGCGAGGTGCGCATTTCGGTGCATCCCGAGGATGCGCAGCTGATCCGCAGCCATCTCGGTGAGGGTCAAGCTTCGGGCGCGTGGCAGTTGCTGGAGGATCCGTTGGTTGCACGCGGCGGTTGTGTCATCCGCAGCGATCATTCGCGTGTCGATGCCAGCGTGGAAACGCGGCTTGCGCGGGTGGTGGGCGCGGTGCTGGGTGGCCAGCGGGTTGCGGACGATGTTTCGCTTGCAGATGCGGGCGTTGCGCAGCAGGCGCAGGCGGTGGAGGGTGGCTGAGGCACTCGCCACGCGGCGTGGGCAGCGGCGCACGCTGTGGCGCGAGCGGCTGGCTGAACGCCAGCATATCGCTGAGGAACGTATCGCACTGGTCGCCGAAGGTACCCTGACCCGGGTTGTTGGTCTGGCGCTGGAGGCGGTGGGTTGCGAGGCCGCCATGGGTGGTCGTTGCGTGGTGGTGGGTGGCAATGAGCGCGAGCTTGAAACCGAAGTGGTCGGCTTCTCCGGCGATCGCTTGTTTCTGATGCCGGTGGGCGATGTCCAGGGCATCACCCCCAATTCGCGGGTGATCCCCCGGCCCGGGCATTCTGAAATCGCCGTCGGCGATGCCTTGCTCGGGCGCGTCATCGACGCCAGTGGCAGGCCGCTGGATGGCCGCGGTGCGCTGCGTTGCAACGCGCGCATTGCCTTGTCCGGGGCGCCAATCAACCCGATGGACCGGCATCCGATCAGTGAGCCGATCGATGTCGGCGTACGTGCGATCAATGCCATCATGACCGTCGGCCGTGGCCAGCGCATGGGTCTGCTCGCAGGCAGCGGGGTTGGTAAAAGCACCCTGCTCGGCATGATGACGCGTTACACCGACGCCGATGTGATTGTGGTTGGCTTGATCGGTGAGCGTGGCCGAGAGGTCAAGGAGTTCGTCGAGCAGACATTGGGCGATGCCGGGCGCAAGCGTGCCGTGGTGGTGGCGGCGCCGGCCGACAGCCCGCCGTTGTCGCGGTTGCGCGGCGCGTGGGTGGCCACTGCCATTGCCGAGTATTTCCGTGATCGTGGGCAGAAGGTGTTGCTGCTGATGGATTCGTTGACCCGGTTTGCCCAGGCGCAGCGCGAGATCGCGCTCGCCATCGGCGAGCCGCCGGCCACCAAGGGCTATCCGCCTTCGGTGTTCGCGCGCCTGCCGGCGCTGATCGAGCGCGCCGGCAACGATGCCAGTGGCCGCGGTTCGATCACCGCCATCTATACCGTGCTGACCGAAGGCGACGATTATCGCCACGACCCGATCGCCGATGCGGCGCGCGCGATTCTCGATGGTCAGGTGGTGTTGTCGCGTGATCTCGCCGAAGCCGCGCATTTTCCGGCGATCGATCTGGAAGGTTCGGTGAGCCGTGCCATGGATTCGATCGTGGCCAAGCCGCATTTGCAGTCGGCGCAGCGCTTGCGCCAACTGTATTCGGCTTACCGACAGCAACGCGACTTGATCGCGGTAGGTGCCTACCAGAAGGGCAGCGACCCGCGCGTGGACGAGGCAATTGCACGTTGGCCGCAGATTTCGGCGTTCCTGCAGCAGAGCGTCGACCAGCGCGCCGGGCTCGCCGCGTCGGTAAACGAACTCGACCAGGTGCTTGCCGACAATCCAGGGGAGCGTAAATGACCCGCCGCACACACACCATGCAGCAGGTCGCGCAGCTTGCCGATGATTCGGCCGATGCCGCACTGCAGGTGCTGGCGCAGCAGCAGCAGGCGCTGGGCGAGGCAGAGGCGCAGTTGGCCGAGCTGCATCTGTTTGCGCATGAATACCAGCATCGCGCCGATCGCGGTATACACAGTATGGGTGAGCTGCTCAACCGCCAGCAATTTTTGCAGCGCATCGGCGATGCCATCGGCTTTCAGCAACGTCTGGTCGAGCAATTGCGCGAAGCGCTCGCAAGCCAGCGGCAGCTCTGGTTGCAGGCACGCAATCGCGCCAAGGCGCTGGCGGGCGTTGCCGATCACCTGCAGGCCGATGATGCGCGTGCCGAGGAACGCAAGGAGCAGCGCGAGGCCGATGAACATGCGCAGCGCCATGTCGCCAGCGCGTTCCGGGATCAGCGCTGAGCCGACATCGGTAACGCCGAATGCTGGCATCGCGGCCGCGCATGCCCGACGCACGCCTGGCGTTTGCGCGGCTGCGGCGCGTGATCCGAGCGGTACGGTTTTCTCGTGCATGTCGCTGCAAATCGTGAGTTCCGTGGCGGCAATGACAGGCACAGATCATGCTGGCATGGATCATGCAGTGATCCATTGGGTTTCCGGCCAAGGGCGTTATCGCCATGATCAGTGTCTCGGTAGCTGCGACAGCTTCTCGTGCGGATGCGAATGCGGCCGATGCGGGCGCATTGGCGGTGGATGCTGCGGCGTTGTCCGACGCGCCAAGCGCGTTTCAGGCGTTGCTCAGCCCAGACCGTGCCACCCGCGAGGATGCTGCCGCGGCGACGGTTAGCCAAGCAGCGGATGCGGTGCCGAGCGGAGCCGCGCTTGGCAGTGTGGCCGCTGATGGGGTTGTTGCAGGCGATGCGGACACCCGTGAAGATGCCGGGCCGGCAGATGCCGACGGCAATGCCTTGCCGCCTGGCTTGTCGCCTGCCTTGCCGCCTGCCTTGCCGCCTGGCTTGCCGCCTGGCTTGTCGCCGTTGGCGTGGCTGGTTGCCGCCGCGCCGACGGTCGTGCGCGACGGCCAGACGGTGCTGGGCGATACATCGGCTGCGCCACGTCCCGGCATGCGGCGCGAGCCGCTGACGAACGTGGTTGTCGATCAGCCGGTACCGGTAGCGGTGAGCACGCTGCCGCTGAACACCGATCTGGAGCGCTTCAACAGCGGCCCGCATCGCGTGCCCGGGTTCGATCCGCAGCGCGCGCTGTTGGCGGTGCCGCTGCCGACGGCAACGCAATCCGGCAATCCGGCTGGGGTGGGTGATGACAGCACCTCCGCACTGCCGCTTGCGCTGGCCGACGCCGATGCCGCGACGAGTGCCATGCTGGAGCGCTTCAGCAGCGCGCCGCATCGCTTGCCGGCCAATGCCATTGCCGCATTCGGTGCCGCACAGATGCTGCGATTGGGCGATGGTGCGGGCCGTTCAGAAATCGCTTCCATACTCGATGGCACACGACAGGCGGTCGACATTGGCCTCAATCCGGCGTCGGCTTCGGCCAGCGCCAGCACCGGCAGCCCGCTGGCCGCACCGGCTTCGGGCTTTGCGCAGACGCCCGGATCAGCGGCGTGGGGCCAGGCGCTGGATCAGCAGGTACTGATGATGATGCAGCGCGGGGCACAGCAGGCGCGTATCCGCCTGCATCCACAGGAGTTGGGCCAGCTCGATATCCGCCTGTCGATGGGAGGCGATCGCGTCGATCTCAACTTCACGGTGCAGCACGCCGCCGTGGCAGGCGCGCTGCAACAGCACCTGCCACAACTGACCCAGATGTTGGCCGACCAGGGCTTGTCGCTGGGCCATACCTCGGTGTCGCATGAGCAGGCGCACTCGGATGGTGCGGCAGGCGGGCACAGCGGGTCGTCGCATGACGGCAACGGCGCGTTGGCAATCACCGCCGACAGCGTCAGCGAAAGCCGGCAATTGCGGTATCGACCGGCGGCGCGTGGCTTGCTGGATATTTTTGCCTGACCGCGATAGCCAAGCGCTTGACACGATCGCCATGTGTCAGAATCCCGACATCCGGCAAACACAACAAAAAATATAATAAACAGCACGTTACGGTGCGCTGCGGAATGGCACACGAATTGCATAAAGGGGATTGAGGTGATACCCAATCCGGAGGATGCGAGCCATGGCAGAGGCTGATCGAAAAAGTGCCGACGACGCGGCGCCACCTGCACCACCCGTGCCGAAAGCCGGTGGCATGAGCAAGATGGTCGTTGCGGTGCTGCTGGTCGGCGTGCTGGTGCTCGGCGGTGGTGCCTACTTCGCTGGCCGCATGACCGCAGCGCATGATGAAAGTGCCGAGACTGCCGTTGACGCGGCGGTGGAACCGCCTGCCGCGAAAGGCGGCAAGCCCGGCAAAGCCGGCAAAGCCGGGGCCAAGAACAAGGGCAAGTCCAGCAAGGCCGCACCGCAGGTGCCGATCTATTGGGCGCTGGATCCGCCATTCGTGGTGAATTACCAGGACAACCAGGTTTTGCGCTATCTACAGGTTGGCGTACAGGTGATGGCGTACGACACGGAGACGATCGAGCTGTTGAAAGCCAACGAGCCGCAGGTGCGCAACGCGTTGCTGATGCTGTTCAGCGAGCAGCAGTATGAAAACCTGATTACCCGCGAAGGCAAGGACGCGTTGCGCGAGTCGGCACTGGCCGAGTTGCGCAAGATCGTTGACGAGCAGTCCGGCAAGCCCGGCCCGCAATCGGTCTACTTCACCAGCTTCGTGATGCAGTGAGCACGGCGACGTGAGCGACATTCTTTCACAGGACGAAATCGACGCACTGCTCAACGGCGTTGACAGCGGTGCGGTTGACACCCAGGACGCGGCGCCTGCGCCCGGTGAAGTGCAGTCGTTCGATTTCACCGAGCAGGACCGCATCATTCGCGGCCGTCTGCCGACACTGGAAATGGTCAATGATCGCTTCATGCGCTATATCCGCAATGCCCTGTTTGGCTTGTTGCGACGCACCTGTGATGTGTCCGCGCTGGGCGTGCGCATGGCCAAGTTCTCCGACTACGTCCACGGGCTGGCGGTACCGACCAGCTTGAATCTGATCAAGATCAAGCCATTGCGCGGTACCGCACTGACGGTGCTGGAGCCGACTCTGGTGTTCACCGTCATCGACAACTTTTTTGGCGGTGATGGCCGCTACAAGGCGCGGATCGAAGGCCGCGATTTCACCGCCACCGAGCAGCGCGTGATCCAGATTCTGCTGCGCGAGATATTCGCGGCGATGCAGGAGGCGTGGCAGCCGGTGCTCAAGCTCGAGTTCGACTTCCAGAGCTCGGAGATGAATCCGCAGTTCGCCAATATCGTCAGTCCCACCGAGACCGTGGTGGTGTCGCGCTTTCGCGTCGAACTCGAAGGCGGCGGCGGCGAGATTCACCTGACCATGCCGTACTCCATGATCGAGCCGATCCGCGACCTGCTCGATGCCGGGGTGCAGAGCGATCGCGCCGAACAGGACGAACGCTGGAGTGCCTTTTTGCGCGATGACGTGCTTGATGCCGAGCTCGAACTGCGCGCGCTGATGCTGGAGATGCCGATCAGCATTGGCGACTTCATCGACCTGCGACCCGGTGATGTGATTCCGATCGATTTGCCCGAGGTGGCGCTGGTGTTTGCCGAAGACGTGCCGGTGTTCCGTGCCCGCTTCGGTGTCGCCAATGGCAACAACGCATTGACGATGGCGCAGCCGATACGCCGCCGCGACAACAAACCGCAAAGCCACTGAACGAGGACCAGGCCATGAGCGAAAGCAACAATCCGGTAGCCGGCGATTATGAGAAGGTCAAGTTCGACCCGCTCAGCGGTGACGGCAATGCCGCCGGTGGCGAGGTGCAACTGGACGCGATTCTCGATGTCTCGGTGACCCTGGCGATGGAGGTTGGGCGCACCAAGGTCAGTATCCGCAATCTGCTGCAACTCAATCAGGGCTCGGTGGTTGAGCTTGATCGCACTGCCGGTGAGCCGCTGGATGTGTTCGTCAATGGCACGTTGGTGGCACACGGCGAGGTGGTGGTCATCAACGACAAGTTTGGTTTGCGGCTGACCGATGTCATCAGCCCCGCCGAGCGCGTGCGCAAGCTGCGATGAAAACGATCCTGACCATGCTGCGAGCATCATTGCTGTTGCCGAGCGTGGCGCTGGCGGCGGAGCCGGCGGCTGCCGGCCCCGAACTGGCAGCGATGACGGTGCGGGTTGTGTTGAGCCTGGGCGCGGTGATCGCACTGGTGGTGCTGGCGGCGTGGCTGATGCGGCGCCTGCAAACCGGCGTCGGCAGCGCGCCGCGACGGTTGCGGGTGATTGAGTCGCACTCGCTGGGCGTCAAGGAGCGCATGGTGCTGGTGGCGGTTGGCGAGCAGCAGTTGTTGCTGGGTATCGCGCCGGGCAGCGTATGCACCCTGCATGTGCTGAGCGCGCCAGTGGCGGAGCCGCCGGCGGTGGCTGGTGGCAGCCGCTTTGCCAACGTATTGGCACGCATGCGCGGCCCGGAGCACAAGACATGAATTCGCTTCGCACATTGCTGCTGCTGATCGCACTGGCGTTGCCGCTGGCTGTCGATGCGCAATCCTTGCCAATGGTCACCGTGCAAACCGGTGCCGATGGCGCACAGACCTGGAGCCTGAGCATCCAGATTTTGCTGCTGATGACGGCACTGACGCTGTTGCCGGCGGTTTTGCTGATGATGACCTCGTTCACCCGCATCATCATCGTGCTCAGCTTCATGCGTCAGGCCATTGGCAGTGCGCAAACGCCACCGAATCAGGTGTTGCTCGGCCTGTCCCTGTTTCTCACCGCTTTCATCATGTCGCCGGTGCTCAGCCGCTCGTGGGACGAAGGGGTGCAGCCGTTCATGGACGGCACGATCAGCCAGAGCCAGGCACTGCAGCGTGCAGTGCAGCCGTTCCGCGGTTTCATGCTGGCGCAAACCCGCGACAGCGATCTGGAAATGTTCGCCCGCATCGCCCACAGCGGCGATTACACCAGCCGCGAGGAGGTGCCATTGCAGGTTCTGGTGCCGTCATTTGTCACCAGTGAATTGAAGACCGCCTTCCAGATGGGATTTTTGTTGTTCGTGCCGTTCCTGGTGATCGACTTGGTGGTGTCGAGCCTGCTGATGTCGATGGGCATGATGATGCTGTCGCCGATGATCATCTCGTTGCCATTCAAGGTGATGTTGTTTGTGCTGGTGGATGGCTGGTCGCTGCTGATTGGCACGCTTGCTGGCAGCTTTTACGTCTAGGAGTGCGAGGTGACCCCGGAATCCGTGATTGAAATTGGCCAGCGCGCGCTGTGGCTCATCATGATCCTGAGCGCGCCGATGCTGCTCAGCGCGCTCGCGGTGGGCTTGCTGATCGGCATGTTTCAGGCCGCCACCCAGATCAACGAGATGACCCTGAGCTTCATCCCCAAGCTGCTGGTGGTGGGCTTGGTGCTGGCCATCACCGGTTCGTGGATGCTGCGCACGCTGGTCGAGTTCACCCGCGCCTTGATCCAGAGCCTGCCGGATCTGGTGAGCTGAAGACCGCGATGACACTCACTTTCGCCATGCTCGCCGAGTGGATGCAGCAACTGATGTGGCCGATGGGCCGGGTCATCGGTTTCATGCTGGTCGCGCCACTGTTCAGCGCGATGACGGTGCCGCCGCGTGTGCGCGTCGGTCTGGTGCTGGCACTGGCGGTGCTGCTGGCGCCGGTAATTGAGCCGCCGGCGGCAAGCCCATTCGCGCTGGCCGGCATTGCGGTGATGGCGCGCGAGTTGATGATTGGCGGCTTGATCGGGTTGATGCTGCGGCTGGTTATCGAAGCGGTCACGTTTGGCGGCCAGGTGATTGGGCTGAGCATGGGGCTGGGCTTTGGCGAGGTGGTCGATCCGGTATCCGGCGCGCGCACTCCGCAATTGGGGCAGTTCTACGGCTTGCTGGCGACGCTGCTGTTCATCGCCATGGATGGGCACCTCGCTCTGATCGAAGCGCTGGCGGTGAGTTTCTCCATGGCGCCGATCGGCAACGATCACCTCGATGCCGCCATCTGGCGTGAGCTGGTGTTGTATGCCGGCGTGCTGTTCTCGGGTGCGGTGCGCATCGCGCTGCCTGCGGTGACCGCGATCCTGGTGGTCAATCTGGGTTTTGGCGTGATGAGCCGCGCCGCGCCGGGCATGAATTTGTTTGCGGTGGGGTTTCCTACCGCATTGGCGATCGGGTTTCTGGTGATCTGGTTGAGCCTGGGCTCGGTGTTGCCGGTATTTCAGGGGTTGTTTACCGATGCCATGACGCAGTTGGGCGATTGGTTGTAGGCGATGGACGAAACCGAACAGCAAGACCGCACTGAAGCCCCTAGCGAACGCCGCCTGAGCGAAGCGCGCGATCGTGGCGAGGTGGTGCGTTCGCGCGATCTGGCCGGCGCCGTGGTTACCATTGGTGTGCTGCTGTCGCTGGTGACGGTAACTGCGCCATTGGCCTACGGCGCCAAGGCATTGTTGCAGGTTGGCCTGGTGTACCGGCCGCAACAACTGGTCACCGACGATGTCATGAGCAACGCACTGGCATCGGCGGTGGTGCTCGGCCTGGTCGCGCTGGCGGTACCGCTGGTGGTCAGCACGCTGGCCGCGATCGCCGGCAATCTCGCGCTCGGCGGCTGGATATTCAGCGCCGAGGCGCTGACCCCGAAGCCGGAGCGTTTCAACCCGATCAGTGGCTTGAAGCGGCTGTTTTCGCTGCGCGGTGTGGTTGAACTGGGCAAGGCATTCGCCAAGTTTTTGGTGGTCGCGGTGATCACCTGGCTGCTGCTGCGCTATCTCGCTCCGCGCTTCGAAGCATTCGCGTTGGAGCCATCGGCACAGGGGATAGTGCACGCCTTGTCGGTGATTGGCTGGTCGGGTGTGGCATTGGCCAGCGGCCTGATCCTGATCGCAGCGGTTGATGTGCCCTGGCAGGTGTTCGACTTCAAGAAGCGCATGCGCATGACCCGTGAGGAACTCAAGCGCGAAAACAAGGAGTCCGACGGCAACCCGGAAGTACGCAGCAAGATCCGCCAGTTGCAGCAGGAGATGGCCAAGCGCCGGATGATGGCCGATGTGCCGAAGGCCGATGTGGTGATCACCAACCCGACCCACTTTGCCGTGGCGCTGCGTTACGACGAAAAAAAGATGCGCGCACCGGTGGTGGTCGCCAAGGGTGCTGACCTGATCGCAGCACAGATTCGCGCGATAGCGGCGGAACATGGTGTGGTCACGGTCGAGTCGCCGCCGCTGGCGCGCGCCTTGTATCGCCATGCCGACATCGGCCGTCCGATTCCGACCGCGTTGTACGTGGCGGTGGCGCAAGTGTTGGCTTATGTCTTTCGCTTGCGCAGCGCCTTGCGTCATGGCGAGCCGCTGCCCGAAGCGCCACAGCCACACATCGACCCCGCATGGTTCGGGCCGCGCGCCCGCTGAATGGAGCCTCGTTGAATCATGGCCAGCACCGCAATAATGGATTCGGTCAGGTTGGTAGGACGGCGCGGCCTGCTGGCGCCGTTCCTGGTGCTGGTTGCACTGGCAATGATGATGTTGCCGTTGCCCGCTTTCGTGCTCGACTTGCTGTTCAGCTTCAATATCGCTCTGTCGCTGGTCATTTTGCTGGCGGTGATCTACGCGCAGCGGCCGCTCGATCTGGCGGCGTTTCCCACCGTGGTGCTGGCGGGCACGTTGTTGCGTCTGGCTTTGAACGTGGCATCCACCCGTGTCGTGTTGATCAACGGCCACGAAGGCCCCGCTGCGGCTGGTCAGGTGATCGAGGCGTTTGGTTCATTCGTGATCGGTGGCAACTTTGCGGTCGGCCTGGTGGTGTTTTCGATCATCACGATCATCAATTTCGTGGTCGTCACCAAGGGCTCCACCCGCGTATCGGAAGTCACCGCGCGTTTCACCCTGGATGCCATGCCAGGCAAGCAAATGGCGATCGATGCCGACCTCAATGCTGGCTTGATCACCCAGGATCAGGCACGCGAGCGCCGTACCGAGGTGCGCGAGGAAGCCGACTTCTACGGTTCGATGGATGGTGCCAGCAAGTTCGTGCGCGGTGATGCCATTGCCGGCATCCTGATCCTGTTCATCAATATCATCGGTGGGTTTGCGGTCGGCGTGTTTCAGCATGGCCTGAGCATGGCCGATGCGGCGCGCATTTATGTGCTGCTGACCATCGGCGACGGCCTGGTGGCACAGGTGCCGGCACTGATGCTGTCGATTGCCGCGGCGGTAATCGTGACCCGCATGTCGAAGCGGCAGAACATGGGCGAGCAACTGGTGGCGCAGGTGCTGGGTCAGCCCAAGGTGCTGGCGGTGGCGGCAGCGGTGCTGGTGGCGATGGGGCTGATTCCGGGCATGCCCAATATGGCCTTCTTGATGCTTGGTGCGGTGTGCGGGGCAGGTGCCCATCTGATGCAGCGGCGCCTGCATCCGGTCGTGGACGCGGCGCCGGAGCCGCAGCCGGGTGCCGACAAGTCGGTGAAGGCCGGCGAGCAGGCGGAGCTGGGTTGGGAGGATGTCGTGGCCGTCGATGTGATTGGGCTGGAGGTGGGTTATCGCCTGATTCCGCTGGTCGATCGCAATCAGGGCGGCGAACTGATGAATCGCATTCGTGCGGTGCGCAAGAAGCTGTCGCAGGACCTGGGCTTTCTGGTGCCGGCGGTGCATATCCGCGACAACCTCGACATGTCACCGAACGCCTACCGCATCAGCTTGATGGGCGTGCCACTGGGCGAGGCCGAGGTCTATCCCGATCGCTCGCTGGCGATCAATCCGGGCCGGGTGCAGGGCACGCTGGTGGGTATTCCGACCCGCGATCCCGCGTTCGGTCTGGAAGCGATCTGGATCGAATCCGGGGCGCGCGATCACGCACAAACCCTGGGTTACACCATTGTCGATCCCGGTACCGTGATTGCGACCCACCTCAGCCACCTGTTGCAGTCGCACGCACACGAGTTGCTCGGCCACGAGGAAGTGCAGCAGATGCTGGATCGGCTGGCGCAAAGCGCACCCAAGCTGGTTGAGGACCTGGTGCCCAAGCGGTTGCCGCTGGGAGCGGTGGTCAAGGTGCTGCAGAACCTGCTGGCGGAGCGTGTCCCGATTCGCAACATCCGCACGATCGTCGAGTCTTTGGCGGAGCATGCCGGTGCCAGCCAGGATTCTGCCGCCTTGACGGCGGCGGTGCGCACTGCGCTGGGCCGGCAAATCGTTCAGGAAATCAGTGGCATAAGCTCCGAGATTCCGGTTTTGACGTTGCAGCCAAAGTTGGAACAGATCTTGCTTCAGTCCGTTCAGGGCGGTGGCCCGGCGGCAGCCATCGAGCCGGCCTTGGCGGAACGCTTGCAGCGCAATGTTGCCGAGTTGGTACAGAAACAGGAGTTGGCCGGCGAGGCGGCGGTGTTGTTGGTGGCGCCGGCGCTGCGGCTGTGGTTGGCGCGCTTCATGCGGCCGGCAGCGCCGGGCCTGCATGTGCTGGCCTATAACGAGGTGCCGGATAACCGGCGGGTGCGTCTGGTGGCGGCGCTGGGTACCTGATGAAGCACACGCGATGCGCTTGAATGGCACTGGGCTCGGAGGAAGTTGGCGTGGAGATCGGCATGAAAATCAAACGCTTTGTTGGTAACGACATGCGCCAGGCGATGCGTCAGGTGCGCGAGGATCAAGGGCCGGACGCGGTGATCCTGTCGACGCGACGCACCGACGAAGGGTTCGAAATCATCGCTGCCATCGATTACGACGAGTCGCTGGTACGCGAAGCGGCGGCGCAGGCTGGCGAGGCTGGGCGGCTGGATGTTGCCAATGCGCGGCGACCGCAGCCGCCTGCGCCATCGCCACCGGCAACTCTCCGCACCCCGCCGCTGCCGGCGGGGGTCGGCCGGATCAAGGATAACGCGCAGCGCTTCACATCACCGCCGGCTGCGACCCGCGACAATGCCGACATCGGCGCGCATCCGCGCAGCCATGCGGGTCAGGCGTCGGGTATGGCGGCGATGGCGACCGCTACGCCGTCCGAATACGACGGCATGCAACGGGAGTTGGCGGATCTGCGCAGTATGCTGGAATCGCAATTTTCCGGTCTGGCCTGGAAAGACTTCGGCACGCGCAGCCCGATGCAGGCGCGCATGCTGCGCGAGTTCACCCGCATGGGTCTGGATGCCGACGTGGCCGCTGACATCGTCGCGCAATTGCCGGCGGCAATGAACGCGGCGCAATCGCGCTATTTGCCCATGGGCCTGCTCGCGGACCGCCTGGCGATCATCGATCCCGAGCCACTGGACCAAGGCGGCGTGATTGCCTTGATCGGGCCGACCGGTGTGGGTAAAACCACTACCCTTGCCAAACTCGCAGCGCGCTACGTGTTGCGCAATGGCCTCAAGCAGGTGGCGCTGGTGACCACCGACGATTTTCGCATCGGTGCCGAGGAGCAGTTGTTTCATTACGGCCGTCTGCTCGGGGTGCCGGTGTATGCGGCCAGTGGTGCCAAGGAGCTGGCCAAGCTGCTGGCGCGGCTGTCCGACCAGCGGCTGCTGTTGATCGATACTCCGGGGCTGTGCCATGGCGATCCGCGCATGGATGCGTTGGGCGATGCGCTGCTGCACGGGCCGGCGCAGGTGAAACCGTTGCTGGTGTTGGCGGCCAACGCGCAATCGGGCTCGCTGGATCAGGCGGCGGTGGCTTACTCGCGCTTCCGGCCGCAGGGTTGTGTCATCACCAAGCTCGATGAAGCCGCGGTGCTTGGCGGCGCGTTGTCGGTAATCATCCGCCACCATCTGCGCATTGACTACGTTACCGATGGTCAACGGGTTCCCGAGGATATCGCCCGCCCGCAGGCGCAGCGGCTGGTTTGCCGCGCGCTGCGCATGCTCGATCACGATGCCCTGGTCGATGATAACGTGATGGCCGAGCGCTTCGGCAAAATCGCCGGCTCGCTGGCCTGAGGATTTCCGGTGAACCCGACAAAACCGCCGCAACCGATCAGCAATCAGGCCCATGGCCTGCTGCTGCGCACGCCGCTCAAACCGGTCAGGGTGATTGCGATCGCCAGCGGCAAGGGCGGTGTTGGCAAGACCAGCGTGTCGGTGAATCTGGCAATGACGCTCGCCATGGCCGGTCAGGATGTACTGCTGCTCGATGCCGACCTTGGCCTGGCCAATGTCGACGTGCAGTTGGGCTTGCAGCCGAGCCGCAACCTGTCGCACCTGCTGGCCGGCGAGTGTGGCATCGCCGACCTGGTGTTGCCGGCGCCGCGCGGTCTCAAGGTGATACCTGCCACTTCCGGCACCCGCCACATGGCGCAACTGGGCATCACCGAGTATGCCGCGCTGGTGCATGCGTTTTCCGATTACCGTGCACCGCTGGATGTGCTGGTGATCGACACTGCCGCCGGTATCTCCGACAGCGTTACCGTGCTGTCCAAGGCGGCGCAGGAAATCATCGTGGTGGTGTGCGACGAGCCGGCATCGATTACCGACGCCTATGCCTTGATCAAGGTGCTCAGCCGGGATTTCGGCGTCGCACGCTTCCGCGTGTTGGCCAACATGGTGCGCAATGACATGCACGGCAAGCGGTTGTTCGAAAACATCCTGCGGGTAACCGATCGCTTCCTCAAGGTGGTGTTGGATTACGCCGGCTCGATACCCGATGACGAGTTCCTCAAGCGCGCCATCCGTCGGCAAAGTGCGGTCGTCGATATTTTCCCTGGGGCACGATCCTCGCGCGCCTTTCAATTGTTGGCGGACAGCAGCAACACCTGGCACGGTGAGGCTGCGGGACACGGCGAGCTGGCGTTTTTTTCCGAACGGCAGGCGGCTGCCGGCGAACCGGCAGTGGGTCGTTGAACATGAGCGCGGATGCCGGCTATCTGCAAGCGCAACGCGTGCCGATCGATGAGATGGTCACGCAGCACTCGGTGTTGGTGCGGCGCATCGCCTATCACCTGATGGCACGGCTGCCGGCCAGCGTCGAGGTCGGTGACCTGATCCAGTCCGGCATGGTGGGCTTGATCGAAGCCGCGCGCAATTATTCGCCGGCACGCAACGCCAACTTTGAGACCTATGCAGGCATCCGCATCCGCGGCGCCATGATCGACGAACTGCGCAAGTCCGATTGGACGCCGCGTTCGGTGCATCGCAAGTTTCGCGAGGTGTGCGAGGCGATCCGTGCGGTGGAGGCAGAAACCGGCGGCGATGCCGAAGATGCGCAGGTGGCAAAGCGGCTGGGTATCAGCATCGACGACTACCACAGCGTGCTTGCCGATGCCGCCAGTTGCCGTGTGCTGAGCTTGTCGGGCAATTCCGACGATGGCCTGGACACGCTGGATGTTGCCGATGAACGTGATCCCGGCCCTGCGGGCACCTTCGACGACAACCGTCAGCGCGCCGCGTTGATCGAGTCGATTGCGCAATTGCCGGAACGTGAGCAACTGGTGATGTCGCTGTATTACGAGCAAGAGCTGAACCTCAAGGAAATCGGTGAAGTGCTTGGGGTCAGCGAATCGCGGGTGTGCCAGATTCACGGTCAGGCTTTGATTCGACTGCGCTCGCGCCTGCGCGACTGGCGCACCGGTTAATGCTCAAAAACACGGTTGCGGAGAATGTCTTGGACAGGAACATCAAAATACTGGTGGTGGACGATTTTTCGACCATGCGTCGTATCATCAAAAACCTGCTTCAGGAGCTGGGCTACAGCAATATCCAGGAAGCAGACGATGGCAACACTGCGTTGCCGATGCTGCGTGCGGGAAAGTTCGATTTTGTGGTCACCGACTGGAACATGCCGGAAATGACCGGCATCGACCTGCTCAAGGCAATCCGCGCCGATCCCGCACTCAAGGCAATTCCGGTATTGATGGTGACCGCCGAGAACAGCCGCGAACAAATCATCGAAGCGGCGCAAAGCGGCGTCAATGGCTACATCGTCAAGCCATTTACCGGCGCCACGCTCAAAGAAAAAATTGACCGCATCTTTGAGCGTCTGGCAGGTCGAGCATGAGCGGGAGCCATGTCCATGGATAGCACCAACGAACCTACGCTGGCACTGCCAGAGCGCATCCGCGCGTTACTGCAATCGCGTGATTCCAGTGAAGTCGAGCACGCCATCACGCAAATGGTGCGCGAACGCGAGAACGCGTTGTTCATTGCGCTCGGTCAGTTGGCGCGCGACTTGCACGAGTCGGTGAAAAATGTCGCTGGCGCGCTGGCGGACGGCAGCGATGGGCTCGATGCCATGCCCGCGGCGCGGCAACGATTGCACGAGGCGCTGGCGTTGAGTGAGCAGGCGGCCCACCACAGTCTGGATATTGGTGACCGGCTGCTCGCGCACAGCGACCAGTTGGCAGCACGCGCCATGAGCAGTGCGGGCAACGCCGATGCAGATGCCGATTTGCGCAGTGCGGTGCTGGCCTTTGCTGCCACGTGCCGCGATGACATCAGCGCGCTGCGGGTGGCGCAGGGTTGGCAGGACCTCACCGGCCAGCGCATGAAACAAGTCGCGGCGTTCCTGGCGCGGGTCGAAACCAGTGTGCTGGCGCTGGTGCAACTGGCGGGCTCGCTGGGTGCGACTGCGCCGCTTGCTGCCGCGCTGCCGCGGGGGGAAAGCACAACGCAACAGCAGGTTGACGACCTGCTTGAGCAGTTTGGTTTCTGAGCGATCATGAACAGCGCCTTCGACGCCGAGATTCTTGCCGACTTTCTGGTCGAAGCCGGCGAACTGGTCGCAGGCCTGGGCGACCAGTTGCTGGCGCTCGAAGACGCGCCGGATACGCCGGAGTTGCTCAATGCGGTGTTCCGCGCATTCCACACGGTCAAGGGGGGTGCCGGGTTCCTCGCCATCGATCCGATGGTTAGGCTGTGTCATTGCGGCGAAGACCTGTTGAACGAGGCGCGTGCTGGCCGCGTACGCCTCGATGCCGAATACGTCGACGCGTTGCTGAACACGCTCGATTGTCTGCAACAGATGTTGGCCGCATTGCGTGCCGGCAGTGCCATCACGGCAGCACCCACTGGGCTGCTTGATCGATTGCGCGTGCGTGCGGCGCAAGTCAGTGCATCGGCAGCAACGCCGGTACCGCTCACGGCAGATGCGGCAACGCTGCTGGCATCGCCAAAGCACGATGCCGTGGAAGGCGAGTTCGAGGCATTGCTTGCCATGGCCGGCGTCGCCAGCGAGCCGGTCGCGGCGGCTGCGGGCGATACCATCGACGACAGCGAGTTCGAGGCGCTGCTCGATGAACTGTATGGCCCAGGCAAGGTACCGGGGCAGTCCGCACCACCACCGCCAACCGCGGATTGCGCAACTGCTGCGCCGATGAGCGACGACGAGTTTGAAGCGCTGCTGGACGCGCTCGAAGGTGATGCCACGCAGGGTGCCGCGAGCAGCGATGACACGGCTGCATCGGCGAATGACAGCGGCATGGCCCCCTCACCAGCGGCGCCGGCGACCCGCGTTATACCGCCCGCTGCTGCATTGCCGATGCCGCGCACTGCACCAGTGCCGGTTGCCGATCGCACCATCCGTGTCGATACCGCGCGGCTGGATGCGTTGGTCAACCTGATTGGTGAACTGGTCCTGGTGCGTAATCGCTTGACCGTGCTGTCGGCGGATTCAACCGATGAGCGCACCGAGCGTGCGATTGCCGAGTTGCACCGGGTGGCAGACGACCTGCAACTTGCGGTGATGCGCACGCGGATGTTGCCCATCGGCAAGCTGTTTGGCCGGTTTCCGCGCATCGTGCGCGATATCTCGCGGCAGCTCGGCAAACAGATCGACCTGGTGCTGGAAGGTGAAGATACCGACCTTGATCGAAACCTCGTCGATGCGCTCGCCGATCCGATGGTGCATCTGGTCCGCAACGCGGTCGATCATGGCATTGAACCCCCCGAAGCGCGCCTGCGCGTGGGCAAGCCCGCGACCGGAACCTTGCGCCTGATGGCCACGCAGGAAGGTGAGCGTATCGTGATTCGCGTGCGCGACGACGGCCGCGGCATGGATCCGGAGGTGCTGCGCAGCAAGGCATTGGAGAAAGGCTTGTTGACTGCCGATCAGGCCGAACGTTTGTCCGAGGGCGAATGCTTCGACCTGATCTTTCTTGCCGGGTTCAGCACCCGCCAGGAAGTGTCGGATATCTCCGGTCGCGGTGTTGGCATGGACGTGGTCAAGACGCGTGTCGCGGAACTGGGTGGCACGCTGGCCATCTCATCCGAGCTGGGCCGCGGTAGCGAGATACTTGTCAGTTTGCCGCTCACCCTGGCGACATTGCGGTCGCTGATGGTGCGCATCAGCGGGCGTGTCTACGCGATCCCGATGATCAATGTGCTGGAAGTGTTCGAACTCAGTCCCAACGCCATCAGCCGGGTCGATGATCGCGATGTCATCGCTCACCGCCACCGGGCATTGCCGTTGCGGCACCTTGGCGCCTGGCTCGATCCGGTGTCCGCCGAAACGGCGATGCGCGGGCATGTGGTTGTCGTTCACGTCGGGCACCGGCAGTTGGGCTGTGTGGTGGATCAGGTCATTGGCCGCGACGAAGTGGTGGTCAAGCCGCTGGGCCGCCTGTTGCACCACGTGGCAGGTATTTCCGGTGCCACCATCACCGGTGATGGCCGAGTGGCATTGGTACTGGATGTGGCGCAATTGCCGGATGCCGTGGAATCACAAGCGCGTGCAGCGGGAGTGCATTGAGCATGGATATTCTCACCCTCGTTGCGATCATCATGGCATTTGTCGTGGTGGTGATCGGCGCGATTCTCAAGCATGCCGGCGCGTTGTCGCTGATCAGTATGCCCGCTGCCATTGTGGTGTTGGTGGGTACGGCCACGGCGGTGGTGGTGCAGACACCCAAACCGGTGCTGATGCATTTCCTGAAAATCATCCGTTGGGTGGTGTTCCCGCCGAAGGTGCAGACGGCTGGCATGTTGACGCGAATCATCGAATGGAGCGAGATAGCGCGTCGGCAAGGACTGCTCGGTCTGGAACCGTCGATCGAGGCGGAGCCCGATACCTTTGCCAGGAAAGGCCTGCAGATGCTGGTTGACGGCACCGAGCCCGAGGCACTGCGCGCCATTTTGGAAGTGGACAAGGACGCACGTGAGCACGTCGACGTGGAAGCGGCGAAAGTGATCGAGGCGGCTGGCATCTACGCGCCGACCCTGGGCATCGTCGGCGCCGTGCTGGGGTTGATGGGGGTGATGCAAAACCTCGCCGATCCAAGCGCACTGGGGCCGGGCATTGCCGGCGCGTTTGTGTCCACCATTTACGGCATCGCCAGTGCCAATCTGTTGTTCCTGCCGATGGCCAACAAACTGAAAAGCCTCATCCGTGCGCAATCGACCGCACGCGAGATGATGATCGAGGGGCTGGTGTCGATCGCCGAGGGCGAGAACCCGCGCAATATCGAGTCCAAGCTTCAAGGCTATCTGCACTGATCTGGCCATGGCAAAAAAACACAAACACGAAGAGCACGTCAATCACGAAGCCTGGGCAATCCCGTATGGCGACCTGGTGACCTTGTTGCTGGCGTTTTTTGTGGTGATGTATTCAATCTCGTCGGTCAATGAAGGCAAGTACCGAGTGCTTTCACAATCGATGGTGGCGGCGTTCCACGGCAAACCCAAATCGATGACGCCGATCCAGGTGGGCGCACAGCCGGTGTCCGGTTCGCAGATGTCGTTGATGGATGGCATCCGTCCGGCCGCGCCGGCAACCGATCTGATCCCACGTTCGGCGGCGCCCGGTATCCCGCAGCTATCGCGCTCCGGCATGAACCCCGAGCGGGTGGCTGAACAGCGCGATGCGCAAGGGCAGGCGATGCGTGAGTTGCAAGCATTGGCGAGCGCCATCGAGCAGGCGATGGCACCGTTGATCGATGAAAAGTTGATCGTGGTGCGGCGTAATCGCCAGTGGCTTGAAGTTGAGATCAGAACCGATATTCTGTTTCCGAGCGGGGTTGCCACCATCACACCCAGCGCGCATGTCGTGCTCGATGAGTTGTCGACGATTTTTGCGCGCTTCAACAACTCGATCCGGGTGGAAGGCTATACCGACGACCGGCCGATCAACACGCTGGTTTTCCCGTCCAACTGGGAACTGTCGGCGGCGCGAGCGGCCAGTGTGGTGCGACGCTTCGCCGAACACGGGGTGGCGCCAGACCGGCTTGGCATCATCGGTTGGGGCGAACAGCGGCCCGCCGCCAGCAACGACAGCGCCGAGGGGCGCAACCAGAACCGCCGCGTCCTGATCGTGGTGCTGGGCAGCGATCTTCAGCAGCGCGCCATCAGCGACCTGGCCAGCCGTGTCCGCGATGCGGCGGGCACCGGCGATGACGATGGCGCGGCCGCGGTGGCCACTGAAGAATCCTCGCAAGCGGCCGATAACGCGGCAGTGCAGCAGGAGAGTGGCGCGTGAACATGCCGGTGTGGGCCGTAGCCAACCAAAAGGGGGGGGTGGGGAAAACCACCACGGCGGCGGCGCTGGCTGGTCTGCTTGCCGATGGCTCGGCGCGCACTTTGCTGGTCGACATGGACCCGCATGGATCACTGACCACGTATTTGGGCTTCGATGCCGAGGCGGCTGGCCCCGGCGTGTATGAATTGTTCCGGGCGCGGGTGGGCGACGCAGCGGCTGCCGACGATGACACGCTGATCCGGCAAACGGCCATTGATCGGCTCTGGCTGATGCCGTCATCGCCGGCCATGGCGACGCTGGATCGGCAGTTGGGGGTGCGCGCGGGCATGGGCCTGGTATTGGCCGATGCGTTGCAACCCCTGCACAGCCGTTTTGATCGGGTGGTGATCGACTGCCCACCGATGCTCGGGGTGTTGATGATCAATGCATTGGTGGCATGCGAGCGGCTGATCATTCCCACCCAGACCGAGTTTCTGGCGCTCGGCGGGCTGCAGCGGATGTTGCGCAGTCTGGCGATGGTGGAGCGCTCGCGCGGTGTGCCCATCCCCTACCGCATCGTGCCAACACTGTTCGACAGCCGCACGCGGGCGTCGCAAACCTGTCTGGATTCACTCAGGGCCGATTACCCGGGCACGATCTCAACCGTCGTGGTGCCTACCGACACCCAGGTGCGCGAAGCCAGTCGAGCCGGTTTGCCGGTGGCGTCATGGCCGGCGGCGCGGCGCGCTGGGGAGGCCTATCGCGCGCTGTTGCGCGAGCTGCTGGCATGGGAGCAATCGCTCGCCCAGGCCGGTGCAGCATGATTGCACGCGCCAGCATAGGCGGCATGGTGTCGCATGATGACGCCCTTGACGACTATATTGCCGCATTGCTCGATGCGCGTGCGTGCCCGGAGCGGTGTCGCGCAGCACCACTACCCGCTGCCAGTGAGCACGGCGCGCCGGAGCGGCTCGCCACTGGCATCCCAGTGACGCCACGCGGGTGCGCTGACGCGAGTGTTTACTACCTGTGCGCGGTGTCCGGTGTGCAATTGGCGATTGCCAGGCAAGCCGTCGCGCAGGTCGGGCCGATGCCGCCGCTGACCGCAACGCAGGGTGTCGCGCCAGCCTGGTTGCTGGGCAGCGCGATGCATGGCGGACGGGTTTGCGGTGCGGTTGATCTCGCGTGCATCATTGCCCCCGGAGGCCCTGCGCACACGGTGCCAGCGTGTGCGATAACCCTGGCCGACAGTCATTGGCTGCTCGCGGTGGATGCTGTTGCCAGCGAGCAATTGCTTGTCACGCAGAACGTGCGATGGCGCGAGACTGCGGTCAGCCGGCCGTGGTTGGCGGGTATGGCCAGCGAGCCATTGTGTGCGGTGCTGAATATCGCCGGTTTGAGCGAGCTGCTATCGCGGGAGTGGCAACGTGACCCAACATGACGGCCAGCAACCGCCCGCCGGCGACGGTGCATCGTGGATCGGTTTTACCTTGGCCGGGCAGAGCTATGCCGCGCCGGTTGCGCGCGTGCAGGAAGTGATACGCCGGCACGACATTGCGCCAGTGCCCGGTGCGCCGCCCGCGGTATGCGGATTGATGAACCTGCGCGGCCGTTTGTTGCCCGTGCTCGATGGCCGCCTGCGTCTTGCGCTGCGCGGCACAGTGGCTGTTGACGATGCTGCGGTTCGCGTATTGGTGCTCGATAGTGGCGACGAAACGCTGGGGTTGCTGGTCGAGTCTGTTGGTGAGTTGATGCAGATCGACGAAACGGTCATTGGCCCACCCCCGGCCGGACGTGCCGCACGGGTGCATGATCCGGTGCGTGGCGTGGTTCGCCACGCGTCCGGCTTTACCGCGCTGCTCGATGTCACCCGTTTGTGTGATCCGAGTGCGATCATCGCAGCTTCACCGAATCTTGCTGGAGGCTCGCCATGAGTGCTGGTGCGTTATTTCTACTCGCGATTGCCTTGGTGGTCGGTCTGCTCAATCTGGGCCTGTTGGTTGCCTTGTATCGGCAGCGGCAGCCGGAGGCAGTGGTTGATCACACGCCCAGCGAAGCGTTTCGCCGCCAGCTTGAACACATGGAGCGCCGGCTGGTCGAGATCGGCCAGGGCATCGAGCGGATGTCGCATCTGCGCATGTACGACACCGCCGGCAATGCCGGGCGTTCGTACGAACTGGCACATCGCATGGCCAGCCGCGGAGCCAGCGTCGAACAAGTGTCGCTGGATTGCGGATTGAGCTTCGAGGAGGCCGAGTTGATCGTGCGTCTGCACCGCGATAACGCCTGAATTGCCCGCGATCGCCGCTGCCGCGGCCTCGGGTTGCACCGGCACGCGATCCCGGGTTGCAGCGGCACGCGGCCTCGGGTTGCACCGACACGCGGCCCCGGGTTGCACCGTTGGCGCGGTGAACCCGGGCTACAACGGCGATGTATTGGTGTTGTGGTAGCCCGGGTTGAGGCCGCGAGGCCGAAACCCGGGACTGCTGCCGCAGCCCCGGGTTGCAGCGGCACGCGATCCCGGGTTGCACCGCTGGCGCGGTGAACCCGGGCTACAACGGCGATCTATTGGTGTTGTGGTAGCCCGGGTTGAGGCCGCGAGGCCGAAACCCGGGACTGCTGCCGCGATCGCGGGTTGCACC
>Ga0100392_1000347_pt1 | contig 43588 bp, 41 predicted proteins | sample CryGeymeta201516_FD_81548 | JGI IMG/M metagenome (GOLD analysis project Ga0100392, IMG submission 81548) | Groundwater microbial communities from Crystal Geyser aquifers in Utah, USA - Crystal Geyser metaG 2015-16 | ecosystem: Environmental > Aquatic > Deep subsurface > Groundwater | place: USA... | reverse complement strand
CACGCGGCAGGCGGGATATACTTTTTGAACAGGCAGAACTTTACAGGAAATTAGAAAATATATCTGTTGAGGTTTTATCTAAATATAACTATCAGGAGATAAGACCGCCTACATTTGAGGATGAAAAATTATTCAAAAGGACTATAGGTGAGACGACGGATATTGTAGAAAAACAAATGTATACTTTTACTGACAAAAAAGGGCGGAGATTGGCACTGCGTCCGGAAGGGACTGCGGGTGTTGTGCGTGCCTATATAGAAAACAGTCTTGGTAAAATTACGTCCGTGACAAAATTGTTTTACCTAGGCCAGATGTTTAGATATGAACGGCCACAGAAAGGAAGATACCGTGAATTCTACCAGATCGGAGCAGAATACTTCGGTAATGCTCATCCTGTTGCTGATGTGGAGATACTCCTGTTAAATATGGAAATTTTTGAAAAAGCAGGCTTGAAAGATAAAGTTGAACTTTACATAAACAGTTTAGGATGTAAAGATTGCAGGCAGAAATACAGAGCAGAACTTTTGAAATCAATAAATTCAAGATCAAAAGATTTATGTAAGGATTGTCATAACAGGATGGAAAAAAATCCATTGAGGGTTCTGGATTGTAAAGATGACAGGGATAAATTTAAGGATTTGACTGCCATAGAAAACTATTTGTGTGACGGATGCAAAGAACATTTTGATGGTGTCCAAAGCCTGCTGGATTCCGGAGATTGCAAATACAAGGTTGACCGTTATTTAGTCCGTGGATTGGATTACTATACAAAAACAGTATTTGAAATAAAATCTACCGAGAAACTCGGTGCACAGGATGCTGTAAGTGCGGGGGGCAGATACGATACGCTTGTAGAACAACTCGGTGGAGAGAGTGTCCCTGCCTGCGGGTTTGCAATCGGTGTTGATAGAACAATAGAATTAATGGAAAAGACCGGGCAGAAGGTTAAAAAAGTTTTTATAGCAATCGCAGGACTTACGGGAAATTTAGGGTTGGCAGGGCAGGCTATTAAAATCGCCAGATTGTTACGGAAGAATGATATATTTACGGAAGGACCTTATCCTGATAAAAGTCTTAAAGCACAGATGAGGTTATCAAATTCTTTAAACTCGTCCTGGACGGTTATAATAGGTGAAGAGGAAATGAATAAAAACACTGTTATTCTAAAAGATATGACCGGTCAGTCTCAGGAAGAAATCCCGTTGGATAATTTAGTCGCGGACCTACTTGGTAGATAAGTTGAAAGAATGATAAAAACGTTAATCGTATCAATTCTAATATTATTTATCGGGGGAATAATTTTCTATCAGTATATTTATAATTCCCCACGGGCTAAAGTAGAAATAACGGGTATTGAAAAAACGTTCACTCCTGCTGAAGAAGTTGGTATAGAAGTCGGTATTACTAATACCGGATTTAGACCACAGTATTTTAATCTGAACGTGGAAATGCAGGGATATAGATTTACCCCTACAGTTTTGTATCTTCCCCGGAAACAGTCAAAAAAGATTAAATTCCCTTGCTCCCTGCCCCCGGATACGATTTCCGGGAATTACCCGGTGCTTGTCAAAGTTTATGCAAAAAAGATTGATGCTATTATCAAAAGAATACATGTTGTAAAAGTAAAGGAAGTCAGTAAGTTATTCAGAGTAGAGGGGAGACTTGAAAAAATTATTCCACAGGTTGCGGTAAAAGAGAAAAAAGCGAAAGTAGAAATAGTGCAACCCATTAAGGTGAGCAGTCCTGCAGTAGAGATTGCCGGACCCGGGTTGATACCATCGGTCACAGCTGAAGTAAAGTTATCATTGCCCGAGAAGGGCAGATTTAATGAATCAATACCCGTAGAATTTGAGCTAAAAAATACTTCCGGTTTACAGAGTAAATTACTATTGAAAATAGAAACTGTATATATCGGGGGTTTTGATATTATATTTTCATCCGAATATATACTTGCAGTAAATGAAGTTAAAAAAGATAAAGTTAAATATTTTATTGATAATACTAAAACCGAAGGTGACTATTTTGTCACTGTAAATGTTTTTACCCCGAAAGAAAAAATAAAACCATTAATCAGTGATACGAAGGTTTTTTCTGTAGTTGATAATCCACCGGAGATTAGATTTAAAGATTTGAATCTATCTCCTGCACTGGGGAAAAGAATAACGTTTAGGGTTGAGGTCCGTGACGATAGGGAAGTGAAAGCAGTGACGTTTTTTCACCACAGTATCGAAAAGAAATTTACCACAACTTATTCTATGCTGCTTTCTTCGGGTAATAATAGAACCGGGGAGTGGATTTACGAAACTCCTGTTCTCAAAAAAAAGGATAGTTTTTCCTTTTACATATCAGTTATTGATTCAAAGGGTCAGGAAGTAAAGACTGATAAATATACTGTATCTATCGTCAAAAAATGAAGAAGAATCGGATTATTTGTATTATCATATCTGTATTTTGCATGGGATTGGTCTTTGCTACATGGAAATCGGGTTTTTTGAATACTTTAGAGTATAAATTGTATGATTTGAAATTTATTGTGCGGGGGCCAAAGGATGTATCCAGGGATATTGTTATAGTTGGAATTGACGAAGACTCCCTGGCACGGTTTGGACAGTTTCCCTGGCCAAGAGAGATATATGCAAAGTCAATTGATAATTTATGCGCTGCGGGAGTGAAGGTTATAGGGATGGATATACTTTTCCCGGAACCCCAGAATCAAACTTATGATAAACTACTGTCTTTGTCTTTAAAGAATGCATTTGTCGTAGGGGCAGCCTATTTTGATAATGTCATTGAAAATGTTTTACAGATAATTAATGGTAGTCCGCAAATTGTTCCTATGCCAAAAATAAAATTGACTGAACCAATTGAAATTCTGAAGGATTCCTATAAGTTGTTGGGTCTTACTAATTCTTATCCTGATTCAGACGGCATTTTAAGGTCTGCAAGGATTGTATATGAATACGAAGGGAAAAAATATTTTTCATTGAATGCGCAGCTTGCAGCAAGTTTTCTGGACAGGAAACCGGAAGATTTTGGTGAGGAAATGTTATATGTGAACTACAGAAAAGGGGGCAGGGGATACATAAAGTATTCATTCAATTTAATATACGATGCAGCGTTTCCCAAAGAATGGGTTAAGGATAAAATAGTAATTATGGGTTCAACAGCTGTCGGTGCTTTTGACCATTATCCGATGCCGTATGACCATCTTTATCCTGGGGTTGAATTCCAGGCAACAGTGATTGACAATTTATTGAACGGAGATTACATACGACAGTCACCGGAGTTTATAATTATTATTTTGATTATCCTGCTGGGAGTTATTGAAGGTAATTTATTTCTTAAGATGAAACAGTGGCATGGTATGGTGTTATTGGTATTCACAATTGTTGCGTATTTCTTTATCTGCCAGTTTCTATTTAATAAATATAATTTTAATTTAGATACTTTAAAACCATCAATGAGCATTATGTTTTCTTATCTGGGTATAATGACCTACAGGTTCAGAACTGAAGAGAGAGAAAAAAGATGGATAAAAAAGACTTTTTCCTATTATCTAAACCCGGAAGTGATAAAAGAACTGGCGGACAATCCTGAAAAACTACGGCTGGGCGGCGAAAGAAAAAATCTAACAGTACTATTCTCTGATATCGTAGGGTTTACCACGTTGTCCGAGAAACTTCCTCCGGAAGAAACCGTAAGTTTACTGAACGAATACCTCAGTGCTATGACAGAAATAGTTTTCAAGTATGCCGGTACACTTGATAAATTTATTGGTGATGCTATAATGTGTTTCTGGGGTGCGCCTGTCCCCCAGGAAAATCATGCTGAACGCGCAGTCCTGTGTGCAGTTGAGATGGTAGAAGGGTTAGAGGAATTGCGAAAAAAATGGGAGAAGGAGAACAGGCATCTTATTGATATAGGCATTGGAATAAACAGCGGGGAATGCGTGGTTGGCAACTTTGGCTCAGCGCAGCGGATGGATTATACGGTTATGGGTGATACCGTAAATCTTACTTCAAGAATAGAAGGGCTTACCCGTGATTACAAAACAAGAATAATTATTTCAGAAGTAACTTATGAGCTGGTTCGCAATATAGTTGAAACAAAACCGCTGGGTGAAGTTAAGGTTAAAGGTAAAGAAAAATCCGTAAATATATTTGAAGTCCTTGGAAGGAAAAAATTGGGTAGCTTATGATAATTTTCTGGCGTCTTCTTTTAGCACATTTTCTGACTGACTATACTTTACAAACGAATAAAATGGCAGTCTGGAAGAGCAAAAGTACATGGGGCGTACTGGCACACGCATCTATATTTTTAGTGCTTTCTGTTATATTTACCTGGAATTATCTGGGTCAACAGTGGTGGAAATTACCCGGCTGGTTATGTGTACTTATACTTTTTATAATTCATTTTATTGAAGATGAATATCGTGTTAAAAACATAAAGAAAGAACTAAAACATGATAATTTTCTGTTTTTTCTCTGGGACCAGATTATACATATAATCCTGATATTCCTTTTCTCACCTCCTACCGGGGAAATAATTGAAGAAAAACTGGTTGTTTTAGCGGTGCTTGTTGTTTTTGTTACACATTTTACATCTATTGTTATCTATTACCTGGAACAAGTAATTTATGGATATGACCAGCCGGTGAATAGATTGCGGGGTAAATATTATTTCATTATTGACAGGTTGGTTGTCTTTACCTGCTTCCTGCTCCCGGGTTATTGGTGGCTTATTTTTCTTACCCTGTGGCTTGTAAGACCTTTATTTTACAAGATACTACGGATTTACGATTTCACCTGGTTAAACACTGTCTTGGGTAATATGTTCGCTGTTCTAATTGGCGTTCTGGCTCGTTTGATAGTTTATTAGAAACTTGAAAAAAACATATATTATCCTACTGGTGTTTTTTGCCATTTTATTAATGTTTCCCAGACACCAGATAACTCTCCTGGATCTATCTAACCAGCGTCCTTCGGAAGAATTAACCCTGAAAACTAATTCCTGGACATACCCGATTGAACCATTTATAAGCATACCCGATTATTTCTTATCATTCTATGATGTAAAAAACCAGTTGATTTCATGGTTGTGCTGGATTGTTTTTTTTGTAGTTATTTTTACGGTTTTGCAAAAGAAATTTATGAAAATTTTACCTGGAATTATTTTGGCTATTTTGTGGTTTATTACATTTTGTCTTTATGTAATTTTTTTGCCTGTGAACAAGTACTATGCTATCCCGACTGCTCCTAATCTGGCCTTAATTGATTTTCACAGTCATACCATATATTCTCACGACGGATTAGCCACGCCACGGTATAGTATATGGTGGCATAAGAGAAATGGGTTTAATACATGGTTTATTACTGACCACAATAGTACAAATGGGGTAGCGGTAATCAGAGATATGGTGCAAAGAGATAAAATAAATTCAAAAATCTGTTATGGGCAGGAAATTTCTGATAAACACAACAATCATCTGCTGGTGCTTGGGTTGAAAAAATTAAATCCCCCTTATTCCACCGAAGAAACAAAGAATATCGTCAAATATGTCCATAATAACGGTGGTGCTGTTATAGTTGCACACTGGTGGGAAGACCGCGGGTCAGGATTTGAAAAATTATATAAATCTGGAGTGGACGGATTTGAAATATACAGTCATACTAAAAAAATGCCGGCTGCTTCTGAAATATTGAAAACAATCGCATTTTGTAGAGAGAAAAATCTTATTATGACAGGGGGAACAAACTGGCATGGCTGGGGGGCAAGAAATGATGTGTGGACCACAGTAAAAATTGAGGACTGGCAAAAAATGCAGCATGATGAGGTTGAAAACATAATAGTAAATTCAATAAGAAACAGGAAAACTGATATGTTCAGGACTGTTATAATTGACCGCAATGAACCCAAGACGAATTTAAGGGTTGTTTTTGAACCATTTGTTGGACTGTATTATTGTTTTATCGGATTGAATATCTGGCAACGCATTGTATGGTTGTTCTGGTTGTCCATAATGTGGTTAATAATAGAAAAACACAACGCATTCTCCACAGAGAAAAAAAATAAATTAATAAGTTATGTTTATATTGTTTTAAGTTTATTCCTGTTGTTCTGTGGAATTTTATGTTTTATAAAATGGGGGCAGGTGGCTCAATACAACCATATGCTGAAGGATTGCTCTCTGTTTCTTGCTTCTCTTGCAGTTCTCTGGGGACTGGCAGGAGCAATCAAACGATGAGTGGAACCGTACTTCCTACAGGAAGGAGTTGTCCTTTTTTATTTAATTCTTTCAATTCTTTAATAATAGGTTTCCAGTATTCACGGTCACTTTGCCGAATTTCTTCTATCTCCAATGCAATTTCTCTGGAAGCATGTTTGAAATAAGTTTCTCTCCGCGTGGATTTATCTATTGCTTTCAAACAATATGACATACATGGTCGGTAAATAGAAGAGGCAATATTATATGCTGATTTATGATTTTTCAGAAAATAAATCATGTCATCTATATCGTAGCTATTTGTCAATATCCATTTCCATGTTTTGGAATCTATTTTACTGCGTTCATGTTTCTCGTATTCAATACGGACAAGATTAGATATTACGGGGTAATCGCCGAGACGTTGTGTTTTCTTAATCTCTACAAGATTTCGCAAGCCCATCACAGGTATGCTACCCCAGTCAGTTTCTACGTATACAGCATTTTGCCATGCTTTTTCAAAAGAATTAACCCTTGGGACTGAGCCTAAAGTATCTAAAAATAAGGGAGACGATTTTTTATTATTCAGGTTTAATTCAAAATGAAAACCATGCCCTTTTTTAATAAATTCCATTGTTATTGGTGGGGTTAATTTATATACTCTGGCATCTACTTTTTTAAGAACTTTTAATAAGATGTTCCAATTTTCCTCATAAGGGCTGACCCATAAATCTATATCTTCTGAAAATGTAGCGGCGCCATATATTACGCTTGCCTGTCCACTGATAACTAAATAACGGACGGGGGAAGAATTAAGGTTTTGGAAAAAGTTTTTTATCATGTATGTCAATAAGATTTTTAATCCTATTGCGCATTATCCAGGAACGTCTCAGACGTTCTGCAGGTAGAATATTTTGCCAGACAGTCCTTTGGTGAGAATTAACCGGGTTAACTAGATTTATTTTATTGTTTTTCACAAGAATTATTGTATATAAAAATTAATACATTGTCAAAAAATCTGTTTTCTCTCTTTTTTCAATAGAGATTTTTTTTCCTTTATCCCGCCGGGACCGGAATAATTCCCTAATTTACCGTCAGAACGGATGACCCTGTGGCAGGGGATAAATGGTGCAAAAGGGTTTCCGGCAAGGGCAGAACCCACTGCACGATATGCTTTAGGGTGTCCTATCTTTTCTGCAATCTGTTTATATGTGCGGGTTTCTCCTTCCGGTATTTTCATGCATTCAATCCAGACCTTCTTATAAAATTTTGGATAATTGAGACCCTTCACGGAGTTCAGGGTGACCCGAATTCGGGTCATTTTTTTATTCATTAAAAAAATGCAGCACTCCTTTGGAATCAATAAAAGAATAGACTTTTTTTATTTTCATATAACCGTTTGATTTGTAATGTTTGTGATACTTTTTAACTACTTTAATAAAACTCCTGGTTTCCGTATAAGGAGGCACACCTTTATATTTACTGACCGCCAGTATCCCTGCATTATAGGCAGCAAGGACTAAATCAAGGTTATTGTGATATTTTGAAAAAAGAATCGCCAGATGTCTTGTGCCGGCAGCAATATTTGTATCCGGATGATGGAGCATTCTGGTTGACCCCTGCATTTTTGCAGTAGATGGCATAAGCTGCATTAAACCTTTTGCGCCTTTTGATGAAATACAGTCGGGGTCAAAATCCGACTCAACCTTGATTATTGCTTTTACCAGAAAAGGGTCAAGATTATTCCTGGCAGAGTGATAAATAATAATATCATCATAAGCACAGTCTTCCTTAAAATCAGGAAAAGCAATACCGGAGGAAATAATTATAATGACTAATATTAGAACCGTCCCCATACTTTTTTTCTTCTTTCCCTGTGATATTTTAATGCAAATCTGTGCGACTCATCACGGATATGCTCTAACAGGAGCAATGCAGGTGAATCCTGTGGCAAATTTATTTGTTTGTCGTCTATAAATATCGTTTCTTCACTCTTTGCAAGAGACGCTACGGGTAAATGTTTCAGTTTAAGTTTCTCAAGCACACCCCTTGCACTCTCTAAATGTCCGCGTCCTCCGTCAATCAGTATAAAGTCAGGCAGTTTCCTGTTTTCTTTTATTAACCTGGAATACCTTCTTTCAACGATTTCTCTTATCATAGAATAATCATCTATGCCGGAAACCGTTTTTATTTTATACTTGCGGTAATTATTTTTGTCCGGTTCGCCCTTGTAGAATCTTACCATTGAACCAGAGGGTTGGTTGCCATAAGTGTTTGACACATCAAACGCTTCAATTGTTACAGGTACCTTAGGCAAACCAAGACAATCCTTGATTTGACTCAAAGCACGGGTAATTTTTATATGTCCGACTATATCGTCCTGATTCGCTTCACGAAAACTTATTTTTTCAAACATCCTGTCAATTGCCCTGATATTATCCCGTGCAATTTTTGCATCTTCAAATAATAGTTTCCCGCTTGCCTTATGCATTTCCTTTTCCAGTATTCTTATTAAATCGGTATATTTTCCTTCAAGGAACATCAACAATTTATCAATATTTTTTCTGTATTCCTCAGGTGCAACTTTACCCAGACAGGGGCCCCTGCACTGCTGAATATGATAATACACACATCCCTGGACTCTTTTCCCATCGGGTAAGTTTTTATATCTAAAGTCTATCTTACATTGTCTTATATTAAAAGTTTTCCCCAACCAGCGCAGTAATTTCTTTATTTCACCTGTGTTATGGTACGGTCCAAAGTATTTTGACCCATCTTTTTTTATTTGTCTTGTGAGAAGAACCCTTGGGAAATCCTCGTCCAGGGTGACTTTTAAATGCGGATAAGATTTGTCATCACGCCACAGGACATTGTATTTCGGCTGGAGTTTCTTTATAAGTCTGTTCTCAAGTATTAAAGCGTCTCTTTCTGATTCTGCAATAATATAATCCACAACTTTAACATTGGATAGAAATGTTACCGATGGAAGTGGCGTATTAACTTTTTTGGTAAAATAACTTCTTACGCGTTTTGCCAGGTCTATTGCTTTGCCGATATATATAATTTCTCCCGATGAGGTGCGCATCAGGTATATGCCGGGAGTGTGGGGTATTAAAGATAATTTGTCTTTATTCATCTGCGGGTAAGTTTTTCTTTGTTAAAAGTTCCAGGATGAGTTTCTGTTCTTCAATTTTTAATAGTTTGGAGATATAAAAATAAACCATCAGGGCAGCCGGTATTGTAACAATTATTATAAAAATACGATGAGGGAAAAAACTCAATATATATGCGGCAATACTCATGCCGGCAGTTGCAATACAGACCTTAATTAGAGTATTAAGTATCTTTTTACCTCCGATTTTGCCTATTTTTTTTCTCAAGAAATAAAATAATATTGAAGCATTCAGCCAGGAGGCTATGGATGTTGCCAGTGCCAGACCTCCCACACCCAACGGTCTCATCAATATTATGTTCAGCACAATATTTACCAGCATACATAAACATGCAACTCTTACAGGGACTTTGGTTTCCCTGAAAGAATAAAATGCACTTGCGAGAATTTTCACGACAGAAAATGCAAGAAGACCCGTTGAATAAAACACCAGCGCTGAAAACGTAATTGAAGATGCGTCCAGGGTCCACCTGCCATGTTCAAATAACAATCTTATAATCGGTAACCCGATAACAATCAATCCCGCTGTTGCAGGTATGAGCGTGAAACATACCATTCTCATAGAGAAATTCAGGGTGTTTTTCATCTCATCTATGTCGTTTTTTGCAACACTACGTGACATCGTGGGCAGCGCAACTGTCGCCATTGCAATACCGAACAATGCCAGCGGGAGCTGCATAAGTCTGTTTGAGTAATACAGTGCAGTGATAGCCCCTTCCCGTAGAAATGATGCACATATTGTATCAACAAAAGCATTAACCTGGTCAACAGAAAAGCCAATCATTGCAGGTATCATAAGGAAAAGTATTTTTTTCAAACCGGGATGGTTCAGGTTAAATTGCAGTCTTATCGGAAATCCTTTATTAAGCACGGCAATTTTCTGGATAAAATATTGACCGAAGCCTCCTATAACGACACTTATTGCCAGTCCTTTGATTTGAATGTCGGCTGGCAAAGTAAAGAGGTAGATAAAAACAATTACGTATAATATTTCAGCGATACTCAGAGAGGCGGGTGCAACTGCGGGTAAGAAAAATGTTTTAAGAGAATTCAATACGCCTAACATCAATGCTGCCAGGCAGACAAAGAAAAGGAATGGGAACATTATCCTCGTAAGCGTAATGGCGGATTCTATTTTTTCGGGACTACTCTGAAATCCCCAGGCAATCAATTTTGTCAATGGCCCTGCAAAAATTATGCCCAGTATTGTAATAATGAACAGCACCGTTAATAATGCGGAAAAAACAACGTTTAATAATTCCCTGGTTTCCTCTTTGGATTTTGTCTCAACATACTCGCTGAACACGGGAACAAACGATGCTGAAACAGAACCTTCACCTAAAAGACGTCTGAATAAATTTGGTATGCGGTATGCTGCATAAAAAGCATCCGCAAACATACCTGCCCCGAAAATCTGTGCAACGAGCATATCACGGATATAGCCTAAGATACGCGAGATAGTCGTGGCTATTGTTACACTGCTTAAGTATTCTGTAAGTTTTTTTTGTTTTGTCATATTTGACAATCAGACTATAAAAATGTAAAATAATAAGCAACATAACCCGAACAAGTTCGGGATTCCAACGTACCTGGATTTCTCTGCTTGCAGAGAATGTATTGAAATTCCGATACAATAACTTATCCTAAAGGATTAAGGAGCGAAAATAATGGCAAAACTTAAATTCGGCAGACATACATCTGCTAAAAGAGCACTGCGAGAATCAATCAAACATCAAAAAATAAATAGGGCAATTAAACAAAAAATTCATTTATTAACAAAACAGCTTATTGCTACAGTTGAAAAAAAAGACAAAGAGGAATCTAAAAAACTACTCAGTCAGGTTGTCTCAAAATTAGACAAAGCAGCAAAAAAAGGCATACTTACTAAAGGAACTGTCCGGAGACGAACATCTCATCTCTCAAAATCAGTAAACGGGCTCATATCAGGCACGTAACCCAAGAATCAGCATATGCAAATCGGAGTTTACAATTCTACCCGACTTATCTGCCAGTTCAGTTAAATAAAGCATCTCAATCTTATTAATTATATCACTCCGGGAATATTTTTTAATCTCTGCCAAAAATTTCTCTCCATAATATTTGTTAAGTCTCATTGTTTCAATTACTTTCCTGGAATTGAATTTTTTTTCTTCAATATAACTTTCTGCCAGCAGCATTTTATTAAATTCTTTATATACACTTCTGATTATATGAATTTCATTTTCGCCCGCTTCTATTAATTCATTTAACACTTTTAAGGCTTTTTGTTTATCTTTTATTCTGATTGCGTCATTAAGTTTATAAAGGTTTTGCTGGTTAGTATAACCGCTGCAGTTTTCTATGTCTGTGCTGTTTATAATTTTTTTATCTTTAGTATAAAGAAAAAGCTTTTCAAGTTCGTTTTTTACTTCTGATAAATTATTTCCCGTTAAATCAATAAAGTATTGAACATCGCTACGGGATATGGTTTTACCCTGGCCGGCAACTTTATGGACAATATATTCTATCATTTCGTTTTGATACAACTGGCGAAATTCAACGACTTCACCGAGTTCAGCGATTTTTCTTATCAGCGGGTTATTTCTCAGTTCATCCTTGCTGATTTTTTCAGAACATAAAAAAAACAATGGATTTACTGTTGGAGAGGTGCCGAGGACTTCTGCTATGTTCTTTTCATCTTTTGTTTTTATTTTCTCTGCGTTTTTTATTACGATAAGTTTTTTATCGGCAAACAGGGTGGCTGTGGAAACTGCATTGACTAACTGGTCAACTTTAAGGGTTTCTCCGTAAAGGATTTCTTTCTCAAGATTTTCATTTTTTTGTATTTTTTCTAGTAGATTTTGCTGTAATACGGATTCCCCCCCCCAGAAATAATAGAAAGAGATTGTCCTCTGCCCGGCTAAATGTTTATCAAACTCGTTGTGTTTTATATAACCCAAGAACGGTCTCCGTTATTTTTGGGGTGTTGTCGGTATCTTTTTCTCGGATATGCCGGCAGCTGTTCCAAAACCCTCAACTGTCCTGCGGGCAATTTTCTGCGCCAGTGTCTGCCATATAATTTCGCGTGCTTCCTCTTCTGTTATACCGTTCGGCATGGTGCTCGTATAGTAAATATGCACACCTTCAAAATTAGGTTCATCCCACAGGGTTATATTATTCACTTTATCAATAAAATATGTGTTTAATATAATTCTGAGTTTATACTGCTGGGGGAGAAGAGACGTGTCGTAAGACAATGGCTCTAAAAAGTAATAAGTAATTTCACCGATAAGAACGCCATCGGTATCATCTTCTGTTGTTGTTATCGTAAACCTGGTATCCTGCAGGAATTCATCTATTATACGGAGCCGTAACTTATCTTCTAAACCCAATTGTGAAGTGTGGTTTACAAAAGGACGCACTGCAATTTTTTTAATATGCTGCGGTAAAACCTGGGGTCTGGGAGTATATGCCTGACATCCGGTTATTAATATTAAACCAATTATCAACAGTCTTAACATATCGTACCTCCAAATTATTTTTCTAAAACGAAGTTTATTAATTTATTCGGGACATAAATAATTTTAATCATTTCTTTATTGAAACTGGTTCTTAATTTAGTATCGGAAAATATCTTATTCTTAACCTCGTCTTTACTGCTGTCTTTTGGCATCACTACTATTGTGCGGAATTTTCCATTTATTTGCACGGCTATTTCAGATGTTTCGTCTTCAATAAGAGTTTTATCGTATTCGGGCCAGCGGACATCTCTTCCAAGGGATAACGTTTCTCTCAATTCTTCACAGAGATGCGGTGCAAACGGTGAAAGTAAAATAACGACTATCTTAACAGCATATTTGGATGTCTCATCACCTAAATTTGGATATAGATATATTTCATTGACCAATTCCATTATAGCCGATATTGCAGTATTGAACTGATACTCGGATTCAATATCGTCAGTCACTTTCTTAATTGTCCTGTGAATTTTTTGTTTAAGGTGCTTTTCTGCTTGCCCCCGCTCTGCGGACAAATCGTCCTTGATTTTCTCTGCCAGTCTCCAGACACGATTTATAAACCTTGAACAACCTTCTATTGCCTCACTTGACCATTCAAGTTGTTTTTGCGGTGGTGCAGCAAAAAGCATGAATATACGTGTTGTATCCACTCCGTATTTATTAATAACTTCATCCGGTTCTACAATATTCCCTTTTGATTTTGACATTGCAGAGCCACCCAGGGTAACCATACCCTGAGTCAGTAACCTTGTAAATGGTTCATCTGATTTTAAAAGTCCCAGATCACGCATTACTTTGTGAAAGAACCTTGCGTATATCAGATGCATACATGCATGTTCTATTCCGCCGATATACTGGTCAACGGGCAGCCAGTAATCAACCCTGTTTTTGTCAAAGGGTGCGGAATTATTACCCGAATCACAATACCTTGCGTAATACCAGCTTGAATCCACAAAAGTGTCCATAGTATCAGTTTCTCTGCGGGCTTTTTTTCCGCATTTACCGCATTTAGTTTCAATAAACTTCCCGGAGGTTGTGCCTTTAGGCAATGTAACAGGTAAATCCTTTTCTTCCACAGGTAAAATACCGCAGTTATCACAATAAATTACCGGTATAGGTGTCCCCCAGTACCGCTGTCTTGATATGAGCCAGTCTTTCAGACGGTAATTTATCTTTTTTATACCCAATTTTTTTGATTCAAGATATTCAGTAATTTTTACTCCACCTTCTTTAGAGGATAATCCGTTGAATTCGTCGGAATTCACCATTATGCCTTCACCTTCATAAACCTGTTCCTGTTGATTTATATCACTTACCGGTTTTATTACTTCTCTTATGGGTAAGTTGTATTTCTTTGCAAACTCATAATCTCTCTGGTCATGTGCGGGAACACACATTATCGCTCCCGTGCCGTACTCCATTAAAACATAGTCAGCGACATATACGGGTATCTTTTCGTTGTTTGCCGGATTGACGGCAGACAGTCCGGTAAATACGCCTTCCTTCTCCCTTCCAGCGAGAATCCTCTGCTGTTTTGTAATTTTTTTTGTTTTCTCCACATATTCTTTAACTGCGGGATTTTTACTTACTGATGATGACTGCAGTAATGGATGTTCCGGTGCCAGTACAATAAAAGTTGCACCGAATAGTGTATCGGGTCTGGTAGTAAAAACTCTTATTTTAATATCTTTATCAATAATAAAATCAACTTCCGCACCGAGGGATTTACCAATCCAGTTTCTCTGCATTGTAATGACTTCTTGTGGCCAGCCCTGTTTTAGCATTTTATGTCCATCTAACAGTTCTTCTGCATATTCGGTAATCTTAAAGAACCATTGTTCCAGTTCTTTTTCTTCTACAGCAGAATCGCACCGCCAGCACTGCCCGTGTTCCGCCTGTTCATTTGCCAGGACAGTTTTACATGAGGGGCACCAGTTTACAGGTGCAGATTTACGGTATGCAAGTCCTCTCTCAAACATTTTAATAAAAAACCACTGGTTCCATTTATAATATTCAGGACTGCAGGTTGCAAATTCCCTTGACCAGTCATAAGAGATGCCGAGTTCTTTGAGCTGCTTACGCATATGATTAATGTTGTCGTAAGTCCATTTTTCAGGGTCAATGTTGTGCTGTATTGCAGCATTTTCTGCCGGCAGTCCAAAAGCATCCCAGCCGATTGGATGAAGTACATTGAATCCATTCATTATTTTATACCTTGCTATGACATCGCCAATCGTATAATTCCGGACATGTCCCATGTGAATATGGCCGCTCGGGTAGGGAAACATCACAAGGCAGTAAAATTTAGGCCTGGATGATTTTTCGCTCACCTGGAAACTTTTTTTTTCTTCCCAGTGTCTTTGCCACTTAGAATCAACTGATTTGAAATCAAATTTGTCCATGTAACCAATATTACCTTTCCTTAAGTAGTTGGTTACCCCCGAGTATTGTTTTGCCGAGTAGGTAAAACATCGTGGGGTCACTTCATCTTTACCAGTGCCTGGGCAGCGTACGCACGGAGTTTCTCATCTTTTAATACAAGCAATAGAGCAGATACAGCAGGTCGTCCAATATTACCCAATGCTTCACATGCATATTTCCTGACAAGTTCATTTTCATCCTTAAGTGAATTAAATAAGGCGGAAATAGCCGCCGGGTCACCTATAATACCGAGCGAAATTGCTGCCTTCATTCTTGCAATTGTGCTCGGGTCTTTCAACGAATTTGTTAAAGCCGGCACTGCGAGCCTGTCTTTTAAATGTCCCAGTACTCCCGCAACTGTTACTCTGACTTCTTCGCTCTCGTCTTCCAGTGCCTTAATCAGTGCAGGCACAGCAGCCCTGTCTCCGATATGCCCCAGGGCAATCGCTGCCTTTTCACGAACATATTTTGATGGGTCATGTAGACTATTAATCAATTGAGCAACGGCACCCCTCTCTCTCAATCTACCAAGAACTTCTGAACTTATTGCGCGCACGAAAGGGTCGGCGTCACCTAATGAATCTATTAAAGCCTGTGCGGTTTTCCTTTTTAACTGCTGTTCAATAGATTGTACTTTATCTTCCCCATCAAGCGGTTTGGGCTCAATCCTTATTGTTCGCCCTTTCTGTAAAAGAAATTGTGGAATCCTGATTTTCATAATTAATCACCACCTTTTGTAGTTGCCTGATTCATCAGGCTACATTTTTAATTTTTTCCAAAATGCCTTGTACTTTATCTACATCAACACTCGTACTGACACAGTAACCTTCTGGCCTTATATTCGGTATACCAATAACCGGTATTGGATAAACAGCAACAATACCTTCAGACAATTCTTTTTCACAGGCAACAGCAACGACTATATCCGGTTTAATTTCTTTAACCCATTTCTTTGCAAGTCTTCCACCAGTAGCAACTCTTATAATTATACCATATTTTTCGCCAAATTTTACCAGTTCAGCAATTTTACATTTGCCGCAGCCGGCACAGTTCAATATGGTCTTCACCAAACGGTGTTCGCAATCATCCATCTGTATGCAGTGAGGCAGTAACAGGAAACAATTAACCTCTCCCTTACTGTAGCGTCCAGTTTTAACTGGACGTTTTCTTGAACTATTAGAAAAATACAATTCAGTTAAATAATTGTTACAGTCCACAAACCAGCATTCCAGTTTTTCCCGTAGTTTAGAAGAAACACTTCCAACTAAAGCTATTGCCGGAAATCCAAAATGTACCAATACCCATCTTTTCATAATTCGGGACACATCCTATTTTTATTTGTTTATCTCTTGTGGCGTCCAGTTTTAACTGGACGAGTATCTCCAAATTTAGAGAGCCTTACTTATTAATTAAAAGGTCGCTGTTGTACTATTTTTTTGTACTTGTACATACAGCAAATATGTCAGTATTATCCATTATTCCGGAAATTATATCCGCATTTACGCCTGATGCATATATAGGAACATTTGCTCCGGTATGACCGGTGGTTGTCCACGAGACATCTGGAAATTTACCCTGTCCCTTATTTTTAAGCACGGTTAATCCACCTGTTTCGTGGTCAGATGTAACAAGAATAAACGTGCCCGGGTTTGTCTGTGTCCAATTAACCGCTGCCTGTACGGCACTGGAGAATTCTATTGTTTCAAATATATTTCGCTGAATATCATTGCTATGTCCGGCATGGTCAATCCGTCCGCCTTCAACCATCAAAAAGAAACCATCCGGGTCATTATCCAGGATATTTAATGCTGTATGAGTCATTTCTGAAAGATGCGGCAGTGCTCCAAGCCCATCAAATTCATACGGCAGGTGTGTATTGCCAAACTGCCCCGATACCATAGTTGCATTTTCAGTATCTAATGCCTGTAACTCCGTCCTGTCAGTTACCACCGTGTATCCGGCGCTTGTAGCCGAACTTATTGACATACCATTGGCTCCGCCTCCGAATAATACGTTAGGTAAAGTCTGGTTAAGATAATCTCTTGCAATTTCAGAGATATTATTTCTGCTCGGCTCATGTGCTCCAAATACAGCCGGTGTTGCGTGTGTCATATAAGTGGTGCTTACCAGTCCCGTGCTTTTTCCCCTCTCCTTAAAATATTCTAATAGCGTATAAAGTTCACTGCCATCCCCCGGATAAGCCATACTTATAACACCATTGTTGACTTTATGTCCTGTAGCTATGGCTGTTCCGGCAGCTGCGGAATCAGTCACGGAACTATCCGCGGAATAAGTCGTTACTTCAGCTTGATTAGGAAAACTTTCAAACGAAAGGGTACCCGCTTTTCCGTTGAGATACATTCCCGCAGCTTTTACCTGTTCAAATCCCATACCGTCGCCTATAAGCAGGATGATGTTTTTGGGTGTCGCAGATAAGGGTTCAGCAGTCAGAATACATCCCAGTAAAACCAGTATAATAGTTATATTAATTTTTTTTCTCATAAGAAAGTCGTCCCGATTTATCGGGACGATTATCAAACTATCTTTTTGCAAAACAGGTATAAACAATATACCCGATTAATGACAGAAACAGAATAAGAGTAATAATTAATCCTATAAAATTCAGAAAAAAGTTTGTGACAATAATTGCAAATACAACATCAAATACAAACCATGCAGAGGCTATTCTGCCTTTATATCGGTAGATTAACCACAGAGCTGCCAGTGAAACTATAAAAATGAATATCCAGTAAAACATTTAACGATAAGATTCACTCTATTTTCCTAATGTAAATTATAAATATCTGATAATCGTCCCGATAAATCGGGACGTTACTGTAGCGTCCAGTTTTAACTGGACGATTTCTTGATTATTTTCCATTTTATTTCTTATAGCGGATTACTCCATAGTTTCAAATCTAGTATTTTGCGTCCGCTACTGCAGACGTGAAATAATGATCCCGATGTTGTCTGTCGGGAGAAAATCGTTACTTTTCAGTTCAAAAATGATTACTGCAAAAAAGTATCAAAGTTGCAGTTATTAATATAACCACCCTCTCCATCCCCGTTTTTCCGTCGGGGAAAATCACTTTCTGTAAATTCGTCAACTGTGTTCAACGTCCCCCAAAACACAGAAATTAGATTAAATAGTCTCTACCCTGTTTTGCCATCTATTTCTCTGTATTTTCTTCTTTTAATATTGTTTGTAAGTGATCGATTTGTTGCTTTATATAACTATCTGTCTTGTAGTAATTGACTCCAAGAGGTAATGGCCCCCATTCAGAAATTTTTTTACCTTCAATAGATTCATTGCTCGTATCCCTATACGACTTTAACGCAGATTCTAAATCCCCAAATTTTTCTAGTATTATTGGAATCCAGATTCTAGCTATTACTCTTTCTTTAGATTCATAATTTTTGTTTGTAGAAATCTTCCATAAGGTTTTTATAGCATTTTTTACACCCATATGCTCTGCCAATACTTTCATAATTTCTTCTTGATTTTCACTTTTGCTAGCTAATAAACATCTTAAAAAGGAATCGTTTTTAAATGAAGGATTGTCTTTTAGTGTAACTGTCTTTATCAGTTGGTTTAATTCTAAATTAACAAGATTACTTACAGACCTATTACCCACTTCATCTACTGGAGTGACAAAAAGATATCTATTGTTTGAATCAATAGGTATAGATATATAGCATTTAATTGGTTGTGCCATAAATTTTCTTACACGGAATGGATCATTATCTTTAGGATATTTAGGATATGTTTCTATTACGTTACTTTTTAAATAATTATCCAATAAATTAGTTGATGATGTCCTTATTTCATATTCCCATGGTACACCTTTCATATTATCATCACCAACAGGACTCAATTCAAGATAGATTATATAATTATTTTTAGCTACTCCATAAAGATAAGCCTTTAAATCTGTTATGGGAGCAGGGGGAGTATCATCAGGCACATAGACTGAAATAGTAGAGCTTGAACTTTCGTTTTTTGAACCGTCTAAAGCAGTAATATAATAGGTATAAGTAGAACTTATTGTTGCCCATCGATCAATAAAAAAATTGTCTTTTGTAGCAGCAATAAAAAGTTTTGGGGTATTTTCAGTTATTGGCCATCCTTTTGACCTATAAATTCTATAACTTCTGATAATACTATATGGATGTTCCCATTCAAGATGTACCAAATTACATTTAAGTTCGGTTATCTTTAAATTTATTGGAGCCAAAGGAGGATCTTCATCTTTAACTGGATATACTTTTATCACTGGAGCATCAATAAGTGACCCCATTCTTCCTAAAGAATCTATTGGTATGACTCTTAGTTCTCGTTCATTTCCGTTTCTTAAATCCACAATATAATCTGAACGAATATCAATACTTCGTGTTATACAGCTATCCTCATTTCCTATACGCTCAAAAATATGATATCCTACAAATTTTATATCTTCAGGTGGTAACCATCGCAATAAAGCTCCTTCTTTACCCATAATAGCCATTAAATTTTTAACTGGGGGTAATGGGGCATAAAATTCCATTTTTGATGGTTTTACTACCAAAATATCAAATGCATGGAATCCTCCTTCACCATTTATATTCCCATCAGAAAGAATCCCTGTTTCGTGAAGAATTGAAGGAGCATGCAATTGGTTTCCTGCAAAGTCCATAATTATTGATTTTAGTTTATAAACTCCAGCAGGAGCATTTTTGTGTATTTTAAATTTGAGTTCCCATCTATCATGTGGTACTGAATAAGAAGATACTTTTACTGAATAAGGGTATATTTTAAAAGAGGTTTTGAAGTGTTCTAAATGAGTTTCCTTTGCTTTGTTTTGTATACCTATTTCATCGTATGCATCTATTTTTACAGTTACAATATCACCCTTTTTTGCAGGGTTAGGTTCAATTATATATACTGGAGACTCCCATAGTTCATAGAGATTGATAAATTGCTGGTCTTTTTCTAATAATTCCCAGCCATTGGATATCGATATACATAAAATAAAAACTATTAAATTTGAGAAAAAATGGATGGAATAGAGACTCTTCACTTTTTTCATCGTTTCTTAAGTATTGGGGATGGTTCTATACCAGGATCACGATGCCTTGGCATTCTATGACTTCCCCTAATAAAACTTCGGGGTAATTCTGGGGACACAATACTTAACTTTCTCATCTGATTACTCCGACTTTCAACCAAAATTGACAGAAATCATGGGCAAAACATAAAGTCAAGTATTCTTACAATAATCTACGCTTTTCCAATCCCGATCAAAAACATCGGGATTGTTCTTTTATGTTTCCAGTCTGCCTTGCACTTATAGGCATACTTCGCCAAGGAATCGTCCAGTTAAAACTGGACGCTACTGTAACGTCCCGATTTATCGGGACGGACTATTTTAATGTATAGGAATTTCCTATACGTCAAACAACAATCATTTTATCAATTAAATGGTCGCTGTCCCTATTTTATATTTTTCTAATAGTGGAGGAATAATGTCATGAGCATTTACCAGCAATTCCGCCTCGCTTTCCTCAAAGAGAAAGGGTCTCAATGTCTCAGCCTGTTTTTTTAGTTCAGTTTTTGAAAGTTCTTTTATTCTATTAGATATAACTTTTATAGGGTCATCTTTTATACCAAAAGTTTTCAGAATATTCCTGTCAATAGGAAACTTATTTGAAAGCATAAACATAATATCGTATAAATGTCTTCCTCTGCTTTTCTTAGTAAGTGCATCTATTTTATCTGCAAATAGCGCACCTCTGTCTGTACATATACAGGGAAAGAATTCTCCAAATCCCGAAATTACCTGGGTTTCACTTTTTATTTTCCATTTGGGTCTATTCGTTTCCACTTTTATAACTATACCTTCTTTCTTTGAGTGCTCCGATACAATATTGTATATTTTTTCTATCTCAGGAAAGATTAGTTTTGAAACATATACATTATCCCAATGAGCAAATTTTATTTTAGATTCTATTCCCAATCTTTTTAATTCGTTTTTTACATTTTCTATAAGATTTTCAAATTCTTTTTTTGTCATTTTGTTTGTATTGAAATCTAAATCTTTAGAGAATCTTTTTATATCGTGAACCAATCGCAAATACGTCCCGCCTGTAAAATATAATTTTCCCTGGCTTCCATTTTTACAGAGTTGTTTCATAATAAGAATCTGAAGGTACTCTCTCAAAATACCCCGGATTTTTGTTGGAGGAAGTCCTCTGGACTTCCCCTGTTCAATTAAAGAATCATAAGTAAGCATATAGTTCTCTTAAGTTTAGATTATACAGTTGTGCGTATTTTTTTAGTCTTTCCTTTTTGAGTCTTGAAATTATATTTTTATCCAATCTTTCGTTCAGGGAAACCGATTTCTTATTGCGGTATGCTCTAAAGTATAAATAGTCTATTAAAGCCTTCTCGGGTTCTGCGATAAGAATATCAAAAGAACCCTGTTTTTCCACATAATATCCCGTAAAAGCTTCTGGTTTGACCGTATTATAGATAAAAAGTCCATGTTTGTTCTTGAATTTCCTCGTGGGTTTTGGTGTAATAGAAGTCACTGCCATTGACACTTCCGGTATTATGCTGTAATTAGAGAGCGCGGTTTCCAGTGAAACATAAGAAGGTTCGTACAACCTGTTAGCAATATACATATCGGGGATAGTAAAATCCTTAGGATAAGAAAGTTCATATAATCCTCTTTTTAGAGTGCAAATCCATTCTTTGTTTTTCCATCTGTAAATTAACTTTTTGAGGCTGGATGTTTTTTCGTTCGGATAGAAGGACAGGACATCCTTATATGAAAAGACATAGTATTTATTTTTTTCTAATGTCCTGTATATGTCTTTAAAGTTCATTTCATTAAGTGACCTTTTATGTCCACCTGCTGAAATAAGTATATATTAAATTTCTCCTGTTGTCAAGTTTTTGAGTAGGGTGGAATTAAATGGGATGTGTCCCTATTTTATCGCAGACTTTTAATCTGGCTCCCTGCAGGAAGTCCCACGCTGACATAGGTTTCCTGCCTTCGGGCTGGACCTGTTCAACAATCAATAATCCTTCACCGCATCCCACCATAAAACCGACTTTTTTCTCAATTCCGACAATTTGCCCTGGTGTAAAGGATATTCCTGACTCAGCAAAATCAAAAGAAGTGGGTTTTGCCTGTAAAATCTTGAGCAGTTTACCTGAATGGTATCGTGTCCAAGCGGAAGGCCAGGATTTTGTCCCGCGGATAAGATTATAAATTTCGGTTGATTTTTTGCTCCAGTTTATTTCACCATCGTTTTTTTTCAACATTGGAGCGTAACCGGGTTCGCCTGTCTGGGGTTTTGGTTCTATCTTTTTGTTTTTCATAAGTATCAATGTTTCTTCCAGCAGTTGGAGACCGCATTGGACAAGTTTATCTTCAAGTGAAATTGCATCGTCTTGCGGCTTTATCGTAACTTCTTTTTGCAGTATAATATCGCCGGTATCCATCCCTTCGTCAATAAAGAATACAGTCACACCCGTAACTTCTTCACCGTTTATCAATGCCCACTGTATAGGTGCTGCCCCGCGATACTTTGGTAGCAGGGAGAAATGGACATTTACTGTCTTATAGGCAGGCAGATTTAAAATTTCTTTTGGCAGTATTTTCCCGTAACTGACGATAATACCTAAATCAGGTTTGAGATTGGTAATTGAGGTTTGAAAAGTTCTATCAGAGAGTTTTTCCGGTGTAAAAACCAGAAGATTTTTTTTCCTGGCGAAGGTTTTTACAGGAGATGGCTGGATGTTTAATCCTCTATCGGAAGGCCTGTCGGGTTGTGTTGTTACGGCAACAACGTTTTCTTTATTTACAAGGAGTTCAAGAAAGTCCGTAGAACATTTTTCTGTGCCATAAAAGATTATCCGCATAAAATGTCATATTAATTAATGCTTGAGTTTACCCATGTCATCATCTTCCAAAGACTCAAGGTATGAGAGATACAATTTTTCCTTTTGGTCTTTCAGGAAGTTTTCCTTATTGACACCACTAAATTCAAAAACTTTTTCATTGACATAGATTGGGACATTTACTCTTACAGCAAGTGCAATCGCATCAGAGGGTCTTGAATCAAGAATATCTTTCCTGTCATCTTTTACGATATGTATTTGTGCATAAAAAGTATTATCCAGGATGTCATTTATTAGAACATATTCAACCTTACCGCCAAGTTTTTCCATGCAGCTTTTCAATAAATCATGTGTCAGCGGTCTTGGAAAATGTGTTTCTTTGATTTTAATCATTATAGCCTGTGTTTCAAAAATACCGACCCATATCGGGACAGCGCGTTCACCATGTTCCTCAACAAGCAGGACTATGCCCATTTGCGCTGTTTCATCAAAAGATACTGTCTCTATTTTACATAGTATCATAACAGAACGAGCTGCTCCTGAACCCTATCGGTTTCCTTTTCTGCCCAGTCAATGCTTATTTTACCATACACGCCGTCATAGCCAGGCTCAATTCTAACTTCGCCCCTGCGCGTTTTTATTATACCTTCGGCAATCTTTGGCTGTATTTTCCTTAGCAACTCCTGTTCAGATATATTAATCATTATATCAAATTCGGGTCCTATGCGGTTGACCATATCAAGATATTCCCTTTCAACGCTTATTGTTCCCCTGCCCAGATTCAATGCTTCTGCAATTATTTCTGCAAGAGGGATAATATTTTTGTATCCTATGGAATTCTCTGGTATAAAATCTTCGTCGCGGTCAGCAAGTTCTTCTATACGATGAAGTACACCTATTGTCAACTTCCTGCCGCACTTTTTGCAGAAATCTTTGTTTGATATAGATTCCTTCGGGTGCAACCCGACATTACAGACACGGTGTCCATCAAAGTGATATTTCCCTTCTTCAGGGAAAAACTCCACAGTATATAGAAACTTATTCTTATCTTTTGTCTTAATTATCCGCATTACCTCTCTGTATAAATCCGTTTTTACCAGAGATGAGTCTATGTTAAAAACATTGACTTCCCTGCCGAGGTTTCCAGGCGAGTGCGCATCAGAATTAGATATTAAAGTAATTTCATCAAGACCGGATAGACGCCAGTTCATTTTGGGGTCACTGGAAAGACCTGTTTCTATTGAATGGACATTCCTTCTTTCTTCTCCAAAACATTCTTCCAGACTATTAAATCCTGAATTAGAACCGAAAACAGAGAAATGCGGTGTCCAGGCATGAGCAGGTATTATCATACAATCTTCTGAAATGTCTAAAACAATTTTTACAAGGTCTTCGCTGTCAAGACTTAAAATTGGCCGCCCGTCAGAAAACAGATTACCATAGCGGGAAATTTTGAGATTAATCCTGTCAACCACATCAAAACCCGGTGCAAAAATCAGGTTGTGTATTCTTCTTGTGCGCCCGTTTTTATTGTAAATGTTACAGACTTCAACATTGAGAAAAAAGTTTACTCCGGCATATTCGTAGAACCCGTATCCGACTGGTTTAAGATACCTTTTTAATTCCTGTAACCACAATGGATGCGTGAAATCCCCTGTTGCCATAAGCCCGATACCTTTATATTTTGCCCATCGGACTATGTTGGGGACATCCATTTCCCTGCTTGTCGCCCTGCTGTACTTAGAATGGATGTGCAAGTCTGCTATAATTTTCATTTTATTTATAGAGTATTATACATTAATACTACACATTATTTCAATTTTTCCAAATCTTTTTCAGGAGCATAGCCTAATTCTCTTTTTACATGTGGCGTTAAAAATACTAAAATTTCATTTTTAATTTCTGACTTTATTTTACGAGAGAATAAAAACGGAAGTATTGAACGTAATACAGGTATCCCCTTATCGGACTCAACAGTGGTTGTCTTTTCAAAACCACCCAATACAAATGTTTCCCCGTCTTTCAATACGATTGTACTGTTAACTGAACGACTGATAACAATAGGATTTCCATCCGGACTCCAGCCCGTAAAGTTGTTTAATTCCGACTGGACATCTAAAGTTACAATATCCAGCTGCCCAATCCGCGGTGTTATACTCAGGCTTAATCCTGTTGTAGTGTTACTATTTTCTGAACTTCGTTGTCCATATTGCATTGGTTTGTAATATATTTTTTTTCCGGTACTAATGTTCCCGCTTTTGTTGTTTTTAGTAACGATTTTTGTTTTTGCCAGGACTTTCCCATTGTTTTCATTTACTAATATATTTATAAAATTGTAAAATTTATCAATTTCAAGACTGCCGCTCACAGACCAGCTCGGATACGGCGTTTTCTTTGAATAATTTTCCGATATACTTGTGGTAATCGGTCCTTCGGTTTTTTGATATACGCCACCCGACTGTGTTTCAGTGATAGTTTGTGATTTATTTTCACTGTAACTTCTTGATTGAGTAGCGTCCCATGAACTGCCCAGAGAACCACTCATTAAACCAAGTGCTGACCAGTCAATTCCGACTTTTTTAAGATAATCTCCGGATATTTCTAAAATATTTACTTCTATAACAACCTGTGGTATAAACAAATCAATTTCTTTTACTATCTTTTTAATTGCATCTGTTTTGCTTTTGAAATCCGTGACAACAAGAGCATTGTGGTCACTGTCTACAAACAAACTCCCTTCCGAAGAAAGCTGCGCTTCTACAAGACTTTTAGCCATTGAAGGGTCCGTGAAATTGAGCGGGATAGAAATTGTTTCTAAACGCATGAATTCATTAAGACCCGGTACATCAAATTTCTTTATTAACTCAACAAGGTCTTTGACTTTCTGGGGATAGTCAGTTATTACAACCATATTTAATGCGTCATTTACCTGAACCGCTCCCCATCGGCTCAACCGGGCTTTAAGAAAAGGCTCAATCTCTGACGCTTTACCTAAATAATGCGTGAAAACGCTATTTTTTTGTTATTGCTTCGTCGGAACAACATTTTTGAATTTGGACAAAATTTTTAAATTTTCAGATTCTGGATCTTTTTCACCACACGACAAAAAAGCTTTTGGTCCGGGTAAGCAGTAGGAAACTTTAGTATATTTCTGTCTCCAGACCTGATCAGTCTTGCTGGAATTGATATAAAATCTTGGCGAATAGTTTGTAATGTTTTGTACCGCAACTCTTTGGGTAGACAGAGTCGCTTGAACCAATTGACAATATTGAAAGCAAATAATAGCAGTTGAAGATAGGCAATATTCGCTGTATAACTTTGAGTTGGAATTTTTGTTAATGGATAATTCCATTTTAGTTCTTTGATATTCTGTTCTGCACCACGAGCTCTCTGGTGGTGAAAGTTCCAAACATGTCTGGGTTTTGTTGTGAGATTTGTCACTAAAACTCGGTAAAGGTATCCTTTGATTGGAGTTAAATTTAATTCTAATTGAGTCCAGTCTTCTCGTTTTTCTGGTACCGGATGACGTTTTACAATAAACCAATGTGGTTTTTCCCAGTGGAATGGTTGATATGTGAATTTTGATATTTCCCAACCATCTCTGTATGGTTGATATTTGAGCGAATGGATTATATTTTGCATCACACCAGATTTCTGTGCTTCTATAGTGTAGATTATTCCTTCTTCGTCTAAGAATTTCACAAATTTGCCATCGTAAAAACCGGCATCTGCTCTGATACGAATTCTTTTTATTGGTTTTGACAATTTTGTTTTGCACTTTTTGGTGAAACCTTTGGCTAATGTTATTGCGTTGGTGTTCCCGGATTGTAAAGTTCCATACCAGAATTCTTGGTGATTGTCTTCGAAGCATAGTATGAGACAGTAACATTTTCTTCCTCGCTTCTTGGGGTCGTAACCACGTTTTGCTCTTTGTATTTGTTTGCCATATACAGTAATTGCAGTTGGATCTAAATCGAATATCATACTGGTCTGCGGACAACCAATAAAAAATAATTTCTCTTGTAGCAGGTCGTGTACTTTGATAATTTGGCGAATAGCTTTTGCTGGGAGTTTGTGCAGGAAACGTCTTATTGTTGTTGGATTGGGAAATGTTTTTACACCAAGAAGTTTCTTGAATACACCATTGAATTGCAATGAACGAGTATTGTCTATACGAAATATCCCAGCAATTATATAGTAAAGGATAAAAATAATCAGGTCTGAACTGTAATACTGTTGATGGCTTTGCTGAAACTTTACATGTCTCTGTAGTAACCGTTTCAGTTTGAGTTTTTGACAAAATTGGTGAATTAAGAAGAGTCCACCAAACTTTGTAATTGCCTTTTCTACGAAGGAAATATGGAATTTTATTATACCTTTGGGCATATGACTTAAACCCACTTTTTAGGTGGATTTGTGACATAGGCATTTTTTCATTTATATTATACATTTTTTATCTCGTTAAATCAAGGTTTTTTGCATTCAAAAATACCATTTTTCACGCATTATTTAGGTTTAATGTTTTCAAGTTTTACAACCTGACTTACTGTGTCTAACCCTAACTCGTCCTGAACTTCAACGTCTAATTTTAGAGTCCCTTTTGTGCCCGGGGGAAGTTGGGCATTAACAAGATTTGCAGGAATCACCACTACACTTAAAAGAATAAAGAAATTTTTCAACGTCTTCATTATGAAGTCCTCCTCTGTTAAGAATTATTTCAAAAATTCATACTTAGCGATGACTGGTAATTCGTTCCCAAATTTCCCAATAAACTTCCGGCAATGTCAAATTTGATTTTGCCTAAATATATTCCAATACCCGTAGATAAATTTGTAAAAGCATATCCATATTTATAGCCAATCCTCAAAACAAGAGAGTCCCCCATGACTAATTCCGAACCGAGATTTATTTTCCATACATCTCCATATATCTTTACCCAATCCAGACAGAACAAGAATTTTTTATTTTTATTGAGGATTTTATGATATCCCCAACCGGCACGGTAAGTGAGAGGGAGCGGGTCAGAATAATCTATATATTTTATCCCATTTCCGACGTCTATATTCTGTATTACGAACCCAAATGAATTACCTTCAACTTTGTTTTGACTGAGCATTACTCCGATATCAAGAGCATAGGCATTAGCCGAATATTCTTCTGCTAAAGTTGATTTTAGTGCTTTTATATTTACACCTGCCATACCATCTTTAGTAATTTCAGGAGAATAAGAGCAAATAAGCAAGTAGTCTTCTTGAGCGCGAATCGTTCTGGTTATACTGCCAGAAACTATTTCTGCCATACCGCCATTGAATGTTATAACTCCAAATCCAATATGCCTGTTGTCTTTCAGTGAAAAATTAATGCTCATTGCATTTAAATTAGTATTACCAATCATTTGCTTGCTCATAAAAGAAACCGAGGGTCTTTGCAATAAACTCAATCCTGCCGGATTAAAAAATATAGTATTGACATCATCAGCAACACCTGTGAATGTATCACCCATAGCGGATGCTCTGGCACTTGGGACAATTTTCAAAGTGGCTGCTCCGGCTATACCCTCCGCCCGGATTGTGGGTTGTAATTTCAAAAACATACAGAATTGAATTAAAACCAGTAGAAATACTTTATTTGACAAGTATAATCTTTTTAATCTCATTTAAAGAGGTTCCCTGCAAATGAATCAAATACAAGCCACTTGCAACTTCTTCATTGGAATCGTTTGTGCCGTTCCAGAGAAATTCATAGCCACCGGCCAGGATTTCGCCGTCAAGAAGTGTCTTAATCAGTTCTCCATTGACTGTATATATTTTCAAACTTCCTTTTGAAGTTGTTGGAATATCATAGGTAATTTTTACACTCTGGCTTTTTCTTGGATTGAAAAGATTGTTTACTATTTTGAATTCAACCGATTCTACTTTTTCTCCGACAAAGTCCTGACTTGAGATTTCCCCTGTAAGAAATGAAAGAGATTTTTCCCGCGGGGTGAATTTATATCCTTCTTTCTCGGGAATAATTGTATAATAGCCGTCTTGAAGTTCGCGAAATTCATAATAACCGTTATTATTGGCTGTAACCGAACCGAGCGAATTCCCGTTTAGTTTTAATTTCACATTATCCATGGAATTTCCATTAGTATCCCTGACGGTACCTGAAATTTTTATCCTGTAATATCCTAACCATTTCATTGCCCTATATAGAATTTCATCTTTTGTTTGTGTTGGTACGTAGTAGTAATAATAACCAAAATTGAAATTAAGAAGCACTACTTTGTATATACCTTCGTAGCAAAGGCCGAGAGATTGAGTTGTTGAACCGGATAAATAAAATAATGAAATGGCATCAGTAGAAACAGATACCAAATTTACACATAATGGCACTTCAAAGTTTAAATTTATTGAAATTGGGTGTGCATCATTACCCTTCATTGGGGTTTGCTCACAATAGGAAGAATAATATTTAGCATGTAAATAATTATTTCTAAATGAATTATCATACTGAACTATGCCCTGCCCTGATATGAAAAGTTTACCACCGGCATCAAGATATGATTGAAGAATTGATTCTCTTGATGAATTCAAAGAGCCCCAACCTGTTTCCCAGATTACAATATTGTATTCTTTCAATAAATCAGAATTAGGAATGCCGGACATTTGAATACTCCATGAACTATATCGTAGATTATATTTGATTAATCTACTTAAATATTCCGTTTGATATGAATCGCCCCCATCATCGTCAACGAATAGAATATTTCCTGGTTGGGCATTAAGTAATTGTAGTCCGGAAAGCAATAAAAAAACATAACCGAGGCAGGCATATTGTTTTATTTCTTTTAACATTATTCAAAATTTGATAATCGTTTGTAGCGTCCAGTTTTAACTGGACGACTTTTTTAGCTTAATTACAAGGTCTGCAACCCTTTTCCCCAGTGATACGCACAACTTTTCTGCACGCCTGTCAGGACTGCCTATACTGACCGGCCCATAGTGGTCACCTGAACTTGTTCCCTGGATAATCATCCCGTGAATAAGCATTGCCTGAATTATAGCCATAATCGTCGTTTCATTGCCACCGCCAATATTTCCTGCAGAAGTGAATGCTCCGCCGACTTTAGATTCCAGCTGGCCATGGAATTTAACGCTATCGTCCAGTAATTTCTTTATAGACGCTGCCGGCAGACCGTAATATGTCGGTGAACCGATGATTATACCATCAAAATCCAGCAGTTCCCTGGCTCCCACATCCTGGACTTTTTTGACCGTTACATCAATCCCTTTTTCTTTTACACCATTAGCAACAAATTCTGCCATTTTCTCTGTATTGCCTGTTTCACTGTAATAAACTACCAATACCTTTCTGGTAGATACCATAAAAACTTCCTCCTGCCCTACTTTTTCTTGATACGAGCGGATTCCCTTTTTTCAATTTTATCCAGAGCAATTTTTACCGTATCGGCTAATTTTTCATTTTTCAGTAACTTTTCCAGTTCTATTTTTGCCCTTATGTCACCGACCTCACCCAGTGCTTTTATCATGCTTTTTTGGACATTAAAAATTGGATGGCTTAAATTCTTTATCAAATTTTGTTGTGCGGATTTTATTTTGAGTTCTGCAACCGACTCTGCGGCAGCTATCTTCACGCCTTCAGCCATATCGTTAAGCATATATGTTATTGAATTAAAAGCCAGGGGAGAACCTATCTCTGCCAGCGCCTTTAGGGCAAAGGTGCGCAGGACAGGAGAGTTGTCTTTCAATAGATATTCTAATTCTGGTATACCTTTTGTATATTTAATCTGTCCCATCGCCTGGACATACGCAATTTTTATCCGGTGGTCTTTCTCAATATCCAGGTTTTTTATAAATTCCGGCCCAACTATACTGGGTTTCCCGCACCTTATTAACCCTTTTATAGAAGCGTCCCTTATTATAGAATTTTTATCCTGCAGCATTTTTAAAAAATATACGACATTTTTTTCATCTTCTTCGGCAGATAAAGACAGCACAGCGTTCAGACGGACAGAAACGTCTTTATCAGAAAGTTTATCTATGTTTGTCCTTGTGTCAACAGAAACTTCATAATTAAGCCCTGTCAGTGGGACAGGTCCTGTTGATACTGTTTCGGCATAGAGTTCATTAGAGATACAGATGAATAAGACAAAAATCCAATTTAGCACCTGGTTTCCTCCGTCCCCGTTTTTTATTTAGCAAGGTTTAAGAGTTCCCTTGTACACTGTTCAATTTCAATAATAGATTTATCAACACGGTGTGAAAAATAGTGGTAGAACAACAGGGTCGGTATAGCAATAAACAAGCCTGTGACGGTTGTTATTAACGCTTCAGCAATACCTTTGGCGACGACTGTCGGTGAAGAAATACCATGTGCAACGATGTCATTAAACGCCCGTATCATTCCCATGACAGTTCCTGTAAATCCCATTAAGGTTGCAATAGACGCGAGTGCCTGTAGGACCGCCAGATATCTTTCCAGACGGGGTATTTCATATAAACCTGCTTCTTCCATAGATTCTCTTACTGTTTCTTTACCTTCCCTGAATTTCATTAAACCGTTTCTCAATGTGTTTACTATGGGGATTTTCGTATTGTCACACACTTTTAATGCTCTGTCAATGTCATCTTTTTTAATAGATGACAGGAGTCCTTCCATTAAAGGTTTTATTTTGACATCTGTTTTGTAGAAGAAGATTAGTCTTTCTATTATTATTGACAGGGAAAGAATGGAACAGCCCAGCAGGGGCCACATCATAATCCCGCCTTTAACAAAATAATTCCACATATTAATCCACCTCAGTTAAGTTTAAAGTATCTTACAACAACACATATTCTATAAAAATTCTTTTGTCAAATCAATTTTTAATTGGACCAGTGCGGCATGAACGAATTCCCTTTTATATCACAAACTCGTCTCTGTCCTGTGCCATCAACAAACATCATAAATAATTCCCTGCGTTTATTTCTTGTTGAACTAAAAACAATAAATCTTCCATCGGGAGAAAAACAGGGGTTTTCGTTACTTCCGCTTGAATGTGTCAGGGGATAGTATTTGCCTGCTGTTATGTCGTATATGAAAATATCAAATTCATCCCTGCCCGGTATACGCATTGAAAATACTATTTTATCTCCCCGCGGGGACCAATCGGGTGAGTCGGAATAACCTTCAGTGGCTATTCTGCGAACATTAGTTCCGTTTATGTCGCTGACATGAAGCTGCGGGGACCCTGAACGGTTGGACACGAAAATAATCTCCCTTTCGTTGGGAGAGAAATTGGGTGAGGTATTGATGCATTTTCCAAAAGTCACCCTCTTTATAATTTCACCCTCTAAATTTAACCTGTAGATATCCGGCAGACTGCCTTTTGAGAGAGTCAGGACAATTTCTTTTCCGTTGGGTGACCAGTTGGCCGGGGTGTTCAATCCCTGATATGTTGATAAGGATTTTTTCTTTCTACCGTCAGGGTTCATAATATATAAGTCCGGGTTACCGTATTTATACGTTGTAAAAATTATTTGCTTCCCATCGGGAGAAAATTTGGGAAACAGGTTTATGGACTTATCATCCGTAATACGTTTTAGATTATACCCGTCATAATCAACGGTATAAACCTCCTTGTTACCGGTGCCGTCATTTGCAAAAACGATTTTTGTATGTGCAATGCCGTTTTCACCGGTAAACCTTAATACGATTTCGTCGCTTAACTCGTGTGCCAGTTTGCGCCAGTCGTTTTCTCTATCCGTAAAAGATTTATTGAATATGATTTTACCGGTATTTACATCGTACATTTTTGCAGACAGTTCACCGTTGCTGCCTGTTATATTCAGGGAGGCGGTGAGCAGGACATCGGCATTTTGTTTCTGCCATTCAACAAGTTCCTCCTTTTTACCGCTAAAAGGCATCTCACTCGGGATAATATTGAAATATCTCGTAAAAAGCAAGTCCTGGCGGACAACGGTCTGGATTTCCTTTGGTAAATTTGCCAGTCCTATATTTATTCTCTGTCCGTGTGCGGTTAGTCTGATATAAACATCAGTAGCATAAATATTAGTGAGCAGGACAGGTATAAACACAAGAGCAGCTACTATCCTATTCACGGAAAGCAAATTCAAAATATACCCCCAGGTATTCTTCTTCAAACCCCTGCGGCAGAGGCGGGAACGGCGCTGACAGTTCAACTGCACGGCTACTTAACTGGTCAAATATTCTGTCACCCGAGGACTCACTTAACCTCAAGGCAATAATTTCACCGTTTGGTTTTATCCGAAAATATACCACATTGCGCAAATTACCGCTCTGGCGGTTAAAAAACCAGTTAGCACTGACCTTTTTTCTTATCTGGTTTAAGTAATATGTATAAGGAAATTTTGCTGCTTCTAAAGACAGGGAGGATACGGGCTGTCTCTGGGGCTGTGGAGGCTCTTCTGTTTTTTTTGTCGGTTCTTCCTTTTTTGTCTTCTTAATAATTTTCTCTGCGACAATTGCTTCCTTTTGGGGTTCCGCCTTTTCTTTTTCCCGAACTGCCTGAATGGGTGGTATTGTTATCAGTTCAACAGGAAATGTCACATAAATAATCTGTCTTGACTTTTTCATAGGAAGAAAATACAACAAGCACAGGTGGACTAATAACGAAAGAATTATCGGTATTCTGAGATTAGACTCTATGTCCCTGTGATATTTATTGCTCAACATTTGAGCCTGTTATGGAGAGGAGTTTGTCCTTAGATTGTTCTGCTTCAGGAGTTTGCGGATAATCCTTTATAATTGATTGAAGGATAGTTTTTGCTTCTTCGGTTTTTTTTAATTCTATCAAACATAATGTTTTTTTATATAATGCCGATGGCGTTAATTCATTTTTTTGATGCTGTTCGGAGAATTTATTCAGTTCGGATAATGCCACATCCCAGTTCTGTTTATTAAAATAACAGTCAGCAATATAGTACTGCGCATTGGGAGCAAGTTCACCCAGAGGGTATTTTTCCAGATATGACCTGAGACCGATAATTGCCAGATCATACTTGCCTTTTGAATAGTCACTGTATGCAAGGCGATAGAGTTCACTGGGTAGAGGTGTAAGCGAAGGCGTTGCGCCGGACATCTGTTTTGAAAGCAAATCCATCCTCTGTGTCAGCGCAGAGTGAATATCATCCATACGCTGTGCTAAAAGCGACATCCTGCTTTTATTGTCTTCAAGATTTTCGTTCAGTACGCCAAGATTTGTATTCAGAGAACCCATATTCCCGGATAAATCCGCCTGATTCTTCTGCAACTCGTTAAGTTGCCTGCGCAATTGATAGATATCTGCCTTAAGGTCAGCCACCTCTCTTGATGTAGCAATACAGCCTGCAAATAAGATGGGTAACAAGGATATAACGAACAATGATTTGTTCAAAGACTACTTTTCCTCTTTCAGAGGGGCTTCTTCGGGTTTTTGTATCGCTCTTACCTTTGTTTCTGCACGACGGTTATATGCACATGAGGGTGAGTCAGGAGGGCCTGCGTTTTGGTAAACAGGTTTTTCTTCACCATAAGAAATAGTAGCAACGCGTCCCCCGTCTATACCGAGTTTAATATAATAGTCACGGATAGTAAGAGCACGTTTTTGACCAAGTGCCAGGTTGTATTCGTTTGTGCCGCATTCACAGCAGTGTCCCTCAACTAATATTTCCAAGTCCAGGTGTTGTTTCATATATTCAGCGTTTTCCTTTATCCTGATAGATGCTTCTGATGAGACGTCGGATTTATCATAATCAAAATATATAACCTTCAATTCAGGAATAGACTGGTATTCCTTACCGCGTAGAGTGGGTTCTTCATCAACCTTTTCAGGTTCTTCAATAACAGGCACAGGAGGTGGTGGGACAGGTTTTTTCGGACACCCTGTCAGTACAAAACCAATTGCTAACATTAAGCTGAAATTGATAATTTTTTTAATCATTGTAATCCCCCCTCATTATTATTTTCTAAACATTACTTCTTAATCTATAGGTAAATTTTACTAATTTTTTATCTTAATGTCAAATTACTATTTTTGATAAACATACTGTTTTTTTGCTATATTATATATCTATGACGGAAAAAATAATTATCCGCGGTGCGTCCGAGCACAACCTGAAAAACATTGACCTGGAAATACCAAAGAACAAATTAGTTGTGGTGACAGGGCTTTCGGGTTCAGGGAAGTCATCGCTTGTTTTTGATACGATTTATGCTGAAGGCCAGAGAAGATACGTGGAATCCCTTTCAACGTATGCACGCCAGTTTCTGGAACAGATGGAAAAACCCAGTGTGGAATTTATTGAAGGGTTATCGCCCGCAATAGCAATACAGCAGCGTCCACCGAGCCACAATCCGAGGTCAACAGTGGGGACCGTTACGGAAATTTATGACTATTTAAGGTTACTTTTTGCCAGGATAGGTGTCCCTCACTGTCCAAACTGCGGTAAATTAGTAAAACAGCAGTCAGCACAGCAAATCATTAATGAAATTATGCGTCTGCCACAGAACACTAAAATACAGGTACTCGCACCGTTAGTCCGCGGAAGGATAGGCATTTATACAGAACTCTTCAACAGGCTGCGTTCAAACGGCTATTTGCGTGTTTATGTTGATAATAAGTTATATAGTTTAGAAGATGAAATTAAACTGAGTAGATATAAAAAACACAACATAGAACTGGTTGTTGACAGGCTGACAATTACCGAAACTGTCCGTGAAAGACTGGCGGATTCCGTGGAGACAGCAGTTCGTGAATCAAGAGGTCTTGCGCTGGTTAAAATAACAGATAATCGTCCCGATGAATCGGGACGGGACAAGAAAAACCTGGTTTTCAGCGAACACAATGCATGCGTTGACTGCGGGATAAGTATTCCCGAGATGGAACCGAGAATGTTTTCATTTAATTCTCCGTATGGTGCCTGCGGAGAGTGTGGCGGGTTGGGCACGAAACTTGAGGTTGACCCGGGATTGGTTGTCCCCGACGGAAATTTATCAATAAAAGAAGGCGCTCTTCAGCCATGGGCTAAACCGATTACAACAAGAACACACAGGTGGAAAGGTTCCTGGATGGGTTATTATAATGAAATTCTGACCGATATGTGCTATAAGTATGAAATCCCGATGGACGAACCCTTCAATAAACTAACCCAGGAGCAGAAAAATATTATCTTACACGGTAAAGATGACTTTGAGGGTATTATAACCAATCTCCAAAGAAGATACAGGGATACGGAATCGGATTATGTGAAAGAGGAAATATATAATAATTATATCAGACGCAAAATCTGTCCTGTTTGTGATGGGAAAAGACTTAAAAAAGAATCACTCGCTGTAACAGTCAGGAATAAATCAATCTCTGAAATTACACAGGTGTCTATTGTTGAACTGCGGAAATTTTTTTCTGCGATTGAACTTACTGAAAAGGAGAAAATCATAGGTAAACCGATTTTTAAGGAAATAAACCGTCGTCTTGATTTTCTTTTAAACGTAGGGCTTGACTATATTACACTTGACCGTGAAAGTTCAACTCTGGCAGGTGGCGAATCACAGAGAATCCATTTAGCGACACAGATTGGCTCAGGTCTTACCGGTGTCCTATATGTCCTGGATGAGCCGACTATAGGATTGCATCAGCGGGATAATACACGGCTGTTAAACACGCTTATAGAATTACGCGACTTAGGTAATACATTGTTAGTTGTTGAACATGACGAACAGACAATACGCAGCGCCGACTGGATAATTGATTTGGGACCCGGTGCAGGAGTGCACGGCGGGAGGGTGGTTGTTGACGGACCATTCAAAAAAGTTTTAGCAGAAAAAGAATCTCTGACAGGCAGATATTTAAAGGGTGAACTTAAGATACCCCTGCCGGAATCCCGCAGACAACCTGATAAAACCAGGAAGATTAATATAATATCCGCCAGTCAGTTTAATTTAAAAAACATAAATGTAAGTATACCCCTGGGACTTTTTGTTTGTGTTACAGGGGTTTCAGGGTCAGGGAAATCAACGCTTGTGTATGAGATACTCTATAAGTCTCTTGCCCAAAAATTATATAAATCAAAGGACGTCCCCGGAAAGCACAGGGATATTAGGGGAATAGAACATATTGATAAAATCATAATTGTTGACCAGTCGCCGATAGGCCGTACCCCACGCTCAAATCCGGCAACATATACGGGCGTATTTGCTCCAATCAGAGATTTGTTTGCCCAGATGCCTGTTTCAAAAAGGCGGGGGTATAAATCGGGCAGATTCAGTTTTAATGTTAAAGGAGGCAGGTGCGAGAACTGCCAGGGTGACGGCACACTGAAGATAGAAATGCAGTTTCTGCCTGATGCGTACGTTAAGTGTGAAGTTTGTAACGGCAAAAGGTTTAACGAGGAAACTTTAAAGATAAAGTTCAAGGATAAAAATATTTACGATGTGCTGGAAATGCCCGTTGAATTCGCAACATCATTTTTTAAGGATATACCGCAGATTTCAAGGGTCCTTAAGACACTCAACGATGTAGGGCTTGGATACATAAAACTTGGTCAGCCCGCTCCGACACTGTCCGGCGGTGAGGCACAGCGGGTAAAATTAGCGACTGAACTCGGTAAAAGGTCAACAGGTAAAACATTATACTTACTGGATGAACCGACCACAGGGCTACATTTTGCCGATGTAGAGAAATTACTCAATGTCCTGCACCGTCTGGTTGACATGGGCAATACTGTCCTGGTTATTGAACACAATTTGGAAGTTGTAAAAACCGCTGACTGGATAATAGATTTGGGTCCTGAAGGCGGGGAAAACGGCGGCGAGGTTGTTGTTGCGGGGTCACCTGAAACCGTAGTCAAAACCGAATCATCATATACCGGCAAGTATTTAAAGGAGTATCTAAAATGAAGAAGTACTATATCTACATTGCAGTGGGCATTTTAATAATTATAGCCAGTATAATCTTATTGAGGGTAAGACATTACATAATTTCAAGACCAATAATTGTTATCTCTTCGGGAACTTTTTCTACGGGAGATACATTACTGGGTGTTTTTACAGATAATAATGTTAATGCCTTTGATGGGTCCAGGGTAGCAAAAACTTTATCAAAAGAATATGATTTAAGAAAAATACACAGCGGGGATGTGTATGAAATATACAGTTCAACTGATAACAGGATAGTAAAGTTCATTTTTCGTCCTGACCCAATTGTTTCCTATAATGTTAAAAATACCAGTTATGGTTATATATGTCACAAGGAAGCCCTGCCTGTTGAGAAAATTATATCCTGTGTAACAGGTCAAATGCAAACTACACTATATAATGCTATGGTTTCAAAAGGGTTTGGCCCGGAAACCATAATGTCTTTTGCGGACATATTCTCCTGGCAGATAGATTTCTTCACCGAGCCGAGAGTCGGTGATACTTTCAAGATGATTATTGAACAGTATAAATACAAAAGCAAAATTATCTCAAGCGGGAAGATACTTGCTGCAGAGTATTCCGGGAGACAGACTTCTGACCATAAAGCAATTTATTTTGAATATCCGGACGGCACCAATGATTACTATTATCCTGACGGTAAGTCATTGAGAAAAATATTTCTTCACGCACCGCTAAACTACCGCAGGATAAGTTCACATTTTTCATATAACAGGTTTCATCCTATATTGCGTTACTATAGACCGCATCTTGGCATAGATTACGCAGCACCGACAGGGACACCCGTTGTATCAATAGGCGATGGGACTGTTACCTTTCGCGGATGGAAGGGCGGATTTGGTAACCTGCTGACCATAAGACATGCCGGGGGATACGCGAGTATGTATGGTCACCTGTCTAAATTTGCAAAAGGTATGAGCGTGGGCAGACATGTCCGGCAGGGAGAAGTGATAGGTTATGTCGGTTCTACAGGCCTTTCTACAGGACCGCACCTGGATTTCAGGATAACAAAAGACGGCAGTTTCAAGAATTTCTTAAAATTGAAATTTCCTCCCTCAAAGAGTGTGGATAAAAAATACATAAGTGATTTTGAAAAAATCCGTGATGAAATGTTAAAACTTCTTTCAGGTAATAATACCTGAACGGTGAGAAAAGTTAAATCTAATCTAATTCTCAAATCCGCTTTAAATCATTTATGAGTTTTTCCGGAAAATTATTTAATAAGTTCCAGTGACTTTTTGGAAGATAGATTTTTAGTTCCTTTGACAGAATATTTTTATCAATACCTGAAATCGTCTTCAACAATTTGCTCTGGTAATTGACCACTACATTAATAGACATTCTATTTCTCAAAATAAAATACATATCAAAAATATCTCTTGGTACCTTTCGGCTTAACAATGCTTCTATTTTTTCTTTGACAAGAACTTTCTCATTTAAAGCTATAACCGTATAAGCAGGGTGTAACATAGATACAATAAGATGGGATTCCGACATTGATCCATTTTGCTTCTGCCTGAGTGAAACATTTAACTCTACTCTAATATTTGACGAATGAATTTTGGTTTCATAAATTGCAAGGAACCCTCCCGTAGTTTCTTTGGATTCTAAAACCGTGACATTCACCCCTTCAAGTCTTATTTTTTCTATTGTTTTATTTAAAATGCTTTTAATATGAAAGATTTTTATATTTCCTGTAAAATCAATGTCTTCTGAAAAACGCGGACTCCCATAGATTATTCTTAAGGCAGTTCCTCCCTTAAATGCTAATTTTTCCGAATCCTTGGATTTATAAAGATTTGACAGGAACAAATGCTGGAAATACTCGCGGGCAATATTGATTTCAGTAGTTTGGAGTTTTACAGAAAGTTCCTTAATAGTATTTTCCGATAACATTTTTGTTCCACTCCGTAAATGTTTTATTTTGGAAAGATTTTACATATTTCAGTAAAATATTCTTTTTAATGCCTGTTTTTTTTAGTCTCTCATTAATTCTGATTTTTTTTAAGTACACAAAATATAAATAGTCAGCCAGTGCCTTTTCGGGTTCAGCAAATAGTATTATTTCATCTTCTATCTTGATAGGTTTATATCCGGTAAAAGCTTCTTTTTTAATTTTACGGTAACTAAATTCTCTGTCAATTATTTCAAAATTCCTGGTCGTTTTTGATGTTGCTGAAATAATTGTATAAACAGATTCCGGTATAAAACCATAATAAGCGAGAGCGGTTTCAAATGAGATATATGAGGGATTATAGACTTTGTTTGCTATATACCATAATGGAGGAAACGGAGTATTTTTAAACATGTACAACCCATTGCGGAGACGGACGAAGATTCCTTTTTGAATATATCGGGAGATTATCTTCTGGACTGCAGTTTCGGATAGTCCTGTATATCGCCTGATATCAACAGGAGTGAAACATTTCAATTTTGAAAGTTTTTGCTGTAAATGGAATAGTTTCATTTTTATACCATTTATGTCCTAAAACTGAAATAAGTATAGCAACTATATCTTTAAAAGTCAAGGGGAGCGAAAAACTTAATGTTTCTTTTTCTTCGAAGAAGGCGGTGGGATTTTCTCCTGGAATTTTCCAATCTTGCGGTATTTTTCGTAACGATTTTCTAAAAGCGTGTTGACATTATATTTTTTAAGTTCGGTTATGTGTTTCGTTAACGCAGAACGAATATTGTCTGCCACAAAACGAATGTCCCTGTGAGCTCCGCCAAGCGGTTCTTTTATAATTTCATCTGTCACGCCAAACGTATAAAGGTCCTGGGCGGTAAGTTTAAGTGACTCCGCAGCTTCGCCTGACCTTTTTGCGTCATGGAAAAGTATGGACGCACATCCTTCGGGTGAAATGACTGAATAGTACGCATTTTCCAGCATAAGTATTCTGTCTGCAACACCAATGCCGAGTGCGCCGCCGGAACCACCTTCCCCGATAACAATTGCCACTATTGGTGTTTTTAATATTGACATCTCTCGCAGGTTTCTTGCAATTGCTTCCGATTGGCCGCGTTCCTCTGCTCCAATACCAGGATAAGCGCCGGGCGTATCAATGAGAGTGATAACCGGTTTATTAAATTTCTCAGCGAAATACATCACCCTCAGTGCTTTGCGGTAACCTTCCGGAAGCATGGATCCAAAATTGCGGTCTATGTTTTCCTGAACAGTCCTGCCTTTCTGTTGTCCGATTACAACAACAGGCATTCCATTAAACATTGCACATCCGCATATTACAGCCTTATCATCTGCAAAACATCTGTCTCCATGGAGTTCAATGAAATCGGTAAACAGGGAATTGATGTAATCCATAGAATACGGTCTTTTGGGATGTCGTGCAAGTAAAACTTTCTGTGCAGGTGTGAGTACAGTATATATCTTCTGTTTCAGTTCCTCACATTGTTTTTCAAGTTTTTTTACTTCTGCCTTAACATCTATTTGACCTGATTTATCCGCAGGATTATCTAATTTATCCGCAGAAGATTGTTTTAGTTCATCAATTCTGTTTTCAAGTTCTATTACAGGTCTTTCAAATTCCAATCCACTAAATTCTTCAGCCATTTTTAGAAATTACCCTGGTAATTTATACTTAAGAATCTTTCGGTGGGAAAACCATGCTGGGATGCTATGTCTTTAATAGAGAGGTCTACATGAATATTTTCTGCAGGGAAAAACCTGAGGCCGCTGTTAAGCCGGCTGTTTCTTAAATCATTTAGATTATCGTATTCAGCCATAAAACTTAACATTTTTTTATTATCTTCTTCAATATCATAATTAAACCCCAAAAATGCATAAAAGTTAGATTTATCCCTGTTATCCTCTCTGGTAAAGTTTATGTTTGTCCCGACATGCCACCATAAACCTTCTGTCAACGCCTCTATACTTCCTACAAAGTATAGACCTTTCTCTCTGTCTAAATATGTTCCGGAAGATTCTTCGTATCTATACCCCTGTCCGCTGTATCCTACTGCTAAGGCTGGAAACTTTTGTGACCCGTCAAAGACACGAAATTTAAGATTTAATGCCGGCGGTCTGATGGAGGGTGCTTCTTTACCAATAAGTTTATCAATATCAACAGAGCCACCTATGTTTACCCTTTTCGGGACACCAAAATTAATGCGGGACAGCACCCCGCCTCCCGAATATAATCTGAAGTTCAAATCCATTGTGTAATAATTAACAACTTCAGCAGTCGGTACATCAATAACATCTGTGTAGGCAAATAAATTACCAGTGACACAGATACATAAAAGAATTAAGGGTCCTAAAAAGCGTTTCATTTTTTTAATCCCTCTTTATATTCTCTCTTTATTTAATCCCCTTATATTCCCCCTTTGTAAAAGGGGGATTGAGGGGGATTTTCATTTGGGTTTCACTTAGATTTTTTAGCGGGTACTGATTTCTTTTCCTCAGGAAACCTGGAATTAATCATACCTATCGCACGTTCAACCACTCCGCTGGAATCATCCTTAAGTGCCTTCAGGATAGAAAGACAATCCCTGCCGCCTACCAGTCCAAGCGTGTTTATTGCACGGTAACGGACTGTCCTGTCGCTGTCCGAGACAAGTTTCTTTGCAATTGCTAAACCTGCATTATCCTCCATATTCGCTAAACTCTCTGCTGATGTAACAACCACCGTATTATTTTTATCTTTAAGAAATGCGTTCAGAGTGGCTATACTTTCTTTGTCTCTCAGGGCACCCGCAACTCTTATTGCCTCTATACGAATGTTTATATCCTCATCATTAAACAATTCACGGACAGCAGCGGATGCTGTCGTGTCCCCTATTAAAGATAATGCACTGAGTGCACTGCGTTTCATAACAGGATTCTTAAGTTCTTCAATTAATGGTTGCACCGCTTCCCTGCTGTGCATTAATCCCAACGTTTGTGCACAGGCAAATTTTGTTCCGTCATGCGGGTCTTTTAATCCTTTTATTAAAACCGGCACAGCAGAAGTATCTCCGATATATCCAAATGCCACTGCTATACCCTGTCTGACCTGCGCGGATTTTTCAGTTTCAAAAATGTTTTTTAATTCCGGACTCGCTTCTTTTGCGCGAAGAATACCTAATGAATCTATCGCTGCCAGACGCACAAAGGTATCCTCGTCTTTCAGTAACTTTATCAAGTGAGGAATTGAGGCGGGGTTTCTGAGTGTCCCTAAGTTACTCGCTGCGGTCCTGCGGACAGAAGGGTTCTTATCTATAAGTTTGGCGATATTGTCTTGTAGGGGGTCCGTAACTGGTTTTACTTCAGCAGGTTTTGCCTCAACAGATTCTGCTTCAGTGCTTTTTACTACGACAGGCTCCGTCTCAACTGGTTCTACACCAATGGTTTGTGAATAGCAAAAATTACTCATAACAAACAAGCAAACACTAACCATTAAATATCTCATGGTTTTACCTCCTTTTGAAATCAGGGGAAGCCTCTCGGATAAATTTTATCCTCAAGACTTATTTAAATT
>Ga0100392_1000344_pt1 | contig 43742 bp, 40 predicted proteins | sample CryGeymeta201516_FD_81548 | JGI IMG/M metagenome (GOLD analysis project Ga0100392, IMG submission 81548) | Groundwater microbial communities from Crystal Geyser aquifers in Utah, USA - Crystal Geyser metaG 2015-16 | ecosystem: Environmental > Aquatic > Deep subsurface > Groundwater | place: USA... | reverse complement strand
TTTAGGATATTTTTCTATTATAGCTTGCACCTTCTCGTCTGCCGTCTTCTTGTCGATCCCACGGCCTGAATATTTATGGTCTTTGTTTGTCGCATAATTCTTTTTGGTAATAAACCCCGACCCACCGAAATGATCATAGCAATATACTGGTACGTCTGCCGCAATGCAATATTGAACCGTCTTTCCTATCGATACTACGAGATCGTATTTTCCCAGCAGCTCAGACGTAACGTGCCGTGGTGTGCTACCTTCACCTTTTCCTATTAGATCAACCTCTACGTCCGCATCACGTAGTCGACTGACGGCGTCATATAACTCCGCCGGGATATGGTTTGAGATAACAGCTACTTTTGTGGGGTTCAGCTTATTGTCCGATTTACTAGGTGTCGGCTCAAAAAAGCTATCGGGTGCAGGGTTCGGGAATATCATTGTCGTTGCTTGACTAAAGGTAACTCCTTGCTTCGCAATCTTGTCTTTTATTTCTTCGGCGTTAAACAAAACGACATCAGCCAATGAGTTCTCTGCTCTATAGCAAACGGGAAATTCCAAAGGTTCAATGTATGACATGTGACTAAAGACAACTCTTGGACCCTTATTATCCCTACGCAATTCTACAAGACTCTCGAGAATGTTCTTATTTAGAAGTGAATGGTGTATCCATACTAAATCATAATCAGACACATTAATTGCCTCAGCTTCGCTTGTCGTAGTCAGTACAAGCTTTACGTTGGGTACGTTTATAAGTTCTTGCTTGAGGGGATCTTCAACATAATTTGTTAAGACGGTGACAATAGAGCCTTTTTTCGAAAAATAATCTGCAAGCTCGAGCGTGGCCATTTCTGAACCGGCAAAGTTACGCAGTCGTGATTGTGTGATAAGTACTTTGCCGATTGTCGTATTCATTTGTCTATATTCTAACTGATTTTTGCTTTACTTCATCCCAGCGTTTTAATGGTGTGTTGAAATCTGACTTATCATGGATTGCTTTACCCTGTCTCTTTTTCCATTTTTCACTATATTTAGGAAAAAACTCCATGTAATATCTGCAGGTTTCTTCCCATTGCTCCTCAGATAATGCCTTGCCGTAATGCTGACAGTAAAACTTAACAACCTTTGCTTTCTCCGGTATACCCTGAGGCTCACGTGCATCCATTACACGAAAATCCACACCTTTAATATTGCGCCATGCCATTAATATGTCCCTGCGTTCAATCCCAAAGAATTGACGAAAATCATAGAGTTTAACACCTTGTTTATATGGCTGTTTATCGCTCTTTGTCATATAGGCATCAAAGAGTGATACCCGTACGCCCCGCACTTCACTCGGACACTCACTCAGGAGATATCCCCTTATATCCCCTTCGAACCGCTCGTCTGCATCGCTATAGAAAATCCATTCTGGATCATAGCTCAGCGCCACATCATGAAGCTTCTTTCGATTTGCCGTTTCTTCCCAGGCCCGATTCTTTTTACGCCAGCGGCGATTACATACAACCTCAACAACTGCCGGATGACTTCTCGCTATCTCAACACTATGATCGGTGCTTGCATCGTCAAAAACGACAATCGCATCCACTATTCCAGACAGGTGATCGAGAGTATCTTTTAACAAAAGCTCTTCGTTGCGCTCACGTATTATTCCAATTATTCGAATCTCTTTACGCTGAATTGTATTTGACCTGTAGCGCTTATAGAAAAAAGGCAACTGCCTTAAACGAACGTTTACAAAATATGAAAGTTTTTCGTTAACCATTTTTTTGCTTCGTTAGTCTGTATGGTGGATGGAAGAGACTATGCTTATGATTAATAGCGCCATAGGATGTGAAGTTTGCGATTTTCTTATTCATAAATAAAACCGAACCAGTTTCCCGTTTTTCGTCCACAACGTGAACACCGATATCATATATACCATCGGTGTAAAGGTTGGTTGTAGTAATATTAATCTTCTGGGATTCGCCCTTTGCCAGCTTAAATTCACCAACATGAAGACGGGTGTCAGTGGAGAAGATAATCCGACCGCTTTCATCCCTAATATTTATACCCGTATTACAAGATTTTACGTCTACATTTGCCGTTATGATAATGTTGATATTTATTTCATCGCCAATCCTCACTACACTGCCGGAATCTTTTTGCGATGATACATCAATATGAACGTCAACATCTCCGTGAGAGTTCTCCTCAGTAGATACCTTGGATGAGCTTCTGTTCTTAGCCTCTACAAAAAGCTCCTCGTACATATTAGCAACTTCAGTCTTGTCGCCAACTATCTTTACGGTACCTTCGTCCAACAAAAGAGCACGATTACAGAACCTCTCCACTGCACTCATACTGTGAGTAACAAGGATTACAGTTCTTCCGGCCTGTTTCAATTCATTAAAGTACGAGTAACACTTCTGCTGAAAGGACGAATCTCCTACGGCAAGTACTTCATCGAGCAGCAGGATATCGCCCTCGGCGCGTATTGCGATAGAAAACGCTAATCGTACTTGCATGCCGCTCGAGTAGTTTTTCAGCCGCTCATCCATAAAGTCGTGCAGTTCGGCAAAGTCGACAATCTCGTCATACATCGCGCTCATTTCCTCCCGGCTGAAACCAAGTAGCGCGCCGTTGAGAAACACGTTCTCGCGACCCGTCAGTTCCGGGTTAAAACCAACACCAAGCTCGATGAACGGCACCAACACACCATCAACGCGTATCTTTCCTTTATCGGGTGTGTAGATACCTGCTATTGTCTTCAGGAGCGTACTCTTACCACTACCGTTTCGGCCTACGATGCCGAAGAATTCACCTTTTTTAATTTCGAAGTCGACGCCGTTCAGGGGGCTGAATTCACGGTATCCGCTACGGCCGCGAAATGCATTCAGGATACGCTGCTTAAGGTTCATCCCGCCATCGAGCGGAATCTTGAATGTCTTGTGCAGATTCCTTACTTCGATTGCCGTGTCGTCTGTATGTGTTGCTTTAGCCATTACACCTCCTCGGCGAACTTTCCTTGCGATTTCTTAAAGTACCAGGCGCCGAGTACACCGGTAAACAGAATGATGCCGAACGGAACGAAAAACATGGGGGTCACACCTACTAGTTGAGCCATCGTGAGGCTGTCGGGGGTAATAAGGAAATAACGAACATCCTGGATTACCTGAGCGACTGGGCTGGTGAGCAATAGCTGGGCCGCCAAGGTGCTTTTTTGGGCTACAAGAGTAAGCGGATAGATGATAGGTGTTGCATAAAAAGCCGCCTGCAAGAACACATCCCAGAGGTAGCTTACATCACGGAACTTTACGTTAACTGCAGAAAGCAGGAAGGCAAGTGCCAATGCAAATGCGTATAGCTCTAAGATGAGCGGTATAACAAGTAAGGCCTGCCATGAGAGATCGACACCATTTATAATGATGAATACTAGAACAACCAGCAGGTTGAGCCCGAGGTTAATCAGTGATGAGATGGTGCCCGATATAACGATGATATATTTCGGGAAATTGATTTTTCGTATAAGGCTGCCGCGTTGAACGATAGCCTTCAGGCCGTTGTTCGTCGCTTCCGTGAAGAACCGCCACAGCACGATACCAGTTAGCAGATACACCGCGAAATGCTCTACACCGCGACCGACGCCTAAGAAGCGATCGAATACCACGTATAGAATTGCGAATAGCAACAAGGGGTTCAGTATTGACCAAAGATAGCCAAGTGTTGACGCTTGGTAGCGAAGCTTAAAATCTGTTCGCACTAATTCCGCGAGAAGGATGCGGTTCCTTCTACTGAAAATGTTTGAGAGTTTCATTACTAGTACGATTATAGCTTAAAACCCGATCATGCTGTAGGTTCATATTCGAACCGATTAACATTAGAAAATGTAAATGCATGCCAAGTTGGCTATACTGAGTGCAATGCCAGATATATATGCAGTCGTTATCAACTGGAATGCCGCCGATGACACTATTGAGTGCGTCGAATCACTACTGCAGCAAACTTTACTACCGACGAGAATCGTTATTGTTGACAACGGCTCACGATGTAAATCTATTGAAACGATTAAAGCGGCGTTTGATAGCAACGAAATAGTTGAAATTATTCAGAATAGTAGCAACCTCGGATTTACCGGGGGTGCGAATACCGGTATAGACTACGCGCTTACGGAAGGAGCCGACTTCGTGGCCCTCCTTAATAACGACGCTACAGCAGATGTAGCATGGCTTAAGCAACTCACTCGACCATTAATTAACGACGCCTCGATAGGAATCAGTACTTCTTTGCTGATGCGTAAGCCTGAAGTTGACCTGATTGATACAGCTGGCCTGGCTTACTCGACATGGGGTCTACCATTCCCCATACGCCGCGACGAGCCATACGAAGAAGCAGGAGAAGGACGGTTTGTCTTCGGAGCTTCTGGCGGGGCCAGTATTTACCGAGCCGACATGCTGAAAGAGCTAGGCAATTTCGATAATGACTATTTTGCATATTACGAAGATGTAGACCTAAGCTTTCGTGCCCATATGTACGGCTGGAGAGTCTACTTCGAGCCGACCGCGGTAGTTCACCATGCCGTTGGAGCCACCAGCTCAAAGATGGGGGGCTTCACTTCAAGGCAAGTATTCCGAAACCTACCCCTCCTTTACCTTCGAAATATCCCCAATGAACTTCTTATTCCCATTGGTGCTCGATTGATGCTCGCCTATAGCCTTATGCTCGGTAAGGCAATCGCATCTGGGCAGGCGCTTGAGGCACTCAAAGGATTACTACAGGCTATCGGACTAATGTCAAAAAGCGTCCGTTTGCGCAAAGAGCGCCGCGTAAAGTTATCAACGAATTATATCGACGGGCTTCTCTACCCGGATCTTCCGCCTCAACAGAAAGGTCTACGTAGACTCTTATTACGCAAGTAGTCTAAAAGGCGTCGCGAATTGTTGTTCGTCGGTTTAATCCCGCGGCGATTTTCTTAATCTGGTCGCCCGTTGCAACGTCATAGTGGCCAATCCACCACCCCTCAAGGAAGGTTGATTCGCGCAGTTTCGTAGCATTGCCCGCGAATATCTTTACCGTGGGTTTCGCGTTGCCGGTTGGAGTAACAATCACCCTGTCTATCGGGTCCCCGCTAATCGCCTTGCCGGATGAAACACGCACACCGCCACGAAAGTCTTTGCTATACACGAAGAAACTGGCGATACGAGAGCTGTTCTGGAATATTCGTACATGGGGACCGCCGCCAGCCTGAGGACCGGTAATGATTTCATCTACGCCGTCGTTATCCGTATCGCCACCGGCAACATCAACACCGCCTCGGAACGTATCTTCATACGCAAAGAATGATTGCTTAATAACACCCGTCATCGAGAACGCGCGAATATGCGGCCCGCTGTTTTCACTTGGTCCAGTCACAACTTCTTTGATGCCGTCACCGTCAATGTCAGCCGTGGTCACCCTGATGCCATCCCTGTTGGTAGTAGGATAGGCAAAAAAACTACCAATCTGGGTGCCGCTCGCCTTAAATACTCGCACATGCGGACCGCCGCCGGCCTGCGGACCGGTGATTATCTCGTCGACACCATCCCCGTCAACATCTCCTGTGGCAACGTCTACTCCGCCCCGAAAGTTTTTGTCGTAAGCAAAGAAACTCGCAATTCTTGTGCCATCCGGCATAAACACCCTGATTTGCGGTCCACCACCTTTTCCGGCCCCTACGACGATTCTTTCGTCACCTTCCTGCGTGAACTTTCCGATTGCCACATTCACACCAGCTTTAGTAGTTGGACCGAAAGGGAGAATCTCTTGTGGCAATGCCGGGTAAACTACCGGCGATGAGATTTTCTTTGCGTTCATTAAAGAGGTGTAGGGATTAACTACCTTGCCATTAGGCTCAATCATTTCAAAATGAAGGTGAGGAGGGGTGTTTTCAGCGTTTCCAGAGTCCCCCACCCACCCTATCAGCTGACCTGCCTTGACTGGGTTTCCTGGGTGTATATCGGGGGCAAACGCATGCATCTCCCCACCCTTGCCATCGTCAGTCCCCGGCGTGTCATTGTTCAGGTGGTAGTAGTTGTACGTATATCCGTCGGTCGCTTTAATACGGACCGAATATCCAGCTCCTTCCCACCATGTAACATACTGAACTGTTCCATCGGTCGCTGAGACTACTCCCTGTCGTTTATTGGCCATGATGTCAGTAGCGTAATGTGTACCGTTTGCACGAGGATCAAGATAATCATCCCGAAAAGTACTCGGTCCTAACACTGGGAAAGTTATGTCTTTTGCTGCGTGGGCTGTGTCGACGTATGCCACTCCGAACAGCAGTGTTAGTATGTGTATATTTATAATGATTTTTAATTTCATTCAATCTTATTATACAGCTTATGTTTTATATCTAATAGGCCCGGGTTACGCAGTGGTATAATCGAGTTACTATGAAGGTATTTATTCAGGTTCCTTGCCTAAACGAAGAGTCAACACTGTCTCTTGTCTTCAAGGACATGCCCACCTCGATACCAGGGGTGGATGAAATTGAATGGCTCATCATCGACGACGGCTCGACCGACAAGACCATTGAAGTGGCCAAGGAACTAGGCGTGAAGCACTTCGTTTTACACCGCCGGAACATGGGACTCGCACGAAGTTTTCGCGATGGCGTAGATTACGCTCTGAAGCACGGAGCAGACATCGTGGTAAACACGGACGGAGACAACCAATACCCACAAAGTCGTATCAAAGATCTAGTCGCACCGATTATTGCCGGCGAGGCCGACATCGTCATCGGCGACCGCCAGACTGCCACCATCGCTCATTTCTCCGGCTTCAAAAAGCTGATGCAACGTTTCGGCAGCTGGGTCGTCAACAAGGCTGCCGGCACCGACCTTCCCGATGCAGCCAGCGGCTTTCGAGCATACTCACGCGACTCTCTCATTAAGCTGAATATTGTCACGCAGTTCAGTTACTGCATGGAAACTATCATTCAGGCTGGCAATAAGCGCCTACGCATCGAAAGCGTGCCGATTGAGACGAACAGAAAAACCCGAGAATCTCGCCTATTCAAGAACATCTGGCAGCATATGGGCAAGTCCGGCCAAGCGATTTTACGCAGCTACCTCATGTTCAAGCCGCACACGGTCTTCATTACACTCGGTCTTGTCTTTCTTGTACTCGGTCTCGTGCCATTCGTCCGCTTCCTAATATTCGCGCTCATGGGGCAGGGCAACGGCCACTTGCAGTCGCTCATCTTCGGCAGCGCCATGCTCGTCGGTGCCTTGCTGTCGTTCGCGTTGCTGATTATCGCAGACCTCCTGAAGACGAACCGTATCCTGCTTGAAGACCAACTTGAGCGCATCAAAGAGATTCAATACAAGAAATGACCCGCATCCTCGTCGTCGCTTCCACCTTCCCGGCCAGTGAAACTGACAGCGTACCCGCCTTTGTGCGCGATCAGATAGTAGCCATGAAAAAAGAGGACGCGTCGCTCAACTTCACCGTGCTGGCCCCGCATGACATACGGTCACAGACCGCTTCATTCACTGCCCATGAGTACTACGACGAATACCGTTTTCACTATGCCTGGCCTACCTCAATTGAAAAATTAGCCGGCCGCGGCATCATGCCGGCCCTACAGGCGAATCCCCTCAACTACTTGTTGATTCCGTTTTTGTTCGCAGGTGAGCTTATCGCCCTTTACCGGTTACGTCGGGTGGTAAAACCAGATGTACTCTATGCCCACTGGTTCACGCCACAAGCCATCAATGCACGAGTCGTCGGAGCTGCAACCAACACACCGTTCGTATTTACCACTCACGCCTCCGATGTCAGCGTGTGGCGTAAGCTACCGCTTATCGGGCCTCTCGTGGTGCGTGCCATCGTGCGTAAAACTACCGCCTTCACAGCCGTCAGCCGCCGTTCGATGGAAAAACTGGCGAGCTTCTTTTCCGACAATGAATGGGAACGACTTAAAGGCCGCGCCCGGGTTATACCTATGGGCGTTAACCTTCCGAGCGCTACGAAACGACCAGCCTTGCCAACAGGTGACGATATCCTGTTCGTTGGCCGATTAGCTGAGAAAAAGGGAGTCCAGTACCTACTGCCGGCTTTCAAGCAACTGCTAGAAAATAAGCCAGATGCCACACTGACCATCGCCGGTGACGGTCCCTGGCTCAGCCGCCTGAAGTCACAAGCGAGCGAGCTCAGCCTCACTGATACGCAAGTGCGGTTCGCAGGGTATGTAACTGGTAAGAAAAGACAAAGGCTGGTTGATTCTCACGCCGTGTACGTGGTGCCCTCCATCATCACGGATGATGGTGATGCCGAAGGGCTACCGGTGTCGCTGATGGAAGGGCTGGCCGCTGGCAAATTATGCGTGGCCACCAATGAAAGCGGCGCCGATGACATTATTGCCGACACTAAAGACGGCTTTCTAGTGGCGCAACGAGATAGTGATGCGCTCGCAGCCGCACTACTGCGCGCCCTCAACCTACCCACTGATGAGCGCCGTAAGATGGCTGAGTTAGCGTACGATACAGCCCAGCAGTTCTCATGGCCCACGATCGCTCGACAACACATCAAATTCTTACTAAAGGACATAGTATGACGACGCGTGTCCTTCTTATTAATAGCGACCTCGCCAAGAATCGGGGCGATCGTGCCATCGCCGAAGGTAACATCGCGCTCATCAAACAGCGTTTTCCCGATGCGGCTATCATGGGCATCTCTCAGTATCCTGACCGCGACCGCGAGTGGTACGGCATCGATTTCCTCAACATGGATTTCCAGTCGCTCAATCCGATTGAACTCATTCGGCTCTGTCTTGTCGCCAGGCGTCACGACATCGTCCTCTGGGGTGGTGGTGAAATTCTAAAAGACTACACCAATAAGGCAGCCCTGTGGTACTGGGTCATAAAAATGACGTTCGTATCGATGGTCAATCCTAACCTTTACGGCGCCTACCAGGGTGTCGGGCCGACCACATCGACCTTCAGTAAACGTCTGATTGCCTACGTCGTCAGGCGGTGCCGAGCGTTCATCGTGCGAGATGATGAATCATACGATAAACTCGCAGCTTGGGGCGTGCCTACAGATAAGCTCAGGGCCGCCTCTGACCCCGCCGTCTTACCTGTGCCCGACAACCCGGACGCCGAGCTAATCGCGAAGCTCAAACGTGACTTCGACATTAACGAAACCTTTCTAAGTAACTTCATCTGCATCGGCCCACGCGACTGGTTCCACTACAAGCCAAGCGGTGTCCTACCCTACAAATACAAGAAGCGGATCGACGCGTTGCTTGGCAAAACCCAGGTGGCCGAAACACCACAACACCGCCGCTACGTCGAGCAGCTGAATGCCCTTGTCTCCAGCCTCACCGGCGAGCTTGGCTGCAACGTCCTGTTCGTACCAATGCACATGGAGGAAAGCGACGCTGCCTTGTGCCAGCAATTAGCCAAGCAGGTGACGAATCAAGACATGGCCCGCGTCGTTGACAAAGACACCTTGTCGCCAGCAGAGCTACGCAGCCTGGTTGCCAGCGCCCAGGCGATGATCGGCTTCCGCCTGCACTCCAATATCATCGGTATCAGTGCCGGTGTGCCGTCAGTGAATATCTACTACGTCGACAAAGGCCGTGTCTTTTTCGACCAGATAGGGCAGAGCCGCTATGCCGTACCGATTGAGTCGGTGCTCGAAGATGACTTTCAGCCACGCTTGATCAGCATGTTCAACCAGGTGCTCAGGGAACGCAAAGCCATCAAGCGCGATATCGGCCACGCGACCAAGCGGCTCCGCGAACGGGTAACCTCAACGTTCAACGAGGTGTTTGAAGATGCGTAGATTCAAACGGTTCACCGCTCCGATTTTCATCCTTCTTATCGTTCTGTTCTTCGTGCTCTATTTGAAAGATATCGACTACAGGGCGTTTAGCGACCTTCAGTTCGCCTGGTTTCCATTGATAATCGCTTCCCTGATTGCGTTGGCCTTCCGCTATTGGGGTGTATTCATCTGGCGCACTATCCTTAGCGATCTCGGGGCCAAGCAATTACCCGCCTTTTCTGCCCTGAGCGACGTCTACGCCAAGGCCTGGATGGCTCGCTACATCCCCGGTACGATTACCTGGATTGCTAGCAAGGTATACCTGGCCAACAAACTGGGCATTTCGAAAAGCCGCCTGACGGTATCCTCATTATTAGAAGGTGGCGTCCAGATCGTCGCCACACTTTCATTATCACTCTTCATCTTGGCACTCGACCCGCGACTTGATGTCATCAGCCGCGAGGTAAAGATATTCCTCGTTCTCCTGGCAGTCGGTTCGCTTGTCGCGCTGCTACCCCCCGTCCTGAACCGCTGCCTGGCGGCCGTGTTCACCTACGTCCGTAAGAAAGCGCCGTACGGTGAACTTCGCACGAACGGCAAGGCTACACTGCGTTCGTACCTGCTATACGTCATCGGCGCGTTTATCGCAGGTAGCTCCTATTACCTGCTTTCTGTCGCCCTCTACCCCTCTATTGGGCCGGAGTCGTATTGGTTCATCGTAGGCGCCTTCACACTTTCGGGCGCCTTAGGAATGGCAACGCCGTTCGTACCCAGTGGCCTCGGTGTGCGCGACGGTGTACAGCTGGTGCTTCTGTCTCTCATTATGCCGAAAGAGATTGCGCTAGCAATCACGGTCTTTAGTCGGCTATGGTCGGCCGTGATTGATGTAGTATTTTATCTAACAGCAAGATCAATGAGATGAATTATATATTCTCTTCTTTAGACACAAGCACTACAAGATGTGTTGGGACTACATAGAGTAACCATTTCGCCGATTTCTTCGGTAACCAACTGGCGAATTTAGTCAGCATGCTTGGTTGTATCCCAAAGGACTCAGGGTGAGTTATCAATTGCCATGCTTTATTCTCAAGATGAAAACCTTCAGCATGAGCTAGGTGCGTAAGCCGGCTCAGCGAGACGGAGTAAATATCCCATTTACGTCGCTTCGCGATCAATAAGTACAGTTTTGATACGGGTCGCGGCAACCACGATATGAAGGGGAGCTTGTAGTGGGGGTCGGTCAGCCACCATTTGTTCGGGGATGCCAGATACACCACGCCATCCGGTTTTAATACCCGGCGAATTTCAGACAGATGCCTCTCTTGGTCGGGCACATGTTCAAGCACGTGATTTGTAATGACGATATCAAAACTCGCCGCCCGGTATGGCAACGCTTCATCGGTCACGAGCTTCTGTGTAAAGCCTTCCTTTATCAGGCGATCGTCCACAATGTCGACACTGTCGACCTTACGCGCTACCTTTGAAAGCTCATGAGCTATATAGCCTGCACCTGTGCCTATCTCAAGTACCCGGGATTTTTCTAATGTCTTGTATTCCCGAAGGATCTTTATGATCTTACTCGCTTTTTTTCGGCGCGTCGCTTCATTTTTCGCGACCGTTCCTAGTACATATCCTTTTGCCATAATCTTTCCATTATAGCCCCCCTGGGCATAATCGATACATAGCAACCACCTATATGCGTATTATTAGGTATAATGACACGTATTGTGCATAAGATTGCAATCGACGCCCGCATCATCAATTCCTCAACTGGCCGCTACGTCGAGCGGTTGCTACACTACCTGCAAGATATCGATACCGAAAATGAATATGTCGTGCTGGTTCGTAAAAAAGATGCCTCCTACTGGCAGCCGCGCCGAAAGAACTTCCACGTTCAAGTAGCTGATTTTGATAATTATTCGCTAGCCGAGCAGTTCGGTTTCAAGCGTTTCCTTAGTGATCTTAAGCCCGACTTAGTACACTTCTGTATGCCACAGCAACCAGTCGGCCATAAGGGTCCGGCCGTCACCACATTCCATGACCTCACCCTTTTGCATACCTACAACTCAGATAAAAACTGGCTTGTCTTTCACGCCAAGCAGCTAGTCGGCCGCTTCGTCTTCAAACGGGTCGCACAGAAAAGCCAGCTTATTCTCACGCCGAGCAATTATACGAAAAAGCACCTGGCTGAGTTCGCCCATATTCCAGCCGAGAAGATAAGGGTCACCCTGCTAGCCGCCGAGCCCGACATAACCACGACGGAGCCTTACGAACTGCCATTCAAACGATTTATCATGTATGTCGGCCAGCAGCCTGACTATAAGAACATCCGCCGACTTGGCGACGCTCACCAGAAGCTCTTAGAAACCCACCCTGACTTAGGTTTAGTATTAGTAGGGAAGAAGGCGGAAGATGCACTCGCGAACGAAGTGTACTTCAAGAAAAAAGGTTACGAGAATATCCATTTCACCGGGTTTATTCCTGACAGCCAGCGTGACTGGCTGATGCAGCACACGGCGGCATACATTTTCCCTTCACTGATGGAAGGTTTCGGGCTACCCGGCCTTGAAGCGATGGCAGCCGGAGCCCCGGTCGTCAGCAGTAACGCCACCTGCTTACCGGAGATATACGGTGACGCGGCTCATTATTTCAACCCTTCAGACACTGACGATATGGCGAACGCGATTAACCAGGTGATTAGCGACGGTAAGTTGCGAAGCGAGCTGATTGCTCGTGGTGAACGAAAAGTAGCGGAGTACTCCTGGCGCCGCATGGCCGAGCAGACCCACGCGGCCTACATGGAAGCGCTCGGCTCTACGAGCTCTTCTGAGCGATAATGATGCGTCGTTCGCGGCCTTCGCCTTCAGAGAACGTCTCGATGTCTTCGTATTCTTTTGCAACCTGATGTATAACCCTACGGTCGGCTGCATTAAGGCTAGCAACGTGAGTATCGCCAGTACGTCGAACGGTTTCAATCCACCCTCGCGCCTTCTCGGCTAGCTTTTCCGCTCGCTGCTTCTTGTAGTCTGCAATGTCGATATTCACCCGCACTAAAGCAGCGTCTTGATTACGAAGCGTAGTGGAAACCGCGTATTGTAGGCTCCGCAAGGTTTCGGCGTTTCGACCTATGAGTACACTATTGCTGTCGGTCGAGGGTACGGCCAGTTCAATCACATCCTCATTTATACTGGCGGCGACTTCAACGTTGACCCCGAAAAAACTAAGGATATCCTCAAGGTATTTTTTCGCGTAGGTGACTGATGCTTCGTGATTCATATTACTTCCTCCTCCCGGTATCCTTGGCCACGATGCGTGTCACGGTCGTGTCGTTCGATGGCTTCTTCTTTGATTGTGTCTTTGTCGGCTTAGTTTTGGCTGGCCGTGCCTTAGTAGCCCTGGGGCTCTTTTTGGAGGCAGTCTTCGAAGGAGATTTTACTTCAGGCTCCTCCTCGGCTAACTCTTCAAGCTCCTCCTCATCTTGCCGCAGTAGATACGCCTGCTGACCAACCGCAACGATGTTCGATACGGCGTAATACAGCGCCAGCGCACCTGGTACGCTCACCATGATGAAGAACATAAAGAAGGGAAGAACCTTATTCATGCGCGCCATCACGATAGCGTTCATTTCGCTTTGATCAGCCTGTTTACCTTCAGCGGCCTCCGCCATGATGTCGCGGATACGACGCTTACTCTCCTGCTGAGGCATCGTCTGCTTACTCATGATGTACTGAGTGTAGCCAGCGACGGCCGCTAATCCGACGAGGAAAGTGGCCGACAACAAACTGTCACTGCCGAACGCCGGTTTTGTAAGGTCAACAACATTGAAGAGCTTCTCATTGAAGCCAGATGGGTTATTGATGATGGCACGTACGGGCGCGAGTGATTCGAGAAAGTCATAAGTGAAACGAGCGATCTGATCACGTTGATTGGTAAAGATCTGAATGACTTGGAAGAGAGCGATGAAGATTGGCAATTGAATCAACAATATACCGATGGAACGGAACGGTTTAACGCCGTGTTTTTTGTAGAGCTCCATCATCTGAAGCGTTTCCTGTTGGCGGTTTCCCTTAGCTTTCTTACGAATGGCTGAAAGTTGAGGCTGCAGCTTTCGCATCGCTTTCGACTGATGCAGCATGCTGCGCGTCAACGGGTAGAGCATAAAACGGATGATGATAGTAAAGACGATGATAGCGACACCGAAATCACCGCCAGGCATGACGCTATACAGTCCCATCAAAAGGTTAAAGATCGGTTGGACGATGACAAGCTCAAAGATATTCACTGGGTTTTACCGTACTCCGCATTGCGTTTCGTTACAGATTATTAGTTGGTAGTATATCAGTTTTCAGGGGTTTTGTTGAGGCCGGCCTCAGAGAGCACCTGGTCGAGAAGCGTCTCCAATTCCTCGGCTGGCATCGTTCGTATCTCGGGCGAGCCCACAATCAGTACGACATCAGAACCATGTGGCAGGATATTTATTTTGCGACGCATGAGCTCATATAGGCGCCGACGCACCCGGTTGCGACCCACGGCCGATTTCAACACTTTCTTACTAATCACGACGGCGATCCGCGGTTGGGTTCGCCGCGGGTTAGCGACGTGCTTACATGTCAGCACACGTGACCGTACGGCATCACCGTGCATGTAGACATACCTGATGCCGCCGCGTCCATGAAATCGATTCTTAAAACTCAACATATCTATATGACTCTAGTATATATAAAATCCACACCTATTGCGGTGTGGATTTATTTGCCTTTGTCGATGTGTTACACCGTCAGGCGGGCGCGGCCTTTGGCGCGACGACGCTTCAGAACGGCGCGACCAGCCTTGGAGGCGACGCGGGCCCGGAAGCCGTGCGTCCGTGCGCGGTGGCGGGTATGTGGTTGGTGAGTTCGTTTTGGCATATCCCTGAAATTATACTAGATTTCCCCACTTCCCTCAAGATGAAAACTTGAATTTTTTCGGTATTGTGTTCGGGTTAATATTTTTATCCACTTTTCCCTGCTGGTTTTCCACACTTTTACAGAGGCGCGTTGAGAATGTGGAAAACTCTTCCCTTTTATCGCCTGTTTTGGTGGGTTACATTCTAGCTTGTGGAAAACTTCCCTACCCTCTACAATCAGGTGTAGTAGATCAAATCGAGGTGAAGAGGGGTCATTATAGTGAGTCGTCAGTTATGGCAAAGTGTGCTTGGGGAAATTGAACTTACCGTGCCCCATGCCACGTTCGTCACCTGGTTCAAGAATACCGAACTAGTTGATCAATCCGACGAATCAATCACTATCGCGGTGCCAAATATCTTTGCCAAGCGACAGTTCGAGGTGAAGTTCAACGACAAAATCAGACACATTCTAGAAAAAAATGGCGTCACCCCTTCAGTCATCAACTACACAGTAAAAACTGTCTCGAAGCGACCAGCCGCGTCACGTGAAACAACCCACAGTGTTGATAGACTCGTGGCGCCAGCGAAGAAATCTCAACAGACAGGCACCGGCTCTTCAACAAATCTCAACCCGCGCTACACTTTTAAAAACTTTATCGTTGGTTCGAGCAACGACCTTGCTTATAGCGCCTGTCAGGCCGTAGCGAAGCACCCGGGCACGAAATATAATCCGCTCTTCTTGTACGGCGGAGTTGGGCTTGGTAAGACCCACCTAATACAGGCGGTTGGTAACGAGATCACCAAACACAATCCTGAGACCGCTGTTCTTTACATCAGTTCTGAGACGTTTGTGAATGATTTCCTGGAAAGCATCCGTTTCAAAAAGAAGGGCTTCGCCGACAAATACCGTAACGTTGATGTTCTCATCGTCGACGATATGCAGTTCATCGCTGGTAAAGAAAAAACCCAGGAGGAATTCTTCCACACTTTCAATGCCCTTCATCAGACTAATAAGCAAATTATCATCTCGAGTGATAAACCACCTCGTAACATTCCAACTCTAACGGAACGTTTACGTAGCCGGTTCGAGTGGGGGATGTCAATCGATATCCAGATGCCTGATTTTGAGACCCGTTGCGCTATCCTTGAGGCGAAAGCCTCGTTGTCGGGTGTCGCACTCGAACAAGAGACGATCGAATACCTCGCCAACAACGTAAAGACGAACATCCGTGAGCTCGAAGGCGCTCTCAACCAACTCCTTGCTTACTCTGAGATGCGTGGGGTTCCAGCGGATATCTCAACTGCCGAGGGGTTGATCGGGAATGTCCGACGTAGCCGACCGCAACACTTAACATCGAAGCAAATCATCGACAAGACAGCTAAACACTTCCAGCTCAGCCCCGTCGAGATCTGTAGCGCAAAGCGTGATAAGCACATCGTAACCCCACGACAGATTGCCATGTACCTACTTCGAAGTGAACTCCATCTCAGCTTTCCAAAGATTGCGCAGGAGTTGGGTCGAAAAGACCACACCACCGCTATTCATTCGGTTGAAAAAATAGAGAAAGCTATAAAGCTCGATTTTCTTATTCGTGAACAGGTAGCTGAAATTAGGGATAAGCTATATGCGTAACATATGGGTACAAGGTGTGGAAAGCTTGTCAGTAACACACCGTACAAACTGCTATCTCTCGTCCACAGACGTTGCATCAAAACCCTGCGCGGCGCGTCCTACTGTGAATAACCAGCCCTTCGTCCCCACAATCCACAGACTTTTCCGAGCCGTCTATGCACAACTTATTTACTCACACCACCCCTGGAATGCTGCCGGTTATCCCCTCTTTCCACACCCCCTACTAATAACGACGAATAAGAAAGGATAAAGAATATAATGGAAGTAACAGTAACCCAGGAAAATCTCAGCTTCGCCCTTTCCAGTGCAAGCCGGATCGCCAGCAATAAGGCAGGTTTGCCGATTCTTGGCAGTATCCTTCTTCGGACTGACGGTACCCGGCTCCTAGTCGCAGCGACCAATCTCGAAGTCGCCACAAGCCACTTCATAGGTGCTAAGATTATCAAACCTGGTTCTATCACCATACCAGCCCGTCTTATTAGTGAGTTCGTGCAAAACCTACCCAAGGATAAAATCACCCTGAAGGTAAAGGATAATAAACTTCACATCACAGCCACGCACTCCTCATCGAAAATTAACGGAGCATCAGACGAAGAGTTTCCGGAACTGCCGACTATTGACGCTGAAAAGGCCGTTGCCTACACCATTACGGTCGATGATTTTAAACAAGCAGTCAGCCAGACCATCATAGCCGCCAGTAATGACTCAACCCGTCCAGTTTTAACCGGTGTGTATTGGCACTCGTTCGAAGGAAGCCTTTATATGGCGGCTACAGACGGTTACCGCCTGACAGAGCGCCGGGTAGTGCCAACAAACAGCGACGTGAGCGCTATCATCCCCGTCTCAACCCTACAGGAAGTTATGCGAACCATCCGTGATGAGAACGACAGTGTTGAAGTGCTGTTCGACGAGACACAGGTAACATTCCGTGTTGGTGACACTGAAATTACCAGCAGGCTAATCGATGGCAATTTCCCTGATTACCGCCAACTTATCCCTGCTTCTTCCGACACATCGTTCACTGTGGCTCGAACCGAGTTTGTCCGGATCATTAAGATTGCCGGCCTATTCGCTCGTGAGTCTGGTGGTGGTATTACGCTATCTGTTGATACCGACAAGAAACTTCTGAGCGTGCATTCCATCGCGTCTGAGGTAGGCGAGAACTCTTCAGAGGTCGAGGTAATCATCGACGGCCAGGCTGCTGCAGTGAGCTTGAACTCTCGCTACCTGATAGACGCCTTAGGGGTGATGTCGGCCGGCGAGGTTACATTCGCGTTCTCCGGTAAACTCGCGCCCTGCATTCTGCACGAGAAGAGCAGTGACGAGGCGTACAAGCATATCATCATGCCACTTAAGAGCTAGAAGGTAAGATCAACGTATGTGAAGCGGATTTTCTCTCTCGGGTAGTCCGCGACCTTCCTGGTAATGTAATCGATTGCTGCTTTGCGGGCGGATTCATCAATAGAAACACTGCCATCGCTTATATATCTAGTGAGTTGTACGGTTGCCGTCCCAGATAGGAAGTCAGTATAGAACCCCCTACCCTGATGCGGGAATGCGCGCACTGCATTCAGATCGGCCTTCGTCGCTTTATCCGTTAAACTGACTGCGTAACTATCTGGGTACTCGGCGTTTGCGATCGACTCACTATATCCGGTAAAGAACAATTGACCGTCTTGTATGAAACCAAGGGCGGTTGGGCGGACGTCCTGGTACGACACGAGCGTGGCCGCGGTCTTTTTAGCGAGTGAACCACTAAAGATACCTTCAAGTGCTGTACTGAATATGAAGCGTTCATCGTTAGCCCAGCGCAGATCATCTATCGCGTGCGGGATGGCGAACAGATGCTCACTGGAATTTGCGTCAAAGAAGCCTGTCTGTGAATCAGTTGTGACCGCCAGACGCGAACCGCTCGGCGATAGCGACACCTTCGTGACAGGTGCTTTAAATGTAAGTTTGTTGAGTATTTTCTTGGACGAGATATCAATAACACTTACCGTCCAGTCGCCGCCTTCGAGGTCGTCGGCCGTGTCATTTGAACTAACAAAATCTGGTCCAGTTATGACTGCGAGACGATTACTAGAGAGGCTTATGACAGGAACGCCATTATTGCGGGTGATGTTGTCCGCCGCACCGATTGACACATCTACCACTTCTGACGCCGGACCATAGATAGAAAGCATCGAGTCTGATTGGTTAAATAGCGCGAAGCGCTCCCCTGCCTCGAGTAGGGTGACGTTGTTCTGGCTTACCTCACTGATAATCGGATAGATGGTAACTGATTGAGATACGGTATTATACCGTATCGGTTGAACGCCACCGTTTGTTTCTTCGAAACCTACTAAAGTCTGATGATCGAGTTGGATGTGATCGACGAACTCCGGCAGGGCCGCCAGTTCGAATTCCTTAAAGTTCTCATTAGTGATATTAGAGGGTTCTATTAGGCGAAATACCGAACCTTCATAGGTGGAGAGGCCCCGGGCACTCTGGGTTATTTGACTGAGCGCGTTCCGACCGAGGGTGGAGAGTCTATTGGGTTTCACGGTTCCCTGTGCGGCGGTAGGTTGCAACAGGCGACCCACGGTTATATTTCTAATATATCTGTTTCCATCTGTGTCGCCAGTGGAAACACTATAGACTCCAGTCGGCGTAATAGTCGATTCGCTAGCCGTGATACCAGGGGCGCGGTTCAGGCTGTCCTGGAGGCGACTATAAGAGACTGGTGTTGATTCGCCCGCAGAAGGGGTGATGAGTCGTCCGTGAGTCAGTAGGTACCATACGAAGAGTGCAGCCATCGCTACTAGTGCGACTAGGACGATGCGGCGCAAATTCACGCTGTTTGCTTGTCTAAACATTTCTGCCTCCTGATGGCAACGCCTGATAGGCGGGAATTAATAGTTCTTGTATCTCGATAAATTCATAGCCTCGCTGGCACGTTTCGCTGGCGCATCCCGGGCGTGTCTTATACTTCCCGCCTGGCAGCATATCGATATGAAGGTGTCGTGGTGTCCCTACGGCTGTCGTGTTGGTTCCTACCCATCCAATCACCTTACCCGCTTCGACCTGCTGACCACCTCGGACAGGTGGCGTTTTACTCATGTGGGTATAGTAGTACAGGTTACCATCATCACCCATTATGGTGACGTTGCAGCCATATGATCCGCACGGCGTACCCTTTACAGTGACGACCTTACCGGAGTTTGCGGCTACGATTGGGGTGCCGGTTTCCGCAAATATATCAGCGGCATTGTAGTGGTGGTGACAGTTCCCGCCACTTCCCTGGGATAGGCCACCAAGTGGTGGAAGATTACATTTCTGCGGCTTCCATACCGCACCGTCCGCTCCTTTTGCAAGCGCTGCCTTCGTCGTCTTTAATGGGAATGTGAAGCCATCAACTGAACCAATGCCGCCTTCACTTTCATCAGCCGTCTGACAGGTGTCACCAGAAGCGTTCGTCGACACGGTTGTATTAACGGTCGCACCAGTACTGTCGTCTATCTGCCCCTTTAACTGATCGAAATACCGTTTAGCGTTACCACCGCGCACCTCGCGCACCTCCGAATCGCTATCGGCCGATATCTCATAATTGTCATGAACGATAATCGCGGCCTCAATTGGATCATTCAGGCCCTTCACACGGTCGAGCGTGCTTGTCTTGTAGCTACTATTGAGCTCGGTCCATACGTAATCGAGCTGCAGGTTGAAGTCGATGATGTCTATTTTTTCACGCACCGCCTTTTTATAGAGCGGTCCCTGACGTGGCCCGGTCGTGCCGCCGAATGTCCATTGAACCAACCCAAAACCGACACTGTTCACCGGCTTGTAGATGTTTGAAACGACGACCTGCCCACTTTGGTTTTTGGCTGATTTCGCAATCGCCCCACCTTGGATAATGGCCGGGTTCAAACCGGACTCCTGGCGCATGTTACCGGCGAAACCAGCTGCCGCAGCCAACGTAAGACCCTTATCGACGAAGTACTGCATAATGACCTTTGCGCGCGCTAACTCGCCGGCCGGTACGGCCGACGTATTAGTGGTTGGTTCGATCTTCGCTCCGTCGCCGCAGGTCATCGCGGGGTTGTAGTAAAGGATGTCGTTGCCGGAGAAGAAGGCTTCATCGAAGCCGTCGGTGTCTTCATTCGCGGCCGCGACAGGGCTGAGCGCAAGGCATATGACGATCGCCAGGCTGAATATCTTGAATACCACGCTATTCTGTTTCATCAACACACTCCCAGTCCGGTTCACGCTGTTCATCTTTACTCGCACACTCTACGTATAGTATATTTTGGCCATTAACCCCACCCTCTGTGCGGTAAACAAGATATGTCTTTTTCACCGCAGGTACATCGAGGAGTAGTTGCTTAACGGGAGTGTTATCAATGATACTTTCGCGATATGAACCGTTTCGGGCCACCGCTTCAACTTCTTTATCAGCTTCGATTTGGGTCGAGAAGGCCTGATTAATGAGTTTCTGCTCCTCGGGCGTGAAAGCGTTCTCATACTCTGTAAAATCAATACGCGAATCCGACATATCGTTGATGGTCTTAACCGACTCAATCTTTACGTCCTCACCCTTCCCTATTGTCAGAATGACTATGACTACTACCAGCGCTATAAGAACAAACGCCGCCAATAGGAGTTTTTTTCGGCTCATTATGGGGGTTATCATTTGTAATCAACCTCCGTATGAGCGAATGTGATGTTCTTCGCCTTAATCTCACTCGCCGTAATGAGTCGCTTTCCGTATGCTAGGGGGCGGGTATAGTTGTATTCTTCGACGATGATCGAACCGTTGGCGAGAACGGCTGATACCATGGCGGTATGCCCCCACTGTGGGGTCGAGGTGGCGGCTGTCGACATGACAGCATGCACGGCCGGAGTTTTGTTGACCTTATACCCCATACTTCCAAGTGTCCTTACGACATCCTTGCCGTTACCGAGGGACCGCGTCTGCTTTAAGACCCCATGTTTTAATAGACGGAATTTTACGAAGTCGACACATTGCTTAGTACAAGTGGTGTACTTGCCGCACTCCCGGGCGTAATCATCACCCACGATATCAGAACCTGGTTGCGATGATGATCCATCTTTACTGCCCGGTACAACCATACGTGCGTACATGACAGGGTGTGGTGAGTCGTTCGTAGACGGATCTATAAACTCTTTATGCCACTCCACCTTGACGCCAGGTGTGTAGTAGATGAAGTCGACGGGTGTTCTTCCGGCCGGATTAGGACAACTGTTCGGCTTATTGACGGCTTTCATTAGTTTGTTATTCGCAAACATACAATACAGCAGGTTCTTGTAGCCGGACGGTTTGTCCCACTCATATGTAAGGTTGGCACCCATGCCTGGTTTGCGTACCGCCGTGCCTTCGTTAAAGTCTCCAGTGAAAAAGATAGGTACACCCGGGTTCTCGCGCTTCAAGCGAGTGACTTGCTGAACGTAAATTAGGGCTGCTTGGTAGCGTCGTTCGGCATTCCTCGCAAAGGCGGCATTATGCGTATTGATGACGATGATTTTCTGCCCCTTGTACTGCGATCGGATGTCTTCCAGCCACAAGATCGGCGAATTGGCGCGACCGTCGGGGTGTGACTCACCATTAGCGCATGTCGAGGCCGACGAGTCTCGGTTACCACGGTCACTCGGGAAATTGAAAACCTCTGCTTTTACGAGCCTGAACTTGGTTTTATTGTAAAAGACTGCACGACCGCTACTGCAGAACCCGTCATAGTTTTTGTTCCAGTCTGGGTACACACCATAGCCGGCTTGCCCCAGGTCACGGCGCAAGTTCGTGTAGTTCGCTCCGGCCAATTCCTGCATGCCGACGACATCAAACTTGCGGTTTTTTATTTCACGGCCAGCTACGGCTTCGTTGCCGCGGACCGGTTGGTTGTAGGTACCGATGACAAAGTCAGTGCCGGCTCCGCTATTCTCACCCGTGCCGGGAATGACGATGTCAGCGAAAATGGTCGGGTGGTCGGAGCCGTTGCTTTTGTCACCGCCGCTTACCTCTTTGAATGATGAGACTTCAACTTCTGGTGTCAGATAGATGTGGTCGATATAGTTACGCACACCTTTTGGTTTGTTAGGGCATTTTGCTGGTCGCGGCACAGAGAGGTCGTAGGCATTATTCATGCCTCCAGCTGTCAGTACGCAGTAGGTCAGCTTCTGGTCGGTTTTCGCACCGGCGCCGTTATCGCGTGAAAAGGCGGAGTTAAAGTCACCCACCAAGAAGACCGGCGCTTGGGTTTTGAACTCATTTACTTTTCTAAGGTGTCCTAACGCGTTTTGATAGCGGGTCTCCGCGTCTCCTTGCCCACGGTTGATCGGATCATGCACATTCATGACATAGAATTCCTGCTGGGTTTCCCTGTCTTTTAGTTTTACCCATGGCTCCTGGATTTTCCCTCCGAAGTAGGTGCTTTGCCAGGTCCCTTGGCTTACGAGCTCGAACCGATCGGAGCTCCACATGATACTGTCTGAGAGCTTACCTTGAGAGGACATTTCGTAATTGGGCAAGTTCTTCTTGAGGTAGTTCCGTTGGCTCGGCTCGAATTCCTGAAAGCCGATGATCTCAAGATTGTTCGAAGTTATTACTTCCTGGGAGCGCTTAATACGCTCGGACCATGATGAGAAGCTGGGTTTGTTTGCACCAGGTCCATCGGTGTGGCTGGTACCAAGTACGTTAAATGAGGCAATGCGGAATTCGGAGCCACCGCTCAATGAGGCGTTGCCAAGGGGCGGTTCATAATCCATCGCTTCAAATACGCTTTTATCCATCGTGTAGACTCGGAAATAACTGAGCTGTTGGTCGCTGAAGTCGCCTGATTTACCACCTCGATCAGCACTATTCATACAGTTGATGCCTGTAGGGCCGTTCTCTTCTGCCTCTTCACCCCAGCCAGCTTCACGCGTCGTACATTCCGAGAGCCAGTCCTGATATTCGTTCTGAGCCGAACCATCCTCCGGATTGATCATCTTGTTGGACGCCATCCAGTCGATGACCTTGTCGCTATCCAGGCCGAGCTCATGCTTACTCATGGTGTAGCGGACATTGCAGAAGACATCGGCATCAATGCCGAGCTGGTCGTAGCCATAGTCGCTACATTTACTGAAGCGATCTTCGTTGTAGCCATTCGTCGCATAGGCCGAAGGTGCGAGTGAGGCTGACGCGAGTGGGATGAGATTGAAGGCATTTACTAACGAACCCCCCACGCTAGCGGTAGAGGCGGTACGGAACGGAAGCAAGGTTCGGGTGAGAGATCCGAGGAATGAGTGCTGGTTGTAAATATCGAACGGCGTGTCTTTTGCGGCTTCCGTTTCCATGGCGATATATTCAGCCCGTATCTCGTCACTCAGGGCTAAATACTCTTTTAAGTCGGATTTCGTAGCAGGCTTCATGCCGCGGTCCATGGCGACTTCCCCCATCATGGCGGAACTACCCGCAAAAATGGCGTTGCCAGCGTCGACCCCTTTCGTACCACCCCCCACGATGTTGCCGGCCAACATCTGTGACAGATAGTTCTCGAGAATCGGCAATGCCAGGCCTATCGCAACCGACCCTCCGATACTGAGCATCGTTGCCGTGCCAGCCGTACCGATGGCAAGAGCAATACCTACGACGAAGGAGCCTCCGCGCACCAGTGGATTCTGCACCACCTTGCAATTAACACCATCAGCATGCTGCGCTACGAATTTGTTGATCGAGGCAAGTGTGCCCATGGTGGCGCCACCAAGTGTGAATTGCATATCGCGTGCCGTTAGCGTCGGGGCGTCATTATACATGGCCGTCTTGTAGCCGGGTGAATCGAACGCGTTCTTCCCATAGTAGGGGTTCTTCACTTTTTTAGGGGCACCGCCGTTAAATTCGCTCGTTTCATCGACGACCTGTTCATCGGTGTCGATTGCCGTTAGTTTGTTGCCGACATACTCCGCCTGTTCGGGTGTCGCCGTGCCAGCCTTTACTTGGTCGGCGAATGAAAGGAAGACCATCGCATAAGCGATCAGTTGGCGTTTGCGGTAAATCTTTGCCCCTGCCTCGACGGCGCGGAGCGTATTCTTGACGGTGCAGGCGGTGTCGGCTATACCAAGGACGCCAACTCCCTTGACGGCACTTGAGAGTCCTGAACCGAATAGTGATTTGACGGGCGCTCCGTCTCCTTCTAATCGACTGGCGGTCTCACTCGCCTTTTCGTTGGCTTTTTCATTTTCGGTGTTCGTGGCCTGGTCCTCGCCATCTGTCGGTAGGTTACCGGGTGTACTGGCGCCAATCGGATCGCCGCGCACGGCATCACTGACCGCTTTGTCACGCTCCTCATTACTCCCGCTACCAAGCTTATCCCCTTTGTTGGTCTTGAAGCGACTGAAGACCGATGCCGATACCTTGTCTTGGAAGCCGGCGAACTTCGGGTTGAACGCCCGGCGCAGGTTTTCTCGTACGACACGTTCCCCAAGTAACTTGTTGAGCTGGGCCGGGTTTGTCGCCTTCAGCTCTCTTGTTTCCAGCCCGACGGTCTGTTTGAACGTGAGTGACTTCACCTTATGCCGGTTTGGGGGAATCCGTGACCTACCATCAGTCTCTACTTCGATACCGGCCGCCTGGAATTTCTTAAGCTGCCGGTCGGAGAATCCCTTGTAGGAACATTTGATGGTGACACCTCGGCAGATACCTGTTCCCATGTCGTTGAGCTTGGCACGCAAGACGTAGGTCGAACGGATATCCATAGCCGTCAGTTGGTCATTCAGGTCATCGGTTAGGATTTCCTTGAGCTGCACCACGGCTATGCCTGGTGATATCAACATTGTCAGACCACCGACTCCACCGAATATGATACCGAGCAGAAGACCGAGTGGTCCTTTCTTCTTCAACCCCCCCTTCAGTGAGAAGGTCTGCTTGGTTTTTTTTGAACCGCCACTCGGCGTATAGCCATACTGGTTCGCTGACGTTTCTTCCTGATCGCGTACTGCGGCAAGATTTCCCCTACCGGAGGTTGATTCACCACCGCCTTGGAGTACGCCGAGGCGTCGTTCATCACCCGCCAGTCGCGCGCCGGTTTCGTTATTAACCGCCGAAAGTTCACCCCGCTCAGGGGTAGACTCGCCGCCACCTTCAATGACATGAAGGTCGGGGCGAATGTCCGGCTCAATATCAGGCCTGTGTTTTCTGGCGGGTCCCATGGAAATGATTGTTTAGTTTTGGCTTAACACACCTCACTGTGTTTGCCTTTATTATACACCGTACTCACCAGGGTTCATATAACCCGGATTAACGGCCGGCTGCCCCTGTTGGGGTGGTGCTTGCGGCGCCTGAGCCGTCACACCGGTAGTAACGAGCGACTGTTCGGTCTGTGACGCGACGATCTGAATATGAACATGGTTCTGTCCGGCGAAAAAGAGGCCCTGTCCGACCGGGAAGTTGGCCAGACGTTTACGTTCCTCTTCGGTCAGCTTGAAGACATCTGCCAGTACATCGACGGCCGATGACGATTGCTTCAGGAGTAACTGCATGCTGGAGTTCGCCACGATGGCGCGCCCCATCTTGCTACCCATGAAGTCCTCGACATCCTGCGTGATAGTGGTGAGGCCAAGCTGGTACTTTCGGGCTCGTTTGGCAAGCGAGAACAGGAAATTGGCTGAGTCATCATACTTCATCAGCTGCCAGGCTTCGTCGACGATCAACATGCGCTTGCGCTGGTCGCTACGAGTTATATTCCAGATGTGCGACAGTACGATGTACATGGCGACCGGGCGAAGTTCGTCTTCAAGGTCGCGAATGTTGAAAACGACCATATTGTTGTTGATGTCGATGTTGCTCTGCTGGCTGAAGATGCCGGCGAACGTACCGGTGCTATATTTGCGCAGGCGTTGGGCCAACTGGGGGCCGGTGCCGCCCATATGTAGCAGAGTGTCATAGAGGTCGGCGATGGTCGGTGGCGTCGAGTGATGCGTCAGCGGGTCGCTGGTGATGCCGGCACGGGCGTAGGTGTCGATTAGGCCTTGGTCGAGGTCGGCCTCTTCGGCCGGGGTCAGTCCACCCATGATCATGCCGTTGGCCGCGACCTGAGTACCGCCGAGCATCAAGCGGAACAACCCATGCAGAGTTACGAGGTTGGCGCGCAGCGCATCATCTGCCTCTTCGGTGTCGATGACGCGCGGCAGATCGAACGGGTTGATACGGGTGTCAGCGTTCAGGCTGAGCCGGATATAGCTACCGCCGACGGCGTCGCTTAGCTTCTGGTATTCGTTTTCGGGGTCGATGATAAGGATATCGGCACCGGTCATCATGCTACGGATGGCTTCAAGTTTGACAGTGAATGACTTACCGGCACCGGATTTGGCAAATACTACCATATTGGCGTTCTCAAGTGTGAAGCGATCGAAGATTACCAGGCCGTTGTTGTGCATGTTGATGCCATACAGAATGCCCTTTGAATCTGTCAGGTCGGCCGAAGTAAACGGGAAACTGGTCGAAATAGCACCGGTATTCATGTTGCGTCGAATCTGCAACTGGTCGGTCATCTGAGGGATGGTGCTGTTAAGACCCTGCTCCTGCTGGCTGGAAGCGACCTTGCTGAAGACGAGCTGCTGACCGAAGATGGTCTCAATCTTGTGCTGTACGAATCCAAGCTCATCCAGGCTGTCGGCATAGAGTGTGATGTAAAGTCCGTAGCGGAAGAAGCGTTCGGCCCCAACCTGCAATTGGTCACGTAGTTCCTCGGCATCCTGGATGGCAGCCTCAAGCCCAGGGTCACGGGTGCGGCCTTTCTCGCTGTTGATAGCCATGGTTGCTTCAAGCTGAGTTACCTTCTTGCGTAGGTTGTTTAGTACCACCTGGCTCTCCACTGGGTAGATGAACATCGAGATGTCGAGCACTTCGTCGATATTGATGATGCTAGAAAGCCAGCCGGTGTAAATCTGGCGCGGATAGCCGTAGACATACAGGGTGCGGCCGTATTTGGTGCCCAATCGGAAATGGCTGGAGTGGATTTCAAGACTACTTGGAGCAATCAGGTCGCGCAGAGTGGTGACGCCCTTTAGGAAGGCTTGTTCTACCTCTGCCTGCTCGCGGGCGCGTTGCTGGGCGGCGATATCAACCGGATCAAGCTTCTTCTTACCCATCAGACGATTCCCCTTTCCGGACCGAGCGGCGGATTCGCCGGACCTTGTCCCTTGGTTACGTAGGTGCTGGTGACGTTATCGAAGTCGCCTAACGGTTCGCGCACGGCGGTATCGGGGTTGTAGACGTTGTAGTATAACTCGCCGAGCTCTTTCGTATTAAGTTGAACGCTTTTGACGCCGAGCTGGAACAGGCCGCTCATGACGGCGTCGACACGGTTCTTCACTTCGTCTTTCGCCTTGTTATAGCTAGCCTCGTCAATCTTAATCGGATCGCTCGATGGTTTGGCGAAAATCTTACCGAAGAAGCCTTTGGCCTGGTCACGAAGGTCGTTCAGGTCACCACTTGGGAAGAACGGTACCACGATGAAGAAACTTTTATCCATGATGTTGGCTTCCTGGCTTAAGACGTCGATGAAGTTGATGTAATCGTCCATCAACACGCCGAGCAGCATGTTGTCCTGGTTGCGGCGCATAGTGACAAGGCGGTCGATATATGGGCCGATGTCGACGCGCTGCGAGCGGATGAAGACCTGGATCGGGAAATACAGCGAGTTCAGGAAGTTCTGATAGCTGTACTCCACCCCTTCCCGTTCACGACTGCTCATGAGGTCGAAGTTAATCGACTTACAGGCGACCACGGCACGGAATGATCCGTCGCGCATGATGACCATATTCTCTCGGATTTCCGAAATCTGCAGACTGTTCTGGGTGGTGTTCGGGTTGACCGGCGGTTTTGGTGGCGTAGCCGGCTGGTTCGGTTGCTGCGGTTGCTGCTGGGGCATAGCTTGCGGGGCATCGAACGGTGCGCCCGGCTGCGAGGCGGGTGAGTTCGTTGGCATTGGCTGCTGCGGCACTTGTGGTGCTGGCTGGTTAGGCGGCATTAGAGTCTCTCGTTCCCACTCGTTACGCCGATTCTAGCGGAGAGATATCACTACCTCATTCTCGGAAAGTTTTTCTTTCTCGTGAATACGGTTCGCTTCCCTGGCGATCGTTTCCACCGATAAATCGGGATTATTTGCAAGGTTAATTATATCAGGCGAAAGTTGCTTTTCGCTAGTGCTTTTATCTGGTTCTGCGACCGGTTGTGCCGGTGTAGCGTCAACCGGGCTCACCACCGACTGATGCATGGTCGGGTACGGGTTGAAAGATGGTACTGCCGCCCCACTGTCGTCGGCTGGTTCAGGCGTGGGAGCGTTAAGGTCGGCGTACGGGTCGGCCACGGGCGGAGGCGCGACGAGGGGTTGTTGTGCTTGAGGGGCTGTTTGCTGTGTCATCGGCTCTGGAAACTGCCCCGTATGAAGACGATTCAGCATATCCTGGTGACGCTTGGCGTCGGCTTGGTCGAGCCGGGTATCGAAGGCGGCACCAACCCCGACCGATTCATCCAGGATGTCCGGTGCCTGCTGCGCTTCGTAGTAGACATCGTTGTTCATGATGCCATTGCCAGCTGGCCCCTGCCCCTGCACGCCGCGGACTGCCCAGCCACGTGAATCGACGATACTGGCGAGATAGCTCAGGCGTTGCTCGGCCTCGGCTTCGGACAAATCTTTTGTTCGCTGCACCTCAATCACTTTCGGTGCGGTAATCTGCACCAACGTCTGCGTGCCATCGGGGTTCCATAGTCGACGACGCGGCTTCAGGTAAAACGAGACGATGGCTGCCAGGTAGGTTTCCATCGGTTGGTCTTTGCGAAGCGGCAAAGCTAACGCTCCAAAGAACAGCACGATCGGCAAGACTACTACGAACAGAGGCAGGAATAACTGGCTTAAGAACCAGCCTATCAGGCCGGCAGCCGCCACGATAATAAGGTAAATGAACTGACGGAAGCTGAACGGCCCGATCAGCTTGTCGTCTGCCTCGACGTCTTGGGGTACCTTATAAACCGCCATAGTGCTTATAGTATACCAAAGCTATAGATGAATAAGCCGGTCGAGCTGTTTGTTCTCTTGGGCACCAAACTTTGCGCCAAGAATTGGATCGGTACGTGCTTTAGTGATTTCGCTGATAACAGTGTCGAGTGCAGCGCGATCAACTTCGCTGGCACGCTTCGGATCAGCTAGTACGCGACCTATGTCGTCGGCCATGCGTTGCATTTCGTCAACATCCATCTTAGCCACCTTCTCGGCGGATATCTTACCTGCGTTCACGGAGTAGATAAAGCGGTCTTCCTGGCTTCGGGCCATGGTGCCTTCTTTCATCTCGCTACGCATGGAACCGCTAAGAGTGACAGGAGTCCGGCCGGTTTTCTCGAGCGTTTCAACCGCAGTTTTCTGAAGTTGTGCGACGTCGTGTTTGCGAGATAATAGGGCCTCTTGGTCCGCACTGAGTTGTTGGCCTGCAGCTTTAGCTGCTTCGGCAGCCTGTATGGCTTTTGTATCGTTCCCGAGTGTATCAAGGGTGTCCTGAATGCCATGAGAGTTCGTGCGAGAAAGATGTAGCTGCATCGCTGCGTTATGTGCATCTTCGGAGAGGGCCGAGCCGTCCGTGTGAGTGCCCGTATTCGCCATATGACGAATCTGGTCGTTGCTGTAGGCGTGTTCCATGTTCTGCACCTCGGCTGCAACGTCCTTTCTCCGCTCCTCTTCCTTCGCTTGCTGGGCATACGATTGCACCAGGCTAGCCATCTTGGCGTTGCCGCCTGCTAGGCTGGTGGCATAGGCAGCCGCTGCCGCAGTTTGCTCGGGCGATGCGCCCACTGGTGGAGCTGCCCTGTTCGCTACGTAGTTACGTAAGGCAGCCTCCGAGGACGCTTTGGCATACTCATCTTTTTGGCTGGCGTCCTTCACGTTCGTGTTGCCGACACCGGAAAGCCAGGTCGCGGCCCTGCGCCTACGCGATCCGGTACTTCCCAGAACTCGACCGCTTCCTTCTCTGAGAGAGTTGGTGCGGTCTACGTTCTGCCCCATTCTGTTGCCTCTTCGTCGCTCAGCAAACCGGGCGCCGCCCTTCTTCATGCGGTCGAACGGTCCACGGTTCGGATTGTTCACCATACCGCCAATCTTGCCAAGAACTCCGCCGCTGAATTTCAGCAGGAATGGTACGGTGAAGAGCGGCACGACTAGTACTACTAACGACAATATGTATACCAGCGCGTCGTCGGCACCGTTACGGATGATGGCCGCCGCGACCTGGGCACCACCGAACAGGAGTGCCATCAACGGGTAGATTAGCAAAAGGGTGAAGAGCGTTTTACGCCAGCGGTCGAACCACTGCTCGGTGTTGGGGAGCAGATAGGCCACGAACGCCAGCGGCGATAACACTACCAGGATAATGATAAATGCCTGCCGGGCAACGAGTACGAATACGACAGTGAGCGCCGCGATGAGCGCGATGACCGCCAGTGGTATAAGCAGTGCCAGGGCGCCCAGGAAGCCGTACGTACCAACCGTCAGGGCGGCACCACCAACTGCCAGTGTGCCCACACCTCCCGCGAGCAGCCACGCTCCGACTTTGTCCCACATGCCAAGATTGCCGCCCACATCACCGCCCATGCGGCTCACCTGGTCTGTCAATAAGTCGTGCAGCGAACTACCAGCAATGTTGGACAGGTCGACGGCGACGGCGCAAATCCAGAACGACACGTTTACCAGGATAGCGGCAATCGCGAGGCGTGGCAGCATCTTCTTGATACCGTAGTTACTGATCCCCGCTCCTGTTAGCTGCGAATAAATGATGACCATGAATGAGATGACGAAGGCGACGTTGGCCAGGTTACGGATGGTCTGCCACGTATTGTAGGTGGCGGCGCTTCTGCCGCTGGTGTCGAACATGCTTGGGTTGACCCCAAGCAGTTGCTCGAGGATGGCGAACAGTGAGTCGTTGAACTTGGATATAGCAATGACGACCGGGCAGATGATCCAACCGACCCCTTCGAGGGCACAGGTGGTTTTGTCGTCTTCGGCTCCACCGGTTGCGCTGTCCGTGTTGCCATCGCTAACCTCGGGCTGACTGTCCGGATTCTCTCGTACCCAAGTAGCGTAGGCGGCTGAGTTGTCGCGGGTCATTTTAGCTAGCTCGTGACAGCGTAGATCGTCGGCTTCGTTGCTGTTGCCGCCCGGCTTGTAGTAGGCATCATCTACCTTATCGTTTTCGTTGTCGCGATCGCCTGATAAGCGGTAGGTCTTGCCACTTTGTATCTTGCCGTCACTTCCAACAATATCGACGAGCACGGCTCCGCTGTCGTTGGTAAGGTCGTCGACACCCGATTCGAGTGAGGTGCCGTTGCCGCAGTATATTTCCAGGCCCTTCATGCCGATGATATATTTCATCGAGCCGGCATTCGTGTTGTCGTTGATGTGAAAGCGTGGTCGTGAAGCTTTCTCGCTCAACGCTTCGGTAAGGGCTGACTGCCATTTACCATTCGTGACTACCTTGAACGAGGTTGACTTCTCGCAGTCATCTGAGTTGTTAGGCGTAAGCCTGCTTCCGTCGCCCACTTTCGAAAGACCGCGGTTTATGGCGCAGAGAAGCTCGACGGCATCTGAGAAGCCAAATATCGTGGCACCACGCACCCATATGCTACCATCGTCACATTTGACGGTGCCGTCATTGTCGTCATTGTCGTCCATGCCGGGGCCGAGATAGCCGAAGCCTTCTTTGGTGTTGTAGACGTTCCAGTGGCCGTCGAGCACCTTGTCACGTTTTAGTGATGGGTTCGAGACGAGACCTCTCTCAAGACATGCCCACATGCCTCGGTAGTACAGCCACTTCTCGGCCGTATCCTGCGGGTGCTCGGCCGCCGCCGCCGCCGCCGTATTCTGGAATAACGGCGTGGCCGTTAAAAGTGACAGCTGAAGCACTACTGCCAGCAGCACGAGGGTGAACGACCGGAACGTAAGCGCCATAATACCCCTCATCATACCACTTATGGCTAGTAACGAGAATGTTATGGATATGAAACGCAACCCCTGTCACCATGGACGCTCGGGGTTGCGGTAGAGCAGATCTTTACTTGATGCTGCTTATTCGTTCGAAGACTCAACGTTGGCGAGGCGGAGGCTGCCATCGGCTGCCGGTACGAACGTCAGTTGCCAATCACCTGTCTCGAGGTTCGGGTCGAAACTGCTGGAGTGCTCCTCTGAGATGTTCTTATCTTGGTTATTGCGACCGGTAAATTCGAAGTAGACCACGACCTCATCTGCATTTTCGGGGTCGTTGGCGACGACCGTTCCAGGCGCGAGGTCAACGAAACGCTGATATTGCTCGACGTTTTCCTCGCGGGTGCCGCCGTCCTCTGGTGGTGCGGTGCGCAGGGCAAGCTGGGTATTGTCGTGGTGGTTCTCGACGCCTGTCGTATACCACCTGACCAGGTTCGGATTGGTCTGCCAGTCATCGACCAGCATTTCGCTTGAGAACTGGATGTCGTATGGTTCGTTCAGTGACATGGCGTACGTCGCGTCGTCGGTCTCGAAACGCTTCGGGTCACTGATGGCCTCGGCGCTGTAGCCGCTGTTCTGCCATTCGTTATATTCAGCCACAAAGTCTTCGGCCAGCTGTTCCCGGTTGTCGACGTATTTCTCGGCGTTTAGCGTAAAGCTGACTTCGCCTTCGTTCGCCTCAGGGTCCTTTTCATTCTGGCCAGGTTCGGCCGGCGCGCTGACGCCAGGTTCTTTTGGAGGAACGGGTTCAGATGTGTTTTCTCCGCCCATTACCTTCGAACCGCCGAAAGCCCCAGCGGCGATGGCGCCAAGCAACGCGACAGCCGCGGCCGGCTTCTTCCAGCCGAGCTTCTTGTCGTGCTTGTCATCGCGGTGCTCTTTCGGAGGGATGACCGTCTTGTCAATCGGAGGCATGCTGTCCAGGTCGACCTGGTTAGCCTTTGGAGGTTGCTGCTCAATACTCATATGGTGGTGGTTCCTTTGCGTCGTGAGTGTGACGCTTTATATATGTGTAGCAGAAGTGCTTATGTCTTACTATACACCAAAACAACGAAAAAAGCAAGTAGGTAGTTTTGACGTCAAGGCTTGACTATCAGAGGGTGCCGTCCGGCCCCTTGCCATCACCGTAGTCACTGAGGCGGTCAGGCTGGTAGCGGTACGGCGCCTTGGTGGCGGCTTTGCGTTCGTAGGCTTTCTTTTCGTCGAGCGGAATGACCGGCCGGCTATCGGTGACGTAATCGGAGATGACGCCCAGCAGTTCTTTCTCACGGGTACCGAGTTCGGCGCTGACCTGCGGGTCTTCAAGCGCGAACTTGATGGTGTCGGCCAGGGCTTCGCGGGCATCCGGCTTAAGGCTGCTACGACGGGTGTCGTCACGCAGTACCTGGACCATGCGCTGGAGTTCGTCGACGTCGGTACCGGCCAGGCGGGTCGCCTTGATTTTCTTATCGCGGATGTCACGCAAGATGGCGTCCTTACCGCTGAGGAAGAAGGTACCGACTTCCATGTTACCCCGGTCGGTGCCAGAGATGCTCTTGATGGTAAGGCCGGACTGCTTGATGGCGTCGCCGAGCATTTGCTGTACGTCGCGGTTGCGGTCAATGACGCTTTGGTCGATGATCTCGGCACCGCGGACCGGCTGGTTGTTCTTATCGACCACGACATTACCTTCACCGTCACGCTGCACTTTGTAATATTTGTGTTGAGCGTCGTCGTAAATCATACCGTGTTCGACAGCAATGCTGTCCTTAATCTTCTGGAAGGCCCAGTTGTTCCCCTTCGACAGCATGATTTCCTGCATGGCGGCGTCGCGCAGCGCGTCGTTGTCCTTGACGTCACGCTTCAAACGCATGTCGTAGCCGTCCTGCTGTAATTTCATCAACTCGGTCAGGCTATATTCAGACAGTACCGAGCGCGAGTTCTTGACGTCGTCGAGGTAGGCTTGCACCACCTCTGATTTCGCCCGGGCGTAGACGCGGTTAGCACCAGCTTCCTGGCCGATATAACCAGCTTCCATGCGCAGTTTCTCGTTGCCCTTCAGCTCGCCCATCATCTGGCCCTTCAGGAGGATTTCGGCGTTGGTCTTCTTCAGTCCTTCGATAGCCAGCGCCTGCGAAGTGACGGCAGCGGCGGTCATGTCGTCGTCGAACTCAGCCCTCAGGCCCTGGTTGCGAAGCTTCAGGTTGTGATCGTTCTTGGCCTTGATGGTGGCGGCATCATCGCCTGCCTGAATACGCTGGAAGGTCTGGGCGGCCAGATACGAGTTGTCGACCGCAGCGGAGGTTTGCTGCTGCAAGGCCTCGGCGTTTCGGGTAGCAAGTTCGCGCTGATACGAGGCGGGGTTGAAGTGGCTGGCGTCGAGCGGGTTATTGCGTTGGTTCCAGTGGGTGGCATGCTCGGCCTCAAGATACTTATGGGTGCGTTCGGCTTCGCGGCGGGCGGTGTCAATCGGCTGGTAGCTCCTGTGGCCGTGGCGTCGGTTCTCGGCCTCGGATTGGAAATTTTTGCGCTTGTCTTCTTTGTTCTTCGAGTGGCGGTACATCGCCTGACCACCCCGGCGGGCGAAATTGTAGCGTTTGTTGTCGTTGGCAAGCGCCCTGTCCTTGTAATAGCCGGCGTTGTCGCGAGCCCAGCCCTTCGAGCGATCGATTAAGCCCCGCTCGGCATTGTTGACGATACCGGCCAGTCGGCCTATCAGACCGCCTGAGAACTGGATCAGAAGTGGTGTGATGATGAGCGGTACGATCTGCACGGCCATACCGAACAGCATGACGGCTAAGTTGGGTGCGTTCTGGATGATGGCGGCCCCGGCTAGCTGGGCTCCACCGAATAGCAGCGAGAAAATTGGAAACAGTACCAGCATGGTCGTGAAGATACCACGCCAGCGGTCGAACCACTTTTCGGTGTTGGGCAGGATGTAGGCAGCGAAAGCGATCGGTGCCAAGATGATCAGCATGATGATAAGCGCCTGGCGGGCCGCCAGGATGATGAACGCCACCAGCAGCGAGAAGACGACGGTAATCAGGATGATGAGTAGCAGGAAGCTGAACGAGGTGATCGAGCCGCCGGTGGCAGCCAAGAAACCGAGCGCACCGATAGTACCGCCGGAAAGCACGTATGTGGTGACTTCGCCCCAGCCGACATTGCGGTTCACTTCACTGCCGACGGCCGTTTCACGCACGGCGATAAGCAGTTCTTGTAGGGACACACCGACAATATTGGAAACGTCGACCGCGACCGCACAGATCCAGTAGGAAACGTTGATAAGGATGGCGGCCAAGACGACGCGTGGAATGATCTTACGGATCTCGTAGCCGGTATAGCCACCACCGGTCAGGTAGCTGTAAATGACGACCAGGAAGCCCAGCGTGAACAGGACGTTGGCAACGTTGCGCATGACATCCCATAAACGGTACAAGCTGTTGTTCTCATCGGTCAGCGGCTGGACGGTCAGGAGCGCGGCGACGAGGCCGTAGATGGCATCGATTCCCTCGGCGATCCAGCCAGCCACGCCACAGACGAGCCAGCCGACGCCATCGACGTCACAGCTGGTGGTGCCTTGGCTGGTGCTCCCACCTTCGGTGGCAGACGCGGTGTCGATGGTGATGGATTGTTCGTCACGGGCATCACTGTAGCGGTTGGGCGGGTTGAGGGTGTAGACGATGTAGGTCGCCTCTTTGGCGCTGGCCGGTGTCTGACCGCTGGCGAAATAGATCAGCTTAGCGGTTTTCTCGCGGTCTCCGCTCGGGGTGTGCTGGTAGACGATGGCACCATCGGGAATGGTGCTTAGGCCACGGCTGTCGCTGGTGTTGAGTTCACGATAGACCTGGTCTTCATAGACGAGGGTGTTGCCTTCCCAGGTCGCATCGGCTGCGTGAACAGAGGTGGGAACGGCGAGGACGTATGTCAAAGTGGCCACGATGAACGTGGCGAAGAACAGCACAAAATTCCGCGTGGAAATTCTACCTCGCGGGAAACCAAAGAGTGTATCCCACATTTCTTCTGAATTGTATCATCTAACAGATGAAAAGTCAAGGATTCACCCCCATCAAAATCAGGAAATAAAGTTGTCATATCGACCCAAATGTCGTACATTATGCTTAGACATGAAACTAAAACAAATACGAGTCTCCCTTATAGTGCCGGCCTTCGCCCTGAGCGCTGTTGCCGCCCTGCTACCGACCACGCCGGCATCTGCGCTCAACCCGGTGCAGGTATACGTACAGGAAAAATGTCCGAAGTCGGCCGACGCGGCATCCCGTTGTGCGGAAAAGTTCAATCAGGCGCTCCGCAAGGAGTGTGGCCCATCTAAGACTACCGATAAGTACCGTAGCTGCGTACGGAATTACGTCAAAGAACAGGGCGTTGAATTACGCAGCAACAGTTGCTGGAAAACGTGCGAGCCAAAGAAGGAAGACGGTGACGGCTCGGGCGGCGTGTTGCAGGACCCCGTGGCGGGCAACGATTGTGGCGGCGTGAAGACGGCCATCATCAAATGCGACCAGAACAACAGTGGTAGTAACGTCGAGAACAACGGCATCTGGGGGCTGCTACTAATCGCGATCAATATCATGACGGCAGGTGTCGGTGTGTTGGCGGTAGGCGGCATCGTGTACGGGGCCATCCTGTACACAACGGCCGAAGACAAGGCCGACCAGGTGAAGAAAGCTATCGACATCATTACCAACGTGGTCATCGGCCTGGTAGCCTTCGCCCTGATGTGGGCCGGACTTAATTTCCTGATTCCAGGAGGAGTATTCTCATGATTCAGAAACTGCAGCGTTGGGTGCTGGCGCTCGGCGTCATCGGCCTGGGATTCACAGGCGCGGCCCTGGTGCCTTCCCAGCCCGTAGCGGCGGCGAAGTGTAGCTCGAATTTCCTGACCTTCCCTGCCTGGTACGACGGGTTGTTGAACAACCAGTGTCAGATTAAAAAGCCAAGCGGTAACAATAATGGTGGCGGGTTGTCGGCGTTCATCTGGCGTATCGTCTTGAACCTGATTGAGATCGCGCTGCAGCTTGTAGCCTATGCCTCGGCCGGCTTCCTGATTTACGGTGGTTTCAAGTACCTCACCAGCTCGGGTTCGCCTGACAAGACAGCTGCGGCCAAAAAGACGATCCAGAACGCCATTATCGGATTGATTATCTCGTTCTTCTCCGTGGTGGTGGTGACGCTGGTCGCCAGTAGGATCCAGCCATGAGTATGCTTACCTACTTCGCGGCAAAGGTAGACCCCGGCCAGGTGGGTGTGCCGACGGTCAGTGCCGACAACGTGCTCTCCGGTGTGCTCAACACTGTTTACTTTGCTGCCGGCATTGCCGCTGTCATCGTCATTATCATTTGCGGCATCCTGTACGCCGTGTCGCAGGGTGATGCTAGCAAGGTGAAGCGGGCCAAAGATGGTATCCTGTATTCTGTCGTCGGCTTGGTCGTCGTCATGATGGCCTTTGTCATCACGAACTTCGTAATAGGAAGGTTTTAGGTAATGAAGTTACAAATGAAATCAAGTGTAATCGCCCTCGCCCTCATGCTCGGAGTCGGCACCTACGCGGCCGCGCCGGTTGGGGCCATCAATGTATTCGACAATAGCTGTCGCGGTGCCAACGCCAGGACGACCGTCTGTAAGGCCAAGAATGATGATAGTGCCAGTAAGCTGGTCCGTACTATCATTAACCTACTGCTGTATGTCATCGGTATCGTCTCGGTCATCATGATCATCGTGGGCGGTATCCGTTATACGATCTCAAACGGCGATGCCAGCAATATCAAGACAGCCAAAGATACTATCCTGTACGCCGTGGTCGGTTTGGTGGTCGCATTGCTAGCCTACGCCATCGTCAACTTCGTCGTCGCCCAATTTTAACCAGTCATAGGAGGAATTAATTATGAAACAACTCATCGCAACGCTCATCATCCCGATCGCCATCATGGCACTCGCAGCTGTTGGAAGTCTTGGCCTTGGGGCTGAAACGGCTTTAGCGCTTGACCCAGGGGATGGTGTCAACCGCGGCATTAACGCCGCGGGCGGTGGTAGCGGCAGCGGCGGTAATCTGAGCCGAGCGATTAAGAATGTCATCAACGTATTGCTATTCATCCTTGGTGCGATCGCCGTGATTATGATTGTCATCGGCGGCATCAAGTACACGATCTCAAACGGCGATGCCTCGAACATTAAAAGCGCCAAAGATACTATCCTGTACGCCGTAATCGGTCTTATCATAGCCCTTATGGCTTACGCCATCGTTAACTTTGTCGTCGGTGCCTTCTCATAGGCCTACCCAAACCAATCGATATCTGATATAACCGTAGTAAGAACATCTAGAAAGGATAAGAAGAACACATGAAATTCTCATTGAAGCAAAACCTGCGCGCGCTCCTGCTCGTGCCAGCGCTCGCGCTCGCACTCGGCTTAGCTGTCGTGCCGGCTGCCCAGCCGGTTGGCGCATTCAACCAGGGCATCCAGGACGGCGCTGATGCCGGCCAGGGCGAAGACCAGCCGGATAACCTGTTTGGGCAGAACGGAATCTTCCGCACCATCACCAACGTGCTGCTATTCCTGATCGGTGCTATCTCGGTGATCATGCTGATTATCGGTGGTATCAAGTACACAGTTTCAGGCGGTGACAGTTCGGCTGTAACCAGTGCCAAGAACACGATTCTATACGCCATCGTCGGTATCATCGTGGCCATCCTGGCCTTTGCCGTCGTCAACTTCGTCATCGATAGTTTCGTCAGCTAACAATAACTGATACGTTCACGTACAAAACCGCCCCCATCGAGGGGCGGTTTTTAATGCCGCTACACCTGCCCTATTATTTGGCGAGATAAAAATACCACCCGATAGTCGGGTGGTATTTCGTTGGGCGCTTAGCTGATTACTGGATGGTAATTTTCTTAGCCTGCTCCTGCTTGATCTTGCCGAAGCTGATAGTCAGAACGCCGTCTTTGAGGACAGCCTCGACTTCATCTTCCTTGACGGCGACCGGCAAGGCGACGGTACGGCTGAATTCACCCCAGTAGCATTCCTGGATGTGCCAGTTGGTCGCGTCGGTGTCATCACCGCTTGAAAGCGTACCACTGATGGTCAGGATGCCGTCTGAAATGCTGACGTCCAAGTCTTCCTTGTTCACGCCTGCGGTGCGGGCCTTCACGACCAGCTTTTCTTCGGTTTCGTAGACATCAACAGCTAACTGGCCTGGGAAGTCTTCCTCGCTGTCATCCCAGTTGCTCTCGTCGGACGGAGCTGCCTGCGGCGCGTCGTTGGTCTGCTGCGACAGTTCATCGTCGTTCAGGAACGCGGCTGCCAGTTCGTCTTCGATGAGCAAGTCATCGTTTTGTTTTCGGGCCATGATTACCTCCACTGTTATCCTCGGCTCTATTGACAGATTGTCCTCATCAGTATAACTAATGCTTATTGTATAATCAACGAAACGACCCCTTTAAACGTAAAAAGTACAATGATTGACCAACTCATGCAAATCATCGCTCCTCACCACTGTTACGGCTGTGGAGAAACGGGCCCGGCGTTATGTAACAATTGTAAATACGACATCGTTTCAGACGGTTTTTCGGGCTGTATCGGCTGTACGGCGCCAGCTCGACGCGGTATCTGTTCGAGCTGTGAAACGTGCTTCCAAAAAGCCTGGTGTATTGGCGAGCGGAGCGATGTATTAGGTCGGTTGATCGATGCCTATAAGTTTAACGGCGTCAGAACTGCTCGGCATGAGCTGGGCTCGCTGTTTGATGCGTGTATAGATGTGTTGCCGCCCGAGACGGTGGTAGTGCCAGTGCCAACTATCGCCCGGCATATCCGACAGCGTGGCTATGACCACGCTGCCCTGCTCGCTCGTGAAGTAGCAAAGAGACGCCGACTTACGTACTCTTCACTCTTGTCCCGTCGCGGTACGACCGTGCAACGGGGCGCCACGAAGTCGGTGCGCCTGAAGCAGGCGGCTGCTGCGTTCACTTGCTCCCATACGCTTGACCCTGCCATTCCGTATCTTTTGGTTGATGACGTGACGACAACGGGAGCAACCGTACGATATGCGTCCGAGGCACTGGCCGCTGCTGGTGCTCGCCAAGTCTGGGTAGCGGTTGCCGCCAAACAACCGTTAGACATCCACCCCTGATATCTGGTAAAATACGACAGCGCTATGGAGAGGTGACCGAGTGGTTGAAGGTACCGGTCTTGAAAACCGGCAAAGTGTAAAAGCTTTCGAGGGTTCGAATCCCTCCCTCTCCGCCAAGAAGAAAGACGACCAGATGGTCGTCCTTTTTTATTGCAGAGATAAGGGTGTTCGCCTGCAAGGGGGGCCGGTTGCAGGGTAAATGCCGCCAGGCAACCCACGAGCGTTCCAGCGTCACAAGTTACCTGGCGGCGTTGGCAGGTTCCTGCGTGAGTCTACCTACCTTCCCTACTCTACTGGTGAAGGCTGAGGATTTGCTTAGACGTTGGTGCCGCCGGTGCCAGGGCTGCCGGTGAAGCTGTTGAGTACGAAATTGATGATGGCGTAGGCCAGCAGCGCCACGATGACACCGACGATGGCATAGAGGATGGTATTCTTGGCCGCCGTGACCGCGGTCGAGTTACCGCCCGAGACCACGTAGCGCAAGCCACCGATGATAATCATGATGACCGAAATGGCTCCCAGGATGAAGAGCAGTACGTTGGTAATGGTGCGGAAGATGCCGGTCTGGCCGAACAGGTTGGCGGTCTGATCGGTACCACGGGCCGAGTCGGCCCCACCCTGGATAGACCCATCGAAGGCGCCGACCATCGGCGCAGTCATGACGGCCAGTGAGACGGCTGCGAAGACGAGCGACGGGACGAGCGTACGGATAACTGGTTTGATCATGGGGATGGTAACCTCCGTTAATTTCTAAATTTACTATAGCAAATGCAAGCCAAAAGTCTACCCATCCGCCCCTGTTCCATGCTACAATCGTCCGAGCAAGCCACCATACGGAGGAGTACCCAAGTGGCTGAAGGGGACGGTTTGCTAAATCGTTAGTACGGAGAGATCTGTAGCGGGAGTTCGAATCTCCCCTCCTCCGCCAAAAGAAAGAGTAGTGCGGCTGCACTACTCTTTCTTTTGTTTCGGAAGTTGGAGATTCTCACTCACGCGTAATCTGCGCAGCAGGTCGGTGGGCAGTTCGGCGTAGCGTAACGCAGAAAAGTGAGCTTGCCCACTCTTTTTCACAACACCGCTCATGCTATACTGTGGCTATGCAACCAGAGCAGCCGACTATTCAGCCAGAGCCGCAATTCCCTGCGGAGCCACCGGTAGTGGCTGAGCCGATTACTCCCTCGCCTGCCCAAATGCCCGCTGAAGCCGTGCAGCCGATTCAGTGGGAAGGGCCAGAATACATCGAACACCCGCGTTCACCCCTGTGGTTCGTGGGATTCTGGGTCGCGGTCGTCGTATTGATGCTGGCGGCTTTCTTCCTGTTCAAATCGTGGTCATTCGCCATACTGGTGCCGGCCATGGCTGCCGCCCTGATGATTTACTCGCACCGACCACCGCGCATGCTGCAGTACGTATTGAGCAGTAAAGGGTTGTACATCAACGACCAGCTACACCCGATGGAAGAGTTCCGTAGCTTCGGTGTGCACCAGGAAGAAGTGATGCCAGCCCTGATACTCATACCGGTCAAGCGGTTTCGCCCTGGTCTGACCGTCTACTTCCCGCAGGAATACGGTGAGGGTATCGTCGATCTGCTCGGCAATCGTCTGCCGATGCAAGACATTAGGCCGGACGCCTTTGACCGCATCTCACGTAAGCTGCGCATTTAGCTGCGCTTGCCCGTTTTACCTCTGTTGTGCTACAATCGGTCCTGTTCGCCTGCTACCGGCGGGGAAAGCACCTTCTAGTTACAAACGAGGGCATGAAATCCGATTTTATGCCTGAGTATGCACCCGTAGCTCAGCTGGATAGAGCGTCGGCTTGCGGAGCCGAAGGCCATAGGTTCGAATCCTGTCGGGTGTACCAAGAAAAGAAGACTAGCTTGCCTAGTCTCTTTTTCTTGGTAGCTTCGCGTAGCGAATCCGAACCGTAAGGTTCGGTCGTTAGTCTCATGCCCGATTCATCGGCGCATAGATTAACGTGCGCTGTCCTGTCGGCGTAGGCGGCGGGTGATTTCCTTGTCTAATCATTGTCAAAATCCTCCATCTGTAATCATTTTCACATCTTTGCCCCGTTCGTCCGTAGTACCATATGGGCACTACGTAAAGAGTAAGGAGATAATCCCATGGAAGAAGACCGTCGTCCCGCCGAGAAAGTCGTCGTCGATCGTGAGCGTAAATCATACACCGGCGTCATCGTCGGCGTCATCGCTGTAATATTGCTTGTCCTGCTACTGTTATTCGCCCTGCCGTACTTAACGGGCGGCAATAACACGGGTACGGATGTTGAGGTTACCCCTACCCCGACCGCCCCGGCTCCTACCAGTCCGAATACCGGCGAATAAGATACTCTCACCTGGAGAGCAAGTATCCCCGCTTAAAACGAGCGGGGATACTATTCGTGTGTCGAGCTAAATTGAGCGCTGGGTGGACGATCCAGGTTCATCGAAACGTTCCATCGTCTCGGGCCCGTCGTTCATGAACGAGGCGCTAAGGACAAGCATCACCATGAAGAACAAAACGACCAGTAGCGTGAGGATAACTGAAATGATTCCCATGACAAGGCCAGCTATGCCCATGCCCTTGTTGACGGGGTTCTTCAGCGACATGCTGCCGGTAATGATAGCGGGTATGCCGGCCAAGGGTCCAGCACCTACGAGCGACAAGATACCTAGCACGAGTGAGGCGATGGCAAGGTTGTTTTCGGTCGGCTTCACTTCTTTCTGCATACTTCTATGATACGCGCCCGGGAGTGATTGATGCAATTTCAGGGGTGGAGGAATTGTTGTTGAAATAGCATTATGCGAGGCGTATACTCAAAGCACAACTAAGGAGGTGCATGGTATGAAAACAGTAACAGTGGTTGCGTTGGTATTGGTACTGGTAGGCGCATTGAACTGGGGCCTGGTAGGAGCGTTCGACTTCAACCTGGTAGACGCCCTGTTGGGTGAAGGCTCAGCCCTCTCGCGTGTCGTCTACGTGCTGGTCGGATTGGCAGCGGTCTGGATGATCGTCGATCGGATGAGTCACCGTTCGACCGTCTCTGCCGAATAGCAACCGAAATTTGCTATCATAGGATGGCTGGAGAGGTGCAGGAGTGGTTGAACTGGCCGCTCTCGAAAAGCGGTAAGCCGCAAGGCTTCGAGGGTTCGAATCCCTCTCTCTCCGCCACGAAGACACCGGTCGCTTAGACCGGTTTTTTCGTGCCCATTACATGACTGAACCCCCGGCGAACCGAAGCTCCAGCCAGGGGTAGTTGGGACAAAAGGGTTAGGCGACCAACCGGCTCGCGCCTTCGAGCAACCCTTCCTTGGGCTTCTCTTCGGGA
>Ga0100392_1000333_pt1 | contig 44398 bp, 39 predicted proteins | sample CryGeymeta201516_FD_81548 | JGI IMG/M metagenome (GOLD analysis project Ga0100392, IMG submission 81548) | Groundwater microbial communities from Crystal Geyser aquifers in Utah, USA - Crystal Geyser metaG 2015-16 | ecosystem: Environmental > Aquatic > Deep subsurface > Groundwater | place: USA... | reverse complement strand
GTTTTTGCTGCGCGGAGCTCCCGGGTTTCGGCCGTTGGCCTCAACCCAGGCTACCGGGTTGGTTTTCCTGCGCTGGTGCCCCGGGTGTTTTTGCTGCGCGGTGCCCCGGGTTTCGGCCGTTGGCCTCAACCCAGGCTACCGGGTTGGTTTTCGTGCGCTGATGCTCCGTGTGTTTTTGCTGCGCGGGTAGCGCGGCCCCGTTTCGCTGGCGAGCGATTACCCGCGCTTACCACGCAACGCGGCATCCAGTGCCGCCAGCCGTTCCGGGGTACCGACATCGGCCCAGTGGCCGCTGAAGTGTTCGCCGCTGATTTCGTTGCGGGTCATCGCGGCGCGCAGCAGCGGGGCGAGGCGGAATGTGGGTGGTGTGGCGTCGGCACCGGGGCTGCCGGCGACATCGCGTTGCCAGTGCGCGAACAGTTCGCGGCGATAGACGCCGATGCCGCTGTAGGTAAGCAGTCGATCGCCGCTGGAATGCAGCAGCCCCTCGGGGCCGAGGGCAAAGTCGCCGCGCGCGCTGTGCGCGGGCGGATCGACCATGAGCAGATGCGCGAGCGTTGCCGAGGCGCGCGGCAGGGTGGCGAAATCGATATCGCAGTAGACATCGCCATTGACCACCAGGAACGGCGCATCACCGAGCAGGGGCAGGGCGTGCAATAGGCCACCGCCGGTTTCCAGTGGTTCGGCGCCTTCGTGCGACCAGACGATGCGCACGCCCCAGGCCGAGCCGTCGCCCAGCGCGTGGTGCAGGCGCGAGGCCAGCCACGCGCTGTTGATGACGATGTCGCGGATGCCGGCCGCAGCGAGCTTTTCCAGATGCCACACGATCAGCGGCTTGCCGCCGACGCTGAGCAGTGGCTTGGGCGTGTGCGCGGTCAGCGGGCGCATGCGCTCACCTTTGCCGGCGGCGAAGATCAGCGCTTTCACGCCGCCTCGTTGGCATGGCGCAGATCGCGCTCGTCGATGGCGCGCTCCAGCAGTGCGATCAGTGGCGCGGTGGCTTCGTATTGGCGGCCCACCTCGCGGGTGTAGCGCCACACCAGTGGCAGGTCGTTGAGGTAGCCGCGCTTGCCATCGCGATACCACAGCCGGCAGAAGATGCCGAGCACTTTGAGGTGGCGTTGCAGACCCATCAGGTCGAACCAGCGGCGGAACGTGGCGCCGTCGGCGTTGGTGAGGCCGGCCGCCTGCGCGCGCTGGCGATAGGCTTCCACCCAGGCATAAACGCGTTGCTCCGGCCAGGCGATATAGCAGTCGCGCAGCAATGAGACCAGGTCGTAACTGAGCGGGCCGCGCACGGCATCCTGAAAATCGATGATGCCAGGAGCCTTGCCGCTGCCGAGCATCAGGTTGCGCGAATGGTAATCGCGGTGCACGAACACCTGCGGCTGCGCAGCGGCATTGTTGAGTAGCGCGCGGAACGCGCTCTCGATGATGTCCCAGTCCTCGCATTCGGGCGTCACGCCAAGGTGACGTTGCACAAACCAAGTCGGCATCAGTTCCATTTCGGCCACCAGACGCGCTTCGTCGTAAGGCGGCAGCCCAGTCGCATCGGCGCATGTTTGCATGCGCAGCAGGGCATCGAGCGCGCCGCCATACAGGGCATCGACGCTGGCCTCGTTCAGTGCCGGCAACATCAGTGCATTGCCCAGATCGCTCATCAGCACGAAGCCGTATTCGGCATCGGCGCGGTGCACTTGCGGCACCTGCAACCCGGCGGCGGCCAGGCGCGCGGCCACGTCCAGCCACGGCCGGATGTCTTCCTGCGCGGGTGGCGCGTCCATCACGATCAGGCTGTGATCGCCCGCATTCACCCGCCAGTAGCTGCGAAAGCTGGCGTCGGCCGAGGCCGGTTCCAGCACGGCGTATGGCAGGTTCAGGGCGGCTCTGGCCCAGGCCAGGCGGGCACTGCTGCGGTCGGATGGGGTCATGGTCGCGACGCTGCGGGAAAGGCGACACTGTAAACTGTGTCGCCTTGGCTGCGAAGCGGTCGTCGATGAGTGCAGTGTCCATGTCAGCGTTTCCACCGCTGTTGCCGGTGATCCTGTCCGGCGGTGCCGGCACCCGGTTGTGGCCGCTATCGCGCGAGGCGCATCCCAAACAGTTTTTACCCTTGCTTGGCGAACGCTCGCTGCTGCAATCCACCTGGTTGCGCGTGCAGGGCCTGAACGCACAGGCGCCGCTGTTGGTCAGCAACGAGGCACACCGGTTCATGGTGGCCGAGCAACTGCGCGAAGTGGACTGCCAGCCCGCTGCCATCGTGCTGGAGCCGGTCGGCCGCAACACCGCGCCGGCGATTGCGGCGGCGGCGTTGCTGGCGCTGGCGGATGGCGAGGACCCGTTGCTGCTGGTATTGCCCTCGGATCATGTGATTGCCGATGACGTTGGCTTTCGTGCGGCGGTGCTGGCGGCCACGGCGGCGGCGGCGAGTGGCCGCCTGATCACCTTCGGTGTGCTGCCAAGCGGCCCGGAAACCGGCTATGGCTATATCCGCGCCGATGCCACGGCCGATGCCGACGGGGTGCGTGCGGTGCGCGCGTTCGTGGAAAAACCCGATCGCATCACCGCCGAAGCCTATCTGGCGCAGGGCGGCTATTACTGGAACAGCGGCATGTTTTTGCTGCGCGCCTCGTGTTTCATCGATGAGCTGCAGCGCCTCGCGCCGACCATGCTGGCGGCTTGCCGGCAGGCCGTCGCCAGCGCTCGCCACGATGTCGATTTCGTGCGGCTGGGGGCACAGGCATTTGCTGATTGCCCGGCCGATTCGATCGACTACGCGGTGATGGAGAAAACCGACCGCGCCGCCGTGTTGCCAATCGATGTTGGCTGGAACGATGTCGGCTCGTGGGCGGCGCTGTGGTCGGTGGCTGACCAAGACGGCGGTGGCAATGCCCACCATGGCGATGTGCTCGCGCGCGATTGCCGCAACACGCTGGCCTGGGCCGATCACCGCCTGGTCACCCTGATCGGGCTTGACGATGTGGTGGTGGTGGACACCGCCGATGCGCTGCTGGTGGCGCATCGCGACAAGGTGCAAGAGGTGAAGGACATCGTGGCAACGCTCAAGCAGGCGCAGCGGCCCGAGGCCGGCGTTCACCGCAAGGTGTATCGCCCGTGGGGCAGCTACGACGCGGTGGACAGCGGCGCACGGTTTCAGGTCAAACGCATCAGCGTCAAACCCGGCGCCGCGCTCAGCCTGCAACTGCACCACCATCGCGCCGAGCATTGGGTGGTGGTCAGTGGCCGCGCGCGGGTAACGCGCGGTGAAGACCTGCTGGTGCTGGAGGCCAATCAGTCCACCTATATCCCGGTTGGGGTGAAGCACCGTCTGGAGAACATCGGCATCGGGCCGCTGGAACTGATCGAAGTGCAATCCGGTGATTATCTGGGCGAGGACGACATCGTGCGCTTCGAGGATGCTTATGGGCGCGGCAATGGGTCTTGAGTGACGCCCCGCAGTGATGGATTGCGGCCTGACTGCCGGGTTGCGGTGGCGCGGTTATAACCCGCGCGGCCATTGCCCACGCGATGGCATAAGGCCATGAGCGTTATTCCTTTCCGCCGGCCACCGGTGCACGCCTAAGCTGGCCTCCAGTTCGTTCTGGAAGCTGCACTGATGTCCGCCCTTGCCATTGCCAAAACCGCACCGCCGTTGTCGGCAGCGCACACCGAGCAGCTCGCGCAGTTGCTCGCCGGACTCGATAGCGCCGGTCTGCTCTGGGCATCGGGCTTTGCCGCAGGGCTGGCGCATGCGCGCGGTGACGCCGTGCCGGCGCTGACTACCCATCCGCTGGAAGCCATTGGTCAGCGACTGACCGTGCTGTATGGTAGCCAGACCGGCAACGCCCAGCGCATTGCGCACAGGCTCGCTGCGCGCGCCGAAGCCGCCGGCGTGCCGGTGCGCCTGCTGCGCGCCGATGCCTATCCGCTGCGTGAGCTCAAGGACGAGCGCCTGCTGTATGTCGTCATCAGTACCCAGGGCGATGGCGACCCGCCCGAGGATGCACTGGGTTTTGTCGAGTTTTTACAAGGACGCAAGGCACCCAGGCTCGATCAACTTGCGTTTGCCGTGCTCGGCCTTGGCGATTCGAGCTACCCACAGTTTTGCGCGGTCGGCCGTTTGCTCGATCAACGCCTTGCTGACCTCGGCGGCACGCGTCTGTTCGCTTGCGCTGAGGCGGATCTGGATAGCGATGCCGTCGCTGTGCCATGGCTCGATCAGGCGCAGGCCAAAGCCGAAGAACGGCTGCGCCAGGAATCGCAGCGGGCCACCGTCACTCCGCTGCGGCGTGCGCCGCCGGCGGCAGCAATCGCCAGCCGTGAACAGCCTGCATTGGTCGAACTGCTCGCCAATCAGCGCATCAGCGGCCGCGACAGCAGCCGCGATGTGCGCCATATCGAGCTGTCGCTGACTGGCTCTGGATTGACTTACCAGCCCGGCGACGCACTCGGCGTGTGGCCGCACAACGATGCCGGCCTGGTGACACGGATTCTTGATGCACTCGCGCTCGATGGCGAGCGCGTGCTGAGCCACGGCGAGCACAGCCTGCCGCTGCGGCAGTGGCTGAGTGAGCGGCGTGAACTAACCCGGCTGTCACGCGGGCTGATCGCGGCGCATGCGGCACGCGCTGGTTCGGCCGAACTCGATGCCCTGCTCGCCGATGGCGAAGCGGTGCGCGGCTGGTTGGTCGAGCATCAGGTGCTCGACCTGATCCAGCGCTGGCCGGCCGTGTGGAGCGCGCAGGAACTGGTCGCGGCGCTGCCGGCGCTCACCCCACGCCTGTATTCGATCGCATCGAGCCAGGCCGAGGTCGGCGATGAGGCGCACCTTACCGTGGCTTTGGTGCAGGAACAGCGCGCTGGCGAGGACCGCTTCGGCGCCGCCTCGCATTATCTGGCGCAGCAGCCCGAGGGCGCGCGCCTTGGCGTGTTCATCGAAGCCAATGCGCGGTTCCGCCTGCCCGCCGATCCGGATCGCGACGTGATCATGATCGGCCCCGGTACCGGCGTCGCGCCGTTTCGAGGCTTCGTGCAGCAGCGCGCGGTGGCTGGCGGCCAAGGCCGCAACTGGTTGCTGTTTGGCGCACGCCGGTTTCGCGATGATTTCTACTACCAGCGCGAATGGCAGCAGGCATTGCAAGACGGGCACCTGGATCGGCTGGATCTGGCCTTTTCCCGCGATGGTGGCGAGCGCGTCTATGTGCAGCAGCGTTTGCTTGAGCACGGGCAGGCGGTTTGCGAGTGGCTGCACAACGGTGCGCATCTGTATGTCTGCGGTGCGGTGGCGATGGGCAAGGATGTGCATCAGGCCCTGCTGGTGCTGCTCACGGCGCACGCCGGGCACAGCGGGGAACAGGCCGAAGCGTATCTGCGCGACTTGCAGCAGCACGGCCGCTATGCCCGGGATCTGTACTGATGAGCGCGATCGAGCAACTCAAGCGCGACAGCCAACGATTGCGCGGCAGCTTGCGCGAAAGCCTGGCTGATCCGGTGACCGGCGCGTTGGCCGAACCCGACACCGTGCTGCTCAAGTTCCACGGCAGTTACCAGCAGGATGATCGCGACCTGCGCGACGAGCGCCGCCGCAGCAAGCTGGAGCCGGCCTACCAGTTCATGATTCGCACTCGCACCCCGGGTGGTGTGGTCAGTGCCGGGCAATGGCTCAAGCTCGATGCCATTGCGCGCACCTTCGGCAATGGCACGTTGCGCCTCACCACCCGCCAGGCATTTCAGTTTCATGGCGTGATCAAGCGCGAGTTGAAGACCACCTTGCAGGCACTCAATGCCGCGCTGATCGATAGCGTGGCGGCTTGCGGCGATGTCAATCGCAACGTGCTGGTGGCTGCCAACCCGTTGCTGCCGGCGGTGCATGCCAAGGTGCAGCAGCAGGCGGTGGCGTTGTCCGAACAGTTCCTGCCGCGCAGCCGCGCCTATTACGAAATCTGGCTGGATGCCGAGAAGCTTGCCGACAGCGGCAGCGAGGATGAGCCGCTGTACGGGCCCGCCTACCTCCCGCGCAAGTTCAAGATCGCGTTTGCGGTGCCACCGATCAACGATGTCGATGTATTCGCCCACGACCTGGGTTTCACCGCGATCATCGAGGGTGGCACGTTGCGCGGTTACAACGTCAGCGTCGGTGGTGGCATGGGCGCCAGCCACGGCGACCCGGAAACCTACCCGCGCCTGGCCGATGTGATCGGTTTTGTCGAGCCGGCGCAGGTGCAGGCGCTCGCCGAGGCGGTGCTGACCTGCCAGCGCGATTGGGGCAACCGCGTGCTGCGCAAGCGCGCACGGCTCAAGTACACGATCGATGATCGTGGCTTGGACGTGTTCGCCGCCGAAGTGCAGCGGCGCGCCGGCTTTGCGCTGGCGCCGGCGCGGCCGGTGGTGTTTGCGCACAGCGGCGACCGCTTCGGTTGGGTCGAGGGCGAGCATGGCGCGGGCAATTTGACGCTGCGTCTGCGCGCCGGGCGCATTGCCGATCAGCCTGGCGCGATGCACCTGAGTGGCTTGCGCGCGATTGCCGTGCTGCATCCGGGCAGCTTTCGATTGACGCCCAACCAGAACCTGATCGTCGCGCAGGTGCCGGCCGCGCTGCGGGCGCGCATCGATGCGCTGGTGGCCGAGCATGGACTCGACCGCTATCGCCGCGACAGCGCACTGGCGGTTCGTGCGATGGCGTGCGTGGCACTGCCTACGTGCAGCCTGGCGATGGCCGAAGCGGAGCGCTATCTACCCGAATTCAGCGCCGCGCTGGAACAGGTGCTGGCGCGTCATGGCTTGCTCGACGCGCCGATTTTGCTGCGCATTTCCGGCTGCCCCAACGGCTGTTCGCGGCCGTATCTGGGCGAGATCGCGCTGATCGGCAAGGGCCCGGGCCGCTACAACCTGCATCTGGCCGCCGATGCGCTCGGCCAGCGACTGAATCGCCTGTATCGGGAAAATCTCGATCAGGCCGGCATCCTCGCGGCGCTCGATCCGCTGCTGGCGCGTTATGCCGGCGAGCGCGAAAGCGGCGAGGGTTTTGGCGATTTTCTGCTGCGTGCCGGGGTGATGCAATCGTCGCAGACTGCTGCTGACATCGAGGCCACTCATGAGCCCACCTGATCCCGTCACTGCGGCCGGCGATGCGCGCGCCCTGGCCGAACTCAACCGCTGGCTGCTGGCGCAAGATGCCGAGCAGCGCATCGCCTGGGCGCTGGCAACCCTGGCCGGCAACCATGTGCTGTCGTCGAGCTTTGGCGCGCAGTCGGCGGTGTCGCTGCACCTGACCACCCGCCAGCGGCCGGACCTGCCGGTGATCCTGGTCGACACCGGCTATCTGTTTCCGGAGACCTACGCCTTTGTCGATGACCTGAGCGAGCGGCTGGCACTGAACCTGAAAGTGGTGCGGCCTGCGCTCAGCCCGTCGTGGTTGGAAGCACGCCATGGCCGGCTATGGGAGAACGGCATCGCCGGGCTGGAACGCTACAACCGCCTGGTCAAGGTGGAACCGATGCAACGTGCGCTGGACGAGCTGGATGCGCGCACCTGGTTTTCCGGTCTGCGCCGCGGCCAGTCGCAAAGCCGCGTCGACGCGCAGGTGCTGGAATTGCGCTGGGGCCGCTGGAAGCTGCACCCGATTGTGGACTGGAGCGACCGCGACGTTGGCCAGTATCTGGCCCGCCACGATCTGCCCTATCACCCGTTGTGGCACAAGGGTTACGTCTCGATCGGCGATGTGCCGACCACCCAGCAGTGGCAGCCAGGCATGCGCGCGGAAGACACCCGCTTTTTCGGCATCAAGCGCGAATGTGGGATTCACGCGGATCCGTGATCCAGCGGCGCGGTGCGTCGGCCGGTCGCTGTAGCCGTAGGATGGGTAGAGCGTAGCGAAACCCATCATGGGAGTTGCAATGGTGTGGTTGATGGGTTTCGCTACGCTCTACCCATCCTACGGCGTCGCTGCCAGTTGCGTGCTCACGGGGCTCGTTCGATCGGCCACGCTGGCGGCGTGCCCCAGTGCGGTGTCGCCACGCCGTCGATGGCACGGCGCAGGTCATGGCGATCCAGCCACGGCGCCAGCAACTGGATCAGTTCGACGGTGTATTGGCGCGCCACGCGTTCGGCCGGGATGATGGCCCAGGTGGTGCAGTCGGGCAGCGCCGCCGGTGCCGGCAGAATGCGAAACTCGGTGTGATCGTCGGGCAGCAGTGCCATTTGTGCCAGCACGCCGATGCCCAGGCCGGCGCGGACATAGGTCTTGATCAGGTCGGCATCGCGTGCGGTGACCGCGATTTCAGGGCGCAGCGCCTCGCTTGCAAAGGCCTGACGCAGCGATGAGCGGGCGCGCCGCGAGGATTCGTAGCTGACCAGCGGATAGCGCGCCAGTTCGGCCAGGCTGGGCGCGCCGCCGCTGGCCGCCAACGGGTGATCGAGCGGTACCAGAATCTTGCGCGACCAGCGAAACAACGGCACCGCCAGCCCGACAGCGGGTGCCGCGCCGACGCTGGAGATCAGTCCGAGGTCGGCGGTGCAATCGCGCAGCCGCTGCATCACCTCGACATCGCCGGCCGGCTCCAGCCGCAGTTGCACGTTGGGGAAGGTGCGGCGCAACGCCGCTACGGCCGGCGGCAGGATGAAACGGGCCTGGGTATGGGTGCTGACGATGCTGAGCACGCCGCTGGCATCGCCGCGCTGGTTGGCGGCGTGGGTGCGGATGTTTTCCGCCTCGGCCAGCAGGCGGCGCGCGCGCTCGACGATTTCCACGCCGTCGGCGGTCAGTGCTTCCAGGCTGCGGCCGCGGCGCACGAACAGCAGCGTGCCGAGTTCGGTTTCGAGTTGCTTGAGTTGTTTGGACAGGCCCGACTGGGTGGCGTGCACACGGCCAGCGGCGAGGGTTATGTTCAGGCCGGCATCAACGATGGCGACGAGTTGGCGGAGTTGGGTGAGGGTCATGGCGCAGGTTCCGTTTCAGTCACCTCGAACAACCTGCTGCGCGACCCGATTGCTGCGTTGCGCGGTGCCCGGAATACGCATGGGCCCGCACGTAAACGGCGGTTCCTGCGCTCCGTGCGCCTTGCACTCGCGCCGCTCGCTACGGTTCTTCGAGGTGACTGGGGTGGCGTTGAAGAACGATTTTGCCAATCGTTGTCGAGTTGCCGGTCGTGGCAGTGCGTATCGGGATACTGTGCAATAGCCCGCCACCGGCGCGGGGTCAGCGTCTTCGACAACAACAGTAGCGCGTCATGGGTAACAGCGTATTCATCGCGATCAACCATACTGCGCCGCAACATCCCGGGCAAGCGTATCGCTGCCCGGCGTCATGAGGTTTGGTTATAACGAGCGGCGTGGACGTTGTTTTTGCTTTGTGCTGCGCCGCAGTAAGGTGGAATGCCGTGATCTCACCGTCAAGAGCCGTAGCCACCCGTGTCCGCCAGAAGCGAGCCATCGCTATATCCTTTGTTCGCCGACCTGCGCAATCGCCAAGTGCTGGTGGTCGGCGGCGGCGTGGTCGCAGCGCGCAAGATTGCCGCGCTGCTGGCGGCTGAGGCGGTGGTGGCGGTGGTGGCGGCAGAACTCGGCGAGCGCGTTGGTGCGTGGCGCAATGCCGGCCAACTGCGCCATTGCGGCAGCGCGTTCGCGCCCGAACATCTGGATGCGGTCTGGCTGGTGATCGCGGCCAGCGATGATGCCGCACTCAATTCGCGGGTCAAAGCCACCGCCGATGCGCGGCGGGTGTTCTGCAACGTGGTCGATGATGCCGCGTTGTCCAGTTTTCAGGTGCCGGCGGTGATCGCGCGCGGGCCGCTGCGCATTGCGGTGTCCAGCGCCGGCATGGCGCCGGTGCTGGCGCGGCAGCTTCGCGGCCGTATTGAAGCCATGCTGGACGATTCCCTCGGTGCACTCGCCACGCTGCTCGGGCGCTGGCGGCTGCGCATCCGCGCCCAGTTGCCTGAGCTATCGGCGCGGCGCCGGTTCCTCGAATCGCTGGCCGATGGTGTGGTCGGCCGCCTGCTGGCGCAGGGGCAGCCGGAACGGGCCGAGGCGGCGCTGGCCGCCGCACTGTCGGGTGCTGATCCGAAACCTGCCGGGCGGGTGTCGCTGGTCGGTGCCGGTCCGGGCGATCCGGGGCTGGTCACGCTGAAGGCACAGCGGCGTTTGCAGGAAGCCGATGTGGTGCTGTATGACGCGCTGGTCGATCCGGCGATTCTTGCACTGGCGCGCCGCGATGCCGATCTGATCGCAACCGGCAAACGCGCCGGCCAGGCCTGCACCGCGCAACCGGCGATCCACGCCCTGATGTTGCAGCACGCGCGCGCCGGCCGCAGCGTGGTGCGGCTCAAGGGCGGCGATCCGTTTGTGTTTGGGCGCGGCGGCGAGGAACTGGCGTTTTTGCGTCGTCACGGTATCGATTGCGAAGTGGTGCCCGGGATCAGCGCGGCGCTGGCCTGTGCGGCCTATGCCGGGGTGCCGCTGACCCACCGCGCGCATGCGCAATCGGTGCGTCTGGTTACCGCCCACTGCCGCGATTCCATCGACGCTCTGGATTGGCGTTCGTTGGCCGCTGATGGCCAGACGCTGGCGTTTTACATGGCGGTGGGGCAGTTGGAGCAGGTGCGTGATCGCTTGCTGGCGCATGGCTGCAAGCCGCAAACGCCATGCGCCATCGTCGAAAACGGTAGCCGCGCGGATCAGCGTGTGCTGCTCGCGGCGTTGGCCGAGCTGCCTGAATTTGCGCGTTCGCATGGCGTGGCGGCCCCAGCGTTGTTGTTCGTTGGCGACGTGGCGGCGCTGGCCAGCGAACTGCACTGGTTTGGCGCACCGCCACGGGTTGCCAGCGCAGCGGCGATTGCCAGCGCCGCCTGAAATCCCTCCCCTTTGCGAGTACCGACCATGATTCACGACAGCATTCTCGACACCATCGGCCGCACCCCCGTCGTGCGGCTGAACCGGATCGCACCCGAACACGTCAGCGTGTACGTCAAGGTGGAGGCATTCAATCCCGGCGGTTCGGTCAAGGATCGTCTGGCGCTGGCGGTGATTCTGGATGCCGAAGCGCGCGGCGTGCTCAAGCCCGGGCAGACCGTGGTCGAGGCGACCTCGGGCAATACCGGGGTGGCGCTGGCGATGGTCTGCGCCGCGCGCGGTTACCCGTTTGTGGCGGTGATGAGCGAAACCTTTTCGGTCGAGCGGCGCAAGCTGATGCGCGCCTACGGCGCCAAGGTGATCCTGACCCCGGCGGCAGCGCGTGGCAGCGGCATGGTGGCTCGTGCCCGCGAGTTGGCCGAGAAACACGGCTGGTTCCTGACCGAGCAGTTCGACAACCCGGCCAACCCGGCTTATCACCGCAACACCACCGCCGCTGAAATTCTGTCCGATTTCGCGGGCAAGCGGCTGGATTATTTCGTCAGTGGCTGGGGCACCGGCGGCACCCTGACCGGCGTCGGTGAAGTGTTGCGGGTGGCCCGGCCGCGCACCCGAATCATTGCCTGCGAGCCGGCCGGCGCGGCACTGCTGGCCGGCAACGCCTGGCAACCGCACAAGATCCAGGGTTGGACGCCGGACTTCGTGCCCGGGGTGCTCAATCGCGAGGTGCTCGATGAGGTGCTGTTGATCGACGATGTGCTGGCCCGCGATAGCGCGCGTCGGCTTGCCGCCGAGGAAGGCATCTTCGTCGGCATTTCCGCCGGTGCCACCGCGGCTGCGGCGTTGCAGGTGGCGGCGAAGGCGGCACCGGGTGCGGTGCTGCTGGCGATGTTGCCCGATACCGGCGAGCGCTACCTGAGCACGTTCCTGTTCGAGGGCGTCAACGAAGGCTCCGATGACGAATGGCTGGCGACACTCACGTAACGACAACACGCGATATCACATCGTCGTCGTAGCCCGGGGTTAGCGCGCAGCGCGTAACCCGGGGCCGCGTTGCGGTTGCGATAGTGCCGCGAGACGATCCCGGGTTACGACAACCCAAAAGGTCGGATGACCGTTATAACGCGGGTTGCATGCTGCGTTACCATTCACCCATTGAACCCTGCCAGGCTGCCGTGATCGCCCATTCGCTTTCCCATCTCGACCGCCTCGAAGCCGAGAGTATCCACATTCTGCGCGAGGTGGCGGCGGAGTTTCGCAAGCCGGTGATGCTGTATTCGATCGGCAAGGACAGCTCGGTGCTGCTGCACCTGCTGCGCAAGGCGTTCTTTCCGGCGCCGCCGCCGATCCCGTTGCTGCATATCGACACCGGCTGGAAGTTCCGCGAGATGTACGCGTTCCGCGATGCGGTGCCGGCGCGTTATGGCGTCGAGTTGCAAGTGCACATCAATGCGCTGGGGCAGGCGCAGGGCATCGGCCCGATCAGCCACGGCGCCAGCGTACACACCGATGTGATGAAGACGCAGGCGTTGCGCCAGGCGCTGGATGCCGGCGGTTACGATGCCGCCATCGGCGGTGCGCGCCGCGACGAGGAAAAGAGCCGCGCCAAGGAGCGCGTGTTCAGCTTCCGCAACGCGCGCCATGTCTGGGATCCGAAAAACCAGCGCCCGGAATTGTGGAATCTGTACAACGCACGCATCCAGCCCGGCGAGAGCGTGCGCGTGTTTCCGATCTCCAATTGGACCGAACTGGACGTGTGGCTGTACATCTACCGCGAGCGCATCCCGGTGGTGCCGCTGTATTTTGCCGCGCTGCGCCCGGTGGTCGAGCGCGATGGCGCGCTGATCATGCGCGACGACGAACGCCTGCCGCTGCGCCCCGGCGAAGCGCCAGTACTGCGCAAGGTGCGCTTTCGTACCCTGGGTTGCTATCCGCTCACTGGCGCGATCGAATCAGACGCCGATACCCTTGAAGCGATCATCGCCGAAATGCTGGTGGCGCGCAGTTCCGAGCGGCAGGGGCGGATCATCGATCACGACCCGGCCGAGTCGATGGAAAAGAAAAAGCGCGAGGGCTATTTCTGATGAGCACGCGCGAGTGCAGCGAGATCGCCAGCTACCTGCAACAGCACGAGCGCAAGCCGCTGCTGCGCTTCATCACCTGCGGTTCGGTGGACGATGGCAAGAGCACCCTGATCGGGCGCCTGCTGTTCGACGCCAAGCGCCTGTGCGACGATCAACTCGCGGCGCTGGCCAGCGACAGCCGTCGCCACGGCACCCAGGGTGAGGCGCTCGATTATGCGCTGCTGCTCGATGGCCTCGCCGCCGAGCGCGAGCAGGGCATCACCATCGATGTCGCCTACCGCTTTTTTGATACCGAGCGGCGCAAGTTCATCGTTGCCGATTGTCCCGGCCACGAGCAGTACACCCGCAACATGGCCACCGGCGCCTCCACCGCGGATCTGGCGGTGGTGCTGGTGGACGCGCGCAAGGGCCTGCTCACGCAGACCCGCCGGCACACCTACATCTGTGCGCTGCTTGGCATTCGCCATGTGCTGCTGGCGGTGAACAAGATGGATCTGGTTGGCTACGGCGAAACCGTGTTCAGCGGCATCGCCGATGGCTACCGCGCGCTGGCCGGCGAACTGGGCATCGCGCAAGTGCAATGCATTCCGGTGTCAGCGTTGCATGGCGACAACATCACCGGCGCCTCGGAACGGATGCCGTGGTATCGCGGCCCGAACGTGCTGGCGCATCTGGAAGCGGTCGAGCTCGCTGCCGATGTCGGCACCGCGCTGCGGCTACCGGTGCAATGGGTGTGCCGCCCCGACCAGCATTTTCGCGGTTTCGCCGGCACTGTTGCCGCTGGCCGGGTGGCGGCGGGCGACGCGGTGCGGATTCTGCCATCGGGGCAGCGCAGTACGGTGGCGCGCATCGTCACCGCCGACGGCGACCTGCCACAGGCGTTGGCCGGGCAGGCAGTGACGTTGGTGCTTGGCGACGAGCGCGATGTCAGCCGTGGCGATGTGATTGTCGCGGCCAGCGACCCGCCGCAGATCGCCGATCAATTTCAGGCGCATGTGCTGTGGATGGATGCCGCGCCGTTGCTGCCGGGGCGGCCGTATCTGCTCAAGATCGGCAGCCGCAGCGTTACCGCGCAGGTCACCGAGATCCGCCATCGCATCGACGTCAACACGCAGGAGGCGATGGCCGCCAAACGCCTGGAGTTGAACGAAGTCGGTTTGTGCAACCTCAGCCTCGATGAGGTGATTGCGTTTGAACCGTACGCACGCAATCGCACGTTGGGCGGTTTCATCCTGATCGACCGCCACAGCCACGCTACCGTCGCCGCCGGCACCATCGACTTCGCCCTGCACCGCGCCAGCAATGTGCATTGGCAACATCTGGATGTCGATCGCACCGCACGCGCCCGCATCAAGGGCCAAAGCCCGCGCTGTGCGTGGTTCACCGGGTTGTCGGGTTCCGGCAAATCGACCATCGCCAACGCCGTGGACCGGCAATTGCTGGCGCTGGGTTATCACAGTTATCTGCTCGATGGCGACAACGTACGCCATGGCCTCAACCGCGATTTGGGCTTCACCGATGAGGATCGGGTCGAAAACATCCGCCGCGTGGCGGAAGTGGCGCGGCTGATGACCGACGCCGGCCTGATCGTGCTGGTCAGTTTCATCTCGCCGTTCCGCGAAGAGCGGCGGATGGCGCGCGAGCTGTTCATGCCCGGCGATTTCATCGAGGCGTTTGTCGACACGCCGCTGGAAATCTGTGAACAACGTGATGTGAAGGGCCTGTACCGCAAGGCGCGGGCCGGCGAGATTCCGCACTTCACCGGCATCAGTTCACCGTACGAAGTGCCCGAATCGCCTGAACTGCATCTGCGTGCCGCCGATGCCAGCATCGATGCGCTGGCGCAGCAGGTGGTGGCGCGTTTGCTGGCCACGTGAGGGTCCGCGCGAAAGTCGTGAATAAAAGCGGACCTGATTAGCGTCGTGTATCAGCTACTCCCACAGACACCTAAGAACCTCACCGTCACCCCAGCGAAAGCTGGGGTCCAGCGCCTTTCGTCCTGGCAGCACGTCACTGGATACCAGCTTTCGCTGGTATGACGAGCAAAAAAACGAGCCGGCTGAAACTCGACACTAATCAGGAAAGCGGATAACCGTCCGCAAAACACGCAAAACACGCAAAACACGCAAATTGCGCAAAGGAGAAGCGCAACGTGTTAGAGGGCTATTGGCAGGCCATCCTCAGCCTGCGGAGGCTCTGACCTGACAAGAGATTCCCTTGGCGTCCTTTGCGCCCTTTGCGGACCAGGGCTCTGACACGAGCCCTCAACAACAGCCGTGATCGCCGAACTGCGCGTGACCGTCGCGATCCACCGCCACGCCGCGGGTAAGGCCTTGCTGGCTGGCGACGCAATGCGCCGCCACCACCTGCGCGACACAGGCGGTGACCCGCTTGCCGGTGGGGATGTGCAGAAACTCGTTCGGGCCGTGCGCGTTGGAATGCGGGCCGAGTACGCCGGTGATCATGAACTGCGCGCCGGGGAACTTGGCGCCGAGCATGCCCATGAACGGGATCGAGCCGCCCTCGCCCATGAATACCGCCCCCTTGCCGAAAGCGGTTTGTGAGGCGTGATCGATCGCGTGATTGAGCCAGTCCGCCATCGGCGGCGCATTCCAGCCGCTCGACGATTTTTCCAGTTTCAGGCTCACCTTGGTGCCATACGGTGGGTCGCTGAGCAGACACTCGCGCAGCACGTCGCCAGCGCGTTCGCCATCCAGCGTCGGCGGCAGCCGCAGGCTGAGCTTGACCGCGGTTTGCGGACGCAGCACATTGCCGGCCGATGACAGCGGCGGCAAGCCATCGGCGCCAGTGATCGACAACGCCGGGCGCCAGGTGCGGTTGAGCACCAGTTCGGTGAGGTCGTCAGCCATCGGTTGCATCCCCGGCAGCATCGGAAACTTGTCGTATATCGCAGTGCCCAGCACCTGCGCGCTGACCCGTGCCTGCGCCAGTCGATCGGCCGGCACGTCGGCATGCAGCGCATCGACGCGGATCTGGCCAGTGGTTTCATCTTCGAGGCGCGACAGCAACTGGCGCAGCACACGGAAGCTAGACGCCACCACGCCGGAGGCATCGCCCGAATGCACGCCTTCCTCCAGCACCTGCACGCTGAAATCGCCACCACACATGCCGCGCAGCGAGGTGGTGCACCACAGTTGATCGTAGTTGCTGCAGCCCGAATCCAGACACACCACCAGCGAGGGTTTGCCGATCCGCTCGGCGAGAAGATCGACGTAGTACGGCAGGTCGTAGCTACCCGATTCCTCGCACGCTTCGATCAGCACCACGCAGCGCGCGTGCGCCGTGCCCTGCGCCTGCAGCGCTCGAAGTGCGGCCAGCGAACCGAAGATCGCGTAGCCGTCGTCGGCACCGCCACGGCCATACAGCCGGTCGCCCTTGATCACGGGCAGCCACGGGCCGAGGCCATCGGACCAGCCGGTCATCTCCGGCTGCTTGTCGAGATGGCCGTACAGCAACACCGCGTCGTCATCACTACCCCCCGCGAATGCCGGTACTTCGATGCAGATCAGTGGCGTTCGCCCTTCGCCGCTGATCACTTCGATCTGCATGCCGGCAATCGGTTGTTGCTTTGCCCAGCGCACCATCAGCTCCACCGCTGCGGCCATGTAGCCGTGCTGCACCCAGTCGGCATCGAACATCGGCGACTTGTTGGGGATGCGGATGTATTCGACCAGGTTGGGCACGATTTCGTCATCCCATTGCTGGTCGATTTCCCGTTGCATGGCGCTGCTGTTCATGGGCTTTATCCGCATCGGTAAAACGGTAATTCTACCAGCCACGCCGGCCAGCCGCCGCACAGCGCACCGCAGCGGGTGTAGGAAATTACCGACACTGCGTTCGGTCGCTGGCTGACACGCCGATACGGCAAATGGCGATACCGCCGCCGCGCGCGCTTGGGCAACCTGTCCACACCGCCGGCACGGTGTCGGCGGCAAGCAAACAACCCACCAGGAGAAAACCCATGAAGTCGATTGCCATCCTCGCCAAGTCGCTGCTGTTGTCGCTCGTGCTCACCGCCAGCGCGTTCGCTGCCGACAAGGTCAACATCAACACCGCCGACGCCACCGCCATTGCCGACACCCTCACCGGCGTCGGCCCGTCCAAGGCCGACGCCATCATCGCGTACCGCAAGGCGCATGGCGCATTCAAGAGCGCCGATCAACTGGCCTCGGTCAAGGGCATCGGCCTGAAGCTGGTGGAAAAGAACCGTGATCGCATCGTGGTTGGCGCCGCTGCGCCGAGCAAAGCAGCCAACTGAAATCACTCTCCACATCGGGTCCGGGTCGGCACATGTCGGCCCGGATTCGTTGGTGTCGCAATGGGTTCCGCCGCTCCCGAGCCCGGTGTCCCGCAGATGGAAGAATCAGGGTCCGCAAAGGACGCCATTTGCGCAAGGGAAAGCACGCACCCGAATCAGTGGAAGGCTGGGTAGATGCCGCTCTTGCACTTCCGGCAGTAGCTCCTGTGGCGCTCTCAGCCGCCATTCCAGACGCAGATCTACCCTGCCATCCATACAGTCGTGCCCATCGCGCGGCGAATCCTCACCGACGCCCACCCTGAGGATGCTCTGAACACGCTGTCACCGCGAGCAGTGGGGCGACGTGGCAATCCAGAAGTGCACGGAGAATCAAGGCGCTCGATTGCTTCGCTGCGCTCGCAATGACGCCGGGTGTGGCTTGTTCAGAGCTTCCCCAAGCAGTTATTTGCCCTTTTTGCGTCCTTTGCGGACGCAGGTGCTTTACGCTTTTCGCAAGTCCCGAGCGTGCGGGGTCGCGCAGCGAGCGAATCCCGAGTCGCCCCCGATTCCGGCTACACTCGCAAAAAAATTGCGAGCTATCGATGATTCCGACTCCCTATCGCGTGGCACCCTCCACCATCCCCGGCGCCGGCAAGGGGCTGTTTGTCGACGCGCCGGTTGCAGCGGGCCGCATCATCGTTGCACCCGATGCGATCAATCGGGTGTATCGCTGGGATGAGGTTCTCGCGCAGCCCGACATCGAGGCGGCGCTGGCATCGTCGGTGCGCTGGTTCGAGGACCGCTACACCATCACCCCGGAGTGGCCGGACGAGTGTTACATCAACCACGCATTCGCGGCGACCGGCCTGTGGCATCTGGGCTTTGTGTTTGCCGCGCGTGATCTCGATGCAGGCGAGGAGGTGACGGTCGATTACCGCCACCTGTTGCGCGAAGGCGAGTATGAGGTGTTTGCCGATGCCGTGACCGGGCAGCCGATCATCGGCTACAGTTGGCAACAGTCGTTGGCGATCTCGACGGCGCACCTGGCGCACTTATTCGTTGGCGCTGCGCACTCGGCGTCGGTTGATGCCCGAAGTTTGGCAAGGTAACGCATGAACGTTGTCATCCTGCCTGCACACGATTACCACCGCGAACGCTGGCGCAATGGCGCCGGCTGGACGCGCGAGATCGTGCGCTTGCGCGGAGCGGCGGGTAATGGCTGGATACCGTACGCGGACGACGATACCGGCGACGACTGGGATGTGCGGCTATCGATTGCCGAGATCGACACCGACTGCGCGTTTTCCGCGTTCCCGGGGATCGAGCGCGAACTGGTATTGCTGCACGGCGATGGCATTGAACTGACGTTCGCCGATGGCCGGGTGGTGGTAGTCGATCCGCCGCACGGCCGCATCCGGTTTGCCGGTGCCGACGCGCCAAATTGTCATTTGAGCTATGGCCCGACCCACGATTTCAATCTGATGTGGCGAGCGCAGCGGGTGCAGGCGCAGTTGCTGCATCGGCCGCTGGTGGGGGCGATGGTATTTTTTGCCGGTGCCGGCGTCGCTTGGGCAGTGCATCTGGTTTCCGGGCGCGCACACTTCAAGGATCGAGCCGATCTGGCGCCGCTGCAGGCGGGCGACAGCGCACTGCTCGGTGCGGGCGATGCGCAGCGGCTGCGGGTGATCCTCGATGGCGGCGGGGAGCTGCTGCTGGTGCGGCTGGCACTGCCTGCTCAGACCTGATCGTCGCGGGTGTAGATCACGCCGTCTTCGACTTTCACCGGCAACGGCCGCGCCGGGCTGTAGGCCGGCGCACACAGGGCATTGCCACTGCGCACATCAAAGCGCGCACCGTGCAGGGTGCAGGTGATCTCGTTGCCGACCAGTTCGCCGGCGCTGAGTTCGAAATCCTGATGACTGCAACGATCTTCCAGCGCATACAACTCGCCATCGACGTTGCACACCAGGATCGCGGTGTCGCCGTCCCAAACGACAGTCATTTCACCGGGCAGCAGTTCGGCGGTGCTGCAGACGCGAATCCAGTTGGGCATGGGTGTTACAAGGCCTTCACGCAGGATGGGTAGAACGCAGCGAAAGCCAACGATTTCCATCGATATCCAGCATCGATGGGTTTCGCTGCGCTCTACCCATCCTACGATGACTTCCGTTGGATATGCTGGGTTACTGGAGGGCTTTTTCCAACACTGCAAAGCGCAGGTCGTCGCGCTTGGGAATGCCGAACCGCACATCGCCGTAGGGAAACGGTTTGCTGATGCCGGTGCGGTGGTAGCCGCGGCGCTGATACCAGGCGATCAACGTGTCACGCACGTCGATCACCGTCATCCGCAGTGTCGTTTGCCCCCATTCATCGCGCGCCACGCGCTCGGCTTCGGCGAGCATTTGCCGACCGACGCCGTTGCCTTGCGCCAGCGGGTTCACCGCGAACATGCCGAAATAGCCGGCGCCGTCATCGACCGCGACATGCGCGCTGGCGATCAGTATGCCGTCGCGTTCGGCAAGCACGATGCGGCTGCGCGCGCGCGCGATGCAATCACGCACCGCCTGCGCATCGACGCGCTGGCCGTCGAGCAGGTCGGCCTCGGTGGTCCAGCCGGCGCGGCTGGCGTCGCCGCGGTAGGCGGATTGGGTCAGTGCGACGATCGCCGGGATGTCGGCAATGGTGGCAGCGCGAAAATGCAGCTTTGCGGGTTCGATCATCGGACAATGGTAAGGCTAGGCCAGCAACTTGCGCACCTTTTCGATGCCATCGCCAAGCGCATCGATCTCAGCTTCGCTGTTGAAAAACGCCAGCGAGGCGCGGCAGGTGGCGCCGACGCCCAGCCATGCCAGCAGCGGGTGTGCGCAATGCTGGCCGGAGCGCACTGCAATCCCTTCCAGATCGAGCAAGGTAGCCAGATCATGCGCATGTGCGCCGTCCACCGCGAACGAGATCACCGCCGCCTTGTCGCGGGCGGTGCCAAAAATGCGCAGGCCGGGTATCGCGCCGAGGCGGTCGGTGGCATAGGCCAGCAAGGCCTGTTCGCGGGCGTGGATATTGGCCATGCCGAGCGCAGCGAGGTAATCGACGGCGGCACCGAGGCCAACCACGCCGGCGATATTGGGGGTGCCGGCCTCGAACTTGTGCGGCGCGTCGTTGAACACGGTGCCTGCGAAGCGCACTTCCTTGATCATCTCGCCGCCACCGAGAAACGGCGGCATCGCGGCCAGATGTTCGGCGCGTGCCCACAAGCCGCCGGTGCCGGTTGGGCCGAGCATCTTGTGGCCGGTGAAGGCGTAAAAATCGCAACCGATGGCAGCCACATCCACTGCTTGATGCGGCAGTGCCTGCGAGCCATCGATGACACTGACGATGCCGCGCTTGCGCGCTTCGCGACAAATCGCGGCAACCGGATTGACCGTGCCGAGCACGTTCGATACGTGCGCCAGCGCCAGCAGCTTCACCTCGCCGCTCAGCTTGGCGTACAGGTCGTCCAGATCCAGTTCGCCCGCGGCGGTGAGTTCGGCAACCTTGATCTGCGCGCCGGTGCGCTCGGCGACCAGTTGCCACGGCACGATATTGGCGTGGTGTTCCATGCGCGTGAGCACGATCGCGTCGCCCGGTCGCAGCCGCGGCAAGGCATAACTGTAGGCGACCAGATTCAGCGAGAAGGTGGTGCCCGAGGTCAGCACCAGCTCATCGCTGCGCACATTGATGAAACGCGCAATGCGTTTGCGTGCATCCTCGAACGACTGGGTGGCTTCGCTGCCCAGCGCATGCACGGCGCGCGAGACATTGGCATTGTGCCGGCGATAGAAATCATCGAGCGCCTCGATTACCGCGCGCGGCTTTTGCCCGGTGTTGGCCGAGTCGAGATAGATCAACGGCTTGCCGTGAACCTGGCGTTGCAGGATCGGGAAATCCGCGCGTCGCGCCTGCCAGTCGATGGCGCGCGCGTTGTCGCGGTCAGCGCGGATGCTGTTCATGCGGTCTGCTCCATGCGTGCCAGCGCCGTATCGAGCAGCGGCGCCAGTCGCTGCACCAGCGTGTCATCGGCGAGTACGTCGAGCACTTCACGGCAGAACGCAGCGATCAGCACGGTGCGTGCCTGCGCTTCGGGCAGGCCACGGCTACGCAGATAAAACAGCGCGTTGGCATCGAGTGAGCCGACGGTGGCGCCGTGCGCGGCTTTCACTTCGTCGGCATCAATTTCCAGCACCGGCTGGCTGTCGATCTCGGCCTGTTCGCTGAGCAGCAGGTTGCGGCTGGAGAGCTGCGCGTCGCTGCCGTCGGCGCCGGCACGGATATGGATGCCGCCGTGGAACACCGCGCGGCCGCGGCCACCGGCCAGTCCACGCCACGGCAGTTCGCAGCGGCTGTTGGGCGCGACATGTTCGATCCCGAGCCGGGTGTCGAGGTGGCGGCGGCCATCGGCGAGCAGCACGCCGCCGGCGATCACCTGCGCACCATCGCCCTGCAGCGACACGTTCAACTCATGGCGTGACAGGCTGGCACCGAGTTCCAGATCGAGCCGGCGATAGCAGGCGTTGCTGGCGAGCACCGCCTCGCTGCGTGCAATCACGCTGGCACCGACCGCTTCGTCTTGAATGCGTGCATGGCACAGCCGACTGCCCGGTTTGAGGTGTACGTGCAGCAGATGATTGCTGAGATTGCGGTGGTTGCCGCTGCCGCGATGATGTTCGATCACGGTGAGTGCTGCGTTTTCACGCAGTTCCAGCACATGGCGCAGGTTGCTGATCACATCCGCTTCCAATGCAGTGCCGACGAACACCAGGTGCAACGGGGTGTGGATCACCGCGTCCGCTGCCACCGTGATCAGCGCGCCTTCGGTGGCAAACGCGGTGTTGATGCGCGCGAACACGTTGGCGATGCCATCAAAACGCCGGCCGAGTACCGCGATCGCGCGTGGGTTGTCACCGCGCAATGCCTGGGTCAACGTGTTGATTTGCAGGCCGGTTTCCAGAGCATCGATCTGCGACAGGTCTGCGTCCATCACGCCGTTCACGAACACCAACCGCGGCGTCGGGATGTCTGCAATCAGCGCCGGATCGACGGCGGTCGATACGTTACTGAGCGTTAGCGGCCGCGCTGCGAGGGCACGCAGCGAGGTGTATTTCCATGCTTCGACGCGGTGCTCGGGCAGACCCTCGTGCAGCGCCGAAATCAGCGCCGAACGTCGCAGCGGGCCGACGCCATGGCCATTCATCAGATCCGGCGGCAGGGTTTCAAACCCGGCCTTGAGCGAGTCGATCAGCGCGCTGGACATCTCAGGCCACCGCTTCCGGAGCGATTCGGTCGCTGACCCAGGCATAGCCGTGGGCTTCCAGTTCGCGCGCCAGCTCCGGCCCACCGGATTCGACGATGCGGCCATCGGCCAACACATGCACCACATCCGGGATGATGTAATCGAGCAGGCGTTGGTAGTGGGTGATCACCACAAACGCGCGTTCGGGCGAGCGCATCAGGTTGACGCCTTCGGCGACCAGCTTGAGTGCGTCGATATCGAGGCCCGAATCGGTTTCGTCGAGTATCGCCAGACTCGGTTCGAGCAGGGCAAGCTGAAAAATCTCGTTGCGCTTTTTCTCGCCGCCGGAAAAACCGGCGTTGACCGCGCGATGCAGCAGCTCATCCTTGATGTGCAGCACCGAGAGCTTCTCGCGCACCCGCTTCAGGAACTGCATCGAATCGAGTTCTTCCTCGCCGCGGTATTTGCGTTGCGCGTTGAGCGCCGCACGCAAAAAATAGGTGTTGTTGACGCCGGGGATCTCGACCGGGTACTGGAACGCCAGAAATACACCTTCGCTGGCACGCGCTTCCGGTGCCAGTGCCAGCAGATCCTTGCCCTTGAAGCGAACGCTGCCGGCGGTGACCTCATAACCTTCGCGGCCGGCCAGCACATTGCCGAGCGTGGATTTGCCGGCACCATTCGGGCCCATGATCGCGTGGACCTCGCCGGGCTGCACGTGCAGGTTCAGGCCCTTGAGGATTTCGGTACCGCCAATGCTGGCGTGCAGGTTGTCGATGTTCAGCATGTTGGTCTCTGATGATGTTTTCTGATGATGGTCCGCAAAGAACGCAAAAGGCGCAAAGGACGCAGATAGCATCTGATCGGCGTCGAACTTCAGCAGTGTTTGTCTCAAGGGAACGCCGAACAAGCCTTGTTCGTCGTCATTGCGAACATCGCGAAGCAATCCAGCGTTTAGTTTTCAAGGGGTTTTCTGGATTGCCACGTCGCTCTGCTCCTCGCAATGACAGCTAATCAGATTTTCACTTTGCGTTTTTTGCGTCGTTTGCGGACAGAATGCTTTTCATCCCACCGCCCCTTCCAGCGATATTTCCAGCAACTTCTTGGCTTCCACCGCGAACTCCATTGGCAGTTCGCGGAACACTTGCTTGCAAAAACCATCGACGATCATCGACACCGCGTCTTCCGGCGCGATGCCGCGCGAGCGGCAGTAGAACAACTGGTCGTCGGAAATCTTCGCGGTGGTGGCTTCATGCTCCACCGTCGCCGACGGCTGTTTGACCTCGATGTACGGGAAGGTGTGGGCGCCGCACTGCTTGCCGATCAGTAGCGAGTCGCACTGGGTGTAATTGCGCGCGCCGTGCGCCGAACGCTCGACCTTGACCAGGCCGCGGTAACTGTTCTGGCCACGGCCGGCACTGATGCCCTTGGAAATGATGGTGCTTTTGCTGTTGCGCCCGATGTGGATCATCTTGGTGCCGGTATCGGCTTGCTGCGCGTGGTGGGTGAGTGCCACCGAGTAGAACTCACCGACCGAGTCCTCGCCGAGCAGCACGCAGGACGGATACTTCCAGGTTATCGCCGAGCCGGTTTCCACCTGCGTCCAGGAAATCTTGCTGCGCGCACCGCGGCATTCGCCGCGTTTGGTGACGAAGTTGTAGATGCCACCGACGCCGTTTTCATCGCCCGGGTACCAATTCTGCACCGTGGAATACTTGATGTTGGCGTCTTCCAGCGCGACCAGTTCCACCACCGCCGCGTGCAACTGGTTTTCGTCGCGCATCGGCGCGGTGCAGCCTTCCAGATAGCTGACCTGGCCGCGCTCCTCGCAGATGATCAGGGTGCGCTCGAACTGGCCGGTGTCGCGGGCATTGATGCGGAAGTAGGTGCTCAGTTCCATCGGGCAGCGCACGCCCTTGGGGATGAACACGAAGCTGCCGTCGGAAAATACCGCGGCATTGAGTGCCGCGAAATAATTATCGCCGGATGGCACCACCGAACCCAGATACTGGCGCACCAAGTCGGGGTGTTCGCGTACCGCATCGGACAGCGAGCAGAAAATCACGCCTTTTTCGGCAAGTTCCTTGCGGAAGGTGGTGCCAACCGAGACCGAGTCGAACACGGCATCGACCGCGACCCCGGCCAGGCGGGCGCGCTCGTGCAGGGGCACGCCGAGCTTCTCGTAAGTCTCCAGCAGTTTCGGATCGACCTCATCGAGGCTCTTGTACTTGGCCTTGGGCGCGGCGAAGTAGCTGATCGCCTGAAAATCGATCGCCGCGATGTTCAGCTTGGCCCAGCTTGGTGCGTCCATTGTGCGCCAATGCCGGTAGGCCGCCAGCCGCCACTGCGTCAGCCATTCGGGCTCGTTCTTTTTGGTCGAAATGAAGCGCACCACGTCCTCGTTCAGCCCCGGTGGCAGGGTGTCCGATTCGATATCGGTAACGAAGCCGGCGCTGTAGTTGCGCTGCAATTGCGTGCGGACATCAAGATTGTCAGTGGCCATGGCGTCGGTGCTCGTAACAGGTCAGGCGGTGGTCAGGTGCAGAGCGAGGCGGTGGTCGGGTGTTGGCGTGTGCATCTGCGCCAGCGTAACCCGGCCCAGCGCGTCGGCGATCACGTCATTGACGCGGCGCCAGTTGGCACGCGAACCGCAATGCGCTTCCAGATTGCATTGCCCGGCATGGGCGCTGCACTCGGTCATGCTGAGCGGCCCTTCCATCGCCTCGACGATGGCCTTGAGCGAAATCCACGCGGCATCGCGTGCCAGCCGGTAACCACCGCTGGCACCGCGGAAGCCTTCCACCAGACCCGCCTGTGCCAGTGGCTTGAGCAGCTTGGCCACGGTTGGTGTTTCCAGCCGCGCGCGCTCGGCCAGGTCGCTGGCGCTGAGCACGCGCGCGGGCTCGCTGGCCATCACGCTCAGCACCAGCACGGCGTAGTCGGTAAGTTTGGTAACGCGCAGCACGGTGTCCGCCAATCAATTCGTACTGAAATGGTACCTTATTGGGTGTTTTCTGGCAATGGCCGTGAAGCCGGGACCTCGGGGCCTCGAGTCCTCAGTCCTCAGTCCGCAGTCCGCAGTCGCGGCTCAGCGCGGCGCTTCGTCGGTTGCCGGGCGATGGATCAGCACGTGATGGCGGGTGCCGCCGGGGCCGGGCTCGTAGCGGTAATCGCCGCCCAACGCCAGCACCCGGCTGTGGATGCTGGCAAGCCCCAAGCCACTGCCGGACGAGGGTTTTCCGGCGCCGCGATCGCCATCACCGTCGTCGGCCAGTTCCAGTTCAACCCATAGCCATTGTCCGCTATGCACGCGCTGCACCGACAGGTCGAGGATGAACAGATGCGCGCGGGCATGACGCACGCAATTGGTGACCGCTTCCTGGCAGATTCGGTAGATCGCGGTGGTGGTGTCCTCATCGAGGCCGTCGATATCGCCATGAAAATGGGTGCGGTAATCCAAACCGGCGTCTTCGGCCAGTTCACGCAACGGGCCTTCCGCCAACGCGCGGCGCAGCCCGTAATTGTCGAGTACCAATGGCCGCAATTGCCGCAGCGCGCGGTGCAGGCTGTCGTGCAGGGCGCGTATCTGTTCACGCAATGCATGCAGGGAATGCCGCGTTGCGGGATCGTCGCAACTGCGCTCGGCAAGGGCGGCGCGGGTGGCGACCGCGGTGATGCTCTGGCCCAGTTCGTCGTGCATTTCGGCGGCCAGTTCGCGCTGACCTTGCTCCTGCAGGCGGGTGAGCTGTTGCGCCATGGCACGCAGTTCGGTAGCCAGTTCGTGCAGGGTTTCGTTTTTGTGCAGCAATTCGCGGTTGCGTTCGGCCAGCAGCCAGTGGCTTTCACGCAGGGCGCTGATCGCCGCGCCGAGCATTAGCGAACCAAAGCCGATCGCCACCAAGGCCAACTGCATTGCCGGCAGGGCGAGGTCAAGCCCCAGGCTGTGGCCGATTTCCAGAGTGACACCGACGCAGGGCAGCGCCAGTGCGGCACCCGAACAACCGTGGCGAAACGCGAGAAACAACAGCGGGCCGAAGCTGAGCAGGAACACGATTGGCGCCATATGCGGCGCCAGAATGGTCAGCGCCGCGGCGCCGAGCAACACCGGCAGCAAATAGGCCGCGATGTCGCGCAGGGCGGCGCGCTGCGCGGTGCTGGCGATGCCGCGCCGCGCCAACAGCACGATGGCGGGCGCCAGCATCAGCCCGCCGATCATATCGCCCAGCATGAACTCGAAACTGCCGGCGATCAGGTCGCCATTCGCCGTCGATTGCGGGTGAAAACGGGCCAGCCAGGGCGCCAGCAGCAATGCCCCGAGCAGGCATGAGGCCAGCAGGCGCGCCATGACCAGCGGTGCGCTCAGGCCAAGATCGCTCTGCGCCGGCCGCAACACCGACACGGCCAGTGCATAACAGGGCCACGGCAACAACAGCGTGAGCCACAGGTCGATCTGGCCGGGGTCGTAACCGCGTGCCAGGCTGAGTGCCAGCAATGTCGCGATTTCGACCAGCATCAGGCACAGCCACAGCCGGCGTGGCGCGATCCACAGCAGGCCCAGGCGCAGGCCGGCCGGGAGATACCATAGATTCCGCGCCAGTGGCCAGAACAGCAGCAGGCCAACGCAATACAGCGCCAGCAGCAACCAGGGCTTGACGGCGAGGTCTGGCGCGCGCTTAGCTGTTGCCATGACTTCTGCCGATGCCAGCGCCATGTCCCGATCAGTCACGGTCATAACCCGCGTGGCGTTGTGCGAGGATCATGCCATCGTGCGCGAGGGGTTTCGCCAGTTGATCAGCAGCCTGGACGGCTATGGTGTTGTCCGCGAGTTTGGCAGCGTGGCGCAGGTGCTGGCCGATGCGGCGCTCGATGATGTGCAATTGCTGGTGCTGGACCTCTCGTTGCCCGATGGCAACGGCATGGAGGTGCTCGATGCGCTGCACGCGCGTGCAGCCGCGCCACGGGTGCTGGTGCTGTCCATGTACGACGCCCCGGCATTCGTGCATGACGCGCTGGCGCGCGGTGCGGCAGGCTTTCTGAGCAAACGCGCCGCTGCCGATAGTCTGCCCGAGGCGTTGGCCGCAATCGTCCGCGGCGAGCGATACGCCGAGGACGACCAGCAGCGGCCGCTGCGCGAGGACCCATTGGCGGCACTGACGCCGCGCGAACACGCGGTATTGCTGCAAACCGTGATGGGCCGGCGGCCGGCGGAGATTGGCGAAGCGCTGGGTGTTCACGTCAAGACAGTGTACGCGCACCGGCTCAGCCTGATGACCAAGCTCGGTGCCCGCAATCCCATGGATCTGTATCGCATCGCCCGCCAGCACGGACTGATTTCCTGAGCGTGGCGGTGCATGGCATCACCCGTGGTGCATTGCCTGCTGACGGTTTGAATCCGCCCAGCTCCAAATCAAAAGATGCCATCCGTGGCGGTGGGGGCGGGGGCCCCGGGTCCATGGCGTCATGCGGGTTCCACGCTCCCCGGCACGCTGCCGCAGACTACACTACCGGGCCAAGCTGAACTTGGCTATTGGACAAATTCTCGATTTACCTGAACGGACATCACCCCCAGCGGCCAACCCGCAAAAACGTGCACTACCACCGAGTTTCTCGTCTTTCGCCAGACCAGCTATACTTTTACGCTCAAGCGTCAGTCCGCTGACGCCGCCGGGGCAAACCACGATTCTTTTCTGCGGGCCACTGGCCCAACAGGTGCGGCTGTGACGACACAAGATATGGCGTTTTTGAAGAAGTTCTCTCTGATCATTGCGGCGTTGATGCTGATAACCCTGGTGTTGGCCGTGTTTGCCCATTACCTGCACGGTACGGTGCCGCCACAAGCCAACCCCGAGGCCGAGGCACGGCTGCAGCAACGGCTGCAACCGGCTGGCGCGGTATACGCCGGGGATACCGGCGCCGCTGCCATGGCCGCTGCTGCCGAAGCCTCACGTAGCGCGTCGGCTTCGCAGGTTGCCTATGACGGCACCCTCGATGGCTCGGTGATTTACACCGCCTTGTGCAGCGCCTGCCACACTGCCGGCGTTGCTGGTGCGCCCAAGCTCGAACAAGCAGCGTGGGCAGCGCGCGTGGCGCAAGGCACCGATACCCTGGTCAAGCACGCGCAGGAAGGCTATCAAGGCGGCGCCGGGGTGATGCCGGCACGCGGTGGCAACCCGGCGCTGAGCGATGAGCAGGTGCGTGCGACGGTCATTTGGATGGTCGAAAACCTCAAGTAACCGCGGATGCGCGGCGCGCCGGCGCAACCCCGGGATCGCGTGGCGATGCGATTTTCGCGTTGTGGTAGCCCCGGGATCGCGTGGCGATGCGATTTTCGCGTTGTGGTAGCCCCGGGATCGCGTGGCGATGCGATTTTCGCGTTGTGGTAGCCCGGGTTGAGGCCGCAGGCCGAAACCCGGGGCACGCAGTGCCGGCGAAACCCGATACCGCTCACGGGTAATAACGCATCACCACGTGCCGGGCTTCAGCAAAAAACAACCAGCGTTCCAGCACGGCGCCCAACCCCATGGCCAGCACCGCACTGGCCAGCACGCCGGCAGGCGCTGCCAGGCGGTGGCTGATCAGTAGCGCCAGCAATGGCAGCAGTGCACTCAGCACGATTGCCAGCAGGCGCAGCACGCGTGCATGTTTGCGCGCCAGCACAAAACCCATTTCGCGGGTAATGAAGCTGCGCTCGGTATGCGGGCGCTCGAATGCGTGCACGACGCTGCCGGGCGCAAGCCCGAGCGCGCTGGCCGGCTCTGGGGTGTGTTCCAGCGTGACCAGCGCCTGCCAATAGCTGAGCTTCAGCGCAGTCAGCGCGATCAGGCCGGCAGCGGCAACGTAGAGCACGGCGCTGGCCGGCCGCCAGCCGGTCAACGACAACAACGTCATCAGCAGCAGGCCGCCGCTGAGCACGGCGTAAAGCAGATACACCGGCAGCACGCGCCAGTCGTGCCACGCGGGGATGGTGCGCAGCGAGGCATAAATCATCGCGGTGGCGCTCACCGTGGCGAGCGCGATCAGCGCCAGCAGAGCGCCCAGTGCCTGCGCCGGCAGCGACAGCGCGCCGAGCCAGATCAAGGCCATCAGGCCAAACGCCGGTGCATAGCTGGTCATCGCCAGCAGCCCCTCACGCGATAGCCACGAACTTTGCCATTGACTCAGCGCCCGCCAGGCACGGGCCGGCTTGCCCAGGTGCAGCAGCGAGCTGAGCAAGCCGATGCTGATCAGCAGCAGTGCCAGTGCAAACAGGATCGCTGCGAACTCACGGCTGAGCGGCAGCGGCGACCACGCGTAGTGCAAGCCCAGCCAAAACAACATGCCATAGCCGGCGCCCGAGAGCGTGGTAAAAAAAATGACGGAAAACGCGGGTTTCATAGTGTCTGCGAACGGAATGCGCGGGCGAGTCGGGACATCATCGGCTGAGCACGCGGTCGAGCCAACGCAACAATGGCGGCAGCGCCTGTGGGTCGAGCGTTTCGGCAGCCGGCGGGGCGCTGCCAGCGGCGCGGCGCGGGCGTGGCGGCAGGTATTTGTTGGTCGGCCGATAGCCCAACTCGGGCATCAGATCCCGGCCGCTGCGTTCGGCCACCAGCCGCGATACCGCTGAATCGGGATCGCCCAGGTCGCCGAAGTGGCGTGCCCGCGTGGGGCAGGCTTGCACGCAGGCCGGCACCCGTTCGGTTTCATCTAGCTGTTCGTTGTAAATGCGGTCCACGCACAGCGTACATTTTTTGATCACACCCGCGACTTCGTCATACTCGCGCGCGCCGTACGGGCAGGCCCAACTGCACAGCTTGCAGCCGATGCACTTGCTTTCATCGACCAGCACGATGCCATCCTCGGCGCGCTTGTAGCTGGCGCCGGTGGGACACACCGTGACGCAGGCCGGCTCGGCGCAGTGCAGGCAACTGCGCGGAAAATGCAGGGTGGTGGCGGGTTGTCCGCGGGCGCTGTCGGCGGCCACCTCGTAGCTGTGTACCCGGTTGAGCCAGACGCCATCCGGCGCCTTGCCGTAAGGGTCGATGTCGCTCAGCGGGCCGCCGCTGCCGGTGCTGTTCCACTGCTTGCACGCGACCGCGCAGGCATGGCAGCCGACACAGGTGTCGAGGTCGATCACCAGACCGAGTTGGCGTTTGCCGGGTTGCCTGGGTAATGCGGTCATGGTGATCAGAACGGGAAAAAGCGCGGGATGAAGATGACCGACAACACCCAGAACAGCAGGTTGAGCGGAATGCCGATTCGCATGAAATCGGTAAAACGGTAGTTGCCGGCGTTATAGACCATGGTGTTGGTCTGATACCCGATCGGGGTGGCAAAGCTGGTGGAGGCGGCAAACAATACCGCAATCAGGAACGGGGTCGGGCTCAGGCCCATCGCCAGCGCGGTGGAATAGGCGATCGGCGTGATCAGCACCGCGGTGGCGTTGTTGCTCATCAGTTCGGTCAGCACCGCGGTCAGCAGGTACACCGCGGCCAGCACGGCCAGCGGCCCGAAGTCGCCGACGAAGCCGAGCAGATGGGTGGCGATGAACTGGGCAAGGCCGGACTTCTGCATGGCGATGCCGAGCGGTATCACCCCGGCCAGCAGCATGATCACGCGCCAATCGATCGATTCATAGGCGGCATTGTTGTCGATGCAGCGGGTTGCCACCAGCGCGATGCAGCCGAGGATCGCCGCCGCCACCAGCGGCAGCCAGCCGAGTGCGGCCACGGCCATTACCGTCGCCATGATGGCGATGGTCAGCAGTGCCTGGCGCGGCATGAAGACCCGGTGCTCGCGCGCCGACAGCACCAGCAGCGCCGGGTTGCGCCGCAACGATGGCAGTTCATTGCCCGGCGCGCGCAGCAGCAGCACATCGCCCACGCGCAGGCGGACATCGCGCAGTTTGCTGCGCAGCACATCACCGCGCCGGTGGATCGCCAGAATCGCCGAGCGGTAGTGCCAATGGCATTCTGGCGACACCAGGGTGTGGCCGACCAGTGCCGAACCCGGCGCGATCATCACTTCGGCCAACACTGGCTGGGTGTTGCCGTTGCCCGGATCGATCGGCTGGAAATCCGGCGCGGTCTGCAAGCGGTTCTTGTCGATCACGGCGCTGAGCCGGCTCCAGTCGCCGCGCACGATCAACACGTCACCGGCGCGGATCGTTTCCGCGCGTGGCTGTGCCACCGCGTTGTCAACGCGCAGCAGTTCCAGCACGAAAACGCCATAACGCTCACCCAGCTTGGCGTCGGCGACGCTGTGCCCGATCAGCGGCGAGTTCGATGGCACCTGCAGTTCGCTGATGTACTTGCCCAGTTGATCGTCGTCATCGGTCTCGTTGTTGTGCGCGTGCGGCAACAGCCAGCGCTGCACCAGCAGCAGGTAGACGAAACCGGCAGCAAGCATGATCAGGCCGAGCTGGGTGAACTCGAACAGGCCAAAGCCGGGATGGCCGAGATTGCGTGCCAGCGAGTTCACCAGCAGGTTGGTCGAGGTGCCGACCAAGGTACACACACCGGCCATCTGTGCGGCATAGGACATCGGGATCAGCAATTGCGAGGCGGGGATGCGATTGGCCGCCGTGGATGCCAGCACGATGGGCAGGAACACGGCCACGGCCGCGGTGTTGTTGATGAATGCCGACAACAGGCCGACCAGCGCCATCACCAGCAACGTCATTGGCAGTGGCCGCCGCACGCGTGCGACCAGCCGGCCCATGGCGTGCACCACACCGCTGGCCGACAGCCCGCTGCTGAGCACGAACATTGCCGCCACGGTGATGGTGGCCGGGCTGCTGAAACCCGACACCGCCTCGGCTGGGGTGACCAGTTGCAGCACCAGCAGGCTGGCCAGCACCAGCAGCGCCACCACATCGCTGGGCAGCTTTTCGCTGATGAACAAGGTTGCGGCGACGACGACCACCGCCAGCGTCAGGATGGCATCAATACCCATTCGTCGATCCTGTGTGGCGCGTGGTTGAATCGCCGCGATAACGCGGCGGTCGGTTGTCCGCCGCGACAAAGTGCAGCGCGGCAAACTGCGGGTGCGATTCGCCATCCGGCGCAGCGACGCGTTGCAGACGCACGCGCAGGTCGAACCACGCCGCCTGGCCAGTGATCGGGTCGGCGTTGGCGTAGCGGTCGTCGGGCAAGCGATCGCCAATCAGATGGTTGAGCAAAAAGCCCTGCGCACTTTCTGGCGCATCCTTGTGCAAACGCCACGCACCGCGGCGTTTGCCGATTGCGTTCCAGGTCCACACGGTGTCGGGCTGGACATTGGCCGCCAGTCGCACCGGCACCACGATCTGCCCATGCGGCGAGCTCAGCGCTACCCAATCGTCATTGCCAACGCCGAAGCGTGCGGCGGTATCCGGGTGCAGGTACAGATAATTGCGGGTGGCGATCTGGCGCAGCCAGGCATTCTGCGAACCCCAAGAGTGGTACATGAACATGGGGCGTTGGGTTATTGCGCTGAGCGGAAACTCGGCAGCGACCTGCGCACCCTCGAACGGCTCATACCAGATCGGCAACGGATCGAAATACTGCACCACCCGGGCCCGATGTTGCGGCGGTGGCGTGTGCGCGCCATGGCCCTGCCCGGCGAGGCGGAATTTCTGCAAGGTCTCGCAATACAGTTGCAGGGTGATTGGTTCGGCGCTGGCAATCAGGCCCATGCCCTGTGCCCAGCGCAAGTAATCGCGATTGGCCATCTTGTAGTAACGGCCGGCGAGCGGCACCTCGGCGCGCCAAAAACCACCGTTTTCGATATAGCGTTTGAGCTGGCCGGGGTTGGGCGCGCCCTTGCCGTGTTGCCCGCCATCGCCGCGCCAGCCGGCAAGCAGGCCGACGCCCGGCGCACGTTCGTGGCGCACGATGTAATCGGCGTAATCGCGGTAGCTGGGGCTGCCGTCGGCGGTCACCATGCCCGGCAGCTTCAGGCGCGCGCCAAGATCCAGCAACACTGATTGAAAACCACGCACGTCACGTGCGCCGTTCTCGGTTTCCGGTTGCAGCACCGGGTGCCGGATCGCATCGGCCACGCCATCGGCATCGGAGATTGGTCGATCCAGCAACGAAATCGCATCGAAGCGTTCCAGATAGGTGGTGTCGGGCAGCACCAGGTCGGCATAAGCCACCATCTCCGAAGCATAGGCATCGGCGTAGATGATGTGCGCGATGCGGTACTCACCGTTGGCGTGCTTGTCGGTGAGCCAGTGCATCGTCTGCGCGGTGTTCATCGCCGAGTTCCAGCTCATGTTGGCCATGAACAGGAACAGGGTGTCGATTGGGTACGGGTCGCCGGCCCAGGCATTGCGGATTACGGTGTGCATCATGCCGTGCGCGGCCAGCGGGTAGGCCCACGAAAACGCGTGGTCGATCCGGCGCGGCTGGCCGTGTTCGTCCACCAGCAAATCCTCCGGGCCGTGGATGTAGCCGAGCGGGGCGGCATCGAGCGAGCCGTCGCTGCGGCGGGCCTTGCCCGGACGGTTGGCCGGCGGAATCGGGCGCGGATACGGCGGCTGGTAGCGGAAGCTGCCCGGCGCATCCACCGCACCCAGCAGCAGTTGCAGCAGGTGCAGCGCGCGGCAAGTGTGAAAGCCGTTGGAATGCGCACTGATCCCGCGCATCGCGTGCATCGCCACCGGCCGGCCGATCATCTCGGCGTGCTCCACACCGTGCACATCGGTCCAGCGGATCGGCAGCCGCAGATCACTATCGAACGCCGCCTGCGCCAGTTCCTGCGCCAACCGGCGGATGGTGTCGGCGGGCACCCCGCAGCGCTCGGCCACCACCGCCGGCGCGTACTGCGGGTCGAGATAGCGCTCGACCACCAGATGCAATGCCGGCACCGCCAGGCGGCCATCGGGCAGGGTGTATTCGCCGACCACCAGCGGCGCGATGCCGGTTGCCTGCGCGGGGGCGAAGCGCTGCCCGCCCGTGTCATCGCGCAGCGCACACAACTCACGGCCCTGTGCATCGCGCGCAAACAGGCCGTCATCGCTGGCGCCCGGGTCGCGGAGCACCAGCCAGTGCGCATTGCTGTAGCGCACCAGATAGTCCAGATCGATGCGGTCGGTACGCAGCAGTTCGTGGATCAAGGCAAACGCCAGCAGGCCATCGGTTCCAGGGCGAATGCCGACCCATTCATCGGCAATCGCGCCGTAACCAGTGCGTACCGGATTGATCGCCACGATCTTGGCGCCGCGTGCCTTGAGCTGGCCCAGGCCGAGCTTGATCGGGTTGGAATCGTGATCTTCAGCCACCCCCCACAGCATCAGGTAGCGGGTGTGCTCCCAGTCGGGCTCTCCAAACTCCCAGAAGCTACCGCCCAGCGTGTACAGCCCGGCGGCGGCCATGTTGACCGAGCAAAAACCCCCGTGCGCCGCGTAGTTGATGGTGCCGTACTGCTGCGCCCACCAGCCGGTCAATGCCTGGCTCTGGTCGCGGCCGGTAAAAAACGCCAATTCATCGGGGTTGCGTTCGCGGATTGCGCCCAGCCAACCGGCAGCGATCGCCAGCGCCTCATCCCATTCGATTTCGCGGAACTCGCCAGCGCCACGTTCACCGACGCGCAGCAGCGGCTTCTTCAACCGTGCCGGCGAATTGTGCTGCATGATCCCGGCCGCGCCCTTGGCACACAGCACCCCGCGATTGACCGGGTGCGCCGGATTGCCCTGAATATAATGTAGCTTGCCATCCTTCAACCACACCTTGATGCCACAGCGGCAGGCGCACATGTAGCAGGTGGTGGTCTTTACCGTGTCGCCGGGCGAGGGCGACAGATCGAGGACGGGTTCGGACATCAGCATTGGGTGACCCTTGGGCACAGGCGCACAGTGTAGTGGCGCAGCGCGTTTGCCGCCTAATCACCTTTGCAGCAGTGCCGGCAGCGCGCAGCGCATGAGCGCTCGGGGGGGCTGGTGTGGCTGCAAGGTGCGGTTAGCTGATTTCGCCAAGCGCTGCCGCCCATTGATGCTTGGCAGCGACGGCATGCAGGCGCTTGTCGCGTGTCCACAACCGGGCTCACGGGGTCATTTGAACGCTTGCGAGCAGATGCACGTCCACATAACCGATGTCCAGCCCGGTCAACCGATGCCGGTCGATGAACGCCAGCACTTCGGCATCGGTGGAAACGGTTGCCTGAGGCAGGTTGTGCAGAGCATCCAGTATCGCTTGACGTTGTTGCAGATGGCCGAGTGCCAATTCACCAATCACGAAAGGATGCGCCAGCACTTGGCCGGTTTCGAGCAGGCGCGTCAGCGCGCCGTCGCCGGCACGCAGGTGATCGATCCAGATCGAGGTATCGGCTTCAGCTCGGGCTCGCTGCCACCCAGACGCGCGAGGCGACGGGCGCTTTCACGTTCGATCAAGGCGCGCAGGGCTTCACGGACCAAGGCCGATTTTTCTTTCAGGCCGGTGAACTGCTGGGCTTTGCTGACCAATTCATCGTCCAAGGCGAGCGTGGTGCGCATGATTGTCATCCAGTGGCGGCATCTGGCTGTGACGAATGTAGCATCAAATGATGCGATCTTTCGTGCCCACGCGAGCAGACCAAGAGCCGAAGCGCCAGGCACCTGAGAGATTGGATGCCCAATATACGCAGTACCCGCATGGGTGGATGTCCGATATCCACACGATATCCACAGATGTCCGATATTCACACCCCTTGTCCGCTGGCCGCCGTTGCAGCAGACTCGGGGGGCTTTTCTATCGCTTCGTCAGGGGTGCTCTGAATAAGCTGTCGTTGCGAGGAGAGAAGCGAAGTGGCAATCCAGAAATGCTCAGAGAATCAAGATGCTGGATTGCCTCGCTGCGCTCGCAACGACGCCGGACGGGGCTTGTTCAGAATTTCCTTAGGTGCCCACCTGAATAGAATCGCTGCCAGTCTTGTTGCCTTGATTGTGATACTGGCCCCGGTCGCTGCCGAGGCCGTCGACCCGTGCGCTTACGACAAGGAAGCGATGCTCTCCCTCAGTGAGAACGCGTTTGACCAGAATCTGGCGAATGGCGGTGGTGGCTGGCGAGCCGTAGCAAAGATTTCCGGGTGCGAACGCGCCGCCGCGGGTCTGCTTGCTGCCTACCGGGCCGCGCATCCTGGCTCCGACCCCATGCTGGCATGGCATGAAGGGCAAGCGCTTGCGTCTGCTGGCGAGTATGCCGATGCCATCCCGCTTCTCGAAAGTGCAAGGAAGCCGGAAGATCAAGACCTCACCGGCTGGAACCACTACGTGGATGCGACGGTTGCATTCCTGCGGCACGACAAGGCGGTGTTGTTGGCTGCAAGGCAGCACCTCACCGCCATCAAATATCCGATTGGCGCGGGCTTTCCCCCATTGAATGATGGTTACGTTGAGTTCCCCGCCCCAGCGGGGCAGCCACCGGTAAGGTTTCGGTGGCCGCCCAACATCGAGGTTGTCGACGCGCTCGTGGTTTGCTTCAACAGACCATACGAAGAGGCATATGGTCCAACCTGTCGCAACCGCGGTTCGTGAACTGTGTTCGTAGCCCGGTGGCTACAGATGTCCAGCGGCGTGGATGCGCCGCCTACAGCGCTCAAAACCGATACCGCAAGCGCAGGGTCCAACTGCGCGGGCGCTCGGGCAGCACCAGGTTGGAGCCGAACAGAGCGGAGGCATTGGCGCGGAAGTAGCGCTCGTTGAACAGGTTGTTGATGAAGCCCTGCACTTCGAGTTTGCCGATGGTTACGCTGCTGCCGATATTGACCACAGTGTAGCCGGGCAGGCGCACTACGCCGCCGCTTAACGAATCAGGTTTGATCGTGCGCAGACACCGTCTGAGCCGTCTGTTGGACGAGCCCGGTCTTGGGCGCGAGAGGCGCCTGCAGAAGCCGCAGTAGCGGGTGATCCGCGAGCAAGGCGCGAATGCGCTCGGCAACGGCGCTCAGGCTGGCTTCGCCATGATCCCAATAGCTGCCGGCGGCAAAGTGATCGGCCAGACAGGCGCGAAGCACGGCGCGGCGATCGGCGCTCGGAACCGGCCGAGTCAGGGCACGATGCAGCGCATCGCCGAGTTCGTGCTCAGCAATCACCACCTCGGTCAATGCTGGCACACCGTAGAATGCCTGGCCCAGCACGACCAGCGGCTTGTCGAGTACCAATGCCTCGAAACCCACGCTTGAGTTGATGGTGACCACGACAGCGGCACGGCGGATCAGATCGGTCGCCGGCCGTTGGCGGATGAACGTCACATCAGGAAACCGGCGACGCAGCGCATCGAGTCGAATCTGCGTAATCCGGCTCTCGTGCGGGTGGAACTTGACGACCAGCGACCTCGGCGGGCGCATCGCGGCAAGCCGATCACGCAGCGCGGCAATCACTCGGCCGTGGTCGTTGCCCCAGACCGGAGAGTGCAGCAGCAACTGCGAGTCGTGGACGACTTGCAACGGGTAGAACACGAAGCCATCCGGCGGTAGCGCCGGGTCGGTGTAGCTTGGCAGCAGCGGCTTGCCGAGTCCGAGCGGCCGCAGCTGATAGAGCAGCGTGTGCATCCAGCGGGCATCGCGTCGTTCGAGAAACCGTTGTGGTACTTGATGGCTTGCCGCCCGGGTCGGCGTATCGCCGCGCAGTGCAGCGATCATTGCGTCGAGTCGGGTATCCAGCGCAGGGTCCGGCGGTCTGCGCGCGAAGCCTGCGCGAATCAATCGAGCCAACGATGAGGCCGCGTTCACGCCGTCAAGATCAATCTGCATGGTGCCGGGGAAGTAGCCGTGCTCGGTATGGATCACCGCCAGGCCGCGTCGACGCGCGGCGTGGATTGCCATCGACAGTCGCCGATTCGAGCCGTTCCATACCAGCAGTGCGTCGATGGCGTTCTGGTCGAGAAATTGTTCAATCGTGGCATACAGGCGGCGCTGTCGGGCCAAGCTGCGTCGGCCGTGAATAGTCAAATCTTTGCTGCCGATCGCTTCGCGCAGACTGTTGTCGTCGATATTGGTCCGCGCGCGCGCGACCGGTTCGGCGGGCAGAATCGGGATACCGGCTGAGCGGGCATAGGCGCGCATTAGCGGCCGACACGACCAGTACACGCAGCAAATCTCCGGCGCGAGCAGCGGCGCAAGAGCCAGGAAGAACGGGGCTTTAAGAAGGCCAACATCAAAGATGGCGAGGTTCAGTGGGCGGTCGTTCATTGCCCGTGTTACCCAAGTCGGGGCGGCTGTAACCCGATGATCCTACCCGGTCTGCGTGACAGCAGGTTGACTTTGGCGTGACTGCTCGATGTGTGATGAGCGACCGCAAAGCTATGGTTTACGTGGTGCTGTCGGGCAATCTCGGCGGCTTGTCGCGCAGCCCGTCAATGTTCGTCGACTACATTCAGGCGGCCATCTGTACGCCCAGCGATTTTGCATTTCCGATCAACGGGATCGCCACCGAGGGCATCGTCAACACGCAGACCGTGGTCATCGCCGATCTCGATCTGGGCGCCCTCGATATCCCAAAGCCCAGGACAAAGCCCAGGACACTCAGGCTTCAGACCAACGGATGGGTGTCCTCGGCTTGTAGCAGGAGGCTTTGTGCGGTTGCTACATAATTCCGGGGAATCGCCTGAATGAGCCACGCGTCACGCACTCTGCATCTGGTTGATGTGCTCACCGATACCGTGGGCGAGGGCAACCGCGCGGGCGTGGTGCTCGATGCCGATGGTCTCGACGCCGCGGCGATGCTGCGCATTGTCGCGGCGGCATGATCTGCGCGTAATGTCGGTTCCGCAGCGTTGGCGATTGAACCGACCTACGAAGCGAAAGGGCGTGTCATTGGGCTTCCTGATTGGCAATGTGCGTCAGCCGACCGGATCGAGCGAAGCGGCTGGGCTACCGAACCGGTGGCGACGGCCAGCAAACGCTGGCATCCGTCACCGTCATTCCAGCTTTCGCTGGAATGACGACACCAAGGGTTCCGGCTCCGACGCTGCCATTCGGTCAAGAGGCTGTTTGGTGCGCAGGGCCACCGCTACCAATTCGCCGATGTAGCGCTAACTCTACAGCCAACCAGCATCACCCAATGCGACTAGCTGACGCGTGTTGCTAATCAGGTTGGGCTTTGTACTTCACGCCACACTCAAAACCGATAACGCAGGCGCAAGGTCCAGCTGCGCGGGCGCTCGGGCAGCACCAGGTTGGAGCCGAACAGGTCCGAGGCATTGGCGCGGAAGTAGCGCTCGTTGAACAGGTTGTTGATGAAGCCCTGCACTTCGAGTTTGCCGATGGTTACGCTGCTGCCGAGATTGACCACGGTGTAGCCGGGTAGGCGCACTGCGCCGGAGAAGCCCGAGGGCATTGCAGCGACATCGGTGACGGTGGCGAACACTTCCAGAATGGCGGTGGGTTTGACGATGGCGGTGAGGCTGCTGACCCGATCCGGAATGCCGGAGCGCCGGTTGCGGCCGGCGATCAGGCCGAAGACGGTGCCGCCGAAGCTGTCCTCAGGGGCGATGCCGCTGTCGACCGGGTTGAAGAACGCGAACTGGCCACCCGGGGATATGTTGGTGTTGATCACATCCTGCCACACGCTGTTGCCGATCAGGCTGAGCCAGTCGCTGGCCACGTAGCGCGCTTCGAACTCGATGCCCTTGCCGCGGGTGGAAGTGTTGGTGGACAGGTTCTGCGAGCTGAACTGGGTGCGGGTCTGGCGATAGGCTGAGATCGCGGTGAACAGGCGGCCGTCGAGGAAGTTGCCCTTGATCCCGGCCTCGTACAGGCGCGAGGCGTTGAGCGCGCCGAGTTCGACATTGGCCAGCGACACTTCGCCGCCCTGGCCGGTGATCACGGTGCGCTGGGTTGCGGCGGTGACATACGGCCGGATGGCGTCGGTCAGGTCGTAGCCGAGGCTGGCGGTCCACGACAGGCCGCTGTCGGTAGCGCTGGCCTGCTGCCCGGCATCGCCGGCAGCGGCGGTGCGCGCCTGCCGCGACTGGATATCGAGCACGTCGTAACGCAGGCCAAGCAGCGCATGCCAGCGCTGATACAGGGTGACGTTCGCCAACCCCGCCAGGCCGTAATCGGTGTAATCGGTGGTGAGGTCGTTGATGAACTGCGCGCGCTCGAACAGGCCGGCGGTTTCGATCCGGTCATTGCTGCTGGGGCCTTGCGCCAGGTCGCGGCGGTCGAGAAACTCGAACAGGAAGTCCTCGGCCAGCTTGGCGCGGGTATGGCGCAGCGAGGGCGAAAACTCGAAATCGGCTTGCAGGTTTGCGCTGGCATCCCACTGCCACGCGGCAATCAGCTGGTCTTCGATCACGTAGGTGTCGATCACCTGCGCGAAGCCGTAGGAGTTTTGCAGTTCGGTTTCCAGACTGTCGAAGAACAGTTTGTTGCTGAGCTGCACACCGTTGTTCAGCGCATGATGAAAATCGAAGTAGGCGGTGACGGTGTCGGTGGCGAGAAAATCCTCGGGGTCGATCAACACGTCCTTGCGCGAGAGCTGCACCGTGCGCACGCTGGCCGGGTCGAGTGCGAACCCGGCATTGGTGCCGTCCGGCCCGAAGCTGCCCACCGGGCCGGCGGTGGTCAGGCCGGGCGCGAACACGAACGCCGACAGGCCGCCTGCCGCGATGAGCTCGGCCTGCGACAAACGGCCGCTGCGGTCGGTATCGAGATTCAACAGCGGCGTGCCGGCGAGATAGCTGCCGTTGTCGATCAGATTCTGGCTCAGACGGTTCCAGCCGGCATTCTGGTTGCCGTGGAAGTTGTGGTATTGCACCCCGAACTCGACCCGGGTGCGATCGTTGATATCGCTGTCGAACGCCGCTTGCAACACGCTCTGGCGGGTGCCGTCGTTGCGGTAGTAGCTGTCGGAGTTCTCGTGCAGGCCGTACAGGTAGTAGCCCACCGGGGTGGCGCCGGCGTTGAACTTGTAGCCATACTCGGCCTCGATCACCGCACGATCCCAAGAGCCGGTGGTGAACGACACTTCGCCCACCGGCTGGTCGAGGTAGGCGCCGTTTTCGGCGCGCGCCGATTTGGGCACGAAGTTGACGTAGCCGCCGATCTTGGACGGGCCGTAAATCGGCGAAGCCGGCCCGCGCACGATGTCGAGGCGATCGGACGTGGCGATCGGCGTGGGGATGTTGCCGGGGTTGTCGACCCGGCGCACCCCACGAAAATAATTCTCGCCCGGCGTGCCGCGGATATCGATCGATCCGGCGACACCGAAAAACGAGCTGGTGAAGGTGCCCGGGGTCAGGGTGGTGATGTCGTTGAGGTCGCGAATATTGAGCAGGTCGATCAACTCCGCGCTGACGCTGGTCAGCGCGCGCGGGGTGTCCTTGATGCTCAGGTCGAAGCCGCTGACCGAGCGGGTTTCACCCTGTTGCAGCAGGTCGCGGCGGTCGAGCACCTGGCCGGTGACTGCAACGCTGGCGAGGCGCGTGCTGTCGGGTTCGGTTGCCGTGTTCTGGGCGATGGCGGGACGGGTAAACGACAGGGTAATGGCGATGGCAAGGCCAAGGCGGTTCGGGCTTGGGGGCATGGGGTGAGTTTGTCCGGAGAGTAGCGTGATCAGTTTCACGTCAAGCCGCCCATCGTACACGGGCGGCGTCATTCGCCACTATCGAGCAACTGCCGGGTAAAGTCATCGCTGCCGCGGGCGACCAAGCCACCGCGTGGATGCAGCATCACCTCGTAACGGCCGCCATCGACCAGCGGCAGGTAGGCGCCGCTGCCGTAGCGGGTATCGACGAACGGCAGCCATTGCGGGTACTGCTGTTGCAGGGTGAGCAGGTCGAGCGCGTTGCGATTGCCAAGTGCGAACACGCTGCGCGCGGCTTCGCGTTCCTGATCGATGTCGCGGTAGCGCCCGGACAGGCGTTCCAGACGGTACAGCGGTGGCACCCCGGCCAGCAGCGCCGGCAGTTGCCAGCGCAGCACGCGCGCATCGAGTTGCCACTCGTCGCCCAGCAACTCGAAGCGGCGGGTGTCGCCGTTGGCCATGTGCAACAGCACGGCGAAGCGTTGCGGCGCGAGCGCGCTCGCTTCCAGCGTGGCCACCGGCAGATCCTGATCCAGTCGCAGGTATTGGCGCAGGCTGACGCCCATCGCGGCGAGCAGCAATGCCAGCAGCAGGCAACTCAGCCCGAGCAGGCGCCGCAACCAGCGCCCGCTGCGGCCAAACAGCAGCACCAGCGCGAGCAGGGCAAGCGCCAGGCCCGGCAGCAGCAACCAGTTCATCGGATTCATCACCGCTCCAAGGTAGTGTTTTCACGCTTTGGAACCAACCTGCTGACGCAACGCCAGTACAGTATTCCTCACCGCCAGCCTGTGAATTGATAAATCCCTCGGCAGCAGCACTAAACTGGCATGGCGGCGCGCAACGCGATACAGGGCGGCAATTCGCCGATACCGCGCAGTATACTGGCGCACATGAAAACTGCCGCCCGCCTCGCCTGTCTACTGATCGCACTGGCCCTGCTCGCCGCCTGCGGCAACAAAGGCCCGCTGGTATTGCCGCCGCCGGACACGCAGTCCAGCACGCAATGAGTCAGCCCGTCGCCGGAGCGCTGCGCTTTACCAAGATGCACGGTGCCGGCAACGATTTTGTGCTGATCGATTGCCGTGCTGGCTGCGTCATTGACGCGGCCTTGGTGCGGGCAATGGCCGATCGCCATCGCGGTGTCGGCTGCGATCAGTTGATCACCATCGAAACCGCGCACAGCAACGCTGCCGTGGCCGGCTACCGGATCTGGAACAGCGACGGCTCGTCGGCACAGCAGTGCGGCAACGGCGCGCGTTGTGTCGCCGCCTGGCTGCGGCGTGAGCGCTCCGATCTGCCACGGCACTTCGTGCTCGACAGCCCAGCCGGTGCGGTGGCGGTGGAAACTCTGGACAATGGCAATTACGCGTTGCACATGGGTCGGCCCGAGTTTAGCCCCGCGCGGATTCCGCTGCGCGTGGACGCCGAAGCGGCGAGCTACACCATAAACGTGGCCGGCGAGACGGTACGGTTTGGCGCGGTATCGATGGGTAATCCGCACGCGTTGATCGAAATGGACGCGCTCGATGACGCCAGCGTGCAGCGGCTGGGCGCGGCATTGCAGGCCCGGCCCGAATTTCCCGATGGCGTCAATGTCGGATTCGTCCAGTTGCGTTCGCGCACGGCGATCGCGCTGCGCGTGTACGAGCGTGGCGTGGGTGAGACACTGGCCTGCGGCAGCGGCGCGTGTGCGGCGGTGGCGATACTGGTGCGAGCGGGTCGGGTGGACCGCCGCGTGCGGGTCAGTCTGGCCGGTGGTGATCTGGACATTGAATGGCCCGATGATGCCGCGCCGGTGCGCATGGCTGGGCCGACGGCGTTTGTATTTGAGGGAGTTTGGTGATGACAGAGCATGCTGAACGGATCAGTGCGAGCGAAGTAGCTGCCTGGCTGCGCCGCCACCCGGATTTTCTGGCGACTTATCCCGACCTCGCATTGACCCTTGCGCCGCCGCGGCAGGAGGGCAGTGCCACGTCGCTGGCCAGTTATCAGCTCGATGTGCTGCGCGACAAGAATCGCGAACTGAACCGCCGTCTGCATGAGCTGTTCGCTACCGCGCAGGACAACGAACGGCTTGCGGTGCGTACCCATCAACTCGCGCTGACCCTGATGCGCCAGCGCAGCGCGGCCGACACCGTGCGCGCGATGGTGGCGAGCCTGGGCGAGGATTTTCACGGCGATCAGGTCAGTGTGGTGCTGTACCACCCGGTCACCGGACTGGGCAACGAGCCGTGGTTGCAGATCATCGCTGCCGATGCGGCGGAGCTGGCACCGTTCGCGCAATTTGTGAGCGATGGCGAGCCGCTTTGCGGCCGCTTGCACAGCGACAAGCAGCAACGCCTGTTTGGCGCGAGCCACACGCAGATTCAGTCGAGTGCGCTGATGGCGATCCCCGAACGCGGCCTGCTGGCGGTCGGTTCGCGCGACGCCAACCGCTTCTTCCCGGGTATGGGCACCGTGTTCTTGCGCCTGATGGC
>Ga0100392_1000327_pt1 | contig 44844 bp, 40 predicted proteins | sample CryGeymeta201516_FD_81548 | JGI IMG/M metagenome (GOLD analysis project Ga0100392, IMG submission 81548) | Groundwater microbial communities from Crystal Geyser aquifers in Utah, USA - Crystal Geyser metaG 2015-16 | ecosystem: Environmental > Aquatic > Deep subsurface > Groundwater | place: USA... | reverse complement strand
ATTTATTGGCTGGAAAAAATTAATTTATTTAAATTTAACACGTATTGCCATAATAGCAAGCTCCCGAAAAGCTGTCAAGAGGCTAAATTTAAAGTATTCGGGCTATAATTTTAAAAGCGACATGGCAGACAATTAAGAGTAAAGAGGGGGGTCATAAAGGACTCCTGGAAACTAAAATGCTCCGCCAGACGGAGGAGCATTTTTACCGCTTTTTTAATTCAAAATTATTTCCTTTCAGAAATTTCTTCCCGTAATTTTCGCAGGATCATTTGCGCTTCTTCTTTGCCGCCCAAACCGAAAGCTAAACCGCCAGCCAAAGATAACATGGCTACAATGCCAATAAATATGGTGCTCACCAAAGAAGTGGCGATGCCTAATTGAATCAGAGCCGCCAAAAATCCGAAAGTTATTATGGACCATTTGGAAATAGTCGCTAATAGCGTCGCCGACATAATTCCGGCCGCTCGGGTGCTTCCTTTGACAACAACATAAACAAAATTTCCCACCAGAAAAACAACCGCCAAAATAATCACTGCCACCACCACATTGGGGATATAGAGAAGTATGTTATTGAGACAGTTAGTAACTTGATTGAGACGCAAGATATCCGTAGCCGCCATTAAGAAAACCAGTATTAATAACCATTTTACCAGCCCTCCGAAAAAAGCCGCTACATTTAAATTAATTCCCGACTCGCTTAATTTTTTTCTTAGTCCCATTTTTTCAAAGGCCTGATTGATTCGCAAAGAAAAAATCATTTTTTCCACCACTTTCTCCATAACCGCGGCGATTACCCAGCCTAATAAAAAGACCAGTAAAGCTCCAATTAAAATCGGAAAAAAATTAATAAATTTTTCCCACAAGTTCAACAGGGATATCGTCGTTATTTCCCCCCAGGTTTGTAATTCATTCATTTTATCACCTCCTCTTTCTATTTTTATTCTCAATTAAAACCCAGAATTTTTTATTGTTGGCAACAGACTTTTTATATATTACCGGCATCTAATTAGCTGGCGTTGGCGGTACCGGCTCGCTGCTTTCTATCGGCTGGTTTTCCGGAGACGAGCTAGTCTCGCCAGTGTCGATTTTCAGATTTTCCGCCGTATTTTCAATCCCATTTTTGATATTGCTGATCATTTTTTGGATTCTCGCCCGGGTATCTTTGTTGTCTTTTGTATCCGGAAATATCGCCAGAACATTTTCGTATTCGCTTATGGCTTCCTTGTTTTTGTTTTGCTTTTCATAAAGCATGCCTAAATTGAAACTAACATTGATTTGATTTTTATCAACATTCAAGATGGCTTTGAAAATATCCTCGGCCATTTTATTGTCCTCGTCTTTTCCTCTATTTTGATATAATCTGCCCAGGTAAAAAGCGTAATTAAGATCTCCCTGTTTGATTGCCAGCGCTTTTTTAACATTTTCTATCGCTCCGTCTAAATTTTCCAGAGCTTCCTCCGCTAAAGCCATGTTATAATAGCCGGGGTCAAAATTATTTTTTTCATTGATGGCTTTTTGAAACAAGTCTCTGGCTTCTTCCACTAATTTTTTCTTTTCCGCCTCATCTTTTTTAGTGGCAATCAAATTTATCTTTATTTGCCCCAGTTTCAGATAAAAATTCGGATTATGCGGATCCAGCTCGGCTGTTTTTTGATAACTTTCCTCGGCTAAAGCCAACGAATCTCCCACATAGACTCCGGCATTTTCATAAATTTGAGCCAGCACTTCATTGGCCGTGACATCTTTGCTCATTAAATCCCGGCCGATTTTAGCCGAAGAAATAGAAAAATTCAGATATTCGGTAATTTTATTCAGATCCCGGTCGCTTTCTCCCTTGGCCACTTCCTGATTGGCCAGAAACATATAATCTTGAGCCAGACGGGAAAAATATCTTCCTTCTCTTTTATTCAGATTAATGGCTTTAAGGATTTTAGCCACGGAATCTTTTTCTGAAATTTGACTCTTTTTCACTGCCAATCCCGCCTGGACATCAGCCACGAACACTCTGCCTAAAAAGACGAAGACAAAAACAACGCCGGAAATAACCACCATAAAGATAAAAGCCAGAGTCAGAGCGAATTTTGGAGAAGCTTTAAGAGAAAGATTTAAATATTTTTCCTCGGATTCGCTTTCTTTGTATAAGATAATCAGTCCCAGCGTGGCAAGTAAAACTCCCAGCAAAAAAATCGGACCTTCTATCCGGAAAGTGGCGGCATTTACCAGAAAAATCAGCGAGGCGGCCGCGGTGCCCAAAGAAAAAATCTTATTTTTTTCTTTTTCTTTAGTCAAAAGATAAATTTCCACTCCCAAAAAAGTCAAGATAATCAAAACCAGGCTGATGGTTCCCAAGACTCCGATAGTCGGCAGAGATTCAAAGATGATTCCGGAACCTTGATAAAATCGCAGATTATACAAAGCTTCCAGATTAAAATCTTGAGGCTTGTGCAAAGAAAAAGCATAAGCAAAATTACCCGGACCTGATCCTAAAACAAGCTTCTCTTTGAGACTGTCTTTAACTATTTGAAAGGAAAGTCCCGGAGCTGGATTAACTTCGACAGGCATTTCTATATTGGCAATTTTTACATTGCCAATCATTAAAATAGCCAAAATCAAAGTAAAACCTATCATCGGAACCCAAGTCCAGCCGCCAATGGGCCTGATAATGCGAGCTAAAACATAAACCAGAAAGAAGCTTACGCCAACTAAAATTCCCAGCCAGGGCACAAAGGCATAAACAGAAAATAAAACCAGGAAATTCAAAAATAAAGCCAGGATTAAAAAAACTATGCTTCCGTTCCTTCTCCAGTCGGGGGTTATCTCCGTAAGTTTAAAAATGGCTGACATGATTAACGGAATCAGTAAACTTAAAAAAATACTCAAACCGGTCGTGGATCCCATCAGGCTTAAAGGAGCTATTTGGGCTAAAGTTGCCGGTAAAAATTTTATGCCTAAAATTCCCAGGAAAGACCAGAGTGAAACCAGAAAACCGGAAACAATCAAAGATCCAATCATCCAATTGAATTTCCTGGAATTTAAATGGCTAAACATCAGATAATAAGCAACGGCTAAAGCCAGCATGTTTACCAGGCCTCTGGAAGGATCGCCAAAAAATCCCCAGAAACTGTGCCAGCGATCAACGGAAAAAAAGGTAGCTAAAGCGTAGATAAAAAGAAAAATGGCAATCGGTATATCTAAAGGAGTCCGGCGAACTTTCATTTCCCCTAAGATGACTCCTTTGACAGTCCAAAAAACCAAAGCCAGAATAATCCAAAAATAAAAATACATTTGTTTGTCGAAAGCCAACCCTTGAAAAGTCATACCCGAAAAGAAAAGAGGCAGACCAAAAAACAAAGCGCCCAGACTGAATGTTATTAAAAAATCAAACAATTTTATCAATTTTCCTGAATCGGAAGATTTAAATTCCGGTTTTTCCGGTGGCGTATTTTTCGCAGCCAGATTGATATCGGGGCTGGAAAACTTTTTTACTGGCGTCCAATTGTTGTTATCCATATTGTTTTCGCTATTAAATTAATTGAATCAAGCTCCTCCTTACTACTTTGCTACTTTGAAAAGTATAGTTTATTTTAAAAATAAAAGCAAGTTTTTCCAAAATGCCCTTGAAGCCCTAGATATCCAGATTGGACACGGCTTTGGCGTGAGTTTGAATAAACCTTCTTCTGGGCTCCACCTCATTTCCCATCAGAATATCAAAAATTCGATCGGCTTTTTCAGCGTCTTCTATGGTAATGCGCCGCATCATTCTTTTTTCCGGATCCATGGTCGTTTCCCAAAGTTGTTCCGGATTCATTTCTCCCAAACCCTTATAGCGCTGGATATTTATTCCCGCAATCTTTTTTTCTTCACTTTCTTCCGCATCGGTTTCCATAACAATTTCTTCCCCATTTTTATTTTCACTTTTTTTGGATTTTGAATTTTGGATTTTATTTGTCATTGGAAATTTGTCATTTGTCATTTCTTTTATCATTATGTTTTTCTCTTCTTCCGAGTAAATATAATTAACTTCCTTGTTTTTCTGAATTCGATATAAGGGCGGTTGAGCGATATAAATCAAGCCTTTTTCAATTAATTCCTCAAAATAGCGGTAAAAGAAAGTTAAAAGCAATGTCCGGATATGCGATCCGTCCACGTCCGCGTCCGCCATGATAATAATCCGGTGATAACGCAATTTGGAAAAATCAAAACTATCTCCGATGCCGGCGCCCAGCGCGATAATTATGGGTTTTAAGGTATCGGATTTGACCACCTTATCCAAAGTAGTTTTTTCCACATTGACCAGCTTGCCTCTTAAAGGCAAAATGGCTTGAAATTTTCTGTTTCTCCCCTGTTTAGCGCTACCACCGGCAGAATCGCCCTCAACAATGTATATCTCCGACTCCGCGGGATCATTGGAAGAACAATCCGCCAATTTTCCCGGGAGAGTCATCCCCTCCAGGGCGCCCTTGCGAATAACCGCGTCTTTAGCCGCCCGGGCGGCAATTCGACTTTTAGCCGTTAAGAAACATTTAGCCAAAATATTTTTAGCATCGATTGGATGACTTTCCAAAAATTCCGCCAAGGCTTCGGCGGTTATGCTGGAAACAAGGCCTTTCATCTCGCTATTTCCCAATTTGGCTTTAGTTTGGCCTTCAAATTGAGGATTTTTAAGTTTAACGCTAATGATCGCCGAAAGCCCTTCCTGCAAATCCTCGGAAATAAAATTTTCTTCTTTCTCTTTTAATATATTGTTTTTTCTGGCGTAAGCGTTGATAACCCGGGTAAGAGCCATGCGAAATCCGATTTCATGCGTGCCGCCTTCGGAGGTAAAAATATTATTCGCGAAAGAGAAAACATGCTCCTTATAACCATCGGTATATTGCAAAGCCACTTCCACCACGGAATCTTGCGTTTCCTTTTCAATATAAAAAGGGGTTTCATTCTTAACTTCTTTGCCGCGGTTAATAAATTTAATGTAAGAGATTAGTCCTCCGTCAAAAAGAAAACCGAAAGATTTTTCCTCCTGCTTTTTTCTTTTATCAAAAACTTTGATGCTTACGCCTTTAGTTAAATAAGCCTGTTGCCTGACATAACTTAAGATTTTTTCCCAGTTATAATTTATCTCGGGAAAAATTTGGGGATCAGCTTGAAAAGAAATAATGGTTCCGGCATTTGGGGCTTTGCCTTCAATTTTAGGATCTTTCGATTTGGACTTGCCTCTGGTAAATTCCATGCTGTAAATTTTTCCATCCCTTCTGACTTCCGCCTTCAGCCAAACACTTAACGCGTTAACTACCGATACTCCCACTCCGTGCAGGCCTCCGGATATTTTGTAGCCTCCGCCGCCAAATTTTCCACCCGCGTGTAAAATCGTCAACACTGTTTCCAGAGTTGATTTTTTAGTTTGCGGATGTTTTTCCACCGGAATTCCCCGCCCGTCATCGGAAATTTCCACCACATTGTCAGGTAATAAAAAAATTCTAATATTTTTACAATAACCCGCCATGGCTTCATCAACGCAATTATTGATTACTTCCCAAACTAAGTGATGCAAACCTTCCAAAGAGGTTCCTCCGATATACATTCCGGGGCGCTTGCGCACCGGTTCCAAGCCTTCCAAAACCTGGATGGATTTAGCTGAATATTCAGAATCTTTTAAATTTTTCACGATTTTCTTTTTTTTCTTCATAATAGTTTTTATTTAATACCGCCGTAATTTAAACGATTTTAGTCATATTTCACAGAAAATTTTCAGGGTAAGCATGAGTTATTAATTTTAAACTAATACAAATTAAATTGCAATGACATCGAGATTTTCTTTCGGATTATTTTTTATCTAAAAAATATAATTCTATTAGAAAAACGCCGGCGATCAGGAGCAATCCCGTCCACCAAACTAAAATCCGCGAGCTTTGCAAAATTAAAAGGCCAATCAGAATTACGGAAAGTAGTACGCTTTGGCGGGAACTTAAACTGATGTTTAAAATTACCGCCTTTTCTCCCCCCCAAATCTTTCTTAACTTAGTTAAAATCAAATTCAACAAACCGCTTAAAGCGAAAAAAAGAACGAGATAAAAAATAATTTTACCGGCCCGGCCGGTTTTTTCCGGATCGATAAAATAAATCACCAGAATCAGGGCGCTAAAAGAAAAAAGGGTCACTATTTTAACAACCCAAAGATAGAATCTTAAAGTCATAGTAGGTCTAATTTTAGTAATTTTTTATTTTTCTCTTATACCCTTCTATTATACACAAATGGTCAAAAATTGCAACACTTTTTTATGCAAAAAAATGGCTATATAAAGCCATCAAATGACATAAAAAGTAGTTGAAAAATGCGTTAATTAAAAAATTTAGAAAATATCTGAAACTCTTCCTGTCGCCACTTGATTCATCTGGTTATCGCTGTAATTATCAACGTGCGAGGCTATACATAAAAATGCAATATTTAAACCCTTTACGGCAAACCAAACTCTGGGAGATTGATTAGGTCTGACATTTGGAACGGAAAGCTCAATCTTCCAAATACTCCACAAATCATTTTGTGTGACTCTATGCAATTTTGCGGGAGCAATTCTTTGTTGAGGATTTAAAGGGTGAAATTGAAACTCGCACAACATTTTAAATGCCTCCAGCGCCTTATCTAAAAAAGAAAACCGCCGCGTTAATTTGGCAGTTTCTTTTTCAAATGCAGGATGGTAAATAAACTCAATCATTATTTTTAAAATCCGTTCCTCGATAAAATGCCAATTCGTAAAATATCTCCTCGCTTGGTTTTGTCCCGGAATAAGGCGCTTCCGCGTGAGTCAGATCTTCAAGTTGTTTCCCGTTGAGGCTTCCATATTTCTTAATTACCCTATCCAGCATTTCTTTTTCTTCCTTGGAAAAAACAGCAGTTTTCGGTTCTTTCAGACAGGTATAAACTTCGGTTGCATTGTATCCATTATGTTCATTGACTGATTCGATTTTCAATGCTTTTTCTTTTTTCATTTCCCTTGTTATCGCATTTAAAGAGACGGGAACCGGTCCCATCGGCAAAGCCTTGTATTTATCGCCGGTAAAATATTTCTGATACTTTTCAAAAAAATCAAAATCAACGAAATAAAGCAATTTCGCCAATTTTTTCTTCCCTCGCACTTCTTTGCCTAACTGCGAGCAGAGATAAAGGATGACTTGTTTATATTTTTCCGCGTGTAAAGGCATATTTTTCTAACTTAATAATGCCATATTATCGCTTGATTTGCAAATGCCAATTACCATGTCATCTGGATACGGCCGTGGGTAAATGACACGTTTAGCCATAAAATTTTATTCGCATGGGCGTATTCGCAGTACGCTTTTCGCATGCTTTTATTACGTAATTCGGTATGTAATTAATTTTTGAGAGTATCATCAGCGAATAATTCTGCTTGTTTTAAAATCAAATCTGTCGCCAATTTTTGCATATCAGGCGGATAACCGAATTTATTCAATGTCCGCTTAATCATTACCCGCAATTTCGCCCGCGCGCTTTCTCTAATTGTCCAATCGATAGATGTATTTTCCTTTACCTTGTCTACCAGAACGCAAGCCAGCTCTCGCAAAACTTCATGACTCAAAACTTCTTTTGCGCTTGCGTTGTTAGTCAGAGCATCATAAAAAGCCACTTCGTAATCCGTTACCAAACCCAGTTTTTTCTTTCGATCGCCTTCTCCTCGAATTTCTCGAGCCATACCGATCATTTCTTCAATAATTTCTGCCGCAGTTAAAATATTGGATTGGTAGCGCTTTAAAACATCGTCCAGCATTTCTGAAAATTTTCTTCCCAAAACTATATTCTTGCTTTTGATACTATCAATTTCGTTATTCAATAACTTCTTCATGAGTTCCAATGCCAGATTTTTGCGATCCATTCCTCTTACTTCGGCCAAAAATTCTTCGGACAAAATAGAAACATCGGGTTTCTTGATTCCGGCCGCGCTGAAAATATCAATGACGCCTTCTGAAGCTAATGCTTTATCCACAATCTGGCGAATCGCCGTTTCAATTTCTTCCGAATCGCGTCCCTTTCCGCCAGCAGATTCAAATTTAACCAGCCGCACTTTCACAGCCTGAAAGAAGGCCAGCGCTTCTTTTATTGCCATTGCTTCCGGCCGTGGCGCTACCAGCGCATAAGATCGCATTAATGTTTCAATGTGTTCAATGAATCGTTTCTTCCCATCAGGCAATTGAAGAACATGCTCTTGCGCCTCAAGCAGGAGTTGCATCTTTCGATTTATATCGGCTGAAAAATAATCTTTATATTTAAAATCAGAAAACATCTCCTCAATAATTTCAAATTTTTCCTGCATAGTCGATGCGGCTTCAGAAAGATTTAGCGTCGGAATTCCTTGCCCGCCACTTTCCGTATAAACAGCCAGAGCTTTTTTCAAATCCCGCGCTATTCCAATATAATCAACAATTAAACCGCCTCTAATATCTTTATAAACTCGATTCACTCTGGCAATCGCTTGCATTAAATTATGTCCGCGCATCAGCTTGTCCACATACATTACTTTCGCGCAAGGCGCGTCAAAACCGGTCAGCCACATATCCCGAACAATCACTAATTTAAGCGAATCACTCGGATCCTTAAATCTGTCCGCTAATTTTCGCCGTTGTTCTTTGGTGGTGCAATGCGCCTGCCAATCCGCCGGGTCAGTCATAGTCGTTGTCATTACCACTTTAATCGTTCCTTTGTCCAATGCGCGATTCTGCCATGTTGGTCTTAATTTTATAATTTCATTACATAAAGCTACGGCAATACGGCGGCTCATCGTCACAATCATCGCTTTCCCTTCAACCGCTTCGCTGCGTTTTTCATAATGTTCCACAATATCATTCGCCACTGCTTTCAAGCGTTCCTGCTGGCCGACAATCGCTTCAATTCTGGCCCATTTCGCTTTTGCCTTGTCCGCTTCTACCGGTTCATCTTTTTCCGTCATCTGATCTACGACTTCATCTAATTCTTTTCTATCTTCTTCTTTGAGATGCACTTTTACCAACCGATTTTCATAATAAATCGGCACGGTCGCTCCATCTTTGACTGCCTGCTGAATATCATAAACATCGATGTAGTCGCCAAACACCGCCGGCGTGGATTTGTCCGTTGTTTCAATTGGCGTTCCGGTAAATCCGATAAAAGAAGCGTTTGGCAAAGCATCGCGCACATATTTGGCAAAACCGTATTTGAGTTGCGCGCCTCCGCCGGCAAATGTAATTTTTCCCTTAAATCCATACTGGCTCCGGTGCGCTTCATCCGCGATCACAATTATATTTTTTCTGTCAGATAATAAATCAAAAGTTTCTCCTCCATCTTCGGGCATAAATTTTTGGATGGTTGAAAAAACAATTCCGCCTCCGGCAACTTTTAATTTTTTCTTGAGATCATTTCTATTTTCAACTTGCACCGGGTCCTGGCGCAAAATTTGTTTGCACGACGCAAAAGTATCAAAAAGCTGATCGTCCAAATCGTTTCGATCCGTAATTATTAAGATGGTCAGATTATTCAGTTTCTGAATAATCTTTCCAGCGTAAAAAACCATCGACAATGATTTGCCGGATCCTTGCGTGTGCCAAACTACTCCGCACCTCCGGTCTCCATTCTCACTCGCCGCTTTTTCCGTTGACTCAACCGCTTTTTGCACCGCGTAAAATTGATGATAAGCCGCGATTTTTTTCACGGTTTCCACAAAAACTTGTCCCGTCTCCGAATCTTTTTTTTTGGCTTTTTCAAAAACGGTAAAATGTTTTATCAAATCAAGCAAAATTTTCGGACGAAGCATCCCTTTTATTAAAGTTTCCAATTGCGGAACGGTTTTTTTATCCTCCTTTTTATTTTCCGAATTTTTCCAAACGGCAAATCTCGACCATCCGGCCGTGAGCGATCCGGCTTTAGCATCCAACCCGTCCGAAGCCGCTAAAATCGCATTGTAATTAAAAAGCGCCAGAATTAAATTTTTGTAATTTTGGAGTTGCATAAAAGCCTTTTTGACCGTCGCATTTTCATCCGCCGGATTTTTGAGTTCAATCACGACCAAAGGCAAACCATTCACAAACAAAACAAGATCGGGTCTTTTCGTCGCTTCTTTTTCCTTAACCGTAAATTGATTGCAAACCACGAAATCATTATTTTCGATATTCTCAAAGTCAATCAGCCAAACTTTATTTCCCCGTATGCCATCCGCTGCTAAAAATTCGGCGTCAATTCCGTCCGTCAGCATCCGATGAAATTCTTCATTGCTTTCAATTAAATTCTGCGAAACCAAATTAAAAACTGCCTTGAAAGCTTGCTCGCGCACAACTTCCGGCTTGTATGGATTAATCCGATTGATCGCATCTTTCAAGCGCTTTTTTAAAACAACCTCACTTAAATTTTCTCTTTCCGTTTCTTGCCCTTCAGGTGAAAGATATTGATAGCCTTGCGCTTCCAAGAATTCAATGGCTATTTCTTCAATATTTGATTCGGTGATTTTTGTCATAAAAAAATATTATGCCTTTAAGCAAAGTTGATAAATATTATCTTCTAACATTTTCCATTCTATATTGCTAGAGTCCATAACAGATAAAATGCTATCTACTCCCGCATAGTTCATGGAAATTCTCGGCCCCGTTTCAGTATTCACTGTTAGAGTTGCTTTAATTCTTTGTCTATAATCAAATAGATCCTCTTCACTTTTACTTTCCAATTCTTTAAAAAAATCATATGTTGCCTTTATGATATCAAAAATAAAATTACTCAAATTTAAATGATACACGTTATTTTCATATCTTCTATGGTTTTCTGGGTTTTTATGCTGAAAAGAATACCCCGTAATCTTCGCCTCATTCATTGAATTGGCATAACCATAAGTGTGAACCAGTCCGCACCTAATTGCATACACTTTTCCACTATCATATTGCGATAAATACTTTTCAATAAAGTTTTTATAACAAATTTTATCACCTGCCATCTCTCCGGGCTTTATTATACGAGCAATTTCTGCTATATACCCCACAAAACAAAAACATTGAACAAATGATCCCATTAGAGAGTTTCCCCTTGTTGCTCTAATAATATCACCTATAGCATATCCAAAGAGTTTCATTTTTGTCTGTTTTATAAATTCTAAATTACTCATATTGTTATTTCCCCGCTCATCAACTTCGGCAACAGCGTGTCGCGCAAGCGAGAGAGGGTTTGGATTTGAAAATTATTATCTTTTATTTTAGAAAACATTGCCACGGTATTTTTATGAAATAACAATAAATGTTCTTCTGCTGGAATTAAAATTTCCAAATTCATAAAAGTTCCGGTATTTACATTTGCCGTTGTTGTGCCACTCGAACCTATAGAATTTAAAAATCCACTGATGGATTTTAAAGAAAAATATAAATATTCAAGTAAATATTCATCATTTGGAACTACCGAGTTGATCTGTTGATTGGTTTGCGAATCTTCAGTTGTTATTGAAACTAATCCAACCGTCGCAATACAACTCACACAGATTGAATTTTTTGGAATAGTTTTTGTTTTTTGAGAATCAGCACCATTTTTTGAAAGTTTATCGATAGTCTTCAAAAGAAACATTTGACCATGCATATCTGGAATTTTTATAAATGGTATTTTTCCGCCAAAATAATCAGTATTTTCTTTTGATGGCGTCTTTCCACAAACAACTTTTCCTGTTTCATAAATTTTTCCAACTTTCCACTCCTCCGGAATGCCATTTTTTAGTTTTAATTTTTTGCCATCAATTTTAAAATTTACGAACCATTCCTTGAAAACACCCTGCGCAATTTTTTCCAGTGTTTCATTCTGCTTTCGCAAAAGCTCAATCTTATCATCCAAACTCGACAGCATCGCTGCAATTTGTTTTTGTTCCTCAATAGATGGTAGATTTATTTCCAAGCTTCTCATTAAAGTCGCTGAAGCTTCACTAAAGGTTGACCCGGAAGAGAGTTTTTCAATATAATCGCTTCTATTTTTTAACCAATAATAAATAAACTTAAAATGTGTTTTCTTTTCATCGCAAATAATATTTTTAAAACCCTGATTTGTAGTTAATTCTCTTTTTGCTATTGCAATATAGCCAATTGGCGCTCGCGATGAAAATAAAACTGTATTTACTGGCAATAATTGTGCCGAAGAATTTTTTAAACCCTTGTCTGTTATATTTCTTTCCCCTCTTTCTATAAAAACATTATCATATCCCGATAAATCTTTCGGCGTAATCCAAGATATATTTCCATCCCAGAAACCAGTGTCTTTTGTTGATGGCGTACTTCCACTTAATATCTTGCAAATTTCTCCTAAAGTTGTTCCTTTCCAATTATTCATAAATTATTGTTCAATTTCAAAATCTATAAACTGCCTATCTTCATCTATTGTTGTAGTTGCTAATATTTCCTTTTTTTGACCATTATCTAAGGTTATTTTCACTAGCGAAATTATTTTATAAAGATCCATTTCCTCTTCCCTGAGCTTGTCAATTTTTTCAAAATCATGACAAATATCTTTAATTTCTACATCTGTTATTTTATAATCCTCAAAATTGCCAGAATTTATTTCATTCAATCGCTGATCTTTCGTGCTTTTTTCCACATAGTCCTTAAAATAATCGTCCTTAATAAATTTAAAAATTGATATATTTTCAATCAAATCAATATACTTTTCTTCAAGCAACGTTTCCAGTTGAGGATAATTCACCACAATTTTAAAATCTTTACCATGTTTTTTAAAAAATTCAGTTCCGCAACCCTCAAAATCATTAGCATTCTCTGTAAAAAAATAAATTGTTTCATATTTTGAAAATATGTCTGAATGTAAAATATTTTCCCATAAAATTGCATCTTTAAAACCTCCATTGCCATTGTTTTTAAAAGGTTTTTTTACCAAAAAAGCCTTCTTCTTTAGATGATCCAAAATATCATCAACTTTTTTCATTTTTAAAATTTTCACATTCCCTTTATCTGCCAAATATTTTTCTATGTTTTTCCGAATATGATTGTCGGGATCAAAGGCCATCCTCCCCTTAGTAAAAATTCCCATTATGGGAGCAAGTCTTGTTTTCATATTTTCCAATGCCTCTAGATCGTTAAAATATGATTTTTTAGATTGCATTTCCAGCTCATCAATAACTATTTCAGGTATTGCCAAATCAATAAATTTCTCTAAATTATTTAATTTTACAAATTTTAAAAGTTCAGGATAATCACCGCCCAAACTAAAATCCGAGTAGTCGGCCTCCCCCTTAGAGGTTTTCCTAATCCTATTTGTATCAAATATTATTAAAACATTAGAGTCCATATCCAATTTTTGAAAGCTGTTTTTTTATTTCATCATTCAACTTTTTCCCTTTTTCCATCTGCCCTTTCAATTCTTCATTCAATTTTCCCATCTTTTTCTCAAAAGGAATTCCGTCATCGATTTCATCCGGAATGCCAACATAACGGCCGGGTGTGAGGACAAAATTATGTTTTTCAATATCTTTTACCGTGGCTGAATTGCAAAATCCTTTGATATTTTTATATTTGCTTTCTTTACTTCTCCATTCGTGATAAGTATCGGCAATTTTTTTGACATCATTATCCGTAAACATTCGGTGTGTTCGGTCTGACAAATATCCCATTTCACTGGCATCAATAAAAAGAATTTCGCCGGTTCGTTTTCGATCGCCGTTGCCCGATCGTTTGCGGGAAAGAAACCAAAGGCACGCCGGGATGCCCGTATTATAGAAAAGCTGTTTGGGAAGCGCGACAATACAATCCACCAAATCGTTTTCAATGATGTTTTTTCTGATTTCTCCTTCATTGGAAGTGTTGGACGAAAGCGAACCATTGGCTAAAACCAAGGCCATAATTCCTTTGGGCGAAAGATGGTGGATCATATGCTGCATCCAGGCAAAATTAGCATTACCGGTCGGCGGCACGCCGTATTTCCAGCGCGCGTCTCCGCGCAATTGGTCACCCGACCAATCACTATCATTAAAAGGAGGGTTGGCGAGAATATAATCCGCTCTCAAATCTTTATGCGCGTCATTTAGAAATGATCCCTCCGTATTCCATGCCACTTGAGAACTATCAATACCGCGAATCGCCAAGTTCATTCTGCAAAGTCTGTATGTAGTTTGATTGGATTCCTGTCCATAAATGGAAATGTCATCGATTCTTCCCTTGTGTTCTTTCACGAATTTTTCACTCATCACGAACATTCCGCCAGACCCGCAAGCCGGATCATAGACTCGACCTTTGTAGGGTTCAATCATTTCAACCATAATTTTCACGATTGATTTCGGCGTATAAAATTGTCCGCCCTTTTTGCCCTCGGCATTAGCAAATTCGCCCAGAAAATACTCATAAACATGACCAAGCAGATCTTTGGATTTTGCCGCCTCATCTCCGAGGGCAATATTTCCAATGAGATCAATCAGCCCGCCCAAAGACGCCTTGTCTAAATTCGGTTTCGCATAGGCTTTTGGCAAAATTCCTTTAAGCGGCGGATTATCTTTTTCAATCGCATCCATCGCTTCATCCAGATCATTTCCAATCGATGGCAGCTTGGCTCGGGAATATAAATATGACCAGCGCGCTTTTAGTGGAACATAAAAAACATGCGCGGCCGCATATTCATCACTATCTTCCGGATCGGCGCCTTCATACTCGCCCTTGCCCTCTTTTAATTTTAGATAAACTTCCTCAAAAGAATCAGAAATATATTTCAGAAATATCAAGCCCAGAGCCACATGTTTATATTCCGCCGCGTCAATATTTTTCCGCAATTTATCCGCCGCTTTGAAAAGAGTTTTCTCAAAACCCTCCATTTTATTATTGGCCATAATTATAAAAATTATTTATTTTTTCCAATCTTCAATAATAATTTTCTTTCCGAATTTTTTGACAACAAGCTTCTGCCGTTCCCTCCAGCCGAATTCGCGGATGATCTCAATCGGAATTGTGACACAAAGACTTTTTTTACCCAATTTCGTTAATTTTCGAATACTATTTTCATTTTGTGGGCGTTTTGCCATAAATTTTTATTACATACTTAATTACGTAATTCCATCAAAACTTCAAAAATCTTCGTTTTCAGGCGTTTTTATCTATTTCCATATTATCATTAAGCCCGAGTTTATTCAAGAAAAAAACAACCCCCAAAGAGATTGCTTTTATTCGAAGGCGGACCGGACGAGACTCGAACTCGCGACCTTCTCCGTGACAGGGAGACGCTCTAACCAACTGAGCTACCGGTCCAATATATTAATGAAAAATGTAAAAATCAAAAATAAAAATTTTACATTTTGATTTTTTAATTTTTAATTTTTTTCGTACCAGGAGAGAAATTCACCCCAGTAGCAGAATCGGTTCGCTACGGGGTAAAAATTCTCGATCCGCCAGTCGGCGGACTTACTCGCCCCTCCACTAAAATGCCGTACCGGCGCGAGGATTTGAACCTCTGACCTATGGCTTATGAGTCCATCGCTCTAACCAACTGAGCTACGCCGGCATTTTGGTGAGGGGGTGAATCCCGTGCTCCCTGCCTCGCGTCAACGAGCGCCTCCGCGAGTCGAGGCTAGATAACCATCTGAGCTATTTTGGCGTTACAAGTTTTTATAGCACACTTTCTCTAAAATATCTTTTAATTGAATCTTCAATTGACCCCTACCTTTTCCGCCTTTTAAAAACTTTTCCCGACGCTTAGTGTCGGATTGTTTTATATATGCTTCATAATAAATCAATTTCAGCGGTAGTCTAAATTTAGTTGCGCGAACAAATCCTTTGCTATGTTTTTCAAATCTAGCTTTTAAATCATCTGCATAGCCAATATACAATTGTTTATCTTTTTCACTAAACAGTATATAAACATAATACATATTTATTTCTTGGTTGGCCAGCTTAGCTGGCCTAAAATAATCTTAGTTTCTTGGTTGGCCAGCTTAGCTGACCTAAAATAATCCTGGTTTCTTGGTTGGCCAGCTTAGCTGGCCTAAACCAAGCTTAGCTTGGTTGCGGGGGCAGGATTCGAACCTGCAACCTCCTGGTTATGAGCCAGACGAGCTGCCATTACTCTACCCCGCTAAAAAAACAAAAAATCAGCTTTTATTGTACCCCAAATAACCCGAGCCTGTCAATCAAAAACTTCAAATTCATCCAAAAATTTTTCGTAATAGCCTAATGTTTCTTTGGCTAATTCCAGACTGACCGAAAAACGCTCATCGTGAATTATCCGATTTTTTGTTTCATGCGCTTTTTTTACCTGAACAATGTTTTCTATTTGCGTTTCCGGGACATTCTTCAAAATTTCTCCTAAATTTTCCCCTTGATAACCCATCCTTTTTATTAAATCGCCAACCATTTCATCCGCCTCAATAATGGCTATCTCAAATTCTTTTTCTTCCCGGCTTTCCAGGTGTTTTTTTATTTTTTCCCAGCGAACTTTGGTTTTTTTCTTTCTAATCGTCAGTTCCGGAGGAATATTCATGCCGACAGAAAATCCTTCTCTGAAAACATTTCCTACTCCTCTTTGAATTAACAATAAAATCACGTCCGCCAAAAGAACCGCCGCATAAATTCCCAGCATCACCTTAATGACAAAAAAAACAGCCGTACCGGAAAAAGCCGTTGTCATCGCGTAAAATTTTGAAAAGAATAATTCCCCGCTCATAATTTTAATTTATTGAAAAAATTAGCTTGATTTCTCGTAAGCGTAAGCCGCTCGCAAAATTCCTTCCTCGTTAAACCATTTGCCCATCAGTTGAAAACCGACGGGTAATTTCTTGCCCTCCCAGTCAACAGGATCGGCTGGAAGAGAAATAGCCGGAATGCCGATAACATTGGCTGTGACGGTAAAAATATCTTCCAAATACATTTCAATCGGATTGGCATTTTTTTCTCCGATTTTAAAAGCCGGCGTCGGCGTAGTCGGAGCCAGGATTAAATCCACTCCCTTTTGAGAAGAAGCGAAAATTTTCTCAAAATCTCTTTTAATCAGCTCCCTTACTTTCTGCGCTCGCAGATAATAAGCTTCGTAATAACCAGAAGAAAGAGCGTAGGTGCCCAGCATTATTCTTTTTTTCACCTCTTCTCCCAATCCATAACGCCGGGAATCCAGATAGATTTCCCTTAATTTTCTTTCTTCCGGATTTATTTTTTCCAAATCCGAATCTTGCTGATCAAAAATTCTCATTCCGTATTTCATTCCATCAAACCGGGCCAAATTGGAACTGACCTCGCACGGCATAACAATATAGTAAACCGGCAGGGAATACCGAATGTGGGGCAAATTAATTTCTTTGATTTCCGCTCCCAACCGGGCGTATTTCTTTAAAACATTTTCCATGGAATTTTTTACTTTCTTATTCAGATTTTCAAAATGCTCTTTAATAAATCCGATTTTTAGTCCTTGAATCGAACCCTCCAGATATTTTTCATATCTTTTCCCGGCGCTTCTGGCTGATGTGGCATCTCTTTTGTCTTGTCCGGCAATCTCGCTTAAAATAATGGCCGCGTCTTCAATGTTTTTAGCGATTGGTCCGATTTGATCAAAGCTGGAAGAAATAGACAGCAATCCGTAATGGGAAACCCGCCCATAGTTCGGTTTGAGCCCCACCACTCCGCAAAATGAATCCGGCTGCCGTATGGAACCCCCCGTATCCGATCCCAGCGCCCAAACAGCTTCATCTCCCGCTACCGCCGCGGCCGATCCTCCGGAAGAGCCGCCGGGCACTCTTTGCAAATCAGCTGGATTTTTGGTGATAGCGTAAGCGCTTTTTTCCGTGGAAGAACCCATGGCGAATTCGTCGCAATTTGTTTTTCCCAAAAACACCGCTCCGCTGGCTTTAAGTTTCTGAATAACCGTAGCGTCATAAGGAGCGATATAATTATCCAGAATTTTTGAAGCCGCCGTAGTTCTGACGCCTTTCATGCAAATGATGTCCTTAACTGCGCCGGGAATTCCTTCCAAAATTCCGATCTCTTCGCCTTTTTTTATTTTTTCATCTGTTTTCTTAGCCTGCGCCATCGCTAAGTCTTCCGTTAGGGTTAAAAAGGCTGATATTTTTTCATCTTTCTTTTTGATTTTAGAAAAATAATTTTGCGTCAGTTTTTCTGAAGTTATTTTCCCCGCCAATAATTTTTCGTGTAATTCTTTGATCATAATTAGAGAATTTAGAATTACGAATTTGGAATTCAGAATAATTTAAGATTTTAAATTTTTTATTTCCGATTTCCATTCAAAATTCAAAATGCTAAATTCAAAATCCTTACTTTAAAAAATACTTTTGACCTTGTCATACCGTTCTTTTTTTTCCGGAAAAAGTTCTATGATTTTTTCCGCTTCCGCGAATTTTTCCACCCGATCCTCTCTTAAGGAATTTTCCCTCCCAAAAATATGGCTTATTTCGGAAATTTTTTCAATATCAACTTTTTTCAATTCTTCCACCCAATCCAAAACGGCTGACAAATCACGCGTAAATTTTTCCACTTCTTTTTCCGAAACTCCGATTCTCGCCAGTTTGGCAATATATTTTACTTCGTCTTTGGTTATCATATTTTAAGAATTGAGAATTGTGAATTTAGAATTTGGAATAATTCAAGATTCTAACTTTTTTATTCCAGATTCCCATTCAAAATTCAAAATACTAAATTTAAAATTCTTATTTTCTATTTTATTAAATCTTTAAACTGATCTTCTTTCATAATCTTAACGCCCAGTTCTTTCGCCTTAGCATACTTTGATCCCGGATTGGCTCCCGCCAAAACATAATCGGTCTTCGCGCTGACTGAACTGGAAACATTCCCCCCTTCTCTCCTAATCATATCTTTGGCTTGGTCTCTTGTAAAGCTTTTCAATTCTCCCGTTAATACAAAGGTTTTTCTTTGAAATTTACCTTGTCTGGCTTCGCCAGATCTGGCATAGCCAGATAATTTGGGAATTAAAACTTCTACGCCCAAAGCCTTCATTTTTTCAAGCATAGCCAGATTTTTTTGGTTATTAAGCCATAAATTCAAGCTTTCCGCCATCTTGTCTCCAATGCCTTTAATTTGCCTCCAGTCTTCTTTTTGAATGCGAGGAAAAATTTTAATAACATCTCCTAAACTTGAAACTTGAAACTTGAAACTTGAAACTTTCGCATTAATATTTTTACCAATTAATACGGCCGTTTCTTCGCCGACATGCCGGATGCCCAGGGCGTATAAAAATTTCTCCAGGCTGATTTTTTTGTTTTTTTCAATCGCTTCAATTATATTTCGCGCCGATTTTTCCGCGAACCTTTCCAGGGGTTCCAGATCGCTCTTTTTTAAATCAAAGATATCCGCCGCCTGTTTGATTAAGCCTTCGCCGATCAACCGCTCGACGATTTTTTCGCCCAAGCCTTCGACATTAAATCCTTTTTTAGAAACAAAATGGATAATCTCTTCCTTTTTTACGGCCAAACAATTTTTATTCAGACAATAATAATTAGCGCTTTCTTTTTTATTTTTCGCATTAATTATTTCTTTTTTGAGCGAACCGCCGCAAATCGGACAAAAATCCGGCATCCGGAATTTTTTTTCTTGGCCGGTTCTTAAGTTTTTCATCACTTCCACCACTTCCGGAATGACATCGCCGGCTTTGCGAATCACCACCGTATCCCCGATTTTTAATCCCAGCCGGATAATTTCATCCTCGTTGTGCAGTGTCGCCCGGCTGACTGTCGAACCGGCCACGCGCACCGGGCGCAATTTGGCTACCGGCGTTAAAGCGCCGGTTCGGCCGACTTGCAACTGAATTCCTTCCACTACCGTAGCAGATTTTTCCGCCGGAAACTTATAGGCTACTCCCCATCGAGGCGCCTTGCCGGTATAGCCCAGGGCTTCTTGAATTGAGCGGGAATTAATCTTGATTACCACTCCGTCAATTCCATACTCTTCCCGGTCTTTTTTTCGCGCCCATTTTTGATAATAATCGTTTATTTCTTCAATATTAAGGCAAAATTTATATTGAGAATTGGTTTTAAAACCCAGTTTTTTTAAAAATTCCAATTCTTCTATTTGATTGATTGGCATTAAATTTTTATCTTCCAAATAATCAATGTCGTAAATAAAACTGTCCAATTTTCTTCCGGCGACAATTTTTGGATCTAATTGGCGGATAGAGCCGGCGGCCGCGTTGCGCGAATTGGCAAATAGCAGTTCGTTATTTTTTTTCCTTTGCCGATTAATCCGGTCTAATTCTTTTTTAGAAAGAAAACACTCTCCCACTACGACGCAAGTTACTGGTTGATTGAGTTTAAGCGGAAGACTCTGAACAGTTTTTAAATTTTCCGTCACATCTTCTCCGATAGTCCCGTCCCCCCGTGTCGCTCCCCGGACAAAAACGCCTTTTTCATAAGCTAAAATTATCTTTAATCCGTCGATTTTCAATTCGCAACAAAAGCCCACCTCCCCCTTCTTCCCCTCCTTATCTAAGGAGGGGAAGCCGGAGGCCGGGGTGGTGTTTTTTTCAATCATCCTTTGAATTTTTTCTTCCCATTTTTTAAGTTCTCCAAAATCAAAAACATCATCAAAGGACCATTGACGGATGATATGCCTGACTTTGACGAATTTATCCAAAGGTTTGCCGCCTATTCTTTGAGTCGGGCTGAAAGATACTTTGAATTGAGGGAATTTTTCTTCCAGTTCCCGCAATTCCTTCGTCAAGGAATCGTAAATTTCATCCGTTATTTCCGGATTATCTAAAACGTGATATTCGTATCGCAGCCGGTCGATCTCCCGGCTTAGTTTTTCAATCCTTATTTTGGCTTCTTGAGGGCTTAAATTATGCATATTTCAATTATAACATAAATAAAAAGCGCTTCCTAAAAAAGAAGCGCCGATATCTTTAGACGACTAATCCGGCCAATATTCAGCGGTCGGATAATCAAAAGGAGAGTCCCACCACCTGGCCACTCCTTTAGAAATTCTTAATTCGTCAATGTAGCCATAAAAAACCTGGCCGCTCGCGTATACGGAAGATCCTACCCGCATTTCATCTGACACTTGTATGTTTTTAGAAGAAATATCCTGATCCGCGCCGACCTGATCGCCATTAACAAAAACTCTTAAGTCATCGTTTTTTCTTACGATGGCAATGTGATACCAGTCTCCGATTGAAGGAGCGAATGAATAAGTGTATCCGGAACCTCCCATGATGTAAACGCCTAACGTGTTCGCGCTATCCTGGCGGATTAACACCGAGTCCGGCCAAGAACCTATTTCCAGGTAAGTGTTATTCGCGGTCAGACTTTCCGGCCTTGCCCACCAATCAAGGGTAAAATTTTTGGTTCCCAAGTCCCAATCATCGCTATCGGGAATAGAAAGATATCCCGTGCCGTCAAATTCGGCGCTGCCTCCGCCAAATCTTAATATGTCAGTTGACACTGACACATCGCCATTAATTTCTATTGGATCATTTTTTTCGTAATAATAAGATGAGTCTTCAAAATCACCGTCGAAATTTTTTCCATTCAGATGCAATAAGAGCTTGCTGGCCGCCAAAAAAACCACTTCTTCGATGACTCGTGTTTCTTGTTTGGTCGTGCCGATGGATTTTATTATATTTACGTTAGAAATTAATTCTTCGCAATCCGTAATATACGTTTCGTCGTTACTTCTGAATCTTATAGTCGTATAGGGATCGTAAGTCACAATTCCGGTTCCTGCCGCGCAAGAACCCGCATCGCTTAATTTTTTATCGAAATTATCCTTAAAATATTGCAAGGTTTTTTCCATACCGCTTTCCGCCACCTGGAAAGCGGTCGTGGAGCTGCCGGTTGAAATAGAGCTTTTTCTTTCCAAAGAGGCGGTGGTTATTATTCCGATGGTCGCCACCGCTAAAATAAACATTAGAATTAGAGCAAACGCGGCGACAGAACCTCTTTGGAAAATTATTATTTTTTTATTTTCTTTTTGATTCATATTAATTATCTAATTTAAATTCCCGCCTTGGTATAATCTCTTAAAGAAACTGACGTTTGAATCACGGCTTCGTCTTTGGAGCAACTGGAGTTGGAACATATTTTCATTGAAATGGTGACCTTGCCCAATATTTCACTTCCGGGAGTGTTGTCCGATTTGATTGAATTAAACCGGCCATCCACGAAAAAAGCCGCCATCTTATTATAAGCGGAAAAATCCGGAGAGAAATTCGCAAAACACCAGTCAACGGGATCGCTGGTGGACGGCACGGAATCATCAGCCGTAGTGTCAGTCCTGATTTCTCCGGATACAAATTGATAAGCAACGCATTTATTTTGAGAATAATCATAGACTGTTATTTCAGAACTTCCACCAATATTCACGATGCTGCTGGTTCGCAAAGTTTTAGCTATCTGACCCATCACAAATTGGGCGTCTTCCAAATCTTTTTGGATATTGCGGGCGTTGCCATATCCGCCAAAGGAACTGGAAAATATCTCCGTCACCGCGATCATCATTAGAGAAAATATGAAAATCGCAATCATCATTTCTATGAGTGTGAATCCTTTTGCCAAAGCGCTTGTCTTTCGGGCTTTTAACCATCCGTTTTCATATTCAGCCGCCTTGCCGACCCGCTGCGCCGAATTAAGGAGAGAGGGCCGATATACGGAACATTCCGGCGCGGGAGCAAATCCCTGCCTGCCGACAGGCATGGCTTTTTTATTTTTCTCTAAATTCATGTTTTTAGTTTCCCCATTTAGTCAAATTTACTTCCGCGTAAGCGCATTTATTGGCCGCGTGGCAAGAGGTCGTGTCGGGAGGAAAATCGTTTCTTTCCCAAACCACCAGGCTGGTTATTTTTTTTACATCGGCATCGCCATCCACGATTATCTTCCGGGAGAATTTCGTTTCACTTCCTGAAGAAGTATTGTAATAGCTGCCGCTCCATCTAAGTTTTCCCGTTCCCAAAGAAATTAAAGCGCCGCCGTTATAATTTATGGCGTGAGATCCGTTATCTATTCCCGAGAAATCTTCAAGCTTCTGCGCCCAGTTATTATCCCGGATATTTATTGTCAACTCCACTCCTTCTTGAGCCAGTTCGGAAGCGATTATCGTATCCCGGCTGTCCATAGAATGAATGATGCTTTTACTTATCACTTGAACAAAAACCACCAAAGCGGTTCCTAGAATAAAAATAACCAGCATTACTTCCAGCAAAGAATAGCCCTTTTTTTCATTTTTTTTAAAATTTTCCCGCATACTTGTTTAATAAAATTACGCGATTAACATCCGCTCAAACTTTCTTTTACCAAGCCTGAAATATAAACGCACACATGATAAAAACTGCCGCCTTTCAATAAAACAATGTCTATATCGGCTGACGGGTTAAGAGTGGCGAAAGGAACAGAAAAAGAAAAACTTCCGTTATTAACAAAGGTCGTGTCGTTTTTCAATGAATAAACTTGAGAATCGCAACCACTCATATTATAGCCGGTTCCCGCCCAGCCAAAAACATAAGCGCAAGCGGAGGAGTCGGCTGTAATATCTTTTCCGGTCAGGGCGTAATTTTGCGTTTCTCGAATCGCCGCCGCTACTTCTCTGGCGGCTTCTTCCACCGCCTTTTTTTCCCGCAGAGTATTCATTGAAACCAGCGTTATCGCCGTCATAATACCTACGATGGCAATAACAATTATCAATTCCAAAAGAGAAAATCCTTTTTGTTTAATTATTTTCATAAACTTAATAAACTCATCTTCGATCATGCCATCCCGAACTTGCTTGCCTCGCCGGCAGGCGGGTTTCAGAATGACAAAATATTTTAAAATTACCAGCTCTGGAAAATTGGAAACAGATCAAAAAACAAAACTGTCATTATCGCTCCGGAAACTAAAAACGGTCCGAAAGGAATCTGGCTTTTCAAAGTTTTTTTCCGGAATATCACCAGTCCGATTCCCACCAGCGATCCCAGAAAAAAGGCCAGCAATAAGGCGAAAAAAATTTTGGTCCAGCCTAAACTCAATCCGATAAGAAGCGCCAGATAAGCGTCTCCCATTCCCATCCATTTTTCTTTGGAACCGAAAGAGAGCGCGAAGAAAAAAATAAAAGCCAGCAATCCTCCTAAATTTCCGGAAAAAATTCTCGAAGAAAAAATGGTTTGTCCGGGGATAAAGGTTATCCCGTCTAAAACCAGCAAAAAAAATAAAGTCCAGATTAGGGCCAGCCAGAGCACCGGCATGGGAATTTCCAAATGTTTTAAGTCAAAAACAAAAATAACCAGCAACGCGGAAAAAAGCCCCAAATAGAAAATAGTTTCCAGCCAATTTTCCAGGCGGCCGTTTAATAAAAAAACATAGGCGGTTTCGGCAAAAATAATCCCGGTCGCCAATTCCATCAAGGGATATTGCCAGGAAATGTTTTTTTGGCAATAGCGGCACTTGGCAAAAAGCAGGATAAAACTTAACAATGGGATATTGTCATACCAACTGATTTTATTTTTGCAATGTGGACAATGCGATCGCCCCAAAAGGCTTTCCGCCAGATTCAGCCGGTAAATCACCACATTCAAAAAACTGCCGATAATAAGCCCGAAAATTAAAAAAATTATTATCATATTTTCAATTTAACTTATAACTTGCGACTTATTGGCAAATCTGCGCTTCACAACCGCAAGTTAAATCAGCTGAATCGCCATTAGTAAAAACCGTAAAACTGCAGTTGACTGAATTATAGCCCAATCCCGGAACATACGCGTAACCATCCGGAAGCGTCGGCCATGTCGCTCCCGTTAAACCAACGGCTGTCGCGCAAATATCCGCGTCCGCCGTCGGAGGAAGACTTACGTTTCCGCCGCCGTCTTTGCAAGCCATTATCGCCGGCAAAACCAATTTTAATGAAGTTTTCGCTCCATTAACACGGGCTTTTTTACGCGACTGGTTGATATTCGCTAAAATTACGCTTACTAAAACAGCAACAATTAAAACCACTATCATCACTTCTATCAAAGTAAAAGCTCGTTTATTTTTTTTGTTTTAAACATACAATAGAATATGAATCGTGAATTTTTTATTTTTCAAAATTTTTTACATTTTTAGCCGCTCCGCTCTAACTCTAATTTTTCTCCGTTATTCTAAATTTATTAAAGTTGGCGCGGAGCTTGCCAATTCGCTTGAATAAATAATTGGCAAGCTTGATAATTTTTAAATCATTAGCATCCGGTAAAGGAAACTACTCCTGATTGATTAATAATTGCTTGGGTGCAATTTCCAGCTCCTTCAGTTCCTGGCGCCAGGGTTATAGTGAAATCCCCGTTGTTGCAATTGCTGGTAATGGTGGGATTCGCTACTTTAGTAGCTGGCGGATAACTTGAAGTTATAGCGGGGTTGCACATTTCCGCGCCCGCAACTGCCAAGAGAGAACCTCCTGTTTGATCGCAACATAAAATAGCTCCCGGAGTTATGCTGGAAACCGATGCTTTAAAAGCAGCTTCCCTTGCTTTAGTTCTGGCGCTATTCAGGCTTACCAACACGATTGACGCCAAAATTCCGATAATCGCGATAACAATCAAAAGCTCAATCAGGGTAAAACCTTTTTTCTTTTTTGTTTTTTTCTTTTTAGCCATATTTCACCTCGCCTTCTAGTTTTTATTTTAATTTTTAAAAACTTAACCGGATAATTTTTTTGTTATATTTTTGTTCAACCTGAAAAAACTAAGAGATCTGGCTGGCTATGTTATAAATCGGCATTAAAATGGAAAACACCAGAAATCCCACCGCTATCCCGATAATCACCATAATAAAAGGCTCGAGCAAAGTGGAGAGGTTTTTAGTGGCGGTTTCCGTTTCTTGTTCGTAAAAAGAAACGATATAACGCAGAACCATATCCAGCTGTCCGCTTTCTTCCCCTACCCTGATCATTTGGGAAACAATGGAGGGAATATATTCCGATTTTCTAAAAACGCTGTTGATGTTTCCGCCGATTTTCAGTTCATAGGCGGTTTTTAAAAAGAGTTTTTCGTAAATCGAATTATTGATTACAGAGCTGGAAAGAGTCACCGCTCGAATGATGGGAATTCCGCTCGTCAGCAAGATAGCCAAATTTTCCGTAAAGCGCGCAATGTAAAGATTTCGAAAAATGGAACCAAAAACCGGCAGCTGAATTTTCAATTTATCCAAGGCTCTTCTTCCTTTTTCCGATCCGACATAGGATAACAGTCCCAGAATTGAACCGATTATTCCCAGTAAAACTATCCACCAGTAAGCTTTCATAAAATCGCTAAAGTTGATAATTATTTTCGTATACCAGGGAAAATCCACTCCCATGTCTTTGATGACCTCGGTTAATCTGGGAATAATGAAAGTTACAAAAACAAAACCGATAATAAGAAAAACTGCCAATACGACCGCCGGATAAACAAAAGCCGAGGATATTTTTCGGGAAAGATTGTAATTTCTTTCCAAATTATCGGCTACGTATTCCACCGATTTCTTTAAGTTGCCGGAATTTTCTCCCGAATTGATGATATTGACGGAAAGATTGGAAAAAACTTCCGGTTTTTTCTTGAGGGCGTCGGAAAAAGACAATCCGTCCTGGATGTCATTGATAACTTCTTCTATCGTCGCTTTAAAAAAGGAATTTTCCGTTTGGTCCTTGATTGCTCCCAGGGAATAGATAATCGGCACTCGCGCTTCAATCAAAATTGCCAGCTGGCGGAAAAAAACCATCAGCTCTTTGGCGCTCACTTGACTGAAATACCTCACCAGCTGATCGCTTAATAAGCCTTTCTTTTCCTTCTTTTTCACGGAAATAGGAAATAATTCGTTTTTTTGAATTAAATTCAGCGCCAGCTCCTGATTGGAAGCCTCCACCACTCCTTCTTTAATTTCTCCCTCTTTGTTTTTAGCTCGAAAAAAGAATTTCATAATTCTAGATTTTATAAAAAATATTAACTTCGCAAAAAACCTGGAACTTTATTTATGGCAAACGGTTGAAATCTTACTCAAATTCAGCTCGTCCCGTCTTGGCGGGATTAAAACTTGCCCAGAAGCATTTTAAAGTTTTTTTCATCCCGAACATACTTCAAGGCATCATCCTGGGAAATCAATCCTTCGCGAACCAAGTTGGCCAGCGAACGATCCAAAGTTATCATTCCCTGATCCATGCTGGTTTCGATAACATTATTTATCTGATAAACTTTCCTGGAGCGAATGAGATTTTCCACCGCGTTATTTTTTATCAAAATTTCCACCGCCGGAATTCTTCCGCCCTTGGTCATTGGCATCAGGCGCTGCGAAACCACTCCCAAAAGAGAGCTGGAGAGTTGGGAGCGAATCTGGTTTTGCTGATCCGGAGGAAAAACATCAATAATTCTGTCTATTGTTTGCGCGGAATCGTTGGTGTGCAAAGTGGCAAAAATCAAATGTCCGGTTTCCGCCGCGGTCAGAGCGGTTCTGATGGTTTCCAAATCTCTCATTTCTCCGATTAAAATCACATTGGCATCTTCGCGAAAAACCGAACGAAGAGCCGCTTCAAAAGATCGCGTATCCTGATTGACTTCTCTTTGGCTAATGATGCATTTTTGTTGTTCATAAATATATTCGATCGGATCTTCAATCGTAATAACATGTTTCTCTTGAGTTTGGTTGATCTCATTGACCATCGCTGCCAAAGTCGTCGATTTCCCCTGACCAATAGGTCCGACACACAAGAAAAGTCCTTGGGAAAATTTAGTAAACTCATACAGAATTTCCGGCATTTTCAGCTGTTGCAATGTTCTGATTTCCCGGGGAACCAGCCGCATCGCGATGCTTAAATAACCTTGTTGAAAAAAAGCGTTAACTCTGAATCTGGCTTTATCTTCGAAGTTATAAGAAAAATCCACTTGGCCGTCTTTAATCAGCTTCTCTTTATTTTCCGCGTTTAAAATAAATTCTCCCATGCTTCGGGTATCCGAAGGAGTCAGCAGGCTGTCTTCTTTAAAAGGATTAAGATTGCCGTCAATTCTGAAAGTCGGATATCTTCCGACTGTTAAATGCAAATCGGAAGCTCCCTGCTGGGCCACCAGTCTTAAAAAATTTTTCATCCTTTGTTCCGTGTGCACGATACTCATTTATTTTTTTATGTATTTTTTTATTTTTTCCAGAACTTCTGACGGAGTAAAATGGGATTTGATGAGATAGCCTTCCGCCCCCAAGCCCAAGCCTTCGTCAATATTTTCCTTCTGGCTCAAATTCGTCAAAAGAATCACCGGAATATTTTTCAATTTTTCTTCCAATTTGATTTTTTTAAGCATTTGCAAACCGTCCATATAAGGCATAATGATATCCAGCAGAATCAGATCCGGAATTTTTGTTTCCAATTTTTTAAAAGCCTCCACGCCATTTTCCGCTTGAATCACTTCATAGCCCTCCTGGCTCAATTTAGTCTGATAAATATCCATGACGAAAGAATCGTCTTCCACCACCATGATTTTGGGTTTTTTTTCATTTTCAATATTTTCCATATTTTTATTCTGTTAAAAAATATTATTCTTCATCAATTAATAACCTGATGCTCCCTTCGGTTACTCTTTCCACTTCTTCAATCGTAGTTTTTCCTTTTAAAATTTTTAATATTCCATCCTGTTTCATGGTTACAAACCGTTCTTTGTTTCTTTCCTGGATTAACAGCGATTCATTGCCCATTTTATCAAAAATTATATCTTTCATGGGATTCGTGATAGGAATTACTTCGTAAACAGCAATTCTGCCTTTCAGCCCTAATCCGTTGCACTTGTTGCAGCCCTTTCCTTTAAAGAAACGCAACTCCGAACCCGGCTCAATTTCGTATTTTTTTATTTCTTCCGGCGGTATATCTTTTATTTCTTCCATTATCTTGGATTTTATCAGATCGGAAACCTGAATTTCTTCTTTGCAATTTTCACAAATTCTTCTGACCAATCTTTGAGCGATAACCATCCGCAAGGAAGAAGCCAGTAAAAATGTTTCCACTCCCATATCAATCATTCTGGTGATAGCTCCCAGAGCCGTATTGGTATGCAAGGTGGAAAGAACCAAATGGCCCGTGAGCGCCGCGTGAATGGAAAGAGAAGCCGTTTCTGAATCGCGAATTTCTCCCACCATTATAATATTCGGATCTTGGCGTAAAATTGTCCGCAGTCCGTTGGCAAAAGTGTAGCCGATTTCCGGATTAATCTGGCTCTGATTCAATCCTCCGATATTATATTCAATCGGATCCTCCAATGTATCAATGTTTTTTTCCTCCTTATTGAGTATTTTGAGCGCCGCGTAGAGAGTAGTGGATTTCCCCGATCCCGTCGGACCGGTTATCAAAATAATCCCATAAGTTTCTCGAATAGCCGTTAAAAGATTTTTCAGCGAAGAGCCCATTAGTCCCAGGGAATTCATATTAATCAAGTCTTCGTCTTTTTCCAAAATTCTCATTGCTATCTTTTCACCCAAAAGAACCGGCAAAGTGGAAACTCGAAAATCGATATCTTTGTTCTCGGGAATGTTCTTGTTTTCCGCCTTGGTTTTATTTTCATCAATCTTTAAATTGAAACGGCCGTCCTGGGGCTTCCGGCGCTCATCAATTTTGAGGTTAGCCATTATTTTTATCCGGGAAATCACCATCGGGCCGATTTCTTTGGGAAGAACCAGGCTGATGTGCAAAACTCCATCCACCCGATATCTGACCCGATAATCTTTTTCTGTCGGTTCGATATGAATATCGCTGGCGTGGCCTTCAATGGCATGGCTGATAATCACTTGGACCAATTTAGCCACCGGAGCGTCTCTCAATATCTCTTCTTTGGAAACTTTCTTTTCTTCTTTTTTAGAGTCGCCTTCTTCAAACAAATTATCGCTTTGAAAGGATGCCACGGCCTTTTTAACCATTTCACTGGGAGTATTATAGGCGTTCAGCATTTGCGTAAAGATTTTCTGACCGACTTCGTAAATTTCCGCTTCGATGTCTTCTTTTTCGGCCACGAATCTTATTACATTAAGAGCATCCGTATCGTAAGGATTGAGCATAGCCACCTGGATCGTATTTTCTTTTTTGTTAAAAAACAACAAGCCATGTTTTCTGGCAACTTCTTCGGGAATTAAACTAACCACCGAATTATCAATTCTTTCAGGAAGTTCTTTAAGTTTTTTTGTCGCGGGTAAACCGAGTTTGCCGGTTAAATCATTTTTCCCATTTTTTAAATCGGATTTTTCTTCTTCTTTTTTAATCATCACTTAATTTTCAAAATTACCTTCTCTGATTCATCTAAGGAATAAAGGGATTACTCCTTCCGTCTGATTTATTTTCCGGACCGGAAATATCATTAACCGCCCTTTTTTCTATATTTTTTAAAACTTCGCTGTCGAAGCCTTCTTTCTTAAAAATGTCTTCTCCCACTTCCGATTGAGAGGCAATCTTTTTTAAGTAATTGAAATCCAATCCCAAATCCACTTGGAGAGAATCCAGGGTCGCGTCTTCCTTTTTGTCTTCGGGATAATTTTTAGTTATTTTCAAATAAGTTGTTCCGTTAAATCTTTTCAAGCTGTCAATTTTCTCCAGGAAAGTGATAATTTTTTCATAATTGGAAGAAAAATTGAATTTAACTGTAAAAAAAACCGGTTGCGGGCTTGTTTGCAAGGACAAGTCGCCTCCTGGATAAGCCTGGTTATTTGCCGGAACCGCCCGGGAAAGAGAATTATTCGCATTTTTTTCTCCCAGGACGATATCCTTCAAGCCGACTCCTTCGGAATAAGAGATTCCATCCAGATAATTTATAAGAAAGTCCTCGCTTCTGGTTATCGGAATATATTTCAAGACTGTTTCCTGATTTTTAGGATTTTGAGACAACTCCTGGTTCAATTGTTCGATTTTTTGGGATTTTTGATTCAAGACGGCTAATTTTTCTTTGATATCTTTCAGGTTTTTTCTGTTTTCAAGTATTTGAGAAAATTCCGGCTTGATAATTGATATCCCCAGAACAATAACTGTTAAAAGAGTGGCAAAACTTATGACAAGATTTTTTTTCATTTTATTTTTATCCCGAGTGCTCGGGATTGATATTTATTTTTTATTTTTTATCGCTAACTTCAAAAAAAAGCTGATTTTTCCATCTTCCCGGCTTTTGGTTTCATTGATAATTACTTCCGAAAAATAATCGGATTTTTTAAAACTAGCCAGCTGGTTAGCCACTAAACGATATTCGCTGGACACGCATTCCAGATTAACTATACCTTTTTCCGAACTCCAGGTAAAAGATTCCACGTAAATTCCCGGAATGATCATTTTTTCTATCTGATCCAGGCTTCCTAAGGCGTAATTTTTTTCCAGGACCAGAGGTTTGGCTGTTTCTAAACGATTTTGAAAATCAAAAACATTTTTTCCGCTCTCTAACAAAGAATTATATTGAGATTCATATTCCCTGTTTAATCGGCCGACGTCTTTAATCAAAAAACGATCATAAGCCACGGCGCCGACATAAACCAATAGCGAGAGAATTATAATAACGATGCAAGCGATCCATTCCCGGGCTGAAGAACCTGCTGATTTTTCTTCTTCTTTGGTTACTAAGTTAATATTATCCATTTTGTTTTTTATTTTATATTTTTTATCTATTTTGATATTCTTCAAACCCCCGGAGAGCCAAACCGATAGCTACGGAAAACTTGGTTTTGTCTTTGCTTAAAATCGGATCCAACTTATGATTATACTCTATCCGGCTAAGCGGATTGCCGATAAAAGTTTTAATTTTCAAAGCATTGGAAAAATAATTTTCAATCCCCTTGAGCCCCGCCGTTCCTCCGGAAAGAATTATTCCGTTCAGATGACCAATATCTTCCGTCTTGTAATAATTATACAACACTTTTCTGATTTCTCCAACTACGACCTCCAAAAAGGAAAAGTTGATCCCCAAATCCGAATTGAAAAAGTCTTCTCCGGAAACTTTCATCTTTTCCGCTTTTTGCTCGTCGATCTGCAAACTATTGGATATAATTCTAGTCACGTCTTTGCCTCCCACGTCAATATTGCGGCTGGATTTGATAATTCCCTTCTCCACTAAAATTATATTGCAGATAATCGCTCCCAAATCCACTACCACAAAATTGCCTTGATCGTTTCCAATCAAGGAACGCACCGCGGCAAAATTTTCCACTTCAATCGATTTCATTTTCAAGTTTATTTTTTTAACCATTTTTTCGCATTTTTCCACTCTGTTTTTGGAAGCCGCCACCAAAACAACCTGAACCGTTTTTCTGGAATTATCTTTCTCTTCCGGGTGATTCTTGTCATTTAGCAACAAATGATTTTTTTTCGAGTCAATGACATTCCAGCTGATAATTACGTCTTCCAGGGAAGAAACGGGAATATACTTATGCGCCTCGAATTTTACCGCTTGATCGAAATCTTCCTTGGACATTTCCGGCAATTCAAAAAGAACTATGAGTGATCCGGAAGAAGGAATGGAAACATACGCATTTTTTCCTTTGATATTGGCTTCCTTGAGCATCTTATCGATGCATTTTTGCCAAATTTCTTCATCTACTATCAACCGGTTCATATAACCTAAATCGACCCGGGCATAATTCGAAAGCGCCGGTTTATTGTTTTTAACCTTAATTTCGACTATTTTTATGGAAAAATTTCCGATATCAATTCCTAAAAAAGTATTTTTGCCAAACCAAAGCATTTTTGTTTTTATTTGATTAAAATCTCAACAAGCTAAAGCTTCAATTTATTATAGCACAGATTGTTCTTAACAACCAGTTTTTATCCACAGCGTAAAAATTCAAAACTATTTCCGTTTGACAGTTTTGTTTTTTAAAAATAAACTTGTAATTAAGCGCTTCTTAAGGAATAATTTTTTAATGTTTATACGCAGGAATTTCGGGCGTTGTCTGTATTTTTCCTGCAAGAGCGTAATTATCAAAAAATTAGTCAGAAATTCATTTTAGGGCTAATTTTGAGCGCATTATGACGCAGAGTTTAATGCTCTTAATAAACAACAATTTATATGATTAATGAAAAAGATTGGCTAAAAAATCATCCTTCTTTGCAGAAACTTACCCTTCACGCTAAAAATTCCCTGTCTAAGGCCAGATTTATCGCTCAAAAATTCGGTTATAACCAGGTTCTTAATATCCACCTGCTTTTTTCCATTATGTCGGAAGAAGGCAGTTTGGGAAAAAATATTCTGGAAGATACTAATTTTAAAAAAGAGGAATTTTTAAGAATTTTCCAGGAAAATCTGGATCAAAAAAAACCGAAAAAAGCCTCCCATCCCGTTTTTTCCGAAGAAATTAAAAAAACCCTAATCAAGGCTTATTCCATCGCCAAAGACTTCCATTATCCTTATGTCGGAACCGAACATCTGATGCAGGCTTTGTTTGAAATTTCCGATTCCGTCATTCAAAAAATAATCCTGTCTTCCGACGCGCCTTTTTCGATTAAATCTTTTCTTGAAAACAATCAACTTTTCCAGATTGCGAAATTATTCAATCTGCCTGAATTTAAAATAAGCAAAAAAACGGGAGGGAAAGCCGGCCAGCTCCCTTTTATGGAAAAATTTTGTTTCAATATCAACGAAGAAACCCGGAAAAAGAACGAACCTGTTATTGGCAGAAAAACAGAATTGGAAAGAATAATCAATATTTTGGGAAGAAAAAATAAAAACAATCCCCTCCTGATTGGAGAACCGGGCGTTGGCAAAACGGCTCTGGTTTCCGGTCTGGCGCAACTCATAAACAACGGATTGGTTCCCGATTCCTTGTTTAAAAAAACTCTGATGAATCTGGATGTCGCCCATCTGATTGCCGGCACTAATTTCCGGGGAGAATTTGAAACCCGGCTTAAAGAAATTATTAAAGAAGTTTCGGAAAATCGCCAAATAATAATTTTTATCGATGAAATTCACACCATTATCGGCGCCGGCAACGTGCCCGGCAGTTTGGATCTGGCCAATATCCTCAAGCCGGCTCTGGCTCGGGGAGAAATTCAAATTATCGGAGCAACCACATTGGGAGAATACAAGAAATATATTGAAAAAGATCCGGCCCTGGAAAGAAGATTCCAGCTGGTTTATGTAAAGGAACCGACCTTGGAAGAGTCTCAAAAAATCCTTCTGGGAATCAAAAAACATTATGAACGGTTCCATAATGTTTCTCTTTCCGACGAATCCGTCAAATTAGCGGTTGATTTAAGCGTTCAATACATCCAAAATCGCTTCCTTCCCGACAAAGCTATCGACATTATCGACGAAACCGCTTCCCATGTCCGTTCCCGGGACAAGGTTTCCGATTTTACCCGGGAAATCAAAGAGTTGGAAAGAAAAAAAGACGCTTTGCTTTCTGAAAAAGAAAACCTGGTTTTTAAAGAAAATTATGAAAAAGCCATTGAGCTTCGCGGACAAGAAAAATTATTGGATGAAAAAATAAGCCTCTTCCGAAAGCAACAGACCCGGACCGAAAAAAAACACGTCATTCAAATAGCTCCTTCCGATATCATCGACACGGTGTCCAAAATTTCCGGCATACCCCGGGAAAAACTCTCTCAAGCCAAAAGCCAGAAAATAAAAAACATCCGCCTCACCCTCTCGGCTAAAATTATCGGACAGACGGAAATTATCGAAAAGCTTTCGCAAACCCTGCTGCGCTCTCAATCGGGAATTTCCAATCCCGACCGGCCGCTGGGCTCTTTTCTTTTTTTGGGGCCCACTGGCGTCGGAAAAACCCTAACAGCTACGATTCTAGCCCGGGAATTTTTCGGCGATTCTCAATCGCTTGTTAGAATTGATATGAGCGAACTGATGGAAAGGCACAGCGTAGCTTCGCTTATCGGTTCTCCGGCCGGTTATATCGGCTATGGAGAGGGAGGCAATCTAACCGAAAAAATCAGAAGAAATCCTTACGCCGTGGTTCTTTTCGACGAAATCGAAAAAGCCCACCCCGATGTCTTCAATATCCTTCTACAAATACTGGAAGACGGAACTCTGACCGACGCTCAAGGCCTGCAAGTGAGTTTTAAAAATACCATAGTGATTATGACTTCCAATATTGGCACCGAAGACTTCACCCGCGCGGCCGGACGGATTGGCTTTGATTATCAGGGAAAAAACGGAAAAAACTTCCAGAAAATCGAACGAATCAAAGAAAATGTCCTGAAAGAATTGCGGGAAAAGATGAAGCCGGAATTGCTCAACCGCTTGGACTATATTCTGGTTTTTAACGCCCTGGACAAAGCGTCCATTGGAAAAATCGTTGAATTGGAATTGGAAAAATTGACCCAAAGAATCCTAAAGCAAGGCCTCTTATTTAAATTTGATTCCGCTTTGATAAAATTCATCAGCGAAAAAAGCTTGGCTAAAAATCAAGGCGCGCGGCTGGTCAGAAAAAATATCCAGGAGCTCCTGGAAAGCCCTATCGCCGAAATGATCGTCCAGGAAAGGGTAAAAAATAACACAATAAGTTTACAGATTACAAATAAAAAGATTATTTTAAAATAATTACCGGAAAAAATTTATTTTTTGTTTTCTAAAATAAAAACTTTAATCTTAGACACTCTTTTCCCCATCTATTGCTTAGGCTGCCGCCAGGAAGGATTTTGGGTTTGCGAAGAATGTTTTTCTCAAATTGAAACATTGCCTTTTCAGGTTTGCCCCCGCTGCGAAAAACTGATTATTGAAGGCGGAAAACTTTGCCTAAGATGCAAACAGCTTTCTTTAAAAAATAAGGATTTTCCCCTGGAAGCGATCATGGTTTCCAGCCAATACGCGGCCGGCGGCATTTCCAAAATGATCCACCTTTTCAAATATAATTTTATCGAGGATTTAAAAATACCGCTGGGAAGGATTATGGTCAAATCTTTCATTAACCACCGGATTCCCCTGCCGGATATTTTGATTCCCGTCCCCTTGCATCCGAGAAAACTCCGCCAAAGAGGCTTCAACCAATCAGAGCTGCTGGCTGATTTTTTGGGAGAAAACTTGGCTCCCGGAATCAATTTTCCGGTTCTCAAGAATGTTTTAATCAGAAAGCGCTCCACTCTTTCCCAGATGAAGATTAAAAACTACCGGGAAAGACGGAAAAATATTCAAGGCGCTTTCACGGTTTTCCAACCGGAAGAAATCCGACGAAAAAATATCCTGCTGGTGGATGACGTGGCCACCACCGGCGCCACCCTTCTGGAATGCGCCCGGGTTTTAAAATCCGCCGGCGCCCGGAAAATCTCGGCTCTTGTGGTCGCCCGGCAGGAATTTAAGCGTTTTTAGCTTCTATTTTAATTTTTACGCTGTTGTGCTATATTATAAGCGAGTTCTTTAGCAAAAACATAACCCATTATAAAAAGGAATAAAAAAAATGAGAAAAAGAAACCTCGAATCATTTTATAGAAAATTCCAAAAGAAAAGGGGGGGAAATTCTCTTTCTTCAGACGAAGAAATTATTGATCAAGTTTTTAAAGAAACCACCTACCATCCGGCAGATAAATTTGCCTGCGCGCGATATGTTCTCATGCGGTTGAATAGTCTTCGAGAATATGACAGAATTAAAAGAGAGGAGACAAAAAAAGCCCGGGAAGAACAAACTATGCTTAAAAGAGAGGTAATGGAAAAGAAAAGAAAAGAACGCATAATGCGTGAAGGAGCCGAAGAAGCAGGAAAAATACACAAACTACTAGAATGTCTTCACAGCGGAGAAGTTTCCAAAGAAGATATGCAAGACCCAAAATTCAAATTTGAGGGTGTCAGCCCCAGAAAACTTGGCTTTGGCCCTCCCCACTAACAAAAAAGAGGGTCTCGATTACTCGAGACTCTCTTAAAAAAATTGATTTACCGCGTTTCTTTGGAATTTTTAAGCGTCATTATGGCGCTTTTCTTTTTGGGAGCATAACTGGTATGCAAAATCGGTCTGATTATTTCTTCGCTCACAAAAAACTCCTTATAAACCTTTTGGAGCGCCGGATTTTCATGAGCGCAGCGAAATTCTTTTTTCGCGTCAATATCATAGAGCGCTGCGGCGCGTTTTTTTCTTAGCTGACTGTTAGTGGGTACCGGCTGGCCGCCGCCGCCGATACAGCCTCCCGGACAGGCCATCACTTCCATCGCCTGAAAAGCCTGTGGATTTTTTTTCAATTCTTCCAGCATCTTCCGGGCATTGCGGATGCCGTTCACCACGACGGATTTGATAATTTTATCGCCGATGGTTATTTCATTGATCTTAATGCCTTCCTGCCCCCGCACCCGCTTAAACTCATCCCCCGCCGGATTTTTCCCGGTAGCTTTGAAATAAACCGTTCGCAAGGCCGATTCAAAAACTCCTCCGCTGGCTCCGTAAATCACGCCGGCGCCCGATGGCATCCCGAAGGGATCATCCGCTTCCCCGGCTGCGATATTTTTTAAATCAATTTTATTTTTTTTGATTAAATAAGCTATTTCCCGGGTCGTCAGCACCTTGTCTACCGGAAATAACCCGTTTATTTTCATTTCTTCCCTTTTTATTTCGTATTTTTTCGCCACGCAGGGCATCACGGAAACCACTTCGATATCTTCCGGCTTGAATCCTTCTTTTTGCGCCCAATAATTTTTTATCACGCCTCCCAGCATCGTTTGCGGAGAACGGGAAGTGCACAAATTAGGCACGAATTCCGGATAATAAAATTCCACGAACTTCACCCAGGACGGGCAGCAAGAAGAAAAAGCCGGCAAATTTTTTCCGCTCTTCAGCCTTTCCAGAAGTTCTCCCGCTTCTTCAAAAGTCGTGAAATCCGCTCCGACCGAAGTATCAAAAACTTTGTCAAAACCCAATTTTCTAAGAGCCGCCACCAATTGACCCGTGACTATTTCTCCCGGCTTCAGGTCAAATTCTTCGCCGATACTGGTGCGGATCGCCGGAGCAAACTGAACAACCCTCATTTTCTTCTTTTTAATTCCCAACTCTTGCGCTTCTTCAAACTCGCCCACGCCTTCAATGGCTCCGACCGGACAATGCAAAATACACTGGCCGCAGGCGATGCATTCTTTCCACTCATCCTGTGAATTTTCAATGCTGATATCCGCTCCCCGATTTTCCACGCTTAAAAAATCCACCGGACAGACATCGACGCAATTCCGGCAATCAATGCATTTGGTTTGGTCAAAAACAATCGGACCGCATTGGGTAATTTTTCTCTGAATTTTGCGATCGGGAAAACGGGTAATTTTTACTCCGAATCTCTTGGCCAGTTTAAGTAGCTGGCAATTAAAAAACCAGACGCAATCGGGGCATTCTTCCTGATGCTGGGCGAAAATCAATTCCAAGTTTATTTTTCTAGCGCGATTAATCCGCGGAGATTCGGTTAGCACTTCCATATTTTCCGCCACTGGCGTCGAACAAGAAGTCTTTAAATCTTTCTGGCCCTTAATTTCCACCAGACACATCCGGCAGGTGGAACGCGTCTGCAAATCCGGATGGTAGCATAAAGAAGGAACATCGATTCCATTTTCCCTGGCCACTTCCAAAATCGTCTGGCCCGAATCAGCCGAATATTCCTTTCCGTCTATTTTAATATTAATTTTTTCCATAAAATTTTTGTCATTGCGAGCCCCAAAGGGGCGTGGCAATCTAATTTTAAAATTCTTTAGATTGCTTCGCGGCGTTTATACTCGTGTAACGAGTGCTCGCAATGACACAAGGAAGAATGGTCTTTTAAATCTATATCTTTTATCTCTTAATTACTTTCATTATCAGGCTCTCCAACGGCGCCGCCACGCTTTTTCCCAGAGGGCAAAAACTGGCTTCCCGCAAAACCAGACAAACTTCTTTGACCAATTCCCAATTAATTTCCTCCTGTTTCAAAAGCTCCCGCAAACGATAAACGCCTTCCCGGCAAGGAACGCACTTGCCGCAATTTTCCTGAAAATAAAAATCCAGCCATTTTTTCATCAGCGTCCCGGGGTCGGTTTTTTTCCGGTCATAAACCACGATCGCGCCGGAACCGGTTACTTTATTTTCCAGTTCTTCCATTGTTAAAATTACTCCGCTGGCTCCTCCGCCGACTTGGACGAAAAAATCTTCTATCGGCCAATTTAGGGTTTTATGCAGAATTTTTTCTATCGGCCAATTTTCCGGCAATTCAAAAACTCCCGGATGAGAAACATCGCCGGAAATGGTATACAAGCGTTCTTGTTTATATTCTCCTTTGGCAATTTGAGCTACCGCGTAAAAAGTTTCCAGATTATTAACCAGAGTGGGGCAATTTTCCAGCCCCGCTTCCGTGGGATAAGGCGGCTTGTTTCTGGGTTCCAAGCGCTTATTTTCCAGCGATTCAATCAGTGTCGTTTCTTCCCCGCAAAGATACCCTCCCGGTTCGCGGAAAATTTCTATCGGCAGTTCTCTGATTATTTTTTTTAAATTTTCGCTATATTTTTCAAAATAATTTTTATTCAAATAAATAAAAGCTTTTTGCGCTTTAAACGTTTCCAGAGCCAGTCGGATTCCGGCAATGATTTCTTCCGGATAATTTTCCAAAAGCCAGCCGTCCTTGCCTACGGCCGGTTCGCCTTCCGAACCGTTGGCAATCACGAATTTTTTCTTTCCCGGCGTACTTTTAACAGCCTCCCACTTTTTGCCCGTGGGAAAACCGGCTCCGCCCCGGCCGGTCAGGCCGGAATCTTTTATTTTTTCGATTAAATCAGCCATGTTTCATATTATATTTGAATTCATGAATTTTGGCAAATGATTTTTCCTTTTGCTTGCCAAAAAATTAAAAATATGCTAGAAAAAAATGGGTGTGGTTGAAATTTTCTTTAAAAACTCAATTATCTTCAATGGAGGTACTTTTATGGTTGATAGAGTAAATTTATCTGATTCGCCTGTATATTACCAAATAAAAAAACGCGTCAAAAAAACCACTGGAAAAGCTTTCAAAGACGCTGCCAAAGCACAAATTGCTGAAAAAATAACTTCTCTGGGAATCCATGTCGAACCAAAAAATGTCCGAATAGTGATTGACACGCCGCCAGAATCGGAAAAAGCATTTATTTTCAAAACTGATCCTGACGGAAATCCCCGACTCTTTTGTCACCCAATCTCATTTACATAACAAGCTACGGGAAATTTACTCTAAAATATAAATTCCAAAATCACACCCGAGCATAAGACTGCGCCCAGCCTTATGCTCTTTTTTTAATCTAAATTTAAAAAAACATGGAAAAATTTTCATTTCATGCTAAGTATATATTTAAATATATACTAAAATATATGCTTAAAAGTTTTAATTTTTTTTAAATTCAGCCATCCGGCGGGAAATAACTCTGGCGATTCTTTTATCCAGTATGCAGGGCAGGATTTTATCCGGTTTTAATTCCCGTTTCGGCAAAAAATTCGCTAGAGCTTCCGCCACGGCGATTTTTATTTCATCCGTAACTACTTTGATGCGATGGTCTAATAAGCCCCGGAATAATCCGGGAAAAATCAGCACATTATTAATCTGATTGGCAAAATCGCTGCGGCCGGTGCCGACGATATAGACGCCGGCTTTTTTGGCCGCTTCCGGCATAATTTCCGGAACCGGATTAGCCATCGCGAAAATAATTGATTTGGTCGCCATCAGCTTGATAAATTCCGGCTTCAAGATTCCGGGAGCGCTTACGCCGATAAAAACATCCGCCTTTTCCAGAGCTTTCCGCAAATCACCGGCGATATTTCGCGGATTGGTTATTTTTAGTATCTTTATTTTTTCCGCATTCAAATCGCGACGTTTCCGGGAAACGATTCCCCGGGAATCCACCAGCAGGATATTTTTAATTTTGTATTGAAAAAACAGTTTAGCGATCGCCAGGCCGGCGGCTCCCGCCCCGCAGATGACGGCTTTAATATTTTTTTTCGATTTTTTAACCAGTTTCAAACTATTGATAAGCGCCGCCAAAACCACTATGGCTGTCCCGTGCTGGTCGTCATGAAAAACCGGAATGTCCAATTCTTTTATCAGCCTTTTTTCTATTTCAAAACAGCGGGGAGAGGAAATATCTTCCAAATTTATTCCGCCAAAAGTCGGCGCTATGGCTTTTATCGCCTTAATAATTTCTTCCGTGTCTTGCGTCGCAAGGACGATTGGATAAGCATCCACGCCGCCAAATTCCTTAAAGAGCAGCGCTTTGCCTTCCATCACCGGCAAGGCGCCGTAAGGTCCGATATTGCCCAGTCCCAAAACCGCCGAACCGTCCGAAACTACGGCGATGGTATTGCCTTTGATGGAATAATTCAAAGCTTCCTTGGGATTTTTCGCTAGATATAAAGATACGGCCGCCACTCCCGGAGTATAAGCTACGCTCAAGTCATCTTTGGTTTTTATGGGCGGAAATTTGCTTTTAATTTCCAGCTTGCCTTTATATTTCCAATGTCTTTTTAATGATTCTTTTTTATAGCCCATAAAATTTATTGTCATATTGTCATCCTGAGGATCCGCCGGCTGGCGGAGCCGTGAGGATCTAATTTTAAATTAGAATTACCTGCCTGCCGGTAGGCAGGGATTGCCACGCCCCTTCGGGGCTCGCAATGACATAAACTTAAAACTTTTCAATATTTATCGTTTGCTTCAAATCCTTCCTTTTTCAAAAGTTCTTTTTTTAATATATTCCCCCGATTATACCCGCCAATTTCTCCGTCGCTCCGGATCACTCGATGGCAAGGAATCAGTGGATCACAATTTTTGTGGAGAATATTTCCCACCGCCCGGCTCGCTTTCAGATTCCCGGCACGCTTGGCCACTTCCTGATAAGTCAAAACTTTTCCTTTCGGAATTCCCGCCACCATTTTTAAAACTTTATTCCGGAACATGGAAGGTGTCCAATATCCGGGCTTTCCTTTTTTCCCGCCGACTTTGGCATAATCGCGCATGAATTTAAAATTGTTCTAATTTTTTGTGCCAGTAAAACTGATTCTTTGTCTAGAATTTCTAAACAGTAAGCTTAACTAATTCGATCAATAACCAAGAAACTACTAGAAACGAAATTGAAAAAATAGGAACAAAAGCATACTTCATTTTATCCTTAGGCTGAAATGTCCAGGATGAATATTCGGCTGATTTTAATTGTTCAAATAAATTTTTGTCATCAATTTTAATTCTTTTAACTATAAAACCAGCAAAAATAGCCGTGATCGGCAAAATATAAATAATAAGTATTGAAATTATATCATCAATATCAAGGCTACGGCCTAATCCAGGCAGAGCATCAATAAAACCAGGCAAAACAAATAAACCAGCTACGAGAAAAGGCGCTGCCACAAAAAATAAAATTGTGGCAATTCTTCTTTTCCAAAAATACCCTTTTTGTTTTATTTCAGCTAGCAATGATTCAAGGCTTTCATTTTTATTTTTCGTGCCAACTAGTGCCGTTGTTATTAATAAGCCGAACAGGGTTAAGCAATTGGATAATCCGATTAAACCCAGTTTTGCCGGATTTTTTCTTAAATCTTTAAAGAAAATCATGCCTGCCAAAATTCCGGTTATAGCGGAAAATAATATTAACAAAATTATTATACTAGCTAAAGCATGCTCTTCTATAAAATTTGCTACAAGGGTTGTATAATAAGTTTTCGCTGGCGCTTGATTGTTAATCCATAAATCGTCAGTAAAAAATTTCGAAGGCGCATTAATATCTATTTTGGTATATTTAATATTTCGGTCTGGTCCGTCATAAAAATTTTTTAAATCATCATCAGCGAAACTGACATAATTTTCAAGATAATATTCTGTTTTCGTATAACTTTCGATATCTTGGAATATCCTTGGTGAAACATGCCCGATTATTCTAAGTGTGGCTGGGACTGTCTTATTTCCATAAACGCTAGTGGGAAGCAGCGGAAAATAAATTTCTTTTGTGGGGAAAGTTACGAATACTCCTTTTTGGTTAGACAAATAAACGTATCGTTCGCCATTTTTATCGGATGTTTTGTATTTTATCCGACTCATTTTACTTGCTTCAGAAGCTAATGAAGAATCATTCTGTATGGCTAGTATCATTTCTTGCTGGATTATTTGACCACGTTCAGATTTTAAATATTCGGGGTAATAGCGACTATTTTTATAATCAATATTGATTAGATCAAAATCGGGGTATTTTTGATGCAAGTTGCTCATCAGTTCAAAAACTTTCGGAAAAGAAACTTGATCTTGAAAACGATTAACTTGATACAAGATATCCACTATCTCTTGGGTCGAAATAGCTGTTTGGGGATTAGCTATCCACGAAACAACAAAAGAATAATCTTTGCCGATATAATTATCTAAAACTGGGATAGAGCCGTTTTCAATTTTTAATCCCTTGCTTTTTAAATAATCATAAAGACCATTGGCAGTTTTGGCAGTGATAATTTCGGAAGTTAGGCCTTCTTTCTCCAAATGTTCATAGACTACCACATCTTGTTTGACACTTTCACCAATACCCGTTGTGCTAAGTGTATTTTCAAAATCTGATGTGGCTCCAAGAAAGGATTGGGACATCATCACAAGCGGAATAGTATAAATTTGGGTCATTTGCAAAAATGTTGTCGCATTATCCAAATTAGATTTTGCTTTTTTTGAAATTTCCTCACCGCTTAATTTTGGCAAATTTTTTAAGACATCAATCGCTACTTTATTTGGTTCAGAAGGTATCGGGAAAAGCCAAACAACACCCTCGCTATTTCCTGCCTCAAAATCAACACTGATAATCATTTTTTGTAAACCATTCTCATAATTGATAAATGCTTGTTGATTGCTTTCATCCGAATAATCCCAGCGGTCCGAATTAGAATCAAACGTTAAACCCATGCCGTCTGCTAAAACCGATCTGGGAATAAACAAAAATAATGCTAAAAAGATGCATAGCAATAATGAACCCAATAAGAATGTTTTTTTCATATTTTTATTTTAATTATAACAAAGGCGGAAGGGCAGGGATTCGAACCCTGGAGGGGATTTCTCCCCTAACACATTAGCAGCGTGCCGCTTTAGGCCACTCAGCCACCCTTCCGTTATTTATAAATATTTTATCAATCTTCTTTTTAAATCTATTTTTCCATCGCTTGTTTTTAAAAATTTTTCCCTTTTTATAGCAGATTCTTTATCTAAACTTATGCTTTGTTGTCATTCCTGCGAAAGCAGGAATCCAGAAACTTTAAATTAATTTACTGGATCCCGCATCAAGTGCGGGATGACAAATAGAATTAAGCTTGTCTCTTTGCACAATAACAGATTAAACTTCAAATTTCAAGTTATTGACGGAAACTGCCGATTATGCTACTATGGCCGAAGGTGAAGTATTTCAAATTAGTTATCTAGTTTAAAGTTAGATAGGCTATCAGAGTAAGTCACCAAACTAACTCTCCTTACTTACGGAGAAAACTAGAAAGCGAGGTGACTATTACTTAAAATGGCTTATCAAGACAATAATCGTTTCCAAAGACAAATGTTTGACATTACTTCTTTGGGAATAACCTGCGCCGAGTGCGGCGCGGCTATTACGCAACTGCCTTTTGAACCGACCAAAAAGGAAGACGGAACTTACGGCAAGCTTTATTGCTACGAATGCAATAAGAAAAGAATGAGAGACCGGGGACCCAGACGTGATTTTGGCGGACACAGTAGCTACTAATCAGCGATTCAAAAAGAGGCCCGCAAGGGTCTCTTTTTTTATGGAAAAGCGGCATTTTTTTATTAATATCCCCTCTGTCTTCACTTCTTTAAATCCTGACCATAAATAGTCACTCTATTTCTTCCTTCACGCTTGGAGGAATATAGCGCCTCATCCGCTAATTTAATCATTAAATCCAGAACATCTCCAACCGCGTCCGCAGAAACCTGCCTCAAGCTGGCGCATCCCATACTGACGGTATTAGTGATTTCTCGGCCCGCATCTTTGATCCTGGAAGCTTCGATTGCCGCCCTTACCTCTTCCGCTATTTT